>Ga0187783_10000560_pt1 | contig 27309 bp, 16 predicted proteins | sample 1015_SJ02_MP02_2_FD_132471 | JGI IMG/M metagenome (GOLD analysis project Ga0187783, IMG submission 132471) | Tropical peat soil microbial communities from peatlands in Department of Meta, Colombia - 1015_SJ02_MP02_20_MG | ecosystem: Environmental > Terrestrial > Soil > Wetlands > Peat | place... | reverse complement strand
GATCGCCTGTTACTGAAAAAGGGCATCGCCCAGCGGCTGGAACAATCGGTTGAGACCGCCTTGAAGCTCACGGGTGGCCTGGTGACCATCGCCGTCGTGGGGGGCGAAGAACAAGTGTACTCGGAAAAGCTAGCTTGTCCGAACTGCGGAATCTCGGTACCGCAACTCGAGCCGCGTTCCTTCAGTTTCAACTCGCCTTTCGGAGCCTGTCCAGAATGTCATGGTCTAGGTTCGAAGTACGAGTTCGACCCAGCCAAGGTGATTGTCGATTGGACCAAGCCTCTGTTTGAAGGCGGCCTCGGTCCCGGTTCGGCAACGTCATCGCTTCAGCGGACGCTCCAAATGGCCGCCGCAGCCTACGGCTTTGATCTCGAAACGCCCTTCGAGAAATTCCCGCGCAAAACGCAGAATCTGATTCTATACGGGAATCCATCGAACGGCGGATCCAGCCAGGGCCTGCACTTTGGGGGAGTCCTTCCTTTTCTCGAACGAAACCTCGAAGAATCCACATCCGACACCTACCGTGAATGGCTCACGCAGTACATGTCTCCAGCTCCCTGCACCGCCTGCAAAGAACGCCGGCTGCGCCCGGAGAGCCTGGCTGTGAGAATCGCGGGGCTTTCCATCGCAGACTTCACGGCCCTCGCTCTCACCGACGCGCGCGACGCTGTGGACAAGATTCGAGCGACGTTGACGCTGCGCCAGCGGAAAATTGCCGCTCGCCCGCTCGGCGAGATCGCCGAGCGCATCGATTTCCTTCTGGCTGTCGGTCTGAGCTATCTGACGCTTGCGCGCTCGGCAGCAACGCTTTCCGGCGGGGAAGCACAACGCATCCGCCTGGCAACGCAGATCGGCTCGCGCCTGCGCGGAGTGTTGTACGTGCTCGACGAGCCGTCAATCGGCCTGCACGCCCGCGATAACGGCCGCCTGCTTTCCACACTGGAAACCCTGCGTGATCTCGGCAACACAGTCCTCGTCGTTGAGCATGATGAGGAAACGATCCGACGCGCTGACTACGTTGTGGATCTCGGCCCGGGAGCCGGAAAGGCGGGCGGGCACCTGGTCGCCTCCGGCGCACCCGACGAGATCGCCCGAAATCCGGCTTCGCTCACCGGACAATATCTCGCCGGACGGATGGCCATCGCCGTGCCGGAGACCCGCCGAAGCCCGAACGGCAAGGCGCTTTCGATTCTCGGCGCGCACGGCAACAACCTCAAGAATATCGATGTGACGATTCCGCTGGGCCTATTGACCGTCGTGACCGGCGTTTCCGGCTCGGGAAAGTCGACGCTTGTGAACGACATCCTCTATCGCGCGCTCGCAGCCAAGCTCTATCGCTCCCGCGAGACTCCCGGCGCCCATCGCGCCATCGTTGGCGTCGAGCACCTCGACAAGGTGATTCAGATTGACCAGGAGCCGATCGGCCGCACGCCCCGCTCCAATCCCGCGACCTATACGGGGGTGTTTGCGCCCATCCGCGAGCTCTTCGCCATGCTTCCGGAAGCACGCGAACGAGGTTACAAGCCCGGTCGCTTCAGCTTCAACGTCAAGGGCGGGCGCTGCGAGGCGTGCCAGGGCGACGGGCAGCGGCGCATTGAGATGAATTTTCTGCCCGATGTGTACGTCACGTGCGAAGTCTGCCGAGGCAAACGGTACAACGCGGAGACCCTCGCGGTGCGTTACAAAGGTCTTTCGATCTCTGATGTTCTCGAACTACCGATCGAAGAGGCCTGGAAGGTCTTGGAAAACATCCCGGCCATTCAGCAGAAGCTCCAGACGCTGGTCGATGTGGGACTCGGTTATGTCCAACTCGGTCAATCCGCAACCACGCTTTCCGGCGGTGAAGCACAACGGACCAAGTTGGCGCGAGAGTTGTCGCGCCGACAGACCGGCCGAACGCTCTATATTCTCGATGAACCGACTACCGGCTTGCATTTCGATGATGTGAAAAAGCTGCTCGATGTGCTTAATCGGCTTGTTTCCCTCGGCAATACGGTTCTCATCATCGAGCACCACCTCGATGTCATCAAGCAGGCCGATTGGATTATCGACCTCGGGCCGGAAGGAGGCGAGGCGGGTGGGCGTGTGGTAGCGCAGGGAACACCTGAACAGGTCGCTCGCAATAAGCGATCCCACACCGGACAGGTTCTCGCTCGTGCACTAAACGGCAATGGGTCGAATTGAGGATGACTTGCAATCTGACGACGACCCCGTACCACCGGTCCCGACTTCTGAACAGGGAGAGACGTCGTCTTCTTCGGTCCCTGCACCTCCGGCCGCCGAAAGCGTTCGGGTGTCTAAGTTGGTGCCGGAGGACCTTCGCGCTCCCTGGGGGTGGATGGACCTACTGTTGTTCGCCTTGATCGCCATCGCCGGGACGGTTGTCTTGGGCGTGTTAGTGTTTCTTGTATTCGCGGCCTTTGGCGTGACCCTGTCAGAGCTGCGATTCTCGGCCAGGATTCAGGGCCTTTTTAACATCGTTTGCGAAGTGCTCTTGTTCGCGGCGTTAATCGGCTATCTAGCTTTACAGATCGGGCTGCGCTTTCGTGTGCCTTTCTGGCAGAGCCTCGGCTGGCGTGCCATCGAGGCTCGACGCTTCTCGCGCACGCTCGCCTATTGGGGATGGATTCTGGGAGGTTTTCTTCTCGCCTTTGTGGTTCAGACGGCAGCCGCCGTTTTCGGCACAAAAGCCAGCCTGCCGATCGAGGAGCTTTTTCGGGATCGGCTCACAGCAGCGCTCATTCTCCTGCTAGCTGTGTTGTTGGCACCCTTCGTCGAGGAGACCATTTTTCGCGGCTACATCTTCCCGGTCATCGCTCGCTCGTTTGGCCGAGGTGTGGGAATCGTTGCTACCGGAACTCTTTTTGGACTGCTGCACGCAGCACAGTTGTGGGGCGGCTGGACGGAGATCGGGCTGCTCGTTTTTGTCGGAATCGTCTTCACCTATGCGCGGGCGGTGAAGGGAACTGTGCTCGCGAGCTATCTTCTCCATGTGGGCTACAACTTTGCTGTGTCGGTCGCATTCTTGGTCGGCTCGCGCGGGCTGCGCGTCCTTCCGCCTGGACCCTGAGTTCGGTTGTTCTTCTCTCATAGCGGAATCAGCTAGAATAAGGTGAACGGAGCGCATGGCGTCATCCCGCGATCGCGGCGCCAGAGACGCGGAGAAAATTTTCCTTGCAGACGGTCGAACCGATTCGATGGACGTCCGAAGGTGTGGTCATGCTTGACCAGCGGCGGCTGCCTCGCGAGGTCATCTACCATACCTATACGGACTACCGCGACGTCGCCCAGGCCATCCAGGATATGGTCATTCGAGGCGCTCCGGCGATCGGCGTCGCGGCGGCGATGGGCGTAGCGATCGGTCTCGAGTACTCGAAGGCTCAGAATCTAGAGGAACTAAGCGTCGACTTTGCCCGGATCTGCGACACACTGGCGCGAACGCGCCCCACAGCCGCCGACCTGTTCTGGGCCATCGATCGCTTTCGGCGGCGCTTCGCCGAACTGGCTCTCGCCGCCGAGAACAACGGCACAGGAGGGATGGCCCGCATCAAGGCTGCGCTCGTGGAAGAGGCAAAGCGAGTCCACCAAGAGCGACGCGAGGCCGATCAGGCGATCGGCCGCTTTGGGGCCGCGTTGTTGCCGAAGAGCGGCCGCGTGATGACACAGTGCAACGCCGGTGCACTCGCTACGGGCGGTATCGGCACGGCCCTGGGCGTGATCCGCACGGCGGTCGAGACCGGACACCAGCTCGAGGTGCTCGTCCCGGAAACCCGCCCCTACCTGCAGGGAGCGCGGCTGACCGCCTGGGAACTTCACCAGGACCACATTCCGTTGACCCTGATCACGGACAACATGGTCGGGCACTTCTTGAAGACCGGCGGCGTGGGAGCAGTGGTCGTCGGGGCGGATCGGATCGCCCGCAACGGAGATACAGCTAACAAGATCGGCACCTACGGAATGGCTGTCTTGGCGCGCGAGCACCACATTCCGTTCTATGTTGCAGCGCCGGTTTCAACCTTTGACCTCTCGCTGGTGTCAGGCGACGAGATTCCCATTGAGGAACGAGACCAGGAGGAAGTCACACATCTGGCGGGCCTACCTATCTCACCGGAGGTTCGGGCCGCGCATCCTGCGTTCGACATCACGCCCGCGCGACTGATTACTGCCATCATCACCGAGCGCGGCGTTGCTTGCTCGCCCTACGAAGCGTCTTTGGGCGAGCTCGCGGCTCATTCGTAACGCAGGGCTTCAACCGGATTGAGCAACGAGGCTTTCCAAGCGGGATAGACACCGAAGAAGACACCGATCAGGCTGGCAACGGAAACCCCCAGCATCACTAGAAACATAGATACCGATGCGGGAAAGGATGGGAATGCCAGCCGCACCGCCAGCACGATCGACGACCCGAAGATCACTCCCATCGCTCCGCCGACGCCGGCCAAGGTCACTGCTTCCAGCAAGAATTGCCAAAGGATGTTGGCCCGGCGCGCTCCGATCGCCTTGCGCACACCGATTTCCCGCGTCCGCTCCGTCACGCTCACCAGCATGATGTTCATCACGCCGATGCCACCCACCAGCAGTGCCACCGACCCCACCGCCAGCATCACAATGAAGATCCCGTTCGATATCTCCTTCCAAGTTTGGACGAAGGTGTCAGTGGTCATGATTTCGAAGTCGTCCTTCTTATCGGAAGGGAGCCGCCGCATTCTGCGCATATACTCCCGCACGGCATCCACTGCCAGAGGGAGCTCCTCGGTGCTGTTCGCCTTGGCCATTAAGAAGACATTCTTCGCTTCTGGATGCAGTTTTTGAAAAACCGAAAACGGGATGCAGGCGATGTTATCCTGCGGGTTATCTCCCGTTCCGAGCGCCTGCTTCTGCTCCTCGAGTACGCCGATAACCGTAAATACGTGCCCCTCCAAAAGCACTTCCCGTCCCACCGGGTCCTCGCCGTTGGGAAACAGCGTTTGGGCCGTGGTGTGGCCCAGAACGATGACCGTCGAGTGATGCTCTTCATCGAGGTGGTTGAAGAAGCGGCCGTGTTCCATGCCGAAGTCGTTGATCTCGGTTACCGACGGCCCATCCCCTTCCAGGATTACGTTCTTGGCGCGAAGATTGCCGCGCCGCACCTCGCTGGACCCTGGGCCGAAGTCATACGACATCTCGACGACAGGTGTAGCGGCCGACACATGGGGCAATTGCGCGATGCCGTCGGACCATTCGGGCTTGAGATCCTTGCGCTGCAGCATTTCCATTGACGGCCGTCCAAAGGTGGCAAAGGGCATCTTGGAGATGATGAGGGTGGCCGATCCGAGCTCCTGAATGTTGCTGAGAACGTTCGAATTCAGTCCGTTGATCACAGCCCCGATCACAATGATCGTCATCACGCCGATCATGATGCCGAGGACCGTCAGAAACGAACGGAGTGGATTGTGGCGCAACACGTCGAGCGCCAGCAGAATCGATTCCTTGAGGCTGTGAATTCCTTGGTTCGGGCCCGCCATCGCGACTCACTCGTAGCGCAACGCTTCGACGGGGTTCAGCAGGGAGGCTTTCCACGCGGGATAGACGCCGAAGAAGACACCGATCAAGCTCGCGACGGAAACTCCCAGGACTACCAAAAACGGAGAGACCGAGGCTGGGAAGGACGGAAACGCCAGCCGCACCGCCAGCATGATCGACGACCCGAAGATCACTCCCATCGCCCCGCCGACGCCGGCCAAGGTCACTGCTTCCAGCAAGAATTGCCAGAGGATGTTGGCCCGGCGTGCTCCGATCGCCTTGCGCACACCGATTTCCCGCGTCCGCTCCGTCACGCTTACCAGCATGATGTTCATCACGCCGATGCCACCCACCAGCAGCGCCACCGACCCCACCGCCAGCATCACAATGAAAATTCCGTTGGATATCTGGTTCCAGAAATCGACAAACGTGTCGGTGGTCATAATTTCGAAATCGTCTTTTTTGTCCGACGGGAGCTTCCGCATGCGACGTACATACTCGCGAACCTCGTCGACCGCCAAAGGCAGATCATCGGTGCGATCTGCCTTGGCCAACAGGATTACATCTTTAAATTCCGGGTGCATCTTCATCAACACTTCAAACGGAACGAGGGCGATATTATCCTGGGGATTGTCGCCGGTTCCGAGCGCCTGTTTCCGCTCCTGCAAGACACCGATAACGGTGAATACACGCCCCTCCAGCAGCACCTGCTGCCCCACGGGATCCTCGCCGCTGGGAAATAGCGTGTTCGCGGTGAGGTGGCCCAAAACCACAACCGAAGAATGGTGCTCGTTATCCGTTCCATTGAAAAAGCGACCGCGCACAACGTTTAAATCACTGATCTGTGCGACGCCAGGACCGTCGCCCTCCAGAATCACGTTCTTCGCTCGAAGATTTCCGCGCCTTACCTCGCTGGCGCCTGCTCCAACTGCGTAGTTTGCAATTTGTCCTGCGGGAGTGGCGGCGACCACGTGCGGCAGCTGTCCCATGCCGTCGGCCCACTCCGCCTTAATGTACCGACGCTGCAACAGCTCCATCGATGGGCGGCCAAATGTGGCCCACGACATACGTGACACGATAATTGTGCTCGAGCCGAGCGTCTGGATTTGGCCCAGCACGTTTGCATTGAGGCCGTTGACCACCGCTCCGATCACGATAATGGTCGTGACGCCGATCATGATGCCGAGGACCGTCAGAAACGAACGCAGCGGATTGTGGCGCAAGACGTCGAGCGCCAGCAGAATCGATTCCTTGATTTCGTCAAACTTTCCCGTCGTTTTACGCATGATCTTTTCTTATTCAGAGCGCAACGCCACAACTGGATCGAGCCGTGCCGCCTTCGTCGCCGGATACACGCCGAAGAACAGGCCGACGCTAGTGGCCATCACCAGGCCTGTCAACACCGACCAGAGCTGCACCGAACTCGGTAGCGCGGTCGTCCAGGTCACCACCTTAGCCACCAGGATCCCCATTGCCACGCCAAAGGCCCCGCCAATGGCCGCAAGTGTCGATGACTCAATGAGAAACTGCATCCGGATGTCGCTCTGCCGTGCACCCAGCGATTTCCTCAGCCCAATCTCGCGTGTCCGCTCGGTGACCGAAACCAGCATGATGTTCATAATGACGATGCCGCCCACAACGAGCGCGATCGAGGCGATCCCGATCATCACCCCGAAAAAGGTACCGCTGATACTGCTCCAGAGCGAAAGAAACGACGCGTTGGTCTCCATGGCAAAGTCGTCGGCGTCGTTGTACTTCAAATGCCTTCTTCCGCGGAGAATCTGCCGCACTTCATCCATGGTGGACTCCATCGCCTGGGTGTTCCGAGCCTTCACCCAGATGCGGACCGAGTCGTCCCGGGCGTACATGGCTTGATAGGTAGTGAGCGGCATGATCACCCAGTTGTCCTGGGATTGCCCCATCACCGAGCCGCGCTTCTTCGCCACGCCGATAATTTCGCACTGACCCGTGTCCACGTGGATCTCTTTGCCGATCGGATCGGTGCCCGGTATGAGCCTATCCACAATGTCGTACCCGACGTTGCAGACCGGCGCGACACGCTCGACATCGGCGCGCGTAAAATAACGTCCCTCGGCCAGCTCGCGGTTCAAAACCTCCGGCATCTCGTGCGTAAAACCAAGGATGCTGGTATCGGAAAGATACTCTGTGCCGTACTTTACCTGGCCGACCTTGTTCACATTTGCGGCCACCGCATCGCAGCTGCGGCAATCGTCGCGGACAGCTTCGTAGTCGCTGTAGTGGAATTTCCGGCGCTTCTGTGCCGCCTCCCATTGGTCCACGTTGGTGATGATTGACGGTGCGCGGCTGATCATGAAGACGTCTGTACCCAGGGTGACCACTTTTTCGGCGACGTACCTATTCAGGCCATTGACGAGGCTAACCACGGCAATCACGGACATCACGCCGATCACCACACCGAGAAGTGTCAGCGCGCTGCGTAGCTTGTGCGACCAGAGACTTGCCGTGGCGATCCGCACAGCCTCGCCCAGCGCCATCGACGTTTGTGCTGGTTTTCGATGCATTTACGCAGTTGCCCGCTCATCCTATCATACGCGCGGGACCTGCTCGCAGTTGCACACTGTTGTTAGGATAACGTACTGGATTGAAAGCACTTCCTCGCGTGACGGCCGTGTCGAAATAAAAAGGGCGCCCGCCTTGGCGGACGCCCTTAAACCGCAGCCAGTTGCCGAATTTGGGGCTAGAAAATCAGTTGCGTCTTGAACTGAACCAGTCGCGGAGCCGCATCGGCGCCGAGCACTGAGCCGTACATCGTCGTCGGCGGCCCATTGGTCTTGAGGATGGTTCCGAAATGCGAGCTCGATGCGTCCATAACCGGCGCATCGAAATTCGCGTGGTTGAACACATTGTAGAACTGGGCGCCAAAGACAAACTCGAGTCGCTCGTAAATTTTGGTGTGCTTCATAAGCGAAAAATCGGTATCCCAGTAGCCCGGTCCTTTAAAAGTGTTGCGGGTCACGTCGCCAAAACCATCCGGTGCGGTCGCAAAGTTTGCAGCATTCAAGCAATTATCGCGGCCCGGCTGCGTCGGCCCGTACAAGGTTCGGCAATTCACGCCGGTGCCACCCGGTGCCACTTGGTTTCCAAAGACGGCGACGTCGTCGTTCGACGATCCGTAGCCGCCTGCCTGGAGGGCCGTAGAAGTCGCCGCATCAATTAACGTGAGCGGGAATCCTGACCGCAGGAACATGGTTCCGTTCACGTACCAGCCATCCAGCAGACGAGACGGTCCGTGATCCCGCGTGAGGTACTTCTTGATCGGCAACTCCCAGACGTAATTGAGGTTCAGACTTTGCCGAACGTCGTAATCCGCACTGCCGTAATTATATTTCTTGACGGCTGCCGGATCCTCAGGAAACGAGATGCTGGAATTCGTTGCCCCGAAACCCGTGTTCGACCATGCGTCAAAGTTGACTCCACTATTGGAGACGTCATCGAGCGCATGGCTCCACGTATAGTTAATTTGGACCATACCGCTCGAATAGCGGTGCGTGAAGGAGGTGGTCAGCCCGTTGTAATCCGATATCGCGTTATTCAAGGCGTAATTCACAGCCAAGAAATTGGGATTTATGCCTGCTTCGGTCGTGGGGTTGCATGCCGGCAAGCTAATGAAGGTCCCGGTCACATTGCACGCATTGATCCCGGCGTTGTTGTAATAGATGTTTGTGCCGTAGTTGCCGATATACGCCACGTCAAACGATGTGTTTGCACCAAACTGATGTTGCACGTCAAGGCTCCACTTATACACGCGGAAGACCTGCGGATCGCTGACGTTGGAGGACAAATTCGGAGGTGAGAAACCAGGCACGCCTGCTGAGATCGAGTTGAAGCTCCCGCCGCTGGCGAAAGCGCTCTTGAATGCAGCGGACGAAGCCGACGTGGACGCGAACATGCTGTTCGGGTCCTTCGGGGAAGAGAAAAGCGAGGTGGGAGAAGCGAAAACTGTGAACTGGGGATCATTCGGCGGGTTCTCCGAGAGGCCATCCAGCAGCGCCCCCGGATAGTTGTCGTAAAATATGCCGAAGCCCCCTCGGACCACAGTGTCCTTGACTTTTCCAGGCTGCCAGGCAAACCCGAACCTTGGCTGAGGCTCCAGGGTTTGGAAGCTTGGGAGCATCTGGTGCTGGTTCACCTTGATGAGTTGGTTGTAAGGCGTATTCGGGTTGGTACTCAGATCTGGAAACTCCGTGGCCGCAAGCGCAAAGCAGTTCGTAAAGCAAACGGGATTGGACGCGTGATCCAGCCGGAAAGCAAGCGTCAGCGTCAGGCTCGGCTTTACTCGCCAATCGTCCTCAAAATAGCCACCCAACGTGTATACGGCGAACCGCTCCTCCAAAGAGGTCGGGAATGACTGAATTAGCTGCGACGTGTTGGGTGCGCCCGTCGAGGCGTTTACCGGATTGGCCGCGTCGCTGCCGCCCCAAAAGAATCCATCTAGGGTGATCGGAACGTACAGGCCGGTGGAAAAAATGCTGTAGTCTGTGTTCGTAATCCAGTTTCGGCGAAACTTCACGCCCATCTTAAAGGTGTGCTCGCCGTGAACCTTCGTGAAATCGTCCGAGACTTGGAGCTGTGTGACATTGCGGCCCTGGGGAAAATTAAAATCGATGCCACCCAGGTCGCTGTACTGGCCACTGGCCCAGAGGATCGTCGTAGGAAAGGCGGCGTACGTGGCTGTCGTATCCTTGTTGCCGAAAATCGCGCTATACCACTGCGCGGAAACGATCAATTGGTTGACGGCGCCACCGCCGAATGTGTGGGTCTCTTGTAGTTGCCCCTGATCTTCCGGCTGCGTGCTGGCAACGTCGAAAAGCGGGTTAATAGGATCCGTGACGGTCGCCTGATCTCCCAAGTCATGCTCATAGCGAAAGAAGAGCCTATCGTTGTTCGTCACGTTCCAATCGATTCGGTAGGCTTGAAGATTTTCGTGCGTTAAATTACCGACGTTGGATTGAAACGTCAGCCCGCAGGGCGTTCCAGCCCCTAGGGGATTTGCTGCTGAGGGGGCGCCAAACGTATAGCCCAGAGGATTGAAGTACGCCTCGCTACCATCGCAGCCGTAATCCGAAGAGGCTCCCACGGGGACCGCGCGCCCGATACCCGGAGCCTTGCTGTAGAGGTTAAATATCGTGGAGTAGAACGACTGAATCTCGTTATTGGCCGGGAACTGCGCAGCAATATTCTTTGTAACCGCACCGTCAAAAGCCGGGCTCGGCACGAATACTGTCGAGCTGGTCGGGATCACGAGGTACAGACCCTCGGCATTGACGTAAAAGAAAAGCTTGTTCTTTACTATCGGTCCACCCAGGTCGGCTCCGTATTGGTTGGCGTTGACAAAACCGCGAGGTGTCGGTGTGGCGGCGTTGTTGAAAAACCAGTCGTTGGCATTCATCACCCGCCCATTCCAATACCAAGTCGCGCGACCATGGAAATCATTTGTTCCGCTGCGCGTGATGTAGTTGACGTTTGCGCCAGCAAGACCGCCGTACTGCCCAGAGTATCCATTTGTGACGACGGAAACTTCCTGGACCTCATTCTGACCCAGCATCAGGTTCGTCGCGCCGGAATCGTTCACGTTCAGAAATGGGTCGTTTTCGTCCATCCCGTCGATCGTGAAAAGGTTCGAGACCGCCGATATTCCGTAACTTGAGAAGTTGCCCAGTCCTCCGCCACCCGTATTCATCACTGACCCGGGGGCGATCTGGGCTATGTAGGTTATGTCGTTGCCAGGGTTCGGGATGTTCTGGGCTTGAGTCTCAGTGATTGTGGCAGCGACATTGGCGTTGTCTGCTTGGATCAACGGAGCTGCTTCGACTGTCACGGTGATGGATTGGGTCTGGGCACCTAGGACGAGGCGAAGGTCTCTCGAGGTGACTTGACCGACGACAACGCTCGCCTTCTCATTCAACGTCTCGAAGCCCGTCGCCCTTACAGTGACCGTGTAGTCTCCCGGCTCGAGCAAGTCAAAACGGAACCCGCCCGAAGCACCGGACGTGGCCGTTTGACTGGTTCCTCTGGCGGGGCTACTGAGCGTTACCGTGGCGCCCGGCACAGCCGCATTGCTCGGATCGGTCACTGTCCCGGCAATGGCTCCGGTAGTCTGTGATTGCGCAAACAATCGCGAGTCGGCAGACAGGAAAAATGCCACCAGCAACACGATTACGACCCAGGTCTTTCGATTCATAATCCCCTCCAGCATTCTTAGCGCCCGGCAGGTCCGGCTAAACATGTCCCCAAAGACAGCCCCGGATGAGCTAGCTCTCCGCAAGTCAGGCTCCAATGGAAGAAATATGTAAGTGCCCAATTTTCATATAGCTCCCGAAGGACCAGATACGGTATTGCCGCGATAGTACGGTTTCGCGTATACGCAAATTGGAATGACCGCCTTGGCCTGAGGAGCAGCCGCTGGTTTCGCGCCGATCCGAGTCCGCGGTCCACCCCCGGGTGACGTCATTTTCCAGCTCCCTCATTCTCGACTGCGATAGCCGCCTGGCTCTTCTAAATGGATCACTTTCCAAAACGGCGGCCGTCGAGTTTCAGTCACCGCGTAACTTCGCTCCACCAGATCGGGTTATCGGGATGGAAGATGACAGGGTCAAAGGTAGGATGTGGTATTCCGGAGTTCGGAAGGCACGCCGTGGAGCCAACTCATCCCCACCTTGTTACCATTCCCGTGCTATAATCCCGCCCAAGTTCCGACGGGGTGGCCGAATGAAGCGGCGTGCTCACGTCCCATTTTTCTTTCTCGCCGTTATCCTCGCTTTACTACTGTCAAACTCACGTCTGCTTGGTCAGGGTATGGAGACCCGATTACTTAACGGCACGGTGTACTACGCCGGCGGAAACACACCCGCTGAAAATGTCACCGTCGAACTGCACACGACCGAAGGAAGCTTGATGGCACCCCAGACAACAAACTCAGACGGCTGGTTCGAATTTCGAGGTCTCCCGCGCGGCGTCTATGTGATTGCGATCAATCTCAATGGATTCGAGCCAGTTAATTTTAGTGTGGATATGACTTTGACTTCGAGTCGCGGCAACGTCATCTATTTAAGACCGCTCGCGAACACCGCCTCGCCCCACGCCGGCTCGATTTCAGCACATGAGCTTTCGATGCCTCAAAAAGCCCGCGATCTGGTGGAATCAGGAAAGAAAAAGCTGTACGTAGAAAAAGATGCAAATGGGGGGCTTTCCGATTTCCAGCAAGCCGTTTCGATAGCGCCAGGTTACTACGAGGCGTCTTATCAGGTGGCGATGGCTTATATCGCACTGGGAAACAGGGACAGCGCCCAGAAGAGCTTCCGGCAGTCCATCGAGTCGAGTGGGGATAAGTACGGTGAAGCCGACATTGGGCTAGGAACGACCCTACTTGACACGGGAGACTTTGGCGCGGGCGAGAAAACCATCCGCCGGGGCATTGCATTAAGTCCCGACTTTTGGCTTGGCCATTATGAGCTGGGGCGTGCACTACTGAACCAAAATCGGATTAGCGACGCAGAGAAAGCGGCTGTCGAGGCGCGCTCCCTTGCTCCCAACGCTGCGATCGTATACCGGTTGCTATCCAACGTACACCTGCGAGAACAGAATTATTCGGCCGTGCTGGGAGACATCGACGCCTATCTCAAGCTTGATCCCAATAGTCCCGCCGGCATCCGAGCGAAGGAGCTTCGTCAGCAGATCCAGCAGAAGGTTGGCACAGAAGGGCAATCCCACGATTCTGCGAAGCCCCCGGGCGCGCCTGAATGATTGGTCCTCGCGACGCCAAGTCGTTGTTCGGAGTCTCTTAAGAGCATCCACTAACTTCAGAAAAACAGTATCGAATTTCGCTGGTCGTGCGTCTAATCCATCGTAGCTCTCGAGATATCGGAGCTTGTCAGGGTAGTCATAACGTAAGAGGTGGCTATTATGAGTCGGACCACTTTAGAAACAGTAGGTGTTCGCTATACCGGATGGGCAGCCCTCGATCGTGATCCGCTAGAGGATCAAGTCGAATTTACTTGTCCTCACTGCGGGGCACACGGTGCAAAGGCCGCCCGCCGACCTCGTTCGGCCTATCACTTCACCGACGGGTTTGTGCAGGATCTCGAAGGCGAAACGGGAATCTGTCGGACGTGCAAGCAATCGGTGCGGCTGACGCCGATTGTCTTGGTTCATGATCGGGTCGAGCAGCGTCGCTTCCATGCTGTCTTTGAGGCGGATACGCAAGTCTCGAAGAACTGACTCGGCTGTCGGACCATTCTCCTGTCCCGCGGGGAATTCGTACGCTGCTACCATCCCTGATACAAAAGGCGAGGGAGCCTGTGGCTCCCTCGCCCTTAGCGCGTTGGCGTTCGCGACCGTACCTTTAATCAATCTCAAGAGCGAGGTGATACTTCTCCATCTGCCGCCGGACTTGCTCGAAGGCGTCATCAACCGTGTCGGCAAATTGGAGAAGCCTCGAGTCGGCCTCGCTCATGGTGCCAGTTCGGACCATATGCCGCCAGTTCAGCACCTTGTCCCAGTACTCGCGACCGTAGATGAGGATCAAGTGCTTCGAGGCGAGCTTGCCGGTTTGCATCAACGTGAGCATTTCCCACAGTTCGTCCATTGTGCCGAAACCGCCCGGGAAAACGATCAACGCTTTGGCCATCTGGGCGAACCATAGCTTGCGCATAAAAAAGTAGTGGAAACAGAAATTCAGTTCCGGACTGATGTAGGGATTGGGCCGCTGCTCATGTGGCAATTGGATACTTAGGCCGATCGAGGACCCGCCCGCCTCGGCGGCGCCCCGGTTTGCCGCCTCCATAATGCCCGGTCCGCCCCCCGAGCAGATGACAAAGCGCCTTGGCTGGGTGCCGAGCGTCATGGCCCAGGAGGTGATACGGCGCGACAGCTCGCGCGCTTCCTCGTAATAGCGGGACATGTTGACCATCGATCGCGCCACACTGAGCCTGGTGCGCCACCGGCCATTGCGGCGACCTCTCGCAGAGCGCTGGATTTTTCGCAGATTGGCCAGCGCGACATCCCGTGCGTAAACGCGCGCCGAACCGAACATGACAATCGTGTCGCCGACTCCGGCGCGCCGCAGACGGTTCAGCGGATCGATGTACTCAGCCAGGATGCGGAGCGGTCTAGCCGGCCGGCTTTCCATAAATACGGGATCCTGGTAGGCCAGGTCGGGCATCGGCAGGTGGCCGGAACGCTTCATAATTTCCCCCAGAAGAAGTGCTGAAACATTCTAGCGTGACCGATCAGCCGTCGCGCGCCGACTTCGCGCACCCATGCGCGATCCCGCAACGCGAACTCTTTACTTTCGCTGGGATCAGTGGTCGGCAACTCGCATCGCCGTCGTGGCGCCAAAAGCGGACTAAGACGCGCTCGAGGCTTTTCCGGGCTTGGGTACTTCCGCAAGAAGTTCACGGGCAGTAAAGATGGAACGATATTTGTATTTGGCGCGGAGTGCGTCGGAACCGCCCTCTTCGCGATCCACCAGACTGATCACCGCGATGACTTGAGAGCCCTCGCGCTCGGCGGCATCGATGGCTTCCTGGGTTGATCCGCCCGTCGTACAGACCTCATCGACGATCACAACCTTCCTCCCCTGAGGGTTTTCGAGCCCTTCGATCTGCCGCTGGCGGCCATGCTTCTTGGCTTCTTTGCGGACGAGAAAACCGTGCAACGGTTTGTTCTCGATGGCGCTGACCACCGTGGCGGCTGTGACCAACGGATCGGCGCCCATGCTGAGTCCGCCAATCGCATCGGGCTTCAGGCCCATCTCGTCAATCGTTTCCAGAATCGAGTAGCCCACCAGAAGCGCGCCTTCCGGATCGAGCGTAGTGAGCTTGCAATCCAGGTAGTAGTTGCTCTTCTTGCCCGAGGACAAAGTGAATTCGCCACGGACCAGTGATTTGGCGCGCAGAAGATGGGCGAGCCGTTGTCGATGCCTAGTCATGGTTGGTGCCGGCCGAGCGATCGTTCGAGAGTCAAGGAGCCGAAACCGCGCTTTCCCCTCTTTTATTACTTTTCCGGCCCCGGGACAGACTCGTCTTCTTCGAAGATGGCAGCGGCCGCAGCGATGCGGTCACCTTCATCGAGCCGCAACAAGCGCACACCCTGCGTCGAGCGGCCCGCTTCACGAATCTCCGCGGCGTGGACCCGAATCACTTTTCCGTGCCCGGTAATGATCATGACGTCGGAATCCTCGCGAACCTGCAGCGCGGCGACGACCGACCCATTGCGTTCGGTTGATTTCAGGTTGATGACGCCCTTGCCGCCGCGCGAGGTGACGCGGTATTCGGCAAGGGGCGTGCGCTTGCCATAGCCCTTTTCCGCTACCGTCAGCATCAGGGAGGTAAGCGATTCGCGAATTTCGTCGCTTTCCAGCTCGTTGAGATCTTGCGTGGTTTTCTTGTACTCCTTCGCAATGATATCGAAATCAGGCTGGACAGCATCCATTGACACAACGAAATCGTCTTGGGCGAGCTCCATGCCATTGACGCCGCCGGCGTTGCGGCCCATTGAGCGCACTTCGGTCTCGCGGAACAGGATGGCCTGACCGTCGCGGCTCGCCAGGAACACCATCTGCTTGCCGTCGGTGAGTTTCGCGCCAATCAGCTCATCGTTCGCATCGAGATTGATCGCAATGATGCCGGAAGGACGCGGGTTGGAGAATTCGGCGAGCTCCGTCTTTTTCACCGTTCCGTTCTTGGTGGCGAAGAAGACGTAACGTCCCGCCTCTTCCAAATTGCGCGCCGGGACGATGGCCTTCAGAGTTTCCGCTTCCTGGAAGCGAACCAACGTGGTGATCGCCTTGCCCCGGGTCGCGGCGGCGGCCTCGGGAATTTCGTATACCTTGAGCCAATAGATGCGCCCCTTGGACGTAAATAGCAGGATGTAGCTGTGCGCTGAGGCGATGAAGAAATGTTCGACAAAGTCGTCTTCGCGCGTCTTCGCACCAATGCGACCCTTGCCGCCCCGGGATTGATGACGGTAGGTCTCTACCGACGTGCGTTTAACGTAGCCAGCATGGCTGACGGTAATGGCCATTTCTTCGTCTTTGATCAGATCCTCAAGCTTAATCTCCTCGACGCGATCGACAATCTGCGTGCGGCGCTCGTCGCCGTAGTCCTTGGCGACCTCTCTCAGCTCGGTGATGATAACGGCCTTGAGCTTCTTATCACTTGCGAGGATTTCTTCGAGTTCTCGGATGCGCTCGCGGATTTCGGCGAGTTCCTTCAAGATTTCGTCAACCGAAAGCTGGGTGAGGCGATGCAGTTGAAGCTCAAGGATGGCGTCGATCTGCAGATAGCTGAGGCCCCAACTCTCGCCGCCGGCGGCCGTGATACCGTACTTCTTGGCATCGAGCTTGACACCCTTGATCGTCGTTTCCTTACCCGCGACGATTACGCGGACCGACTTGTTGAAGAAGAACTCATGTAGATTCTCACGGGCGCCCGCGCGGCTGGTCGAACCCCGAATAATGCGGATCACGTCATCTACATTATCCAGGGCGATGCGATAGCCCAGCAGGATGTGCTCCCGTTCTTTGGCCTTGCGGAGCTCGTATTGCGTCCGCCTGCGGACAACATCGACGCGGTGCTCAATGAACAGGCGCAGCAGATCGAGCAGACCCAGCTCGCGCGGGGTGCCGCCGACGATCGCCAGCAGGATCATGCCGTACGATTCCTGCATCTGCGTCATCTTGAAGAGCTTATTGAGAATGATCTGTGGCTCTTCGTCCCGCCTAAGTTCAATGACGATGCGCATTCCCTCGCGATCACTTTCATCGCGGACATCGGCGATGCCATCAATCTTTTTGTTGTTGATCAGTTCCGCAATGTGCTCGATCAGACGGGCCTTGTTGACCTGGTAGGGCAGCTCGGTAATGACGATGTCCTCGCGGTCCTTCGCGCGCTGCTCAATGGCGGCCTTGGCGCGCACCTGAAACGATCCACGGCCCTTCTTGTAGGCTTCCTCGATTCCCTCGCGACCATAGATGTAACCGCCGGTCGGAAAGTCCGGGCCGGGTATGATTTTCATCACCTGCTTCAGCGTCAGATCGGGATTTTCGATGAGCAAGATTGCGGCTTCGATCGTCTCGCTTAGGTTGTGAGGCGGAATCCTGGTGGCCATGCCCACGGCGATACCGTCGGCCCCATTGACCAGCAGGTTGGGAATCCGGGCGGGCAGGACCGTTGGCTCCATCCGGGTCTGGTCGAAGTTCTCGACGAAATCAACCGTTTCCTTCTCCAAGTCCTCGAGCATTTCCTCGGCGACACGCGAAAGCCGCGCTTCGGTGTAGCGCATCGCCGCGGGCGGATCGCCGTCGACTGAGCCGTAGTTCCCCTGGCCATCGATAAGGGGGTAGCGCATGCTGAAATCCTGAGCGAGCCGCACCAGGGCCGGATAGATAATGGCCTCTCCATGGGGATGGTAATTGCCCGATGTGTCTCCGCAGATCTTGGCGCACTTGCGAAAACCTCGGTTGGAAGCCAGTCCGAGGTCGTTCATGGCGATGAGAATTCGCCGTTGTACAGGCTTAAGGCCGTCGCGGACATCGGGAATGGCGCGCGCCAGAATGACGCTCATGGCGTAGTCGAGGTACGACTTCCGCATTTCCGATTCGATGTCGACCGGCGTCAATATCTGCTCATCAGCCATGTAGACCCCTCTTGCCCAAAGTTTCTCAGCCCGCCGAAGAATCGTATTGGACGGCGCAGGCCAGATTCCCCTCGGTATCGGTAAACTTGACGATCCAGCCGACTCCCCCAATCGCCGCTTTCGACAGGACGATTTTCCCGCCATGGGCTTCGACGGCTCGTGCGACGGCATCCACGTCGTCCACGGCGATCGAGCACTCAAAGCCAAGCACTCGGTCCGGCGCCGAGTTGAACTTGCGGGACTGGATCGCCCCCAGCGGCGCGAGCAAAGCGCCCGATCCGTCCCGGATCTGGCAGAACTCGTCTATTGGACCACCACCGAAGCCTGAAAACGTCCATCCGAAGACGCCGCCGTAAAACCTCCGCGCACGATCCAGATCATCGGCGTGAATGGCAAAGTGCGAGAGCTGGTTGGCCATCGAGCTAGATATCCAAATTGACGACTTCCAGGGCGTTTTCTTCGATAAACTTCCGGCGCTCTTCCACGTTTTCGCCCATCAGTGTGGCAAAAATCTCTTCGGCGGCGACGGCGTCTTCCAGCCGGACCTTCAGCAGCGTGCGTGTCTCGGCGTTCATCGTCGTCGCCCAAAGCTGCTCGGGATTCATTTCGCCAAGACCCTTGAACCGGGTGATGGTGAACTCCTTTTTGGCATCTTCCAGCACGCAATTCAGCAACTCAAGCGCGGTTTGTTTGGTGGTTTTATCGCCGTTGTGTGTAATGGTGAAAGGCGGCTGGTCGTTTTCCTCGATCGCCTGTCGGAGCGTGCGCAGGCGTTTGTACTCGGGCGACGCCGCCAGCGCCCAGTTGATGCGCTTTTCGCCGCCGTTTTTCAACACCAGCTCGTGCAAGCTGTGCTCCTCATCAAATTCCAGTTTCGCGTCAATGTCGAGCTTGGCTTTCTCAACGGCCTTCACGAGTTCCTGTAGCTTTCGCTTGTCGGTGAAGTCGGCCTTTTTGTCGAGCTCGGCCTCGGCCAGCAGCTGGACGAGCCTTGGATCGCGGAGCCGGCGGCCCAGCTTCGATGACACCTGATCGTACTCCTGGATGTTCAGCAGAAACTGCGTAAGGTCGCCGCCTTCGAGCGATCGCCCGGTTTTGCCCTTGACGACGTGCTCTTCGGTGGCGCGCTTCATGAGCTCACGCGAAAATTCGCGCTCGTCGCGGATGTAACGGTCCATTTTGCCGCGCTTGACGCGGTACAGCGGCGGTTGCGCGATGTAGACGTGATCCTTGTCGATAAGCTCGCGCATATGCCGAAAGAAAAACGTGAGCAGCAGCGTGCGGATGTGGCTACCGTCGACGTCTGCGTCGGTCATCAGGATGATCTTGTGATAGCGGAGCTTGGAGGCGTCAAAGTCATCCTTGCCGATGCCGGTGCCGAGCGCCGTGATGATGGCGCGTATTTCTTCGTGGCCGAGCATCTTGTCATAACGAGCCTTTTCGACGTTCAAGATTTTGCCCTTGAGCGGCAGGATGGCCTGATACCGCCGATCTCGCCCGCCTTTGGCCGACCCGCCGGCCGATTCGCCCTCTACGATGAACAGTTCGCACCGTGCCGGATCGCGTTCCTGGCAATCGGCGAGCTTCCCGGGTAGGCCGGAGGAATCAAGCGCCGACTTGCGACGGGTCAGTTCGCGAGCCTTGCGGGCGGCTTCGCGGGCACGCGCGGCATCGATGCACTTGCCGATGATTTTGCGAGCAATCGAGGAATGTTTGTCGAAATATTCGCCCAGCTTTTCGTTGACCAGCGATTCAACCAGCCCCTTGATGTCGCTATTCAGCTTACCCTTGGTCTGACCCTCGAACTGTGGCTGAGGAAGTTTCACGGAAACGACCGCGACCAGCCCCTCGCGAACGTCATCGCCCGTGATCGAGATCTCATCCTTCTGTTCCTTGAGCATACCGAAGGAGCCGGCATAGTAATTGATCGTGCGGGTAAGCGCCGAGCGGAATCCGGCCAGGTGCGTGCCCCCGTCGACTGTGTTGATGGTGTTGGCAAAGGCGAAAACATTCTCGGCGTAGCTGTCGTTGTACTGGAGCGCGATCTCCATGTCCACGGTGCCGCGCTTGCCCTCCATGTAGATCGGCGAATCGTGCAGCGTCTGCTTGCCGCGATTCAGATGCTTGATAAACTCCGAGATGCCGCCGGTAAAGCGAAATTCGGCTTTCTTGGTCGAGCGTTCGTCGTCGAGCGTAATTTTTAGGCCTTTGTTTAAAAAAGCCAGCTCCCGGAGACGCTGCGAAAGGGTATCGAAGCTGAAATTGGTAGTTGAGAAGATCGCCGGGTCGGGATGGAACGTGATCTTGGTACCGGTTTTTCTTGTCTTACCGGAGGCCTTGAGTTTTGTGGTCGGGACGCCCTTCTCGTAGGACTGCTCCCAAACCTCGCCGTCACGCCAGATTTCCAGATCGAGCCAATCGGCGAGCGCGTTGACCACAGAAACGCCGACGCCGTGCAGCCCACCGGAAACTTTGTAGGTCTCGCTGTCGAATTTCCCGCCTGCGTGCAGAACGGTCATGACGACCTCGGCGGCTGGCTTCTTCTCCGTCGCGTGCATGTCCACAGGAATGCCGCGGCCGTTGTCGATCACGGTGACGCTGTTGTCGTCATGCACCTGTAGATTGATCTCATCGCAGAAGCCCGCCAACGCTTCGTCGACGGAATTGTCAACGACTTCCCAGACCAGATGATGCAACCCTAGCTCGCCGGTCGAGCCGATGTACATCGCCGGACGCTTGCGGACCGCTTCGATACCACCAAGAACCTTAATCGAAGTGGCGTCGTACTTGTGCCCGCCTGACGGACCCCCGCTGCCGGGCCCTTTAGGGACCGCATTCTCTTTGTCAGCCATGAATCGTGCGTCTCCTCAGAAATGCCTCAGGTCCGCGGACCTGAGCTGGAACTGAAAAAATGCGGCGCTGCTTGAATCGTACCCGGGAAGGTGGTCGCGCGGATCGGCTCGACTTACCTTGCCCATTGGTCCCATCCGAATCAGGCGCAAAGCGCTTGATCTGGGACTCGAAGGGTTTCTATGAGCTCCATCCCGTCCTGTACCGAAACTCGGGTGGACGCGGCGAAGCTCCCCTCGGAAGAGGAAGCCAGTTGCTCACGCCGAGCTTTTTGGGGCTGCCAGTTCTGGCTCTGGCTAGCTAGGAGCCGACGCAAGCTCAGTCCGGGAAATGCCATTCAGGAGGAATCCAGGACCACGCCTATCTTACCGGAACCGGTAGGGTTTCACAAGGCGATTCTGGGTGCCCAAAAGTGCAGTAGGACATTTGCTTTCAGGTGTTTAGCAAGGCTATCAAGGTCGCAGGTGAAGGGACTTTTCCGTCGCTAAATGCGCATGGGCATCACAACGTAGCGGTAACGACAGGATTCGTCGGCTAGTGGACGAAGCTGACCGGCCGACTGCTCATCTTTGAGCTCAAAGCTGATGGGCCCATCAGGGGCGGCGGCCAGAAAATCGAGCAAGTATTGAGCGTTGAAACCAATGGAAATGGGCTCACCCTTGAACTCTTTCTCGATCGCTTCCCTTGCTTCGCCGTACTCGGGGCTGGAGGCGGAGATTTCCAGCCCCTCCTTTGCGACCGTGAATTTCACAGCATGGGAGCGCTGATCGGCAAGCTGCGAGACGCGGCGAAGCGCGTCCTCAAGTTCATCGCGCTCAAGAACCACATTCCGATTCGTGTCACGCGGCAGGACCGCCTCATAGTTAGGGAATTGGCCCGTCAACTTGCGGCAGGTCAGTAGGCGCCCACCCAATTGAAAAAAGAGGTGACTTTCATCCTGTGCGAAATCGATGACACTCTCCTCACCAGTCTCAGCGGCTAATCGTTCGACCTCATTCATGGCCTTCTTGGGAATGAGCACACGCGTCTCAGCTGAGAAACCCTCAAATTTGTGATCGGTTTCGACAATCGCCAACCGATGGCCATCAGTTGCAACCATGGTGACCGACCCAGGCTTCAGGACGAGCAGTGCTCCATTGAGCGTGTAACGCGACTCCTCCTGCGAAATGGCAAAGGTAGTTTTGGCGATAAGACCCGCCAGAAGTTTCGCTGGAATTTTGACCAGTGCGTGCGGGAAGCTGGGCAACGCTGGAAAATTATCCTTCGACATCCCCACAAGCTTGTAATTCTTCCGGTCGGAGGTGATTTGCATCCAGTGATTCTCAAGCAGCTTGAAGCGGATTTCCTCCTCTGGGAGCAGGCGCACCAGCTCCAAAAGCTTTTTGGCCGGGATGGTTCCCGCACCCTCTTTCTTGATTTTGGCCTCACACGAAGTACGTATGCTCAGTTCGAGATCGGTAGCCGTAATCGTCAAGCGGTTGCTCTTAGCCTCACAAAGAAGATTCGACAGGATTGGAATCGTGGTCTTGCGTTCGACGACACCCTGCGTGAGAACGAGCTCCTCAAGCAAATCAAACTTTTTTATGCTGAATTCCATCTCGTGTGCAGTCCTTACGCTCGTTTCGGTGGTCATGGTTTGCCTTGGTTACTCTACTGCTTTTCCTAATTGCTATAAAGAAAAGAAACCGTCGTCGTCGCCGCACCTGTGGATTCGTGAAAAAACCGCGTACCCTTAGGTGGAGAGGGGATTTGTTTTACTCCGCTCCCTGTTGAATTCCGGTCGCGATTGTGACATTTGAAGCTAGTGTCATGGTCATTCAGAAATCCTTCACAGCTCATCCACAATTCCCTCACCGCGCGAAACAGCGCGAACCCCTGTCGGAGTTCCTATCTCTAACCGAATGAGTCAAGTAGCCTGTTAATGGTCCTGTTCAAATCTTTGTCGCGTTGGCGGAGACTCTCGATTTTGTTGATGGAGTGGAGGACGGTGGTGTGGTGCTTACCGCCAAATTGCTTGCCGATCTCCGGCAGCGAAGCCGTGGTGAGCTGCTTGACCAAAAACATGGCGATCTGTCGTGGAAACGCAATCACCTTGGAGTTGCTTCGGATTTTCAAGTCCTGTGTGCGCATCCCAAAGTGCTCGCTGACGCGCTTTTGTATCTGCTCGATCGTGACCTTTTTCTCTTGTGTCTCAATAATGTTTTTCAGCACCTGCTGTGCGGTGGCTTGGTCGATCTCGGCACCCGTCAGCGAGGAGTAGGCAATCAAGCGAATCAGCGCGCCCTCTAGTTCGCGGATGTTCGACTTAATCGAACGAGCGATAAATTCAGCCACTTCGTCGGGGAGGTGGACCCTTTCGCTGTCTGCCTTTTTCTGCAGAATGGCAATTTTTGTTTCTAGATCGGGCATCTGGATATCGGCGATGAGACCCCACTCAAAACGCGAGCGCAGCCTCTCCTCAATGGCGGAAATTTCCTTGGGCGGGCAATCAGATGAAATGACAATCTGTTTCTGCTGATCGTAGAGCGCATTGAATGTGTGAAAGAATTCTTCCTGGGTTCGTTCGGCACGTGCGATGAATTGGATATCGTCCACCATCAGCACGTCCATGTTGCGGAAGCGGTCCCGAAAAGCCGGCATGCGCTCGAAGCGGATGGCGGCGATGACTTCGTTTGTGAATTTTTCGGCGCTGATGTAGGTGAGCCGCAAAGCGGGAATGCGCCGCTTGAGGGTGTGGCCGATCGCCTGCATCAGGTGTGTCTTGCCCAAACCGACTCCGCCATAGAGGAAAAGGGGGTTGTAGGACTTCGATGGCTGCTCGGCCACAGCGATGGCCGCCGCATGAGCGAATTGATTCGACTTGCCGACAATAAACTTGTCGAACGTGTAGCGCGGATTGAGCTGGGTGTCGGAGGAGTCGAAATCAAGCTTAGCCTGCGAGGTAAGGGCGGCCGACGGTGGCACCGGTTCTGCTTCTGCGCAAACGAATTCGAGAATCAGCCCGGGCCTGCCCACCTCGGCCAGGACCGCCTGCAAGAGCTCTCCGTAGGTCTCGGTCAAGCGCTTACAGAACAAGCGGGTAGGAACTCGAATCACCAGTCGGTCGTCCTCGGCTCGCTCCTGCCGAGTGGGGCGAAACCAGGTGGCGAAGCTATGGGGATTTACTCGGCGCTCGGCATGCTGCAGGATCTTGTCCCAAAGACTCATGGAAAAAAACAGCTCCCGCCCTGATTTCCACCGCTGTGGAAATGCTGTGGAATTCTCGCCCCCGCGAGATTCGGTGTTAATTATGGCGTCCGACGTGTCGGGTTCGGTCTACCGGAACGCACCCGGCAAGTGCGATTCCTAGCAACGCTGGAGTCTTTTGCTCAGGTACGCGAGGCGGGATTCTGCCTAAATCAAACGCGATGAGCAAGAGAAAACTGAACCGATCTGGATCACGCGCTTCACATACAATCCACAGCTTTTCCACAGACTGCTTTGCAGGCCCTTTAAAAGATCCGAAGCCCGCACGAGCTCGAACTGATGCGGTTAGCCGGTCATTGTCGGAAAGCCCCGCCCGTGGAGTTTTCCACAGCTGACGTTTCAACAGGGTAGCTTCATCAGTGTGCTGGCGGTGTTGTCGTGCGAGGTTCGGGAAGCGCGAAATCGAAAATTCCGCTGGGATCGTCGGCGATGAGAAGGCGGTCGTGCTCGACCAAGAGCGCAGCGGCCTCGAGCCGCGCGCCATCTTTGGTCGCCGTGAGGTAGGCCGCGCGCCGGTTGCCGTCCTTGTCGAAGTGTACCAGCTCGTTGCCGATGGCGGCCCAGATTTCCTCCGTCTCTGGATCGACGGCCAAGGCGTGGATCACGGGCTTAGGCGGCGGGGCCTGACCGTTCCCGATGGTAACGGTTGTCCATTGTCTTGCACCGGGCGGGGGCCTGAATTCGGACGCGGGTAGCGAAGCTTCCCAGGCGGCGTAGCCGAAGCGATCGTATCGCCGAATCGTTGGATCCGGCAATTCGGTGAAGGCAAAAAAGATTTCGCCTCTGCCATCTCCCGACACGCGGCCGCTGGCAAGCGGGGCATGCCCTGCTGGGTTTCGAGGGGAGCCAGAGGCTTCGCCAAAGGCGCGGACCAGCGCGCCCCGCGCGCTGAACAGGTTCACTAGATGATCGGAGTGCAATAAAGTGGCCGCGAACTCCAGCCCCGAGAGCGCGGCAAGCGACATCGGAGTGGCGACGTCGACCGTCGCAACAAGCGTACCGTCGCTGCTGAAAATCTTGACTGTATTGGAGCCCCGATCGGCGACGAACAGTCGGCCATCGGCATCGATGTCGAGGTCCGACGCGTATACAATCTTCGCTCCATGCGACTGTGCGTTGGGGATGAGACCGATTCGATGGCCATCGGCTCCATAGATCGTGACGGCGTTTGCTGGCGCAGCCAGAATGTAGTAGTGCCCGGCGGCGTCGCGCTTTAGTGCTGCTACGCCGGGTCCGACTTCGGGGAAAACGCGTGCCCGGGCCTGAATTTCGCGCGTGAATGCCTGCTCCTGTGCGGAGCTGGCGAGCGGGACCACCGGCGTGGCCATGCAAACAATAAGGGTAAGGTGCCGCAGCATGGGCTACGCCAATAGTTTACTCCGTTCGAGCCGCGAAGATGGGGGGTCGGACGCGCGCGTTGCTTGGAAGAAACTCTGCGCTAGTCCAAACGGAAGTTCAGCCGCTCGATGGATCTGGCGCGGCCTGTCGATTCATCGACGTCGACGAGCACGCAGTTCATCTGAATGTCGCCTTCGGCTACGACGAAACGCGACGGCATCGCGTCGAGAAAATGCTGAAGGATGCCCTGCTTCTCCATGCCGATGACAGAGTCGTGTGGGCCGGTCATTCCGACATCGGTGATATAGGCCGTGCCGCCGATGAGAACGCGCTCATCGGCCGTTGCAACGTGGGTATGCGTGCCGAGAACGGCAGAAACCTTACCGTCGAGATACCAACCCATGGCCATCTTTTCCGAGGTGGCCTCGGCGTGCATGTCGACGAGAATGACCTTTGTATCCGCGGGGATCCGAGCGAGTTCCCGGACGGCGGTGCGGAATGGGTCATCGATCGGAGCCATGTAGGTGCGGCCCTGCAGATTCAGAACGGCGCAGCCAAGGCCGTTTTTGGCCCGGCCGATGTACAGGCCGCTGCCGGGCGAGCCGATCGGAAAATTGGCGGGGCGCAGTAGCCGTGGCTCCTTGGGCAGATAGTCGATGATCTCCTTGCGCTTCCAGATGTGATTGCCGCTGGTCAATACGTCGGCGCCGGATTGGAAAAGCTCCTCTGCGATCCGGGGCGTGACGCCGAAACCGGAGGCGGCGTTCTCGCAATTGACGATGCACAAATCGATGGTACGCAGCGCGAGGATATCCGCAAGTCGATCGTGAACGATCCTGCGGCCGGGCGAGCCAACGATGTCACCGATGAACAGGGTTTTCACGAAGGGGATTTTTCTTCCGTTTCCGGACAGCTTCTGGCATCCAGAGCGGAGTGGTCCACTTGGCCGTGCGTTGCTAGGCCTTGAACCCCACGCACTAGGTCGGGCGCCCAGCGCCTGCTTTGAGGCTTTCCCGAACCCACGGGCCGGGACATGCACAAGGGCAGGACAACCGAGCACCCTGGGATTCAGTGTTGGTTCAAATAAGCTTTCGCAACGTCACCTGCGTCGCAGGCCGACTCCGCGATTGATTGTACCAGGATCGGTAGGCCCGAGCGGCGTGGGCTAGCTAGAAGCTGAACTTCGCTGCCAGTTGGACGAGCCTCGGTGCTGCCGCGCTGATGACTTGACCGAATGCGGAGCTAGAGATATTCCCGTCGACGGCCTGGGGGCCGAAGAACTGTGTGTGGTTGAAAACGTTAAAGGCTTCGAGGCGAAACTGGAGAGACTTCGATTCGGTCAGGAGCACATTCTTAAGCAATGCCACATCGAAGTTGGCCATTCCTGGGCCGGAGAAGAAGCGACGCTTAGCGGTGCCCGGCGTCCCGAGTGTATTTTCGCTGAATAGCGCGGTGTTGAAATAGGGCCGCCCATTGCGGGGATTCTGGTTCAGACCGAGATTTCCAGGAGTGAAGTCGGGTTCGTCCACACCAGAGTTGTTGACGCCGTTCGGCTCAGAACCAATCAGCGAGTTGTCTCCGAAGTTCACGAGCGTCACCGGAAGGCCGCTGCTGATATGGGTGATTCCGGAAATTTGCCAACCTTGGGTCCAGCGGTTTGTGGCCCGGACGAGATGTTCGAAAGGGATTTGATAG
>Ga0187783_10000559_pt1 | contig 27349 bp, 26 predicted proteins | sample 1015_SJ02_MP02_2_FD_132471 | JGI IMG/M metagenome (GOLD analysis project Ga0187783, IMG submission 132471) | Tropical peat soil microbial communities from peatlands in Department of Meta, Colombia - 1015_SJ02_MP02_20_MG | ecosystem: Environmental > Terrestrial > Soil > Wetlands > Peat | place... | reverse complement strand
TGTGAGTCGTTCTGGGAGCTTTTGGCAACAGTTAAACCGCTTCCGCACCATCCTGCTCGGAATGATCTTACTGGGCGGGTTTCTCATCTTCCTCCTTATTCTGCGCGACTCGAACTTCCTCGCCGACCCTCTAACCGACACTTACCTGGAGATGGCGGGCAGTCTGATCGCCTTCACATTCGCCGCCAACGCGCTCGTGCGTTTTCGGGGAACCCACGACCGCAGTTCCCTGATCCTTGCCTTCGGCTTTGTTCTGGCCGGGCTAATTGAAGCGGGCACCAGCATGACGTTCTACCGAGGTATGCTGGTTGCGTCCTCTCCGGGGGATCATATACCGATCGGCTGGCTTGCCGGCCGGACCTTGCTGGGCATCCTGTTGCTGGCTGCGCTGGTCGTCGAGCGTCGCGTGCCGCTATCTCGCGATCCGGCGAAAGAAATGGCTGTCGCGACGCTGATCGTCGGCGCGGTAGCCTATCTGACCAGCGTGTTCTATTTCCTGTTGCCTGCGGCACCAAAAGTCCATCCCGGCGCTTTGATCCCGCGGCATTGGGATCTGGTGCCGGCGGTCATTTACATTGCCGCTGCGATTGGTTACCGCTGGCGTCTGCGACGCGCCACGTCCTCGCTCGACCGCGCCTTGTACTTTGCGGCCGTGTTGAGCGCCGTCGGTCACCTCACCATGAGCCAATCCCAGCACATGCTGGACGCACCGGCCACCATCGCGCACTTGTTCGTCGTGCTCAGTTACGTGGTGGTTCTCGGAGGCACGCTCCTTGACAATGCCCAACTGTTTGATCAGGTCAGCACCCTGGCCTCGTCGGACCCGCTAACCGGCCTTGCCAACCATCGACGCCTGTTTGAGATCCTCGACAGCGAGCTGCAGCGTTCGCAGCGCACCGGCCGAAGCTTCGCCCTGCTGCTCTTTGACCTGGATGGCCTCAAGAAAATCAACGACAAGTACGGTCACCTGACCGGCAGCCGGGCCATCAAGCGACTGGCCATCGCTCTGCGAGGCAGCAGCCGGGCCATCGACACGCCCGCTCGATATGGGGGCGACGAGTTCGCGCTGGTTCTGCCCGAATCGGCCCGGCATGAAGCGAAGCAGGCAGCCGTCCGCATTTGCGAACAGGTGGCAAACGACGACGAACTACCGGCCATTTCCGTCAGCGTGGGGCTGGCCGTGTATCCGGCCGACGGCACCTCGATCGAAAAGCTGCTTGCTTCGGCCGATCGTGCCCTCTACCGCATGAAGGGACACGGCGAGAAAAGGTTGAAATTCGGGCACGCAGCGGCATGCCTGTAGAGGGCAACCAGGGCCCAAAAACCGCACCGGCAAATCGACCTGGGGGGCAGGGACATGCCTTTGGGGACGGGGGTTCTCAGATTCATTGTGCCAAACCGCCGCGAAACGCGCGTACCGATGGAAGTCGGAGTTCGGATTAGCGGACATCTCTCCACTCCGGGCACGGAAACCACCTTCACCGAGAATGTCAGCTCTCGCGGCGCCCGCATCATCAGCACGCGACGGTGGAAAACGAACGACCATCTCACCATTGCCACTCTCACCGGATCGTTTCAGGCCCTGGCCCGGGTGGCCTACTGCCAGGCGACGCCGGAGACGGGCTTTGCCGTCGGTGTGGAGTTCTTGAGGCCGCAGGGAGAGTGGGTTGTGCGAGGGACTTCAGCCGTCCTGCATTGAGGCCCCGCCCGCCCGATTATTGGACGAATCCGACGCTCGGTTCCGGTGTCGAGGGCGGCGTTTCCGGCAGCTTCCCGAATTGCGCCTCGTAGCGCGCGACATTCTCTTGCAAGGCGTGCATCAGCCGCTTGGCGTGCATGGGGTTGATAATCAGACTGGCCACCAGCTTCCCCTGCGGCACGGTGGGAAACATGTAGATGAAATTCAGCGTGAATTCTTCCGCATTGTGGTGAACGACGACGAGATTTGAATATTGACCAAGCAGCTCCTTCTCGTCGGCCTTGATTTGCACCTGTTGCGGTTGTGGTTTCGGCGCCTCGGCCATCGAACACTCCCTTCCGCTCAAACCCGGTACTATAGCAGAGCTTGCTTCCGCAAGATCGCCTTCCCGTCATCATCGGTCAGGAATCTCCTGCTTTGAGCGATTGACGCGCCGCTTGAGTTAAGCGTAGTTTATATGAGAAGTTCAGCACAGTTAAATTGTGGATAACGCGGCCGAGAATATGTCCGCCAGAGAACGGAACTCGCTTTCCTCGAAATCGAAGGCCTCTACGGCGCGAGCGGACGCGCATTCGGCGCACCCCACGACCGAATCCGCCTCCGCGGCAGCGCCGGAACTGATCGGCCTGCTTACGCACGAGGACATTGACCGTGCGCGCGACCGCTACGAAGTAGAGCGCGCTCGGTCGAGGGGCCAGGGCCCGCGGGCACTGGGTCGTTTTCGTCTGCTTTGGCTGCTGGTGGGACCGGGTATTCTCGTTTTCCTCGGCGAGAATGACGCGCCGAGCATGCTCTCCTACTCGGCCGATGGTGCCCGCCACGGCATCGGGTTCTTCCTGCCCTTCGTGCTCCTGACCTTTGTCATGGGCTTCGTGGTGCAGGAGATGACCGTCCGCTTGGGCGCCGTGACCCATCGCGGCCACGCGGAACTGATCTTTGACCGCTTCGGCTCGTTCTGGGGATTTTTCTCCATGGGGGATCTGGTTCTCGGCAATTTCCTGACGCTCATCACCGAATTTATCGGCATTCGCGCGGGGTTGGGCTTTTTCGGAATACGCCCGGTAGTCGCCGTCGGCGGCGCACTGGTCATCGTGGTGGGAGCCATCGGCACGGGGCGCTACTGGACGTGGGAACGAATCACCATGGGGCTCGCCATCTTCAACGGGCTGTTTATTCCCGCCGCGATTCTCGCGCGACCGAATTGGCACGCGGCTGGCCGTGCGTTACTGACGTGGTCGCCGCTGCCCAGGGGAAGCCACTACGCGGTGATCGTGCTCATCCTGGCCACGATCGGTGCCACCATTACGCCCTGGATGCTGTTCTTTCAGCAGAGCGCTGTGGTTGACAAGGGGATGCAACCGCGCGACATCAGCGCCGGCCGGTTCGACACCTTCTTAGGGGCGTTGCTCGCCGCTCTGTTCGCCATAGCCGCCATCCTCGCCACCGTGCCCCTATTTCGTCACGGAATCACCGCCGCGCAGTTCGAGAAGGCCGAATTTGCGCAGGCCCTGGTTCCCTGGATCGGACAGGCCGGTGCGGCGCTTTTTGCGCTCGGCATTTTCGAAGCCGGGATGGTGGCCGCGATCGCGATTTCGACTTCCTCGGCGTATGCCTTTGGAGAAGTCTTGCACACGGGGCACAGTTTGAACCGGCCGCTGCGCGATGCCTGGCCGTTTTATCTGACGCTGACTGGTTCGGCGTGTGCGGCTGCAGCGCTCGTTCTGATTCCCGCCTTTCCGCTCGAATTTGTGATTCTGATCGTCAACGTGATTGCCGTGCTGGCCATGCCGCCGGCGCTGGCCTTCTTATTGCTGCTCGTGAACGATCGCGAGGTGATGGGCGAGCACGTCAACGGGTTCTGGGCCAATCTGGCCGGAATCGGCGTGACGGTCCTTCTGATCAGCGCGGGAATCGGCTTTGGACTGGCGACGGTTTTTCCCCAATGGTTGGGCGGCTAAGTTTTCGGAGAATCAAGCGATGGCGGATCGAGCGAATCTAAATGAAACGATGGAGAGCGGGGCCCCATTTGTTCCTTTAAGTGCGGCGCGCCCGAACTTGAGGGATCCGCGGCTCGTTCTCTCGCTCCTCGAGGCCGACCAGGTGGTTGCCGCAAAGAGTCAAACTCATTTCGGCCGACGTGCGCTGTCGCTTGGAATCCGGTTGACGCTCTGGGCTTTGCGCGGCTATGTCTTGCTCATGATGATCATCGTGGTCGTTTCCGTCCTTCGCGCGCTCCACGGAGCGCGCTGACGCCGTGTCCCCACTCGAGCCAAGGAAAAAACGCAAGCTCGTTCTCTTTTCGCTCGGGCTGGTCTTTCTGGCTGCCGTCGCCGCCATACTTTACTCGCTGACCGAGTGGAACGTCCCGTCCGCTGCTCGACAGCTCGAGAACCCGCTTCCCTCGAGCGGAGCCGCCGTCGCCGCGGGCCAGACCCTCTACCACCAGCACTGTGAGAGCTGTCATGGGAAAAACGGGGACGGCAGTGGCGACCGCGCACCCGAACTTTCCGTCATGCCGACCGATTTCACAGACGCCCATGAGATGCGGCACGCCACGGATGGCGAACTTTTCTGGAAGATTACGCATGGGCATCGGCCCATGCCCGCCTTCGGAAGCAAATTGAGCGAAACGGAGCGCTGGCAGGTTATTGATTACATTCGCACGTTCACGGCAAAGAGCGCAAAGTCTCCCGCGCACCCCTGACCGCTTGGCGGCCGATGGGGCCCCGGCGACGCCGTTTTCGGCAGAGAGAACAACCTCAGGAGGAGTTCGCTCTCAGTTCAGCTTGGAGAGCGCGTCGGCGACCTCCTTGATGTCCGGCACGGTGGGAATATCGTAGTTCTTGAACCAGGCGATCTTCCCGTTTCGGTCGACGATGGCGATGGCGCGCCCCGTGATTCCCTTGTCCGCCAGAAAGACGCCGAATTTCTCGCCAACCGCGCCGCGGGGCTGGAAGTCGGCGAGCAGCGGATAGCGGATTCCCATCTTGTCGGCGAACGCTTTGTGGGACCAGGCGCTATCGACGCTGATCCCGAGCACCTGGGCGTTGAGCTGTTCGAATCGCTTCAGGTCGTTGACAAAGCAGGCATGCTCGTTTGTGCAAACAGGGCTCCAATCAAGCGGATAGAAAATGACCACTACGTTCTTGCCCTTGTAGTCTGACAGTTTCACTTCCTTCTGATTCTGGTCCTTCAACGTGAACTCGGGAGCAGCAGCTCCGACCGAAATTGCCATTCGTCATTCCTCCTCGGGATGGGCGTCCGCACGCGTCGCCTTTCTGGCCCGCTCCGGCGACGGGGAAGCGGTGCGCTCCAGGCCGCGCTTCATGATAGCCGAAGCGCCCAAGCGGCGACAACGCTCGCCCGGCGCAGGAAAATTTTGAATCTGCTAACATGAACCTGTACTTTTTTCCCGGGGGAAACAGCAACCGTGGCTTCTTGTGATCTGGCCTATCCGGGCATCGAATTTTCGCGCCGCAGTCGCAACTGGTGGGCGAAACTCAAGGGCACGCCGCCCGAGTGTGTGCATTTGGAAGCCGACGCGGCGTGGACGGCCTCGCTCTTGCCGGACACCTTGTACGTGCGCGGCAAGCGCTCGCCGACACGCGAATCGACGCGGCCGGAAGTGTCGCTCTGCCGGGACTGCCTGGTCGGCACGGTCGAGAGCGAGATGGCGGCCTACCCGGGAAGAGTCGTAGCCTTCGAGCCGGATGCCGATAGTTTTTCGCAATATTTCTTCATCGAGGTGCCGGACTTCGAGCGCGCCGGACTTCGGCCCGAAGTGGGTCGGGCGATCGAAGGTCGGCTGCGCGACGAAAGCGAGCAGTGCGCGCTGTGCGCGTCGCCGGGGGGCTGGCTGTGGCTTTCGCGCGAGCAGGTCGCGAGCCTCGACGAAGTCGAGAGCATTGGCCGAGCGCCCGGTGAACGTCTTTGCGCCGCGCATGGCGCGCAAAAACTCTGCCGCGCGCTGGCCTGTATCCCATCGGCCAACCTGTTCTACATGAACCTACCGTACGGCGAAGCGGGCGCCTATGTCTGGATCTAAGCTGGAATTGCGCGAAGTCGTCGAAAAATACCTCGCTAAGGCAAGTGCTTACGGGCGTGAGGTGCCCATCGCATCGCTCGGTTTCTCGCGGGCGGAAGTCGAAGATGCCTTCAGCCTGTTTGACGAGGATTATCACATCGGACGCTTTTTTCATTTTCGCCAGGGGGTGGGGGAAAGCTACACGATTGACGGGTTCCCACAGACGCATGTAGCGATCGACGAAGCCATCGAGTCCATCCTTTAAAGTTGCACATGGCCGCAGTCGATCTATGAGTTTCCGAATTTCACCTCGAATTGTTCCCCATGTAACACAACTGTAACAATCGGGAAAAACAATGCCACAGAGAGAGGTGACGGATCGTGAGAAAGATCACCCTGGTAGTGTGCGTGCTCCTCGGGCTTGCCCTGAGCCTTGGGGCCGATACACCCGTTCTGCTGAATGCCGCCGGCGCGACATTCCCATATCCGATTTATTCTAAGTGGTTTAGCGTCTATCATACGGATCATCCGTCGGTATCGATCAACTATCAGAGCATTGGCTCCGGCGGCGGAATCCAACAGCTCAAAGCCGGCACCGTTGACTTCGGCGCGTCCGATATGCCCTTAAACGACCAGCTACTAAGCCAGTTTAACTTCAAGATCTTGCAGTTCCCGACCGTCCTCGGCGCCATAGTGCCAACCTACAATATTCCGGGAGTCACCACGGTATTAAATTTCACCCCCCAGGCACTCTCGGACATCTATCTGGGCAAAGTGACGAAGTGGAACGACAAGGAGATTGCCTCGGCGAACCCGGGAGTGCAACTGCCAGGGAACGACATCGTCGTGATTCACCGCTCGGACGGGAGCGGAACGACATTCGTATGGACGGACTATCTTTCGAAGGTCAGCTCGGAGTGGAAGAGCCGGGTGGGCAGCAATACCTCGGTGAACTGGCCCGCCGGCCTGGGCGGCAAGGGCAACGAGGGAGTCTCGGGGCTGGTCGAGCAGACGCCGAATGCGATTGGCTATGTAGAGCTCATTTACGCTATTCAGAACAACCTCGGTTACGGGCTGGTCCAGAATGCCTCGGGGCGGTTCGTAAAGGCGAGCCTCGAGAGCGTCACGGCCGCGGCGAGCAACGCCGCGCCCAAAATGCAAAGGGATCTGCGCATCTCGATCACCGACGCATCAGGAGCGGGCGCCTATCCGATTTGCAGTTTCACCTACCTCTTGATCCCTGCGAAGATTCCGGACGCCACAAAGCGCGATACTATCAAGGGGTTCTTGCACTGGATGCTGACCACAGGGCAATCCGAAGTCGAAGCGCTCGATTATGCCCGCTTGCCGAAAGCCGTGATTTCGATCGAAGAGCGGCAGATTTCGGAAGTCCAGTAGCGGGTTTCTACAGGAAACGGCACGAATGGCTTCAAATGTCAGTGCCGCTGCGCACGCCCCCCGGCCTCTGAGGGTGCGCGCGCTGGTGCGCCGGCTGGCCGATGGCGACGCGGTCGCGCACATTGTGACGCTGACTTTTGCGGCTTCGATCATCTTGATCACGTCGTTGCTCGTCTACCAGCTATGGATACACTCGGCGGACTCCCGAAAGGCCTTCGGTTGGCATTTCTGGACCAACAGCACGTGGGATCCGGTATTCGAGCACTTCGGGGCCTTGCCATTTATTTTCGGCACGGTGGTGACGTCGGCCATCGCGCTGATGATCGCGCTTCCGCTCGGACTGGCCGCTGCGATCTTCCTCGCTGAGCTGGCGCCGCGCCCAGTGTCCGACGCGATTTCATTCCTGATCGATCTTCTGGCCGCGGTGCCCAGCGTGATTTATGGATTGCTCGGCATATTCGTCGTGGTGCCCCTGATGCGCACCGTGATCGGGCCCCTGCTGAAGGACACGCTCGGTTTTCTGCCCATCTTTCGAGGGCCAAATTACGGTCTCGGGCTGCTGACCGCCAGTATCGTGCTGTCGATCATGGTCGTGCCGTACATCATTTCGGTCTCGCGCGAGATCTTGCTGACTGTACCGCGCGACCAGCGCGAGGCCGCACTCGCCCTGGGGGCCACGCGCTGGGAAGCGACCTGGAAAGTGGTGGTGCCGTACGCGCGGGCGGGCATCATGGGTTCGGGGTTTTTGGCCTTGGCTCGTGCGCTCGGCGAGACGATGGCGGTGACCATGGTGATCGGCAACGCCGCCGTCATCAGCACATCGCTGTTTTCGCCGGCCGACACCATAGCTTCCATGCTCGCGAACCAATTCTCCGAGGCCACTGGAACGATCTATTTGAGCGCGCTCATTGAGCTCGGGCTGGTTCTTTTCCTGATCACGTTCATTCTGAATGGTGCTGCGCGCTTGCTCATTCTGGCCACCGAACGCGGAGGAGGGCATGCGGCATGAATGGCTTCCGGCTGCGGTGGCGAAAGTCGATCAACATCCTGATGCTCACGCTCACGGGCGTGGCGGCCCTTTCCGTCGTGAGCGTGCTGTTTTTGATTCTCGGCTACTTGATCTGGAACGGCGGGAAATCGCTGAGCTGGGACTTCTTCACGCATCTGCCGGCGCCGGTCGGCGAAAGCGGAGGCGGAATGGCCAATGCGATCGTGGGCAGCATTAAGCTGCTTGTGCTGGCCGCGCTTTTCGGCCTGCCCATTGGCTTGATCGGCGGCATTTACCTGGCGGAGTTTGGTGGCAAGACATTCTCATTCGTTGTCCGCTATACGACAGACTTGCTGAACGGGGTCCCTTCGATCGTCATGGGCATCTTTGCGTATTCTCTCGTGGTCGTGCCCATGAAGCATTTCTCGACACTGGCCGGCGGATTCGCACTGGGGGTGATGGTGATTCCCATCACCTTGCGAAGCTCGGAGGAATTCTTGCGCGCAGTTCCGGGCAGCATGCGCGAAGGGGCGCTCGCTCTGGGGGCGAGCAAGTGGCGAACCATTGCCTCGGTCGTCCTCCCGGCGGCGAAGGGGGGCATCGTCACGGGAATGCTTCTGGCCCTGGCCCGCGTGGCCGGCGAAACGGCCCCGCTGCTGTTCACGGCTTTTGGCAACCAGTTCTGGAGCCCGGGATGGACCCAGCCGATTGCGTCGTTGCCCGTCATGATTTACACCTATGCCATTTCCGCTTATCCTGACTGGCATCGACAGGCGTGGGCGGCGGGACTGATCTTGCTCGGCTTGGTCCTTCTGGCGAATATCGGCACGCGGGCCGCCTTGAACCGCGGAGGAGCCGATCGGAGTGTTTGAAATGGTTTCCGCCTCGGGAGGAGCAAACGCTGTCGGCGCCAAGGTGGTCAGGGTGGTCCCAAATCCTGCCGGGAAGGCTCCGAGTGAGGAGACCTCCGTGCGTTTTCGCATCTCCAATCTGAATTTCTTCTACGGGCCCAAGCAGGCCGTTTTCGACGTGAATCTAAACATTCCGACCGGCAAGATCACGGCGCTGATCGGCCCCTCCGGCTGCGGCAAGTCGACGTTTCTGCGGACCCTCAACAGGATGAACGACACGATCCGCAACAGCCATTGGACGGGCAGCATTCTCCTTGACGACCAGGACATCACGAAGATCGATGTGGTTGGACTTCGCCGCCGCGTGGGAATGGTGTTTCAGCGGCCGAATCCCTTCCCAAAATCCGTGTACGACAACGTGGCTTACGGCCTGCGCGTCAATGGCCACCAAGGCCGGCTCAGCGACCTCGTCGAGCACAGCCTGCGCCGCGCGGCCCTGTGGGACGAAGTGAAGGACCACCTGCACAAATCGGCCCTGGCTCTTTCCGGGGGTCAACAGCAGCGCTTGTGCATCGCCCGCGCTTTGGCCGTCGATCCCGAGGTTCTGCTGCTCGACGAGCCATGCTCGGCGCTCGATCCTGTTTCGACCGCAAAGATCGAAGAGTTGATGTTCCAGCTGAAAGATGGTTGTACGATGGTGATCGTCACGCACAACATGCAGCAAGCCGCTCGCGCGAGCGAATTTACCGCGTTTATGCTGGAAGGAAGGCTGATCGAGCACAGTGAAACGTCGAGGCTCTTTACCACGCCCCGCGACCCCCGCACGGAGGCCTACATCACGGGCCGGTTCGGATGAGGGCACAAGGAACTAAACACGCATGGAACGACACTGGGAACACGATCTCGAAGAACTGAAGCAGCGGCTGCTGTGGATGGGAAGCCTGGCCGAGCGCGCCGTCCATCAGTCCGTTCAAGCTCTGCTGGACGCCGACGAGAATGTCGCGGAAACCGTGCTCAACGAAGAGGACGCCATCAACGAAATGCAGATTGAGATAGACGAGCGCGTGCAGCGATTGCTGGCCCTGCAGGCGCCCATGGCTGCCGATCTACGCTTTCTGCTGTCCGTGTCGCGCATCAATGGAGATCTCGAGCGCATCGGCGATCAGGCTGTGAACATCGCCCAGTCGGCCATGCGCGTGATGCGGCACCCGCAGGTGAAACCGTACGTCGATCTTCCCCGCATGAGCGAGCTTGCCGAAGGCATGGTCCGCGATAGTCTGAATGCGCTCGTTCGCGGCGATCAGGATCTGGCCCAAAGCGTGATGCAGCGCGACGATCAGGTTGACCGTCTGCGCGACCAGCTCTTCCGTGAACTGCTGACCTACATGATGGAGAATTCCGCGGTCGTTTTCGCCGCCTTCGAGTTGATCCTGGTGGCAAAGAATCTTGAGCGCATCGGCGACCACGCCGTAAACATTGCCGAGGATGTGATCTATTTCATTGCTGGCCGCGACGTCCGCCATCCTGCTCTCGACCGCCGCTAGGCGCCCTGCCGGTCCCTAGCGCTCGCGTGCCGGCGGCTCAGGAAGTTGTGCCCTTCGTTTCACTTGCCCTTCTTCGCCGGCGTTAGGTTCCTCGCCAGGAGGGCCTTCATCCATCGATTGAGATCGAGCTGTTCGGCCGATTCCTCATCGCTCGCCGTGCGCATCACGTCGAACACCGCCAAACGGGCTAGGGGCGGATAGTCATTGGTCTTACCGCGCACGGAAAACCAAAGAATCCGGTTGAGGATCTGCGGGTCGGCCAGGTCTTGCGACGAAAAATTCTGTTGTTCACTCTGGCGAATGTAGCGCGCGGTTTCCGGATCCGCCGCGGGTAAGGTGACCAGGTTATTCGGAGCCACTTCGGGCAGCACCACTTTATAGGGCGTTAGGTCGGGTTTCGCTTGGAAGATGTCGATGGGCGAGGCGGCAGCATCCAGCTGATTCATGGCCGGCATGCCGAGCAACAACTCGATCGTGCGCACCAGGCTGACGGTGCTGTGATACTGGTGGATGAGCGCGCCGGGCCGGTTGTAGGCGCTGATGACCAGCGCGGGCGAGCGGTGCGCATCGACGTGGTCGGCGCCATCCTGCGCGTCATCTTCCAAAACAAAAATGGCGGTGTCCTTCCAGTAAGGGCTCGAGGAGACTTCCTCGACGATCCGCCCCAGCGCGTAATCGTTCTCGGCCACGTAGAATTGCGGCGTGGGCATGTGCGGCCGCATGCCGTTCGTGTGATCGTTCGGCAGGGCCATGATATTGAGCGCGGGCAGGCGGTCACCCTTGCCCTGGTTGAGCGCCTCCACGTAACCTCGAAATTCCGTCAAGAAAGCGGCTACGCGCGAGTAGCCGCGGAGACGTTCATCGGAATTCCAGGGCGAAACGAGTGGATCAGCGCCCGATTGCCGGGCCGAGCGATACGAATCGGCGGTCATTGCGTCGGGCGTGTCGAGATCGAATGCGCGATAGGAGGGGCTCGCGTGGTCCTCCAGCGCTTTCTTCGAAGGGAAGACAATTTCGGTCGGCGAAATGTCGGGATACTCGTGCTCGCGATTCGCGTTGAAGGCGTCGACTTCCGAGCGCGAAATCGTGGCCATGAACTCGCCGAACGTGCGATAACTGATGCCCGCGCGAGCGGCATCATCCCAAAGATACAACGTTTCCGGCTCGCCGACATCGCGCGCGTCGTTCAGATAGGGAACGAACTGCTTTAGATATCGAGCGATCTCGTCGGCCGTGGCCGGAAGGGGAATGATCGGGGGCTGCCCGCGCATGGGATCAGAGTCCGGGACGCGATTCGCACCCTCGAAGTCATACGTGCGTCCCCGCCCCGAATAATTCCAGCGAAACGCCTTGTCGATGTAATCGTTCGAGAACGCCGCATCGGTCCAGTTATGGCCGTCGGGGCTGGCCTCGGAGTTTACAAAGAAACGGTCCAGCAGACCAAATCGCGCGGCAAGAGCATGGGCGTTCGGAGTGATGGTTTGCGCCGGACCGTCCGGGCGCCGCGCCGTCTCGCCGTCGCCAAAAATCGCTAGACTCGCGTCGCCGTCGGCACGCTCGCCGTCGCCTGCCCGCGCCACATCGCCGAACACCTGATCGTACGTGCGGTTCTCGCGGATGATGTAGATGACGTGATGAATCGGCGACTTTCCGGCGAAGAGCGGGGCATCCTTGGCGCCGACGATTCCGTCGTTGCGCAGCACCTGGTTCGTGTAGCTCGCGAGCGATTGCGCGTCCGGCTCCGGAATCAACGAAAAATTGCCGGCGATGAGCGCGACATCGTACTCGCCGCCCATGCCCTTGTGCGTTTCGGTGCCATACGGAAAGCGGTCATTCGGCGCGTCGGGGGCACGGCCGGAGTCGTTGACCACCAGCGAAGAATTCTGAAATCCCGTTCCCTTTCCGTTTCCGACGATGAGATGGCCGTTCGCCAAGGCGATCGCAGAAGGATATTGCCCGGTCGGTATAAAGCCGCGAACCATGCTGCGCGATCCCGTTTCGCCGCCCTCTTCATCCGCCCGGTCGGCTCCCATGGCGGCAGCGGACAGTGCCACGACGGCCACGGCATTGCTGTGTGCGTTCGCGACGTAAAGCGTGCGGGCATCCGCGCTCAGCGCCAGCCCTTCCGGCGAAGCTCCAATCAGGCCCTTTTCCTCGAGACGCACGCCGATCGTCTCAACCACGCGGTCGCTTGCCGTGTCGATCACCGAGACGCTGTCGGCGTTTGAATTCGCGACGTACAGCCGCGTGTGTGTGGGATTGAGAATCATCTCCGTGGGATGGCGTTCGACCGGGATGAATTTCAACGGGGCCCCCCGATGGAGGAGGTCCTCGACCGCGACCGAAGCAGCGCCCCAGCAGGAGACATAAACCTTTTCCGTTTTCTTGGTCTTGGACAGCGCGTAGGCAACCACTCCGTACGGGTAAATGAACTGGCCGCGGCCCGCCCGATCACCGAGATCGACTCGCGTTAGACGGCGCTCGTAGCGCAGTCCTTCGATAATTCCGAGGCTATCGCCGAGATCATTGGCGACGAAGAGCGTCTCACCGTCCGGGCTCATCGCGAGACCGGTCGGATACACGGGCTCGACGCCGTGTTGGTATCGTGGCGAGCCCGCCTGCGACGCAAAGCCCGCAACGGAGATAAACGGCGCCGTGACCTTCGCCTCCACCTTGCGTGGTACCGGCGAAATCGGCTGCGGAGCCTTCGGGTTGAAGCGAAAAATCCAGATTTTGTTTTCGTAGCCCCCGGACACGAAGAGCAGATAGGAGCCGTCCTGCTCCGGCTGCGGCGCAAAAACAGCGCCAACGTTTGCGCTCTGCGGAGAGGGGAAATAAACGTTCTGCACGACCTTCGGAGCGGGTTCTCTGTTGAGGTCGATTACACTGAGCGACTGATCCTCACCCGCCGCATCCGCGTTGAACTCGAGGCCGTAGCCACTGTCGACCGCGACCAGGAAACGCCCGCCGCCGTCCTGGGCCCCGTGGTCCGGGCTGCGCACAAAGCTGACTGGAAGAGAGCCCACCGCAGGGTTCTCTGTCGTCGCGTCCATGATCAGGGAACCGGCCGGTGTGATCGGGCGACCTTCCGATGCGGGTTCGTGCGTGGTCGGGACTGGTCCTTGCGCGAAGGCAGAGCTGGCCGAGAAGAGCAAGGCGAGATTGGCAATCAGTAGCGAACGCGGCGCATTTCGACGGGCAAAATTTCGCATAAGAACCGGTTGATCCCTCCGTCCGATGATTAGCATTCGCGATGGTTTCGACGAATGAACTGACCCACCAGAGCGAGACAAATCAGCCGCCCGGGCCTCGCTTGGAATCGCGAAAGCTGGAGACTAGAACGCAAACAAAGGGTAAGTCAATCGCCTACCAAGGTAAATTGCGTGTTGCTGCCAGAAGAAAATTAGAGGAATATGGCCAGCCGTCTGAGGCGCGAGCGCCGTTTCAGACCGCGGCCAGTTCCCATGCACATTCTCATTGTGGTTCTGATCGGACTCGGAGCCGGCCTGCTTGTGGGGCTAATGGGCATCGGCGGCGGCATGGTCGTTGTTCCCGCGCTCGTATACCTGCTGGGAATGGACCAGCACGTGGCACAGGGGACCTCGCTGTTCATGCTGCTCCCGCCGCTGGGACTCGGCGCGTTATGGGAGTACTGGAAGAAGCGCGAAGTCGATTTCGGGGCAGGCGTGATTTGTGCCGGGGGATTTTTTCTGGGCGGCTACTTCGGCGGGCTGGTCGCCGTGGGGCTTTCTTCGCGCGCCCTGCAGGCCATTTTCGGATTTTTTTTGATGTCTGCCGCATTGCTGCTGTGGCGCCAAGCGCGGCGGCCTCCCAAACCGGGGATTCCTCATGCCTAAGGGCTGGCTGCGACCGATCAGCATCCTCACGGTCGCTTGTCTGGTGGGGATTTGCGGGGGACTGGTTGGAGTGGGCGGGGGAACACTTCTGGTTCCATTGCTGGTTCTGCTTTTGGGCTTCGAGCAGCACCGCGCGCAGGGCACGAGCTTGATTGCACTCGTGCCACCGACCGGGTTACTTGCCTTCTTGGCCTATTACCACGCGCACGAGGTGAACATCAAGGTCGGGCTGCTCGTCATTCCCGGGGTGTTCTCGGGCGGCTTGGTGGGCGGCATGATTGCTACCAGGTTGAGCGCGAAGGAAATGCGCAAAACGTTCGCAGTCCTGCTTTTCATGCTCGGGGCTTGGCAGGCCGCCTCAGCGCTGCTTCGGTGAATAGCGCGAAGGGGCGGGTCTAGTCGGCAGCGGGTCGGAACGGAGATTGCCCTCTGCCACCGATTCCTTCTCCCTCGACTCCGCGTCGGCATTCGACGGGTCAGCCTTACCGTTGCCCCGGCCAAAGGCCGGGCGAGGGCCAATCTCAGGTTGTGAACCCCTTCGGGCAGTCCCCGCCTGATCCTTGCAAGCCAGATTGCAAGTCGAACCGCGTGCTATCATTCTGCCGTCGCTCTGTCGCTGCTCGCGGACCAGCCGTAGGGGAGGGGAACCATGCGCTGGTATTTCTTCTTGGCCTACTTCTTTGGTGGTGCTTTCCTCGCGAACGCCGTACCGCACTTTGTCAACGGCGTGTCCGGCCGTTCATTCCCGACTCCGTTCGCTTCGCCGCCGGGCAAGGGACTGTCATCGCCGGTGGTGAATGTGCTTTGGGGCGCGCTGAATGCGGTCGTTGGGTATCTGCTGGTGTGCCAGGTCGGGGAGTTTCATGTCCGCGGCGTTCCTGAAGTGCTTGCCCTTGCAGCCGGAGGGCTCGGGATGGCGCTCATGCTGGCCGTAGGCTTTGGGCGTCTCTATGCGGGGCAATAGCGCGGAAGAATTGACTGGGCATTCGGGGACCTCTGAACGAATCTTCGAACGGGAGAGTTGTGGCGTGAACCTTCTCAATCCTCATATTCCCCCTTACACCACACAGGCGAACGGCCTCAAAGCTCTGGTCCTCGACTGGGCAGGCACGACCGTCGATTTCGGAAGTCTCGCCCCGGCCAGAACGCTCGAGCAAGTCTTTGCGCAGGCGCGGATCGAAATAACCGAAGCTGAGGCACGGCGCGACATGGGACTGCCGAAGAGAGACCACATCGCCCAAATTCTCTCTATACCCAGGGTGCGCGACCTTTGGCACTCTCGTCGCGGCCATCCGCCTGCACCCGCCGATATCGAAGATTTGTACCAAGCCTTCATCCCACTGCAGTTTTCCTGTTTGGCTGAGTATTCCTCCCTCATCCCGGGCGTCGCCGAGGCCGTCGGGCGCTTTCGAGCTCGCGGCTTCAAAATCGGATCCACGACCGGCTACACGCGAGAGATGCTCGATGTGCTCCTGGAAAAGAGCGAGAAGGCGGGCTACAAACCGGATTGCAGTTTGGTCCCAGGCGACGTTGGTGGGGGGCGGCCCTATCCCTTCATGATGTATGAGATCGCCGTCAGGCTCCGGGTGTACCCGCTGTCTGCCATCGTAAAGGTAGGAGACACGCCCGCGGACGTTCATGAGGGGTTGAATGCGGGAGCGTGGTCTGTGGGTGTGGCAGCCACTGGTAACAGCATCGGATTGTCGTGCCAGGAATTTCTCGCCCTCCCGGAAGCGGAAAAACAAGCTCGGCTTTCCCGCGCCAGGCGCGAACTTGAGCAGGCAGGCGCGCACTATGTTGTCGATACTGTAGCCGAACTCGACGCGGTACTCGAAGATATCGAGGCACGTCTCAGCTCTTTGGGCAGGCGAGTGCAACCGACCGCATGAACCACGGCGCTCCACCCGCTTCCGAGGCGACGCCTGCGACGTCTGGCCTGCGCTTCCGCCAAGCCTCCACCATCGGGCTGTTGTTCACTGGTTACGCCGCCTATTATTTCTGCCGCTCCGACTTGTCTGTGGCCATGCCGCTGCTGATCGAGGACCTCCACGGCCACGGGGTCAACAGCAACACCGCGGTCGTGCGCCTGGGAACCATCGTCTCGCTGGGAGTGCTCGCCTATGCACTCGGCAAATTGTTTCTGACCGGCCTCGGTGACTTTTGGGGCGGGCGTCGAAGTTTCACCGCCGGCTTGGGTGGAGCCATCGCATTTACATTGCTTTTCGCCTCGGGCGGCAGCCTGCCTCTGTTTGCTCTGGCCTGGTTCGGCAACCGCCTGGCCCAATCGATTGGCTGGGCGGGATTGGTCAAGGTCTCCTCGAAGTGGTTCGACTACACCTCGTACGGAACCGTTATGGGGGTCCTCAGCCTCAGCTTCCTGGTCGGCGACGCGGCTGCACGACAATCGATGGCCGTCTTGCTACGGCACGGGTGCGGATGGCGCGGCCTGTTCTATTTCGCCGCGGGGGTTGCGGGGTTCGTTCTCGCTGCCAATCTGCTGTTCCTGCGCGAGTCGAGGGTAGAGGCGGGGTTTTCAGAAGCCCGGGTCAATCCGCTGAACGTGTTCGGCAACTCGGACGCGAAGCCTGAGAGTTTCCGCACCCTTCTCAGGCCGCTGCTCGGTAGCCGTGCCTTCCTCTTCGTGTGCCTGCTCTCGCTCGGCACAACCATCGTTCGCGAAAGCTTCAACACGTGGACACCGACGTATTTCCGCGAGTTCTTCGGCTATAGTGCTAGCAGTGCCGCTTCGCTGAGCGCAGTTTTTCCAGCAGTCGGGGCCGTTTCGGTCGTCGTCGTGGGGTGGCTGAGCGATCGATGGGGCCTGACCGGACGTTCGGTGATCATGTTCTGGGGCTTGGCGGCGAGTGCCTTCGCGCTCGCAGCTCTCACCTTCGTCCCACGCACAGTGTCAAGTTCCTTCGTCCCCGTTGCGCTCGTAGGCACGGTCGCGTTTTGTCTTCTGGGTCCGTACTCGTATCTCGCCGGCGCGTTTGCCTTGGATTTCGGCGGAAGACGCGGTGGGGCTGCTTCCTCCGGCATTATCGATGGCGTGGGGTATATTGGCGGCGCACTGGCAGGCGACACTGCGGCCCGAATTGCCGTAACATTCGGGTGGCGCGGCGTCTTCTTTGCTCTTGCTATCGTAAGCGTATTATCGGCTGCCGCGTCGGCCTCCCTCTACTACCAGTCCGCACACGAGCGAACGGGAGGACCCGGAGGTCAGGGACTTGCCCCAGGGGAAGAGCCCATCTGCGAACGGAGTTCCCGCCATGAACAAGGTTGAAGAAATCTTCGAGTTGCTCGAAACGCGCGGACAATCCCGCTATTTTGGAGAGCCGGTCTCCCAGCTCGAGCACGCCCTTCAATGCGCTCATTTCGCGACAGAAGAAGGAGCAACGAGGGAATTGATTGCCGCTGCGTTGCTTCACGATGTGGGCCACCTGTTGCACGAGCACGATGAGAACATCGCGGATCTGGGCGTCGATACCGCTCACGAGGCCTTGGGACAATCGTGGCTCTCGAAATGCTTCGGGCCGGCCGTTACGCACCCCATCGCGCTGCATGTGGCGGCAAAACGCTATCTCTGCGCGACCGACAAGTCGTACGTCGATCAGCTCTCGCCGGCTTCTCTTGAAAGCCTCGAACTGCAGGGCGGCCCCATGAACGCTGAGGAGATGGCGGAATTCGAAGCGGACGAGTTCGCAAGCGACGCCCTCCGCCTGCGTCGCTGGGATGACCTGGCGAAAATACAGGGGAAGAGCGTTCCAGGCCTGGCCCACTACCACCCGGTGATCGAATCCGTATTGAAATGAGTCATGCCGCGACGTCAGTGTTCGAGCGCAGCCCCTGAGCAATACCGTCGAACCCGGGCACCCTTCATCGGACAGATAAGATTCAGCCTTGTGCCCACGTTAAACAGAGTTGTAAAGCCAAGCGCGGATGGGTTCGCTGGCAGGTTGTTTACTGCTACGGCCCTGAACGATGGTTTCCGCGCGTCCTAAGAGAGGACTATGACCACGCCTGACAAGCGTCTCTTCACTCCCGGGCCGCTCACCACCAGTCGAACCGTGAAGGAGGCTATGCTGCATGATTGCGGCTCGCGTGACGCCGCTTTCATCGAAGTGGTTCGCAGGATTCGGGGCCGGCTGCTCGAGCTCGGAGGTGTCGCGGACGGAACGTACGAGGCCGTGCTGATGCAGGGTTCGGGCACCTTTGCGGTCGAGTCGGTGATTTCTTCGATCATCCCTCGCAGCGGGAAATTGCTCGTCGCGGCGAACGGAGCGTACGGCCGGCGGATGGCTCAGATCTCGCGCACGCTGGCGATCGAAACCGAGACGATTGTTTCGCCGGAATCAGAGCCCATCTCCGCAAAGCAGATCGAGAACGCTCTGCTCGGCGATCCGGCGATCACGCACGTGGGTATCATCCATTGTGAAACAACGAGCGGAATCCTCAATCCGGCGCGGGAAGTCGGTCATGTCGTGCGGAACCTCGAACGAACATTCATCGTGGACGCCATGAGCAGCTTTGGCGGCCTGCCCATCGACACCCGGGATTGGGGCATCGATTTCCTGGTTTCCTCGGCGAACAAGTGCATCCAGGGCGTCCCGGGATTCGGGCTCGTGCTGGCGCGTCGCGATCGGCTGCTCGAAGCCGAAGGCCGCACACGCAGCGTCAGCCTCGATCTCCTCTCGCAGTGGAAGGGCCTGGAAAGCGACGGCCAATTCCGCTTTACACCACCGACGCACGCACTGCTGGCTTTCTGGCAAGCCTTGCAGGAACTCGAAGCCGAGGGTGGAACGGCGGGGCGCGCGCGCCGCTACACGGAAAATGCGAGAGTCCTTCTGGGCGGCATGGAAAAACTGGGGTTTGAGCCCTACCTGGCGGCGGCGAACCGCAGCCCCGTTATTACGTCGTTTCGCTACTTGCCGGACGCCAAATTCAGTTTCAAGAAGTTGTATCAGCGCTTGAGCGAGAAAGGATTCCTCATCTACCCGGGTAAGCTCACCGATAGCGAATGCTTTCGCATTGGTACAATCGGACACATCTTTCCCGAGGACATTAGCGCGTTGCTCTCTGCCGTTCAGAGCTCGCTTAAAGAAATGGGGATTCTGTGATCCAGGGAGGGCTGCGCTTTGGCGACACCTCGAAACGCGTCCGGTCGGGCCCAGATGATTCCCTTGGCGGTTTCTGTTGTGGCCTTCTCTGCCGGAGAGCTTGGGGGAAAACTTGCTCAGCGACGCTTTTCGCACCACCCCTGACCTGGCTCGGTGTCTGGTCGGCTGCTCGCGCTTACGCCTCCCGCGTCGGGTCCGACAGCCCACAACACTTTGCCGATTCGAAACGAACAAAGGGTATGGCGCGAAGCTGGGAAACGAAACATGCAAAGAGGTGACGCGCGCGGGCAAGAACTTTCCAATTGGGAGGAGAATATGCCGATCCTCGTGAAGGCCCGGAGCTTTCTTCGCAATCTGCTTTCATCTACCCGTGTAGACCGAGAGCTAGACGAGAGGAGCGACGCTCGGCGCGAGTGGTTGCGCAAGATGGCTCTGCCCGTTTCCGGCGCGGTTCTCAGTGCGAATTTGCTAAGACGGCAGAACACTGGTTCCACGGCCGAGAGCGCTGCAGAAGATCGTGACGACCTCGGCGCCCGGGTTTATAACGTTCGCAAGTACGGTGCCAAGGGAGACGGCAAAACCGTGGACACGGCTGCCGTGCAGGCGGCCATCGATGCCTGTCATGGAGACGGTGGGGGCACGGTGCTCGTTCCTGCGGGGACTTTCGTGATCGGTACGGTAGAGTTGAAGAGCTACGTCACGCTGCGTATTGCCGCCGCCGGCAAACTACTGGGCAGTGCGGAGGGAAAACAGTACCACGCAGTCGACGCGGTTCCTCTGAGCGGAGACACAACGCTCAAAGATGGAAACTGGGCTCTTCTTTTTGCGGTTAACGCGAAGAAGATAACCATCGAAGGCCCGGGGACGATCGATGGTCAGGGAGCAAGGTTCTATTCGCCCGTTCGCGGCACCCCTCCTCCGAGTGGCCTGGGTGATTCGCGTCGTCCCTACCACGTACTCGTCTATCGCTGCGAGGATCTTTCGATCCGCAACATCACCCTACTCGACTCTGCCTATCACAGCATTCGAGTGATTCAGAGCAGGCGTCTCCACATGGACAGCATCTACATCCACAACCGCGTGAACATCAACAACGACGGGTTTCACTTCATCAGCGCCGAATACGTTACCGTCAGCAACTGCATTCTGAAATGCCAGGACGACGCGTGCGCCCTGTTTGGTTCGTGCAAGTATGTCACCGTCACTAATTGCTCGTTCAGCACGCGGTGGTCGGTGTTTCGATTCGGTGGAGGCTCGGCGGAAAATATTTCGGTTTCGAATTGCGTGCTCTATGAGGTGGACGGCTGCCCGATCAAATTTCAGGGAGACCCGGGCTCGCGTTTCGAGAATATGTCTTTCTCGAACCTGATCTTGAAGGACGTTACGGGGCCCATCAGCATCAGCGTTGGAGGAAGGTTACCACCGCCAAACGATACGATTCCGGTAGTCGTCCGGAATATTTCGTTCAGCAACATTCACGGCACGGTGACGAGCAATCCTCCGCCACTATCCGAGTCGACCTTCACCGGCGGACGAGAAATGAGCCGGTACAAGGGCGAGGAAAAGGCCTGCATTGTCCTCAATGGCATCAATCAGTCGATCCTCGAGAACATTTCCTTTGATGACATACATCTTACATTCGAGGGCGGTGGAACTGCCGAAGAGGCTGCCAGACGCGATTTGCCGGAGGTTTTCGGTGAGTACTTCGAATTGGGAACCTTGCCGGCCTACGGCCTGTACGTGCGGAACGCACGCGGCGTAACTCTTCAGAATGTCAGATTTCGAGTGAGCAAAACTGACCTTCGGCCCGCGGTGATTATGGACCATGCAGAAGATGTTGCATTTAACGGCCTCAGCGTCGACGGCAACAAAGAAGCAGAATCGGTGCTTCGTTTCATCGACTGCAAAGAGATATTGCTGACTGCAGCCAGGGTTCTGACGCCGTCTTCCACGTTTCTGCAACTTGAGGGAGCGGCAACCGAAGGAATCATCGTGGAGGGCGGCGACCTCTCCAAAGCGGCGTCACCGGTTGCTCTAAAGCACGGCGCGACGGAGAAAGCCCTGAAGCTGCGCGATGTACCGTAGTGACCCTCAGGAGTCGCCACCGATGAAGCGAAACTCAATAGCCCACCTGAGGCAGGAAGACGCCATCGAGATAGCGCGGGGTCTCGCTCTTCTTTTCCTGTTGATGTGGAGGCCCGCTACCGCGCGATGCCAGCAGAGTCCTAAGGCCATACCCCCTCAGCCGAAAAGCACGGTGATCGCGGGCGTGACGTGGGACCAGCATCGTTTCCATAAGGCCGACGGCGACACCTGGCAGATGACGTGGGCTGCAGATGGAAACCTGTATGCTGCCGTGGGGGACAGCCAATACAGCCCTCTAAATTTCTGGAGGATCGTGACCAAGGATTCCACGAAGCCAAACAAGTCCGCCGTCCTGTTGGTGGACAACACGCCGTTCGATTGTGCGGTCTATTGCAAGGACGTGACTCACGCGCAAAGCGACCCGAAAATACGGGTCAGCATCAAGCCCGCGGGCCTGTTGAGCGTGAATGGAACCCTTTATTTGTCGGTTGAGACGATGAATTATGGCGACAACCCGGCCTTCAATCGTCAACACAATTTGAATGGGTGGATCGTGACGTCAACAGACTTCGGCAAGACATGGAACCGAGAGGCAACGCCGATGACCTTTTTCAAAGGGCGTCTTGCCTCTGCCGAATTTCTCGAGTTCGGCAAAGACTATGCGGGCGCACGTGACGACTATGTGTATGCGTATTTTACCTCTGCGGACAACGGACAAAGCTATTGGGACAATGGCGACTGCCTCTTGCTCGGACGGGTGCCCAAAGGAAAAATTCTGCAGAGAGACGTCTGGGAGTTCTACAAAGGCCTGGCGAGAGAAGGCCAGCCTCTTTGGACCAAGGATGAAGGTGAGGCTGCGCCGGTGTTTCGGTATCCGCGCATGACGAGCGAAGATCACGTCAGCTACAACAGCGGGATCCGGCGCTACATTCTTGCGAATTATGGTTTCCACGACGAGAATCTGAATCCTCGCCCGAACCACCAGCTTCCCGACTACCAATCGAACTGCCCCAGTCAGCTCACTTTATTCGAAGCTCCAGAGCCGTGGGGGCCTTGGTCGCTTTTCTATCGGGACGACGCCGCAGGCCACTGCGGCACATATTCGGCGAGCTTTCCTACCGCTTTCATGAGTGCTGACGGCAAAACGATGTGGATGGTTTCCTCCGGCACCTTCGAGGACTACAACTTCACTCTTGAGAAGGTATCTTTGGAGCTGGCAACCGCTCCTTGACAGCGCCCTCGCACTGCCTATCTCGGCAGGATTGCAAAGCTGAATTGGGTGCGCGTACATTGAGTGAGATGCACAAATCCTTGCGGTCCGAATTCGATTCCGTAGACAGGACGACGGATCCAGTTGATTTCCTTCGCTATCTCGATACGACTCGAGCCACAGAATTTCTGCAGCAGATCAAACATCGCACGTTTGCCTTGATGGACGTCCATCCCGGCGACAGCGCGGCCGACATGGGCTGCGGCACAGGTGAAGACGTGCGGGCGCTGGCGACTCGCGTCGGTCCGCACGGATGCGCGGTCGGCGTGGATCTGAGCACGACGATGATCGGGGCAGCGCGGGAGCGGTCGTGTGAAAGCCAAGCGCATGTCAGGCTCGTTCAGGCCGACGTGCAGAAGCTGGCTTTCGAAGACGGTTGTTTTGACGCCATTCGCGCCGAGCGACTTCTGCAGCATGTTCCGAACCCCCAAACCGCGCTCCGCGAGATGGTGCGAGTGGCCAAGTGTGGCGGACGAATTGTCATCTGGGAAGGGGATCTCGATCTTTTCGTCATCGATGCTCCTGATTATGCAGCGAGCCGCGTCATGCAGCGCTTCATCTGTGACAGCTTTCGCAATGGCTGCATGGGCCGCCGGCTCTATCGTCATTTTCTTGATTGCGGACTCCTCGATGTGCAAGCAACACCCCTGGTCGGGCAATTCACGGATTTCGGTTTGATCGAAAGCGCGTTCGACCTAAGCGCTTCGGTGGAACGCGCGATCTCCCAGAAACTCCTCGAACGCGAGCGCGGTAGACTTTGGCTCGAGTCCCTCCGGTCGGCGGACCGCGCAGGCCAATTTTTCTGGGCCGCTGGAGGGTTTGTAGTGTTCGGTCGTAAGCACGGCTAGATCCGAGGCCCGCAAAATGAGAGGTCATCTTCCCATCCAGTCGGCTTAATAGGACGTGAGCGCGTCGCGGACTGGGCCGTCGGCATCGGAGAAGTCCAGGAGGGCATTCGGCCGGTGAGTCTTATGGACTAGGATCTGGGAGACCTCGATCTCCCCAGCCCTTCGCATTAGGAGTCAGTCTCGTGCGCCCCCTCGATCGGCGACCGGCGGCGCAGCCGCGAAAGAAACTCCATCTCCACCCTTGGTTGCCCGCCAAGTCTGGTTCGATGCAAGAGGCTTCAACTCCTGCCCATTGCGCCAGATGCGCGTCGGCTGTCCAGGCGCAAACAGCGCGTCGTAGCTGTCGCCCATCCATTTCTGCCCTCGCACATACACCTTGCCGATTGCAGCGCTAGCGCTGACGGTAAGGTCTTGGCCAGCCCAAACGTGCAACCCGGCGACGTCAGGGAAGACCAGGCAATCGAGAGCGTCGTAACCCATAATTCGTACCGCACCAATGGCGTGCTCTCCCGGCGGATACGCCTTGGGATCCACATTCTCCGGAAGCAATGGACCGAGATTCGATTGAATTGCGCGTGCCAGCCATTCGAACGCCTTTCGATGTTCACCGGCGCGATCCAATGCCAAAGTGACGTAGGAAAAGATTCGGGGCCAAGCTGGGCCTCGCCAGTATCCTCCCCACTTCGGAGTGTCGAATGCCATCGTCGGCAAGAGAGCGCCGTTGAACTTGCTAGGGTCGTTTAGCCTCTTCATCATCGCGGCAATGCGTGCTGGATCGGATTCGTAGTAGAGAAAGTAGTACGCATCTAAATTCTCGCCCTTGGTCCACAATGTGTCATCGCTCACGTTGAGATCCCAGTAACGCTGGGTCGCCTCGTCCCACAGCTTGCTGCGGACGGCTGCTTTGGCAGCGACAAATTCGTCCTGCCAAGGTTGCGGGTCCTCGCCGCGCAGGCGGGCCAGATACACCATCTCTTCCAAGCTCCAAAGATTGAAAACCTGCTCGTTGACCGCGCTGGTGGGAGTTCCCTTGAGATCAACGAATGGTGAATTCTTGTCGTCCCAGCCCGTTTCGTAGGTGTGCAGCCAATCGATCAAATGATCGTGATTGGTATCTCGAACCGAAGGCAGATTCTTCTGATAGGCAACGAGGGCCTCCCACAGCGTTCGGTCGCCGGCTGCACCTCCTGGTCTCGCGTCGAGGATGGCCTGGTCGCCGGTCAGTCGCACGTACTGGCCAACCAGCGACGCTTGTACGGGAACACTTTGCGTATTGCGCTCGGGCCCCTTGGCCTGGAAGGTGTTCCTGCCGGACGGAAATATGGTCCAGGCTGCGGTGCCGTCGCCTTTTGCGTTCACGGAATAGTGAAACCAATTCAAAATTGCGCCTCGAGCGAGATCTCTTCTTCCCGTTGCGGAAAGAGCTAGGGCTTCCGCAATCCCATCATTGCCCCACATTCCCATGAACACGTTCCAATCGGCGATGGTGATTGGCGTGTTTGGCAGATAGGGCACCTGACAAGTGGTGGTTAAAACGCCCCTCCAGAACCAAAGCTCGCTTCGGACCAATTCTTCAGGCGTGATCGTTTCGTTCTGCCCGGAGGTTCCGATTGTGAAGTGGATCGGCACGGCGGGAGCCACCAGAGGAACGGAAGCGAGGTAGTCGTTCCAGGCTTTGTGCGTGGCCTGATCGAAGAGATCGGGGGAGGCGCCGACTTGCTCTTCGACAGCGGCGGCCTTCTGTTCATTCTCCCCCAAAGCGACGATGACCGCGGCTTCGCCCCCTGCGCTTAGCTTCCATCGCAAATTGCTGCCCTGCACATCTGATTTTGGCCGTGATCCAACCAACAGACGGTAGGGCCAGCGCGGCGAACTGTAGAGCAGATTTTGCGTGGTTTGCCCTGACAACTGGAATTCAGTGCCGTGAAGGCGCAGAGTGACGCGAATCGGTCCGCTGGCCTTACCGAGCGCAATGCGCAAAACCGAGGCCAACTGGCCATAGACTGGATAAACCGTTAGCGTGACCTCTGGACCGCCGTCAAACACAGCCCGATAAACTGTTCGGTCCGCATAGTAGGTCAGATGACGCTGTGCCGGGCTTTCTGCCAGATCGTAGGTTTTGCCCGAAGCATCCGCGAAAATAGGGGCATCCATTTCCATCGCAAGCTGCCGGTCGCTGCTGTTATGCGGCGCCCCGTCGCCCGGGGCGGGAACAATTACAATTTGTCCGCCAAATCCCTTCTCCCGCAGCGCCATGAAACCGTTGGATTGGTAAATGAGATCTTTGGGAGGAAGGGCAGCATCGAAGCGCGTAAAACTCGAGTAATCGAAGTTTTTGGCCAGGAACGGCGGAAAAGGCTGCGATTGCGTCTGGGCAACAGGGGTCAAGCCTCCCAAGAGGAGTAGTGATAGAACGCCCGCCGCGAGCAGGTAGAACAGCGCGCGGAGACGAGGTTGAGCTTTTTCTGCCGATTCTTTACGAGAATTCATTGCAGCCCCTGCGGCACTGGCCGCTCCAAAAACCCTATGGATATTTATTTTGGCCGACCCTAAACACAGGCAGCATCCGTGCCCGCTGATCACTCAACAATGATCCGCTCGGCCCATTCAACAAGCGAGACGAAGATCGCCGGACTCCCGAATTTTGCGCCCCAGTTGCTCAAATCCGCTTCCGTGACCCCACGGGCCCGGGAACACGCTCCGCAAGAAAAGACCGGAATCTTTCTTCCCACAATCTTTTCACGCGTTTCGCTCAACGGCGGCCAACCCACCGGCATGATTGCATCCGCTAGGGCCTTTTGCATCAGATAGGTAGCCTCACCCGTGAGGAAAATCTGGACCTCGTGGCCTGCCTCGGCCAATGCGAGTCCATGCAGAAAGGGAAAAGATGCCCGTGTCGGGTCATCCGACCCCCACGCGCTTTTCATCATGATCTTGAGTTTCTGAGCCTTTGGTTCTCCTTGTGTCTTGGCTGCTGTCAAAGCAAGAAGTGGTAATCCAGCAAGCCGCGAAAACAGCCCGCGTCGGTCCATGCGCTCCTCCAGAATTGTTATTCGGACTTGTCCCCCGGAAATGCCTCGTAATGTACACCAGCGTCTTGCGAATGTCGCAACAATCGGTCGGCGAAGCTGGATTTAATGACGGCCATGGTCCACGTAAGGCAAGCATAAGGCTTATGAACAGCGCACGTCGGAGGGAGTTTCGGCTTCGCGTCAGGTTCTTCTGACCGATTGCCTGAGGGCTGCTTCCCCAGCCCAGAGGCCCCACAAGACTCCTAGAGTCATGAAAATCACGAACCGATAAGACAATGTGCTAGACCGTTTCAATGCGATGCGTTGTATACCGATCTAAGAGGCACTCACCAGGGCGGGCAACTCGCCCACGCTCCCATGAGAGGGAGTGCCATTCTCGGGACGCTGTAATTGTCGATCGAAATGAAGGTTTTGGGCGCCGAGCCCGAATAACAGTATGGAGGCCAGGATTGGCAGACGACCGGGAGGTTTGGGAACGCATTTGCCGGGGAGACGCAGGCGCCTTTGATGCGCTGTACCGAATGCACGGTCCCAAGCTGCAAGTGTTCCTCAGGCGGATTTTAGGTAGCTGGCAAGCTGCGGAAGACGTTATGCAAGAGACGTTTGCAAGCATTTGGCTGCGTCCGAATGGGTTCG
>Ga0187783_10000558_pt1 | contig 27351 bp, 23 predicted proteins | sample 1015_SJ02_MP02_2_FD_132471 | JGI IMG/M metagenome (GOLD analysis project Ga0187783, IMG submission 132471) | Tropical peat soil microbial communities from peatlands in Department of Meta, Colombia - 1015_SJ02_MP02_20_MG | ecosystem: Environmental > Terrestrial > Soil > Wetlands > Peat | place... | reverse complement strand
TACAACAACCCCGCGGCCTACGGCGTCGACCTCGCGCCGGAGGACGTGCTGCGCCTGGCCGAGGAGGCGTCGTCGCTCGTCGCGGTCAAGGAGTCGAGCGGGGACGTCCGACGCATCACCGCGCTGCGCGAGCTCCTCGGCGAGCGGGTCGATGTCGCCGTCGGGCTCGACGACCTCCTTCTCGAAGGCGTCGGCGCCGGCGCGGTCGGATGGGTCGCCGGGCTCGCGAACGCCCTGCCGGCCGAATCGGCCGTGCTGTTCGAGCGCGCCGCCCACGGGCCGGCCGCCGAGGCGCGCACGCTCTACGACTGGTTCCTTCCGCTGCTGCGCCTCGACACCGGGCCGAAGTTCGTGCAGGCGATCAAGCTGGTCGAGACCGAGCTCGGCGTGGGGACCGCCGCGGTGCGCGCGCCGCGCTACCCGCTCGAGGGCCCCGAGCTCGAGTCGACGCTCGGGACCGTCCGCGCCGCCCTCGCGCGACGACCGGTGCTGGGACGACATCCCGCGTCCGCCACTTAGGGCGGCGGGGCGGCCGGCGCCGCCGGGCGCCGCCAGGCGTAGCGGACGAGGTACGGCGCGACCAGGGTGGTGACGATCGTGAGCGCGCCGATGAACGGCAGCACGAACGCGCCGACCGCCCCGACGTCGGTCCCACCCTTCGCGACCACGATCGACAGCTCGCCGCCGGAGGCCGAGACCGTGATCGCCGCGCGTCGGGCGTCCGCGGGCGGAACGCGCTGCTGCCGGGCGGCGAGGTAGGTCGACGTCAGCTTGGCCCCGAAGGCGACCGCGATGAACCCCGCGATCGGGACGAGGTACTGGGGCAGCAGGCTGATGTTCATCAGGGCGCCCATCGAGACGAAGAAGATCGCCCCGAACATCTCCTTCAGCGGCGCCATCACCTCGTGCGCCGCCGCCTGGCTCCCCGACTCGGCGACCAGCACGCCGGCGAGGAACGCGCCGGTCGCGACCGAGATGCCGATCAGGCTCGAGATGATCGCGAGGGAGAAGGCGACCCCGAGGATCGCGAGGAGAAAGATCTCGTGGACGTGGGCGCGCTGGGCCCGGTCGATCAGGGGCGGGATCGTCCGCGAGCCGATCGTCAGCACCCCGGCGATGAAGATCACGACGGCGGCGAGCGAGAAGGCGATCAGCTCGAGGGAGAGGTGGCCGGTCGACGCGGTCGACTGCAGGATCCCGAGGATCGTGACCGTGATCACGTCCTCGATGACCGTGATGCCGAGGATCAGGCTCGTCTCGGGCGCCAGGATCACGCCGAGGTCCTGCAGCACGCTCGAGAGGATCACCGTGCTCGTGACCGAGATCGCGAGGGCGAGGAACAGGCTGTCGTACAGCGGGAAGCCGAATGCCCGGCCGACGGCGAAGCCGGCCGCGAACGTCGCGAGCGACTCCGCGAGGGCGATCACGAGCGCCTTGCGACCGATCGAGCGCAACCGGGCGAGGGGGTACTCCAGTCCGATCGCGAAGAGCAGGAAGACGATCCCGAGCTCGGCGAGGGCGTTGAGGACGTCGGGGTACGACACGAGGGAGGTCGGCGGGGTGTACGGCCCGATGATCATGCCGGCGACGATGTAGCCGATCAGCAACGGCTGGTGGATCGCGCGGAACAAAAGCGTCATCCCGAGCGCGACCAGCATGACGATCGCGAGATCCTGGACGACGAGCACCTCGTTGATCGGCATCGCGCTCGCGAGCGGCAGCGGTACCGGCGCTAAGTGACTTCGGCCCGCATCCGGGAACCGTTAGGGGCGGGACCATGCTGGGGGGTCGATGGGCGCGGAGACGGAACGCTGGGCGGCGGTGGACCGATGGATCGAGGCGCGGCTGCTCGGCCCGGACGAGGTCCTCGAGGCGACGAACCGGGTTGCGGCCGAGGCCGGACTTCCGCCGATCCAGGTCTCCGCGATCCAGGCGCGCCTGCTGGAGCTCCTCGTTCGTGCGAGCGGGGCCCGTCGCGTCCTGGAGATCGGGACGCTCGCCGGATACTCGACGATCGCGATGGCACGCGCGCTGCCACCGGAGGGCCGGCTCGTCAGCCTCGAGCTAGATCGCCGCCATGCGGAGGTCGCTCGGGCCAACGTCGCGCGCGCGGGTCTGGCCGAGCGGGTGGAGATCCGACCGGGGCCCGCGCGCGAGAGCTTGGCCGAGCTCTCCCGGGAAGGAGCGCCGCCGTTCGATCTCGTCTTCCTCGACGCGGACAAGACCGGGTACCCGGACTACCTGCGCGCGGCCCTCGCCCTCTCCCGCCCGGGTACCGTGCTCGTCGCCGACAACGTGGTTCGGGAGGGCGCCATCGCGGAACCGAAACAGACGGACGCCGTCGTCACGGCCGTGCGCCAGTTCCTCGAGGCGCTCGGCGCCGATCCCCGGCTGCGCGCCACGGTCGTCCCGATGGTCGGTGTCAAGGGCTATGACGGCATGGCGATCGCCTGGGTCGGCCCGGGTCCCGCGGTCTCCTGGCCCGCGGTGAGCTCGGTCGGGCCCGGCGACCGCGAGACTTCGGCGCGCACGACGGAGAATAAATCGGGGCCCCCGGGGGTTCCCGGGGGCCCGGCCCACCGTCCTACTGGACGGGGACCTTGACGTCGGTCTCGACCGGCGTCGGGGTGAGCTTCGGGAGCTCGAGCGTCAGGAGCCCGTTCTCCACGGTCGCCTTCGCTTCCCCGCCGACGACCGGCTCGGGAAGCTCGAGGCTGCGGTAGTAGCCCGCGTACGTCCGTTCCCGGTGAACGTACTCGGCCTTCGACTCCTTCGTCTCCTGCGTGCTCTCGCCTCGGATCTCGACGTTCGCTCCGCGGACGCGAACCTCGATCTGGTCCTTCGGGATCCCCGGGACCTCAGCCACGATCCGGAACGCCGCACCCGTGTCGGTCACGTCGGTGCGGGCCGCACGCAGGTACTGGGGACCGGCGTCGCTCACACGGACGGCGCCGAACGGGGCGATGCCGAACGTTTCGTAGAATCGGCGGCCCAGATCGTCCACGACCTGATCGAGATCGGCCCAGGGGTTGCTCTCCTTCGTTTGCAGTTCCTTCGTCATGATCCACCTCGGCGTTTACGCTAACGATTAGTTTATGTTACTATAAAATAACTTCTATACGGCGACCGCGCGAGCGCGATCCCGGGTTCCGTTCCAACGGCCCCGAAGCGCGCGCGCAACTTCCGGGCGGTTCCACGAAGTAGCGCCCCCGGTGGCCCCGCACCGCGAGGTCCTGCGCCAGACGCCCGCTCGCGCAGCCACGGCGAGCCACGAACCTCGCGCGAGCCCCCGCGCCAGGGAGCCGGGGAATCATTATATAGAAGAACAAAATTGCCAAAGACGGTGAGCCAGAATGCTCCAGGGCACCCCCATTCTCGTCCTGAAGGAAGGAACCGAGCGCGAACACGGCCGCAGCGCCACGTCGAACAACATCGCCGCGGCGAGGGCGGTCGCCGACGCCGTACGATCGACCCTCGGACCGCGCGGCATGGACAAGATGCTCGTCGACTCGATGGGTGACATCACGATCACCAACGACGGCGTCACGATCCTGAAGGAGGTCGACGTCGAGCACCCGGCGGCCAAGATGCTCGTGGAGGTCGCCAAGACCCAGGACCAGCAGTGCGGCGACGGCACGACGACCGCGGTCGTTCTCGCCGGTGAGCTGTTGAAGCGCTCGGAGTCGCTCCTCGACCAGAACGTCCACCCGACGGTGATCGTCCGCGGTTTCCAGCTCGCGGTCCAGGAGGCCCAGCGCCTCCTCGAGACCGAGATCGGTACGCCGGTCAAGCCCGACGATCAGTCGGTGCTCGTCGACTGCGCGACGACCGCGATGGGCTCGAAGGGCGTCTTCGGCTCGCGCGACGCGCTCGCCAAGATCGCGGTCGAGGCGGTCCGCAAGATCGCGGAACAGCGGGGCGGCCGCACGATCGCCGACGTGGACCAGATCCAGGTGCAGAAGCGCCACGGCGGCACCATCTCCGACACGGAGCTGATCGCCGGGATCCTCCTGGACAAGGAGCGGGGTCACCCCCGGATGCCGGCGGAGATCGCGCCCGCGAAGATCGCGCTGCTCAACTCCGCGCTCGAGATCAAGAAGACCGAGATCGAGAGCAAGATCAACATCAAGAACCCCAGCCAGATCCAGAGCTTCCTCGACGAGGAAGACAAGACGTTCCGCCGGATGGTCGACCAGATCAAGGCGTCCGGCGCCAACGTCGTCGTTTGCCAGAAGGGGATCGACGACGTGGTCCTCCACTACCTCGCCAAGGACGGGATCTACGCGGTCAAGCAGGTCAAGGAGTCCGATCTCCAGAAGCTCTCTCGCGCGACCGGCGCGAAGATCGTCACGGGCTTCAAGGACCTCACCCCGGCGGACCTCGGCTCGGCGGCCAAGGTCGAGGAGCGCAAGGTCGGCGAGGACGACATGACGTTCGTCACCGGCTGCTCGAACCCGCGCTCGGTCTCGATCCTCATCCGCGGCGGCACCGAGCACGTCACGCAGGAGGTCGAGCGCTCGCTCAACGACGCGCTCAAGGTCGTCGCGAGCGTGCTCGAGGACGGCGTCATCTGCCCCGGCGGCGGCGCGACGGAGATCGACCTCGCGGTCAAGCTCCGGAAGTGGGCGCCATCGGTCGGTGGCCGCGAGCAGCTGGCGGGCGAGGCGTTCGCGCAGGCCCTCGAGGCGGTCCCCTGGGCCCTCAGCGAGAACGGCGGCTACGACTCGATCAATACCCTCATCGAACTGCGGAGCGCCCACGACGGGCCGCAGGCGAACAAGAACATCGGGATCAACCTCGCGGACGGGAAGGCCGCCGACATGTGGAAGCTCCACGTGGTCGAGCCGCTCCGGGTGAAGCGTCAGGCGCTCGCCTCCGCGGCGGAGGTCGCCGCGATGGTCCTGCGCATCGACGACATCATCGCCGCGAAGAAGTCGAGCCCCTCGGACAAGGGCGCCGGCGCCCCGCACGACCACTAGGGAATTCGCCGAACCCCTTCCGGCACCGGCGGCGTGCGCCGCCGGTGGCGAAGTCTTCTTAACGCGGGACCCGTAGGGCGCTCGGCATGCGCACCAAGCCCGTGGAGGGCGTCCTGCGACTCGACGTCGTGGCCCTCGAGCCGCACCCGGCGATCTATCTCGCCTACGACGGGCTCGCCGGGCTCAGCCAGCGGCCGCTCTTGCGGGACCTCGTCGACGAGCTCGAGCGCAAGGGACCGGGCGAATGGACGAAGTTCCTCGAGGCGCTTCGCCAGCGGCGCAGCGGCGCGATCCATGTCTACTTCTCCGACTACGTCAGCTACGGCATCGGGGGCGGCGACGCCGCCGCCGAGTTCTTCCTCGGGTCCTATCTGCTGCTGCACGAGCCGGCGCGCGGCTCCGGCAGCGACGCGGCGGTCCCGGAGCACCTCGCGCTCGTCCGGCCCGGCGGCGTAGAGCGCCTTTCGCTCGAGGGCCTGCCGAGCTAGCACGCGCCGACGACAGGCTTTTCCCTCGAGGTCGCTCCGGACGCCGGCCCGGAGGAGCCGCGTGACCGACGAGACGCCGCTCGAGCACGAGCGCCGGGAGAAGATCGCGCGCTGGCGCGCCGCGGGTCGCGAGCCGTATCCCTGGTCGTTCGTGGGTCGGGAGACGACGGACCGGGTCCGGGCGGCGGCGTCCGCGCTCGCGCCCGGCGACCATGACGCCGAGACCTCCTGCCGGGTCGCGGGCCGACTGAAGGCGACCCGGCTCCACGGGCGGACGGCCTTCGCGGACCTGGAGGACCGGGCCGGTTCGATCCAGCTGATCCTGCGGGCCGATGCCCTGGGCGAGGAGGCGTTCCGCGCGTGGTTGCGCGACCTCGATCCCGGCGACATCGTCGGCGCGGAGGGACATCCGGCCCTCTCCAAGAGCCGGGAGCCATCGCTCGAGGTGGGCCAGCTCACGCTCCTCGCCAAGGCGATCGCGCCGCCGCCCGAGAAGTTTCACGGGCTGGTGGACGTGGAAGAGCGGCTGCGCCGCCGCTACGTCGACCTGCTTGCCTCGGCCGAGGCGCGCGAGCGATTCCGCTCGCGCACGCTCCTCGTCCGGGAGATGCGTCGCTTCCTCGACGCGCACGGGTTCCTCGAGGTCGAAACCCCGATCCTGCTGCCGGTCGCGAGCGGCGCGGCCGCGGCCCCGTTCGTGACCCGCTCGAACTACCTCGACGGAGAGGTCCAGCTGCGGATCGCCCTCGAGCTGCCGCTCAAGCGCCTGCTGGTCGGGGGCCTCGAGCGCGTCTACGAGCTCGGTCGGACCTTCCGCAACGAGGACCTCGACTCGACGCACGCCCCGGAGTTCACGGAGCTCGAGGCGTACTGGGCGTACGCCGACTACCACGACATGCGTCGCCTCGTCGAGCGCCTCTTCGAGCATCTCGCGGACCGCGCCGCCGAGCTGCGGCCCGACTCGCCCGAGGCGGTGCGCGGGGCCCGGGACTTCCGCCCGCCGTTCGCGACGGTCGATTTCGTCGAGGAGCTGGAGCGGCGCAGCGGCATCCCGGACCTCCTCGGGAAGAGCCGGGAGGAGCTGCGCGCGCTCGCCCGCGCCGCCGGATCGACCGTGCCCGACGACTCGCCGGCGGGCACGTTCCTCGAGAAGCTGTTCGAGCACTACGTCGAGCCGCACCTGGAGGCGCTCACCTTCGTCGTGGATCATCCGGCCGCGACGACCCCCCTCGCGAAACGGCACCGCTCCAAGCCCGGGCGCGTCGAGCGCTTCGAGATGTTCTACCGGACCGTCGAGCTCGGGAACGCCTACACCGAGCTCAACGATCCGGACGAGCAGGAGCGCCGCTTCCGCGAGCAGCTGGGCGCCCGGGGGGCCGACGTCTACGCCTACGACGCCGACTTCGTGGAAGCGCTGCGCTACGGCATGCCGCCGGCGACGGGCATCGGCCTCGGGGTCGACCGCGTCGTGATGGGGCTCCTCGGCGTCGCGTCGATCAAGGACGTCCTGCTGTTCCCGCCCGTGCGCCAGCGCTAGCCGCGGCCGCGGGAGCTTATAGGCCGGGCGCGCCGACGGTACGTTCGTGGCGCCAGGCGAGCCGCCCCCGACGGGCCCGCCGCTCGTGATCGAGGAGCTCTCCATCGCCTACGGCGAGCGACGCGCGGTGGACCGGCTCTCGCTGGCAGTGCGCCCCGGCGAGATCTACGGCCTCCTCGGGTCGAACGGCGCGGGAAAGTCGAGCACGATCAAGGCGATCGTCGGCCTCGTGCCCCCCTCGGCCGGCCGCATCCGCGTCTTCGGGTTCGACGTGGTCGCGGACGGGCTCTCGGCCAAGGCGCGGATCGGCTACGTTCCCGAGACCTCGCTGCTCTACGAGGCGCTCACGCCGCGCGAGTTCCTGGAGTTCGTCGCGAGCGTCCGCGCGCTGCCGGAAGCGGTCGCCTCCGAGCGCGCCGCCGGCTACGCGAGCGCCTTCCGCCTCGAGGCCGAGTTCGACGAGCCGATCTCCTCGCTCTCCAACGGGACCCGCCAGAAGGTCCTCCTGATCGCCGCGTTCCTCCACCATCCTCCGTTGCTCGTGCTCGACGAGCCGCTCAACAGCCTCGATCCGCGCTCCGTCCGCCTCATGAAGGAGCTGCTCGCGCGCTACGTGGGGAGCAGCGGCCGAGGCGCCCTGTTCTCGACGCACACCATGGAGATCGCCCAGCAGCTCTGCCACCGCGTCGGGATCCTCGATCACGGCGTCCTGCGCGCGGAGGGCTCGCTCGCCGATCTGCGCGAGCGCGCGGCGCGCGGCGACGCACCCCTCGAGGACGTCTTCCTGCGGCTCACGCGCGAGGACTAGGGCCTCGATGCGGCCCTCCGCGCGATGGAGGGCCGCCGATGACCTGGCGGGAGGCCCGTCGCATCAGCTCGGTCGCCTTCGGGGAGGTCTGCCTGCAGGCGGTCTACGCGTTCCGGCAGGGCAATCTGCCGACCTCGGTCGACACCTCGAAGGCGGCGGCCCTCGCCCGGCGGCGAGTGGTCCAGAGCAAGATCCTCGTGGCCGGGGTGCTCACCCTGATCACCGCCGGTGGCGCGCTGGTGCTCCATCTCGCCCCGCGGCTCGCCGAGGGGCCGTTCTTCGGCGTCCCGGTCGCCGTGCCGGTCGTGGAGGCCGGCGTCCTCACCGGTCTGCTCAGCCTCGACGTGGCGTTCCTGTGGTGGACGGGGCTCCAGGTGCTGCCGACGCTCCTCGCGTCGGGAGTGCTCGCGGTGCTCGAGCCGTTGCCGATCGACGCCCGGACCCTGGGGCGCGCCGCGGGGTTGCTCTACCTTCGTCTGTTCGACCTCCCCGCGATCGCGGTCCTGGTCGCGACCCCCCTGTTCGTGGGCGAGGTGCTCGGCCCGCTCGCCGGGATCGCGACGATTCCCGGCGTGCTCGCGGCGATCGTCTTCGCGCTCGCGCTCGCGCTGCTCACCGGCCGCGCCTTCGTGCGGCGCGTGCAGGGCTCGCGCGGGGGAGGGGGGCGCGCGATCGTGCGATGGGCCTACCTCGTCCTGTGGCTCCTGCCCGCGTTCGCGATGTTCGCCTTCGTCGTCGCCGCGGGCGGGTTCTTCGCGCTGCTCGCCGCGACGCTCGCGAGCGGCCCGTCGCTCGCGCGCGATGCGCTCCTCGCCGCGTTCCCCTTCACGTTCGCGACCCTCCCGCCGCTCTTCGCCGGCGGACGGGCGGGCTTCGGGCTCACCCCGGACGGCCTCGCGATCCTGTGCGCGGCGGCGGGCAGCTACCTCGCGGTCGCGATCGGCGGGTTCTCCTGGTTGATGGGCGCCGTCCGCCGCGTCGGCCTCGCGCCACCGCTCGCCGCGCGGGAGTTCGTCCCCCCGCGCTTCGCGCTCGCGACGCACGGCGCCGCCCGCGCGGTGCTGACCAAGGATCTACGGATCTCGAGCCGGACGCCGGGCTACGCGTTCCTCGTGCTGCTGCCGTGCCTGGACGCGGTCGTGATCGGCCTCTTCACGTTCGTCGCCGCGCCCTCGTCGAGCGACGCGCGCGAGATCGCGATCGGCGCCGTGACGACCGCCGCGCTGCTCGCAACCTTCTTCGGCCCCGCCTTCTTCGCCATCGAGGTGAATGCCTACGCCTACGGGCGCACGCTGCCGCTCGGCGACCGGGCGATCGTCCTCGCCAAGGCCGGCCTGATCGCGGCGATCTACCTCGTCGCGAGCGGGCTCGTCCTCGGCATCACGCTCCTGAGGATCTTCGAGCCGACGCGCTTCGTCGCCTTCATCGCCGCCGAACTGCCCGCGGTCGTCGCGGCCGCGCTGCTGGAGCTCGGCATCCTGTTCCGCCGCTCGCGGTCCCGGGGCCTGCCCGTCGCGAACCTGTACGCCGGCGCGTGGTGGGCGCTCCTCGTGTCGATCCCGGGGGTCGTCGCGGCCGGCGCGCCGCTCGTGGCGTTCCACCTCCTCGCCAGCTCCTCGATCGACCTCGGCCTCGCGGGCATGGGCGCCGTCGCGATCGCGGAGCTCGCCCTCGCGGCGCCCCTCGCCCTGGGCCACGATAGGAGGCGTCCGATCTGACGGACCCCGGCCTTCCGACCCGCTTCGACGCCGCCGCGATCGACGCGCGCTGGCAGGAGGCCTGGGAGCGGGCGGGGATCTTCCGCGCGAAGGAGCGGCCCGACGGGCCGACGTTCTCGATGGTCCTGCCGCCGCCGAACGTCACCGGCGTCCTGACGCTCGGCCACATGCTCGGCGACAGCGTCATGGACGCCCTCGTGCGCCGGGCCCGGATGCAGGGACGTGCGACCCTCTGGGTCCCGGGGGTAGACCACGCCGGCCTCGCGACGCAGGTCGAGGTGCGGCGGCGGCTCGCGAAGGAAGGGGTCCGCTTCGAGGAGTTGAGCCGCGAGGCCGCGCTCGCCGAGCTCGAGCGCTGGCGGGCGGAGCACGAGCGGCGGATCATCGAGCAGACCCGCGCCGGCGGTTTCTCGGTCGACTGGAGCCGGTTCCGCTACACGATGGACCCGGCCAGCGTCCGGGCCACCCGCGACGCGTTCGTCGCGCTGTACCGCGACGGCCTCGTCTACCGCGGCGAGCGGATGGTCAACTGGGACCCCCGGCTGCGGACCGCGATCTCCGACCTCGAGGTCGTGAACACCGAGGAGGAGACGACGCTCGTCCACGTCCGCTACCCCTTCGCCGACGGCGGTCTCGGCGGGATCGAAGTGGCGACCGTCCGCCCCGAGACGATCTTCGGGGACGTCGCCGTTGCTGTCCACCCGGACGACCCGCGCTACGCCGACGCGGTCGGCCGGTACGTGAGTGTCCCGATCTCCCACCGGCGCGTGCCCGTGATCACCGATCCCGCGGTGGACCCGACCTTCGGCGCCGGCGCGCTCAAGATCACGCCGCGGCACGACCCCGTCGATCGCGAGATCGCCCTCCGGCACCCCGAGCTCGCGACGCCGGTCGAGATCTTCGACGAGAGCGCCCGCCTCACGGGCGCCGGCGTCCCCGCGGAGTTCCACGGCTACGAGCGGGAAGAGGCGCGCGCGAAGGTGATCGCCGCGCTCGATCACGCCGGGCTCCTCGTCCGATCCGAGCCCTACCGTCACTCGATCGGGCGGTCGGAGCGCTCGGACGCGGTCGTGGAGCCGAGGCTCTCGACGCAGTGGTTCGTGCGGATGGCCCCGCTCGCCGCACCGGTCGTGGCCGCGGTCCGTGCCGGGGAGATCCGGATCCATCCCGAGCGCTGGAACCGGGCGTTCTTCCGGTGGATGGACGGGATCCAGGACTGGTGCATCTCGCGCCAGATCCTCTGGGGGCACCCGATCCCCGTGCACACGTGCCGTGCCTGCGGGACGGCGAACGTCGCGCTCGAGACGCCGACGCGCTGCGAGCGCTGCGGCTCGAGCGAGCTGTCGCCCGACCCGGACGTGCTCGACACCTGGTTCACCTCCTGGCTCTGGCCGTTCGCGACCCTCGGCTGGCCCGAGCGAACGGAGCTGCTCGAGCGCTACTACCCGACGAGCGTCCTCGTCACGGGCCGCGACATCATGTTCTTCTGGGTCGCCCGGATGATGATGAGCGGCTACCGCTTCCGCGGCGATCGCCCGTTCCGCGACGTCTACTTCACCGGCATGGTGCAGGACGAGACGGGACGGCGGATGTCGAAGCACCTCGGCAACTCCCCCGAGCCCCTCGACCTCATCCGCGAGCGCGGCGCGGACGCGCTGCGCTTCGGCCTTTTGTTCCCGAACCCCGCCTCGGAGGACGGGCCCTTCGGGATGGCGGTGCTCGACGGGGCCCGCAACTTCCTCACGAAGCTGTGGAACCTCGTCCGCTTCGCCGCCCCGCACGTCTCGGCCGGGGGCGACGCGGTGCGCGACGCGCCGTCGTTGACGCGGGGCGCGCGTCTCGAGAACCGCTGGATCCTCTCGCGTTACCGTCGGGCCGCGGAGGAGTCGGAAGCCGAGCTCGACGGCTTCGAGCCCTCCCGGGCGGCCGCGGTCCTCTACCGCTTCGTCTGGCACGAGCTCGCGGACCGGTACGTCGAGATCGCCAAGGACGCGCTCGCCGGCCGACAGGGTGAGCCCGCGGCCCGCGAGACGCGCGCCACGCTGCGGTTCGTGATCGACCGAACCCTGCGTCGTCTCCACCCGTTCGTCCCGCATCTCTCCGAGGAGCTCTGGCATGCCCTCCCGCACGACGGCGAGTTCCTCGCGACGGCCCCTTGGCCCGCCGCGGACGAGGTCGCGCCGGACGCCGAAGCGGAGGTCGAGATGGAGACCGTGCTCGAGGCGGTCCGACTGCTGCGCAACCTCCGGGCGGACGAGGCGATCGCCGCGCCCGCCGTGCCGGCCGCCTGGATCCGCCCGTCGGGGCCCGAGGTCGCCCGGGTCCTCGAGCGGGAGACGGCGACCGTGACGCGCCTCGCACGGGTGGGCCCGCTCGAGTTCCTGTCCGCCGGTGCCGCTTCGCCTCCGGGCGCGGCGGGGCGGGTGGCGGAGCTCGGCGAATGCTACCTGGCCCGACCGGCCCCGGCGGCCGGGGAGACCGAGGCGCTCGAGCGCGAGCGCGCCAAGCTCACCCGCCTCCTCGACAAGGAACAACGCCGGCTCGCGGACGAGGGGTTTTGCGCCCGCGCGCCGCCCGAGGTCGTCCGCGCGACGAGGGACAAGGCCCGGGAGCTCGCGGAGCGGATCCGGCGCATCGACGAGCACTTGAGACCGGGCGTTTAGGGAAGCCCCGTGCCCGCCCGAACCCGCCCCTCCCGAACCCGAGATCGCGCGGCCGCGCCCCGCGCGAAGAAGCCCCCGGCGCCCACCGGCCTCCCCGGGACGATGCCGCTCCCGGGGTCGGCCAAGCCACACCCCGCGCTCGGCGTCGGACTGTGGGCGCTCGGCCGCTGGGGTCCCGAGGACGAGGCCCGGACGAAGGCCACGATCGGCCGCGCCTGGGAAGCCGGGCTCCGCTGGTTCGACACCGCCGAAGTGTACGGCAACGGCCGCAGCGAGCGCGTGCTCGGCGAGGTCCTGCGCCGGGCGGCCGGTGAGGCCCCCGAAGCGTTCGTCGTGACCAAGGTCTCCTGGGAGCACCTGCGGCCGGAGCAGGTCCGCTCGAGCCTCATCAACAGCCTCGAGCGGCTCGGTCGCCGCTCGGTCGACCTCTACCTCGTGCACGCGCCCGATCCGCGCGTGCCGCTCGCCGAGACGATGCCCGCCCTCGAGGCCGCCTGGAAGGACGGGCGGGTGGGCGCGATCGGCGTATCGAACTTCTCGGTCGAGGAGCTCACGGCGGCGGCGGAAGCGCTCCGGGAGGCCCGCATCGCGGTCAACCAGGTCCGCTACAACCTGTTCGACCGGGACGAGGCCGATCCCGTGCGGGAGTACTGTCGGGCGCACGGGATCCTGATCGAGGCCTACTCACCGCTCGCCCGCGGGCTCCTGCACGGCCGGTACCTCGACGGCCGCTCGGTTCCCGCGGAGGTGCGCCGCTACGCCCACCGCCTGTTCGAGCCGGATCGCCTGCCGACGGTCCTTGAGCGCACCCGCGCGCTGCGCGAGCTCGCCCGGAGCGCGAACGTGCCCCTCGCGTCGATCGCGCTGCACTGGCTCGCCCGCCAGGGCGCCGCGCCGGTCGTGGGGATGACCCGGCCCGAGCAGGTCGACTCGAACCTCGCCGCCTGGGCGATCCGCCCGCCGGACCGGGTCCTCGACGCGGCGGATGCGATCGCGCGGGGCGAACGTGCTTAGGCTGGTCGCGCTCGACATGGACGGGACCCTCGTCGACGTCCCGAGCTCCTGGGCGATGGTCCACGCGCACTTCGGCGACGCGAACCCCGAGGGGCTGCGGCGGTTCATGGCCTACGAGATCGACGATCTCGAGTTCATCCGTTCGGACGTCCGGATCTGGTGGCGCCACCGACCCGACCTGTCGCTCGGCGAGATCGGGCGGATCCTCGACCGCGCGCCGTTGATGCCGGGCGCCTCCGAACTGATCCGCGGCCTACGGGCCCGAGGAGCGCGCACCGCGATCGTGAGCGGAGGGATCGACCTGCTGGCGCGTCGGATCGCCGACGAGCTCGGGATCGACGTCGTCCTCGCGAACGGGTTCCGCGTCGACGCGGCCGGCCGCCTGACCGGCGAGGGCATCGTCCGCGTCCCGATCCACCGCAAGGCCGACGTGCTCGCCGACCTGCAGGCCCGGCTCGGGGTGGACCCGTCGGAGACCGCGTCGGTCGGCAACTCGGAGATCGACGTCGGCCTGTTCCGCCGCAGCCGGATCGGCGTCGCGTTCCGGCCGGAGGACGACGCGGTCCGGCACGGCGCGAGCGCGATCGTCGAGGACGGGAGCCTCGAGCGGGTGCTCGACGTCCTCTCCGCGTTCCCGTCGGACCCCGCGCCGCCGTCCGCCTGAGGATATCCTTTTACCCGAGCCCACGGTCCCCGCGCGTCCCGATGGAGAGCTACCAGTCGCTCCTCGAGCGCGCGCGGGCGAAGCTGCCGCCCGTCCAGATCGGCAGCGACCGGTTCCAGGTGCCCGAGCCGGACGTGATGACCGACGGGAAGAACACGGTCGTCCGCAACTTCCAGGAGATCGCCGGAGTGCTGCGCCGCGAGCCCGACCACGTGATCCAGTACCTGGCGAAGGAGCTCGGCTGTCCCGGGGTGCTCGACCTGCCCCGCGGCGTCCTCAAGAGCCGCCTCACGAAGGACCAGATCGCGCTGAGGATCCGGGAGTACACGGCGAAGTACGTGATCTGCTCGGAGTGCAAGCGGCCCGACACGCACCTCGAGAAGCAGGGTCGGCTGACCCTGCTCGTCTGCGAGGCGTGCGGGGCGCAGCGGCCCGTGACCGTGCGCCGCGTGGTCGCGCCCGAGCGTCCGAAGACCCCGGTCGTCGTCGGCGAGGTCTATCGCCTGACGATCGAGGACGTCGGCCGGCGCGGGGACGGGGTCGCTAAGAAAGAAGGGTTCGTGATCTTCGTGACGGGCGCGAACCAGCGCGGGACGACCGTCAACGCGAAGGTGACCAAGGTCCTCGGCAACAACGCCTACGCCGTGGTCCAGCCGTAGCCGTACATGCGGAGCCTCCGCTGGATCGGGCTCCTCGCGCTCTACGTGGGCGCCCAGGCGGTCGCGCTCCTGCTCGCCGACCCGTTCCGCTCCGCCGGCCTGACCTCGTCCTCCAACCCCCAGAGCCTCGCCGGCCCGCTCGAGATCATCGTCATCATCGTGGTGGCGCCGCTCGCGATCCTGTTCATCGCCCGGCGGCAGGGTGGGATCTCCGCCCTGCGCCACCTGATCCTGCTCGGGATCGCGGCGTCGCTCTACGTCACCCTGTACGCCACGTTCGCGATCTTCCCGCCCGGGCTCGTCCTCCTGCCGCCGACCGCGGCCGAGGTCGTGATCGATCCGGCGCTCGTGTTCGCCGCGATCGTCAGCGCCTCGCTCTACCTCGCGCTGCTGATGGAGCCGCAGTGGTACGTCATCGACCTCGTGGGCTTCCTCGACGCGGGCTCGCTGATCGCGATCCTCGGCATCTCCTTCGCGATCCTGCCGGCGTTCATCCTGCTCGTGGCCCTGCTCGTCTACGACGCGATCGCCGTCTACGGGACCAAGCACATGGTGAGCCTCGCCGAGGTCGTGACCGACATGAAGCTGCCGATCCTGATGGTGATGCCGGAGTCGGCGGGCTACGACTACCCCGGCGCCCCGAACCTGAAGGCGGTTCGCGCGCAGCCCGTCGAGCAGCGGGAGGCGCTGTTCATGGGCCTCGGCGACGTCGTGATCCCGGGGACCCTGGTCGTCAGCGCGTTCATCTGGCTGCCGAACGCGCCGGTCGTGTGGGGGCTCGGGGGCAACCTCTGGGCGGGCCTCGGCGCGCTCCTCGGCTCGCTCGTCGGCTACGCCGTCCTGATGCGGATCGTGCTGCGGGGCAACGCGCAGGCCGGGCTCCCGTTCCTCAACGGCGGGGCCCTCGCCGGGTACATCGTGGCCTACCTGCTCGTCTTCCACTCGTTCTCGCTCGGCTTCGGCACGGGCATTTAAGCCTCCGGGCCTCGGCCCGAGCGTGCCGCGACGCGTCGAGGACCTCGAGGCAGGGGACGCGCCGTCGCTCGACGTCCTGGTGCGCCGCATGGACGCGGCGGGCGGGTTCAGCGCGAAGCAGGTCGCCGAGGGCGTCGACCTGCTCGCCCGGATGCTCGGCGACCGGTCGATGACCCGGTTCCTGTCGTTCCCGGCGGCCCTCATGGCCACGGGGACCCGCGGGGTGCTCGCGGGCCTGGTGCGCGAGGGCTACGTCGACGCGGTGATCACGACGTGCGGCACCCTCGACCATGACCTCGCCCGGTCGTTCCGGCCGTACTATCACGGCGCCTGGGACCTGAACGACGTCGCGCTGCATCGTCGCCACCTCTATCGGCTCGGCAACCTCGTGATCCCCGAGGCGAACTACGGCCGGATCATCGAGCGCAAGATGCGGCCGATCCTGCGCCGGCTGTGGGCCGACGGGACGCGATCGCTCTCGAGCGCGGCCCTCGCCCGAGCGATCGGCGCCGCGATCCCGGCCTCGGCGCGCTCGAGCCTTTTGCGGGCGGCCCACGACCGCCGCGTCCCCGTCTTCGTGCCCGGGATCACGGACGGTGCCGTGGGCTCCCAGCTGTGGCTCTTCTGGCAGGACCACCGGGCCTTCGCCCTCGACCTGTTCGCCGACGAGCAGGCCCTCAGCGACCTCGTCTTCGAGGCGCGGCGGAGCGGGGCGATCCTCCTCGGTGGCGGGATCTCCAAGCACCACACGATCTGGTGGAACCAGTTCCGGGGCGGGCTCGACGCCGCCCTCTACCTCACGACCGCGGTGGAGTGGGACGGCAGCCTGTCCGGCGCGCGGACCCGCGAAGCCGTCTCGTGGGGCAAGGTGAAGCCCACGGCGCGCCACGTGAGCGTCGAGGGCGACGTGACCGTTCTGCTGCCGCTCATGGTCGGCGCGGCGCTCGAGCGGATCCGGTGAGGCGCCCGGCTCGCTCCGAGGCTTTATCTCCCGGGCGCAGGTCCGAGCGAGCCGTCGTGGGCCCGTAGCTCAGCCCGGTAGAGCAGGCGGCTCTTAACCGCAAGATCAGGGGTTCGAATCCCCTCGGGCCCGGTTTCGATTCCTCCCGGATCCGCCCTTGGGAAGGTGGGTGTCGGGCGATCTCCGATCTCGACTCGTCGTGGCTCCGGGGGCGCGCCCCGGGAGCCGACGGGGTGGCCGGTACGAACGGCGACCGGCTCGGCGCTACGATACTCCGCGGCGCGATCGCGGGGGGCGTGGCTACAGGAATCCTGCGCGCTCCGCCATCTCCACGGCACGAGACAGCATTTCCGCGGCCTGAGATTCACTCGCGCTCTCCGTGGCGCGAACCGCTTCGCTGACCAGAGTGTGCAATGCCGGAGGAAGCGGTTCCTGCGAGGGCGCGAGCAGACCCCGAGCGAGGTCGATGGCGCGTCCGGTCTCCTGGCGGGAAAGACTCAGGGCGATCATCGGCCACAGCGCCATCCAGTCGACCGGATACCGTTCGGGCAGGTTCGCCCATGTGCGGAGGGCCGACTGGCCGAGTACGTCCACCCGGTCGTATTCCCCGGAGCGCCACCGGATCCATGCGTCGTTCGCGTCGGCGAACGCCTCGTACTCCGGCAGACTCGCCTTCTGGGCGGCTTCTCTCGCGGACGGGACGAGGCGACGTACCTCCGCGACATTCCCGCGCCGTCGCTCGGTCGCGAGGAGGTAGTTGAGCGCGCGGGAGATGAGGGTGACGTCCCGGACCTTCTGGGCGTACTCGATGGTCTTCTGAAACGCCGCCCGGCTCTCTTCGAAGTCCCCGTGCCAGTACTGGAAGAACCCGAGCATGAAGTCGTGCTCGGTGTCCGTTTCGGCCTCCCCGCGGAGCGAACGCTGCGCCTCCCGGATCTCCCGTGCCGATTGGGCGAACCGGAACGTCTCGTCGGTGACCGTTCGGTCTCGACGCCATCCGTGGCGAGCCTGCAGGTAGCAGAACGACACTCGCTCGTCCGGGATTCCTCTCTGCTCGACGGCGGGGCCGAGGCGAGCCAAGACTCGCTCCCGTCCGGCCGTGTCGTGCAGCCAGTACATGACGTCGAAGAGAGCCCACTGGACCTCCTTCCACGCGGTCCACCATGCCTCGTGCCGCGCATCCGGGGCGATACGTTCGAGCATCGCCTCGGCGGCCGTGAGCTCGCCCTGCGCACCGGAGTAATCGTTGGTCCGTTCGAGCGACCCCGCGTCCAGGGCCAGGAGACGCGCCGCCCCGACCGGATCCCGGGCGCCGGCCAGGGCCGAACCCCGCAGGTAGCTCGTGCGGGCATCGACAAAAGCGGCCAGCTCGTACTGCTCGTTCCCCATCGCCTCGTAGACCTGGACACCCCGAGCCTCCCAGTCGGCATCGCCCGGAGCCGAGGCGAGGGCGCGATCGACCAGCTCCGCCCCCTGTCGATATGCGTCGATCGCCCGGTCGCGCGCGAAGACCTCCCGGGCCCGGGTGCCGGCGCGGAAGAAGTACTCGAAGGCCTTCTCGGGACGGTCGCCCCGCAAAAAATGCTGCGCTAGCTCGGCCGCCCGATCGTCGGCCTGAGCTCCCAGTCGCGCCTCCAGGATCTCTCCGGCCCGACGGTGAAGACGTTGTCGACGGACGAGCGAGAGCGTCCCGTAGAGCACCGCCTGGACCTGCTCGTCGGCCAAGCGGTAGACGACCCGCCCGGGGGAAACCTCGCGCTCGACGAGAAGCCGTGCGCGCAGGCCGGCCTCCGCGAGAGAGAGCAAACGAGTCTCGTCCATGCCACAGAGCTCCGTCCAAGGGTCGAACTCGAACTCGTTGCCCAGGACCGAGGCCGACTCGAGTACCCCCTGGAGCTCTGGCCCGAGTCGGCGGATCCGCCGCAGGACCGTCTCCCGCACGGTCGAGGGAATCGTGATCGTCGACCCGGGCCGGATCGTCCAGCCGGCCGGTGTCCGGACCAGCCCTTCCTCTTCGGTGAGGGACCGCAATACCTCCTCGACGAAGAGCGGATTTCCGCCGGTCTTCTCCGCAATCGACGTCGGCAGATCGGGAGCGACCTGGGCCCCTCGAAGGGCGGCTTCCACCATGGAGCGGGTGTCGTGAGGGCCGAGGCGGCGCAGCGGGATCTCGGTGAGTATCCGTTTCATCCGCAGGTCGAGGAGGCCGCGGAGCAGGGGGTCGTCCGCGTTCAGCTCCTGGTCGCGATAGGTCAGCACCACCAGGACCGGGACCTCTCCGATTCGCTGGCTGAGATGCTGGAGCAACGCGAAGGTTTCCGGATCCGCCCACTGGAGGTCGTCCAGCAGGAGCGCGAGCGGGGCCTGCCGTGCGAGGTTTTCGAGAAAACGGGAGATCCCGGTAAAGAAGTGGAGGCGCGCCGCGTCGGGAGCGAGTGCCGGCTGCGGAGGGAGGGGACCGAGCCGCTCGGCCATCTCCGGAACGAGGCTCGCGAGCTCGCGGGCGCATCCTTCGGCGGCCTGATGGACTGTGAGCGAGGGGGCGTCCCGGAGAAGCTCGCGAGCGAGCTGGGCCCACAGCGCGTATGGGCCGATCTGGACGTTTTCGAACCCGCGCGCCCGGGCGATCCGAAACCCCTGGCGGGCCGCCAGACGGAACGCCTCGTCGGAAAGTCGGGTCTTGCCGACTCCCGATTCGCCCACGATCGACACCATGGCTCCGTGCTGCTGGGCGGCCCGCGCGACCGCCTCGCGAAGGCCCTCCAGCTCCGTGGTCCGATCGGTGAACGGCGTAATGCCGGCGGCGGGAGCGGCGTGCCAGGGAAGGTCGAGGCTGTAGACGGCGATGGGCGTGTCGATGTTCTTCAGGAGGACGTGCTCGAGCTGGGTCGCCGTGTAGGGAATCTTGCGGGCCACTTGCTCGAAGACGGTCCCGCTGAACGCTACGCCCGCGGGTTCTGCCAGCGGCTCGATCCGTGCGGCGATGTTGACCGTATCTCCCAGGACGTCGTCCCCCTCGTGGACGACGTCCCCGACGTGGATGCCGACCCGCGCCTCGAGCTTGGGTCCCGGCCGGCTCGCATTCGACGCGGACAACTCCTGCTGAAGTTCCACGGCGCATTCGGTCGCCTCCAGCGCGCTCTCGAATTCAGCGAGGGCGCCGTCTCCGAGGGTCTTGATCAACCGGCCCCGATGCCCTTCGACCTGACGTCGGACCCGAGCCTGAAGGTCGCGCGCATATTCGAGGGCGAGCGGCTCGTCGCGCTGGCTGAGCGCGCTGTACCGGATCATGTCAACGAAGAAGATCGCCGAGAGGCGCCGGGTTCCCGGGGGCACCATTCGTGACGGGAGACGATTCTTGCTCTATCTAATTCATCCGATGATGGGGGGCGGCGGAGGAAGGCCCGTATCGAACCGTCGGGGTCGGACGGGTGTCACCGAGGCCGCTTCGCGAAAGGACGCCTGAACCTTGGTCCGGTTCCAGGGATCCAGCCCAGGGCAGCGACCGACGCGAACCGGGAATCTGCCGATCGCCGGGACTCGACCGGCGGGTGAGTCGAATTCCCTCGCGCCCGGCCGCGCCCTCGACGCCGGGCGCCCGTTCCGCACGCTAGGGCGCGGCCGGGTCGGCCAGCGGCGTACCCTCCACGGCCGGGGCCGGCGCGGGATCCGGAGGCCCGGGCCCGGCGGCGCGGCGGGCGTGGGGAGGCAGCACGGGCAGATGGGCGAATCGGCTGTGCCGACGGGGGCCCAGGACCTCCTGCCCGAAGAGGATCGTGATCCCGCCGACCAGCATCACCGCCGCGGCGATCCAGAACGCGTACTGGAAGGCGAGGTGGGCGGGCACCCCGAAGCCCGCCCAGGGCCCCGAAGTGAGGACGAACGTGGCGAGCAGCGAGCCGGCGATCGGGGCGCCGACGCTCCCGCCGATGTTGCGGAAGACGTTGTTCATCGCGGTCGCCTGCCCCATGTCCTTGGGGTCGACGGTGAGGATGAGCAGATTGATGACCGAGGCGTTCAGCATCGCGATCCCGGCCCCGATCACCGTCTCGTAGAGCAGGGCCTGGGAGAGGGCACCCGCCGTCGAGACGAGATAGAAGCCGAGCGCGGTCACGACGGCGCCGCCGAGGGCGAGCGGCTTAACCCCGACGCGCGAGACCGTGAAGCTCACGACCGCCGCGACGACGATCATGGCGAGGGCGAGCGGAACGATGTAGAGGCCGGCGGTGAAGATGTTGATCGTCGGGAACGACCCGTTGTAGCCCCCCGAGGCGGGCGGGAACTCGAACTGGTAGATCAGCGAGAACAGGGCCACGTACATCGCGAGACCGACCACGGTGAGGACGAGGTTCGTGACGAGGACGTTCCGCTCCCGCAGCAGCCGGCCGTCGATGATCGGCTCGCGGTTGCGCCGCTTCCACCAGCCCTCGTAGAGCGCGAACGGGACGAACAGGGCGATCCCGACGACCAGGAAGCTGAGGGTCGGCGCGGAGGTCCATCCCCACAGCTGGCCCTGGGCGAGCCCCGTCACCACGCCGCCGAGCCCGCCCCCGAGGAACGCCGCGCCGACGTAGTCGACCCGGGCGTTCGGCCGTCGGTACGACGACTCCCGCACGAAGAGGACGACCAGGATCGCGAGCAGCACGACGTACGGGATCGCGGAGTGGTAGGTGACCCGCCAGCCGTAGTTCTGCGAGATGAACGACCCGGCCGGCAGGCTCACCACGAATCCGACGCCGAACATGGCGCTGAGGAGCCCCTGGGCGCGCGGGACGAGCTCCCGCGGGAACTCCTCGCGCACGAGGGCCATTCCGAGCGGAAGGATCGTGAGCCCGATCCCCTGGACCGTGCGGGCGGCCACCATGAAGGAGAACGTCGGAGAGAAGCCGGTGACGGAGACCGCGGCGGCGTAGGCGAGCATGACGGCGCTGAGCACCTTGCGCTTGCCGTGGATGTCGCCGAGCTTCCCGATGACGGGCGACAGGGCCACCCCGGCGGCGGCGTAGGAGGAGATGATGAGGCTCGCCTGCGCCGTGTCGACGTGGAAGTCGGACTGGATCGTCGGCAGCGACGGCGTGAGCATCCCCTCGATGTACAGGACCACGACGACGATCGCGGCGAGAAGGACCATCACGCGATTGGCGTACGCGCGATCGAAGGTCGCGAGCGTCTTCGGCGCCGGGGTCGGGGGGCCGGCGTTCGAGGGCGGCGCGTCCTGCTCGGCGGCCATCCGACTATCCGCTCCGGCGATCGCGACGCCTCGTCCCGGGCGGGGTCCGCGATCGCGGCCGACCCCGCGGAGCGAGGTCCGCCGCGGGTCCCATGCGTCGGACGATCCGCTCGAGCGTGTCCGCCGCGGCCCCGAGATCCTGCTCGGACACCCCCCGGCAGAAGGCTCGCCATCGGGCGCGGGCCCCGCGCTCGACCCGTGCCCCCAGCCGGCGACCAGCCGGAGTGAGCGAGATCAGCACCTGTCGTCGGTCCGTCCGGCCGTGGACGCGGGCCAGGTAGCCGGCCTCTTCGAGGCCGTCGAGGAGCCCCGTGGTGGCGGAGGGAGAAACCCCGATCGCGTCGGTCCATCGGCTCACGGGCATCGGTTCGAACTCCCGCAGGCCGACGAGCACGAACAGCTGCGGCAAGGTCAGACCGAGCGCCCTCGCCTCCTCGCGCCCGTGCTTGATCCGGTTCCGGACCAGTCGACCGACCGTCCGGGCGAGCCGGTCCGCCGGGTTCGGGGGCCGACCGGCCGAGCCATCCGACGTCGAGCTCATTTAGTTCGGTAAGCGAACAATTTGGAAACAATATAAAATTGTCGGCGATCCGGCCGACGAGCGGCCTCGCCCCCGGGGACCTCAGTCCGGGTTCGCGATGCTCACCGAGTGGATGCCCGGGAACTGGTAGGCCACAAGCTGCCAGGACCGGCCGGCGTTCGGGCTGATGAACAGCTGACCGGTCGTCGTGCCCACGTAGATGCCGTGCGGGGTCAGGGCGTCGGTCGCGATCCCTTCCCGCTGGACGCCGAAGTGGCCGGGGAAGGCCCCCGGTTGGAGCAGCCTCGACCAGCGGCGCCGCTCGTCGTCCCAGGCGTGGACCTGGAAGTATCCCTCACCGGTCACGCGCGCCTGCCCGTTCAGGCGGACGAAGTAGGCGCGGCCCGGGGCGCTTGCCGGCGACGCGACGCAGAAGCCGAAGTCGTCGCCGAGGGCTCGGCCGATCCGCGTCCAGCGCTCCATCCGGTCGCGAGAGACGTACATGCCGCCGTGGTCCTGTCGGTAGAAGACGTCGGGGTTCGCCGCGTCCATCGCGACGTGGTGGACGCACTGGCCCGTCTCGGGGTATTTGGTCGGCAGGAACGGGGTCATCACGCCGCGGTTGACCGGCTTCCAGCTCCCGCCTCCGTCCTCGGATCGGAACGTTCCGACCGCCGACATGCCCACGTAGAGGCGCTGGGGGTCCCGCGGATCGAGCAGGATCGTGTGCAGGCACGCCCCGCCCGCACCGGGCCCCCAGTTCTTGCGGTCCGGGTGCTCGTTGAGGCTGGCCACCCCTTGCCAGCTCGCCCCGAGGTCCGGGCTGCGGAACAACAGATGCGGGTCGGCGCCGAGGAACAGCGTCCCGGGCTCGCTCGGCAGCCCCGGCTCGATGTGCCAGAGGTTCGTGAGCGGCCGCGGTGTCCCGGCGCCCGGGCTGTCGTCGAAGAACGGCCCGGTGCGGTCCTTGCGGACCGGCGTCAGGGGCGTGGCGATCTCCTTCCAGGTCTTGCCCCAGTTGCGCGAGCGCTGCACCATCGGGCCCCAGAAACCGTTGTTCACGGCCGCGTAGAGGTCTCCCGGGTGGCGCGGGTCGGCCACCACGTGGTAGACCTCGCTGCCCGCATGGGCGGCCGGGCCCACTCTCCAGGTTCGGCGGCGGCGGTCGCTGTCGACGACGTAGGTTCCCTTGCGGGTCCCGAGAAGGACCCGGACTCTCTGGTTCCGCGGCATGCCCTCTTTCCTCCTCAGCCTCCGGCGATGGAATGGAGGATATCGACCGACCGGGCGCCGGCCAGCGACGTGGTGAGGCCCGTCGTCCCGCTCACGTCCTCCCCGTCCACGAACACGCGAACGTAGCGCCGGAGCTGCCCGGTCTCGTCCCGCAGTCGGAAGCGCAGCCGGGGGTACCGCGCCTCCAGCGCGTCGAGGAGCTCGTCGACGGAGCCCGCGTCGATCGTCTCGCGCCCCCGCGGTCCGAACTCGCGCAGCCAGCTGTCGAGATGCACGTCCAGGCCGGGCACGGCGGCGAGCAGCGTCCTCGGGCTATTGGACTCTTCGCTCCGAGCGATCACGTCCGTGCCTGCGCTGGCGTAAGACCGTAAACCGATATGAGCGGCTGGGGGAATGAAAGTAGGACATCCATGATCGCCCCGGCGCGCCCGACGCCGACCGTCCGCTTCAAGGTCGAGTTTGAGTGCTGCCCGGTCGCGGCCAGTCTCGGGATCCTCGGGCGAAAGTATGCTCTGCAGGTCCTCCGGGACATCGCGCTCTATCGCGCGCAGCGGTTCAACGAGATGATGCGGGCGACGCCGGGCCTGACCAAGCGGGTCCTCGCGCTGCGTCTGAGCGAGCTCGAGCGCGAAGGCTTCATCGTGCGCGTCGAGCGGGGGCCCAAGTACGCCCGCTGGGAGGTCACGGAGAAGGGCAACGACGTGTTGCCCGTGCTGATGACCCTGGTGCGCTTCGGTTCCAAGTGGCACGCCGACCGGGTGTTCGCCGACGGCCGGCCCCGTTCCCTGACCGAGATCTTCGACGAGGCGTACGTCCGCCGGGTCCTGGCGGCGCCCGTGGCGAGCCCGCGACGCCGGGCGGGTCGCACGAGCCCGCCCGTCGAGCGGCTCGTGCCCCCGACTCCCGGGGTGCGCGCGACGGCCTGAGCGCTGGGCCACCGAGCGCGCCGCTGTCGGGCTACGTGGACTCCGGGCCCGCCGCGGCCGCCGACGGGGGTTCCCGATCCGACCGAGCGACGAGCCGCTGGCGCGCAAAGCCGGCGGCGCGGACGAGCAGGTACAGCACGAAGGCGATCGTCACGATGAAGAAGCTGACGGGATACGGCTCGTACCAGGAGAGGAAGAGGCCCAGCCATACCGCGAGCAGCGCGACCGCGACCGAGACGAGCGCGGCCCACCTCGGCCGCTGGGTGAGCCGCACCGCGATCGCCGCTGGGGTGACGAGCAGCGCGAAGATCAGGAGCACCCCGACGACCTGCACCGCGAAGGAGATCGCCACGGCGAGGATCAGCATGAACGCGAGCCCGAGCGCCAGCGTCGGGAGCCCTTTCGCCTCCGCGACGTCCTCGTCGAGCGAAGCGAACAGCAGCGGTCGGTACATGAGCGCGAGCGCCACGAGGACGACGACCCCCGCTTCGAGCGTGAGGAGCACCCCCGCGTCGCTGATCCCTAGGATCTCGCCGAAGAGGATCGAATAGGCCTCCGTCGCGTATCCGGCGTACAGGCTCAGGAAGACGAGCCCGACGCCGAGCAGGAAGGCCAGCACGGTCCCGATCTCGATGTCGCGGGTCGAGGCGCGCTTGCCGAGGAGCGCCATGCCCGTGCCCCCGGTCGTCGTGAACAGCAGCAGCCCGTAGACCGGGTTCACGCCGAACAGCACGGCGCCGGCCGCTCCCGAGAAGCCCACATGCCCCAGCGCGTGCGTGGCGAAGGCGGACCGGCGCAGGACGACGAGGTAGCCGACGAGCCCCGCGACGATCGCGATGATCGTGCCCGCTTCGAAGGCGTTCCGCATGAACTCGTACTGCCACATCGCCCGAAGGTCGGTGACGAAGTTCCAGCTGAACGAGTTCGTCATCGGCCCTCCCGCTCGTGTGGGTCCTCGCCGCCCACGATCACGATGTTGCCACGCGAGTCGTGGAGGACCTCGACCGGCACGCCGTAGAGCTCGGTGAGCGACGCCGAGGTCAGCACCTCGGCCGGTGTCCCGGTGGCGACCCGGCCGTTCGCGATGTAGATCACCTTGTCGAGGCATTCGATCAGCGGGTTGATGTCGTGCGCGACGAGGAGCGTCGTGACGTGGCGGGCCCGGACCAGGCGATGGACCACCTCGACCAGCTCCCGCGTCCGACGCAGGTCGAGGTTCGACAGCGGCTCGTCGAGCAGCAGCATGTCCGGCCTCCCGACGAGCGCCTCGGCGAGGAAGATCCGCTGCAGCTCCCCGCCGGAGAGGGCGCTGAGAGGGCGTGTGCCGAGCTCCAACGCGTCGACCGCGGCCAGCGCTTCGGCCGCGCTCCGGCGATCTCGGCCGGCCTTCCAGCCGGGCCCCCAGTGCGTGCCCGAGACCCCCAGCTGCACGAGGGCGTTCGCCGCGACGTGGGTGTCGTTGTCGATCGTGTGGCGTTGGGGGACGTAGCCGATCCGGGGGTTCCCTCGGCGGGGGGGCGCACCGAACAGGCGGAGGCGCCCGCTCGCCGGTCGCTGCAGTCCGAGCAGGAGGCGGAAGAGGGTGGTCTTGCCGGCACCGTTGGGTCCGATGACGGCGACGAACTCGCCGGGTTCGACCTCGAAGTTCGCGTCCTGCCAGACCCGTTTGTCGCGGTAGGCGACCGTCAGGCCCTCGGCCCGCAGCGCGGGCGCCCCGTCCGCGCCGGCCGCCGGCGCGTCCGAGCGGAGGGAGGAGGTCGCCATGGCGCCCTACCGGCCGAGGGCCTCAGCGTCGAGCGCGTTCTCGAGGTCGAGGTACTCGCCGTACATCCAGGACTCGAAGGAGACGTTCGGTGGCTGGATCGTCTCCGTGACCCCGACGACCGTGACGTTGTGGGCCGCCGCGATCGCCTTCATGTTCGTCGTCAGCGGCGTCACGGTCTGCTCGTTGTAGACCAGCACCTTGACGAGCCCGCTCTGCAGCTGGCACTCGAACTGAACGATGCTCTGGGCCGACGGGTCGCTCCCGTCGGCGATCGCCTCCATGAACGCGGGCGGGCTGACGAGGTCGAGATCGGTATAGTTCGCGAGGTAGACGAAGATGCTCTCGGTCGACGCGACGACGGTCCCGGCGAAGCTCTCCCGGATGAGGGCCGCCTGCCCGTAGAGCGAGGCGAGCGAGGCGTTCAGCGTCGCGTAGTTCGCCGCGAAGGAGGCGGTCGCGCTCGGTCGGATCTCGACCAGATCGGCGTACATCGCCGCGACGGTACGGTTGACGTAGACCGGGTCGTACCACATGTGCGGGTTGCCGCTCACGATCCCGCCGGTGACGTTGACACCGTTCAGCTCGCCGACGTTGAGAACGGTCTGTCCGGGGTTGCCGTCCGCCGCGATCAGATCCAGGGCCCACTGGTCGTAGCCGACGCCGTTCACGATGACGAGCTGGGCGTCGGCGATCGCCTGCGCGTCGGACGTGTTCGCCTCGTACTCATGGGGGTCGGCGTTCGGGTCGGTCACGATGCTCAGCACCGACGTCTCGTTCCCGCCCAGCTGGGCGACCAGGCTGCCCCAAAAGTTCTCGGCGGCCACCACCGGGATCGGAGCGAGGGCCGCAGGAGCTCGGTCGGCCGCCGGAGCGACCGCGGGTGGGGGATGAGCGGGCGCCGGGTCCACGGACCTGTCCGGTAGAACCGCGACCGGCGTCGAGCCGGTCGAAGCGGCCTCCGTCGGGATGCCGAGGGCGACCCCCTGGCACATGTCGGGAGGAGCCCGGCTCGTGGCGACGGCGTAGGCCGTCCCCGCGACGACGGCGACCAGCACGACCGCGATGACGATCGACTTGCGAGTCCACTGCATGGCCCCTGGTCCCGCCGCTCCGCGGCGCTAGCCCGGCCGTCCGCTGCCCGGCGCGTGGCACGGCGTGATCGGCTCGCCGTGCGGGCACTCGGTCGGGTGTCGCTGCGCCCGGCAGAGCTC
>Ga0187783_10000557_pt1 | contig 27365 bp, 20 predicted proteins | sample 1015_SJ02_MP02_2_FD_132471 | JGI IMG/M metagenome (GOLD analysis project Ga0187783, IMG submission 132471) | Tropical peat soil microbial communities from peatlands in Department of Meta, Colombia - 1015_SJ02_MP02_20_MG | ecosystem: Environmental > Terrestrial > Soil > Wetlands > Peat | place... | reverse complement strand
TGTGACCTTCACGCGTCTGAGTGGGAGCTCTGCCGGCGACTTTTTCTCAGGCAGTGAGTCGCGGGTCGGATGGACCATCGGCATGGGTGCCGAATGGTTGTTGACGCCGAATTGGGTTGTTGGTCTGGAGTACGACTACGCGGACCTTGGCAGCGACTCGGTCGGTGGCCGGGCTTTGACACCGGCCGGCATGCCGACCAGCTCGGTTTTTCTTGAGGAACACAAACTGCAGGTCAACGAGCTGCTCGGTCGATTGTCCTACAAACTTGATTGGAACGCCTTGGCCGCCCTCAGATAGCGATCGTCTGATTCGGCTCGCCGACATCCGGCAAATATCGGTCCCGGGAGGAGGTGGCCCGCCGGGACCGTTTGATTTTTAAAATACCTTGCACTTCGCCATTGCCTCGACCGAGACCCGCGTCATAGCCGCGATGCGCCGTGCGCGAGCCGGCGTACCGATTCAGGACACCCGCCGGGCGGCCGCCGCTTCCATCGAACGCTACCAGCGAATCGGGGCGCCGATCGGACCAATCAAGACATATCATCCGCTGTCAAAGTGAACGCAGGAGACACAACAGAGGATTGCAGACGTTCTCTGGATCTTTGATACCGTGCATTTTATCAGCTCGCGGCTTCAAATATGGAGATGTTTTCGCCGTTAAGTTGCATAGAATTCCTGTGTATGTTGCTCAATCGCGACAGCGTTATTTTCCGCCTTCTGATACTTATTTAGGACTTTTCGTTCAGACCCCTCGTACCGCGTTGTCTGGGCGCCATCATCGCGCAGCATCGCTTGAACCCGTGTGAGGAGGGGTTGATATGAATCGCATTTTGCTGGGCACTACTGCCATCGTAGGCCTGCTGGCGGCTGGCTCAGCTGGCGCAGCCGATCTGGCTCGCGCGCCGGTTTATAAGGCGCCGCCAGCAATGGTCGCACCCTATTACAATTGGACCGGCTTCTATGTCGGCGGCTACGTCGGCGGCGCTTGGGGGAATAACGTCAGGGTTACCAACGTCAACACCGCGGACACTTGGAACTACGATCTGGGCAGCAGCTTCATCGGCGGCGGGACGGCCGGGCTGAATTATCAGATTGGCCAATGGGTATGGGGCGTCGAGGGCGAAGTCGGATATATCCACCTCACCGGGAGCGCGGCTGATCCGCTGGCTCTGACCAACGTCTCCAGTTCACGCGTGGGCGATGCCTTTGGGGTGATCGCCGGGCGCCTCGGCTTCGCTTGGGACCGCGCACTGCTTTATGTCAAGGGTGGCGGAGCCTTCGTCGATGTGAATACCAACATCGCCGTCAGTGGCGTCACCATTGCGACCGGCGGCAATACGCTCGCGACCTACGCGATCGGCGGCGGCCTCGAATACGGGCTGTGGGACAACTGGAGCGTCAAGGCCGAATATCTTTACCTCGGTCTGCACGAAACAGTCGACGCCGTTACGGCTGGTGGGGCCAACACGTTCCACCATGACTTTGACGGCATTTCCACCGCCAAGCTTGGCCTGAATTATCGATTTAATTGGGGTGGTCCGGTCGTTGCCCGGTACTGATCAAACTTCTCAAGCGCGATGATGAAAAACCCCCAGGTGCCGGCCTGGGGGTTGTTTCTTTGCGCAGGTCAGGCGGAAACAGCAGCGTCAGGTTTGCGGCCGCTCAAATGCCACGCCGAGCCGTCGATCGGTTCGCCACGCCACCAGACAGCACCGGCCCGGTCCCGCGGTCGGCATCATCAACTCGAACGAGTCGGGAATTCCGACCGTGCTGTGAACTTCGAGACAAGCACCGCCCTCGGTGAGATTGCGAATGGTGCAATCGATCACCGATGACTTGTGATTGAACACGATCTTCCCCGATTTCAGGGTTCGGGGGCGGGTTAGATGTCTGTGCTCATTCATGACGTCGGACCTGACAGCAGCCAAGAGCAGCGCATGATACCCCTGAACTACTTAACAGCGGTTTACACCATAAAATGACCGATTGGTCGTAAATCGTTTACAGAGGGTTATCCGCAATCATCCGTCGCTCGCGGATTCCTTCCGCCCAACCGAAATCCGACTGTCCCGGATCGGGCATTTCACCAACAATTCACCATTCGACCGCACAGTGCCTCCACTTGCCCGGGGAATGCCACCGTCATGGTCAGGACAAAGATAGGAATTGGCACCAAGCTTGCGTTATTCGCCGCCATGGGAGTGTTGCTCGCGGCTTGCCTGGTCATCAATGATCTGATGGTCAATGGGTCGATTGAATACCTGAGCTCCGAGAGTCGGAATACGGCCGGCGTGGCGTCGCAGATTCTCGCCGCCGATATCGCGCTCGGCGATGTCAAACTTGCCGACCGACAATTGCGAACCGCCCGTTCCGCTGAGGAGGTCGATCGCCTGTTACAACGAGCATCCAAAGCCGCACAATCGGCCAAGGAAAATCTCGATTCCGCCGTTCGCAATGATGGGGCGGGCGGTGGCGAGATCGCGCAGGCAGCCAGCTTGTTCGAACGATATGCGGCGGTCGTTGCCGAACTCGGCTCGGCGCAAAAGGACTTTCAGTCGAGTCAGACCGCCCAGGATCAACAGGTGGTCGCCTGGGAACGAGCGCTCGAGCGGGTGCAGAAGAATCCATTTCTCATCGCGCTTGGTAACCGACGCGATGTCGAACGGCTTCTGAACATCGCCAACTCGCAATTCAAGGATGCACAGATCGCCAGCTGGCGATTCCGGGCCACTGGTGACAACCAGCGGCGCCAACAAGTCAACGACGCCCTCCAGGGAATGATGGGCGCACTCAACGAGGCGCATGATATCATATCGGAGCAGGCACTTTCCGATGACGTCGACAAGCTCCTGAGTCAGGCTCCGCAATTTCGTGAAGCCTTCATGGCGGCACTGGCCGCGTTCGATCACTTGCAGCGGTTGGCCCGTGACCAGGCAGACGCGATGCCCGGGCAGATTGATGAGCTGATCTCACGGGCCAAGCAGGTCGCGACACAGCACAGCAATGAGATCAACGCCAACACCGCAGCAGCCATTTCGCGTGGCGCCACGTTTAGTCCGATCATAGGCACCGCGGTGATCCTGGTTCTCATCGGCGCAGCAGTGCTGACCAGAATTACCGTCGCCCGGCCCATCAGCCGCGTTGGTGAGGTTCTGGCCGAACTCGCCAACGGTAACAAGTCCGTGACGATCCCCTATGTTGATCGCGGCGACGAGGTCGGCGATACGGCGCGAGCCGCCCAGACATTCAAGGATAATCTGCTGCGTACCCAGCAGCTGGAAGCCGAGCAAAAGGCCGCCGAAGCTCGCGTCGCCGTCACCCGGGCGACCGAAATGCGCACCATTGCCGACGGCTTCGAATCGGTCACCGGTAATATCATCGATGCCGTGTCAGTGGCCTCCACCGAATTGCAGGGCGCTGCCAACAGTTTGACGACCACCGCCGATACCACTCAGCGGCTCGCCGGGGTGGTCACGGCAGCATCCGAAGAAGCTTCAACCAACGTCGGGTCGGTGGCGCTTGCGGCTCAGGAGTTGACCAGCTCCGTTTCAGAAATCAGTCGTCAGGTTCGCGAATCAAGTCGCATCGCCGCTGAAGCGGTGCAGCAGGCCGAGCGAACTGACGCGCGAATTACCGAACTCTCAAGTGCGGCGAGCCGCATCGGCGACGTTGTCAAACTCATTACGGCCATCGCCGAACAGACCAACCTGCTCGCGCTCAATGCCACCATCGAGGCGGCACGCGCCGGCGAAGTCGGCAAGGGCTTCGCGGTGGTCGCCGCGGAGGTCAAGACCCTCGCCAACCAAACCGCAAAGGCGACCAGTGAAATCGGCGCGCAGATTGCGGCGATGCAGTCGGCGACCCAGGACTCGGTGTCTGCGATTAAGGAAATTGGCACGACCATCGGCCGGATCTCCGAGATAGCAACCGTGATTGCCGCCGCCGTCGAAGAGCAGGATTTGACCACTAAGGAAATCGCCCAAAAGGTTCAGCAGGCGGCGCATGCTACCTCGGAGGTGGCCGCCAATATTGGCAACGTCAATCGCGGCGCAGCACAGACCGGGTCGGCGTCGACACAGGTGCTGACCTCCGCCCAGGCCCTTTCGCGCGAAAGCCGCCGCCTCAAGCAAGAGGTGGGCACATTTCTGGCAAACGTCCGCACCGCCTGAGCGGTTTGGGGCGCGCCCCTTTTGCGTTCAATTGCTTTGAGAATTTTGACCAAATGGGCCCGGCTGAGGCTAGATTTGGGGCCCAAACATCAGGGCATCGCGCGGGCCCATGCGGATCGCACTGTTGAGCGACATCCACGCCAATCGGGAAGCCCTGTCGGCTTGCCTTGACCATGCCCGGGCCTCGCAGGCCGAGCATTATGTTTTTCTCGGCGACTATGTGGGCTACGGCGCCGATCCCGACTGGGCAGTCAGCACGATCATGGCCTATGTCGAGCGCGGCGCGACGGCCATCCAGGGCAACCATGATGCGGCGATCTTCTCGCGACGCCAGCAGATGAACGACACCGCTCAGACGACGATTGAATGGACCCGCGGCAGGCTCAACCCGACACAGCTGGAATTTCTGCAGCACCTGCCGCTCGTTGTCGAGCAGGGCGAGCTTCTGTTCGTCCATGCCAACGCCTGGGCACCCGACCGTTGGGGCTATATCACCGGGCCCCGTGACGCCGGACGTAGCTTGCAGGCAACTCGGTGCCGGATCACCTGCTGCGGGCATGTCCATTCACCGCAGCTCTACTACCTCTCCGCGACCGGAAAGATCGGTGAATTCACGCCTGTGTCAGGTGTCGCCGTGCCGATGCCGCGGCCTCGGCGCTGGGTTGCGGTCATCGGTGCGGTGGGTCAGCCGCGGGACGGCAATCCGGCTGCCTCCTACGCGATCCTCGACGACAAGCGCCACCTGCTGACCTTTGTGCGGGTGCCTTATGATATTGACAGTGCGGCCCGCAAGATCGGTGCCGCCGGACTCCCACTGAGTCTGGCCATGCGACTGGAAGACGGCTATTGAGCCTTCATGCCGGCACACCATACACCTGGACAGACAATCGGTGGCTTCCATCTCGAGGAGTTGGTCCACGAGGGGGGAATGGCAACGCTGTGGCGCGTCACCAGACCCGACATCGAATTGCCGATGCTGATGAAAGTCCCGCTGCTGCGTCACGGCGAGAGCCCGGCGACAATCGTCGGCTTTGAGGCCGAACAGGCCATCATGCCTCGCCTGACCGGTCCCCACGTGCCGTATTTCATCGCAGCTGGCGATTTTGACGAGCCTTTCATCGTCATGGAGAGGATCGAGGGTTCCTCACTCAAGTCGTGGCTCGATCAGTTGCCGCTGCCGAGCGATGAGGTGGCTGCGCTCGGCGCCAAGGTGGCCGTGGCGCTGCATGATTTGCATCGCCAACACGTCATTCATCTCGACGTCAAGCCGAGCAATATCATGCTGCGCCGGACCGGTGAGGCAGTCATGATCGACTTTGGGCTGGCACGCCATGACCATCTTCCAGATCTGCAGGCCGAGGAATTTCACGGACCGATCGGCACTGGCGCGTATATTTCGCCCGAACAGATCCAGGAGATTCGCAGTGATCCGCGCAGCGATTTGTACGCGCTCGGTGTGATGATGTATTTCTTTGCGACCGGCGAACGTCCGTTCGGTGACCCGGACAGGGTGCGCGAGTGGCGCCGGCGCCTTTATCGTGATCCGGTTCCGCCCCGAGCCTATCAGGCCGATCTGCCGGAGTGGCTGCAGGAGATCATTCTGCGCTGTCTGGAGGTCGAACCAAACAAACGCCACGACACCGCTGCACAGCTCGCCTTTGACCTCCAGCATCCCGATCAGGTTCAGCTGACAGCACGCGCCGACCGCCTGCGTCGTCCTGGGGTACTGCAAGGCTGGCGGCGGAGATGGCGTAAGATGCGCACTGCGCCGCCCTCGGCCTCGCCCCAGAGCTGCGCACGACGGTTGGCAAGGGCGCCGATTGTCATGGCGGCGGTCGATCTGGGTGAGGGAATGGAGCCGCTGGCCGATGCGCTGCGTATTGCGGCCCAGCGGATCCTGCACACATCGCCCGGTGCGCGGCTTGCTTGCGTCAATGTGCTTAGAGTGTCCCGCATGCGTCTTGACGAGTTCGAGGACGAGCAGGGGCAAAACCGGCATCTCCAGCACCTGGCGGCCCTCAAGGCGTGGGCTCATCCGCTGCCTGCGCCGGCGGGCGGTGTGACGTTTCATGTTCTCGAGGCGACCGATCCCGGCGGAGCGCTGATCGACTATGCTCGCAGCAATCAGGTCGACCATATCGTCATCGGTGCGCGGGCAAGCTCCTCATTTCGCCGATTTCTCGGCAGTGTTTCATCCCAGGTGGTGGCCGAGGCCCCCTGTACGGTAACTGTGGTCAGGTCCGCCTGATACGCTCAATCGTGCGGAGCCGCATGACCGCTGCACTTAATCCAGCGTGGACAGAGGTGACAACTTGTAGACGGGAGGGCCGCCCCTTAGCATGGGCGCCTTGGGGGTCATTGTGCGAATAATATCTTTCATCAGAGGCGCCGCATTGTCAGGCGCTCTCGTTGCGAGCCTCACCTTATCGGCGCACGAGGCGAACCAGCTAGAACACGGTGCCTACCTCATGAACGGACCGGTGGCGTGCGGGAATTGCCACACGCCGCAAACCCCTGAAGGCCCGGTGGCCGGCATGGAGCTTGCCGGCGGCACCAAGTTCGAAGAACCGGGCTTCACCGCTTACGCCCCCAATATCACCCCAGATCCACGGACCGGCATCGGCAACTGGACTGATGACGAAATCGTCGCGGCCATCCGCGACGGCCGTCGACCGGACGGGTCGACCATTGGTCCGCCAATGCCGATTGCCCTTTATCGCGGCTTGGCGGACGAAGACGTGCGCGCCATCGTCGCCTATATGCGCACAGTCAAACCCGCGGTGAACGAGGTTGCGCGATCACACTATCACATACCATTGCCGTCTTACGGCCCACCGGTGAAAACCGTGGCGGCAGCTCCGCGCAGCGACAAGATTGTCTATGGGGCCTATCTCGCGGGCCCGCTGGCCCACTGCATCGAATGCCATTCGGGGCCGGGACCGAACGGCACGAGCGACTTCATCAAGCAGCTGGGCGCTGGCGGGATGGTTTTCCATGGGCCCTGGGGCGAAAGCCGCGCCAGCAATATTACGCCCAATGGTATCGGTCACTACAGCGACGCCGACATCAAGCGAGCAATCACTAAGGGCGTGCGGCCCGACGGATCAGCGCTGATGCCGCCAATGGCATACCACTACTACCAGAACATTTCGGCAAGCGATCTCGACGATATCGTCGCCTATCTGCGCACGCTTGAGCCGAAATAACTTGACATCCGCAGCGACGGCGCGGCGCAGCAGATAATGTCCGGGTGACATCATCGCTCCGGAACGGTTTGGGGTCCGCCGAGGTTTTCTGTCCGCTTGCCGTATTCGGCGAGTGCCAACACATTAAGGCGTGGTTTGAGCCCCCAGGCTCTCCAACAGGCCCGAGGGGAGGAGGATTGAATGCCAAAAATCGCCCGATGTTTCATCTCGGCCGGGTTGGCCACCTTTGCGGTTGCGGTTGGAATCGGAACGTCGACGGGGAGCGCGCTTGCAGCAAGTTTCGACGGACTATGGAGCGTACTTGTAGTGACCGAATCCGGAACTTGCGACCGTGCCTATCGATACCCGGTCCGGGTAGTGAATGGGCGCGTAATTTATTCCGGTGAGGCCTCGGTCGACGTCTCGGGTCGTGTCGATCCCGGGGGCCGCGTTCGCGTCAGCATTGGGCGCGGCGACCAGAGCGCAATAGGCTCCGGTCGTCTGGGGCATGATTCCGGTTCCGGGACGTGGCGAGGCAGATCTCCGTCCGCCGCCTGCGCTGGGAGTTGGACCGCAGAACGGCGCTGACCATCCGCTTCTTGCAGTCAATCCCTTCGAACAAGTTCGCAGGCCGGCGCGCGTGGACCAAACTGTTTCAGGCGCAAACCTGTCGCGAACCTGTCACAGCGATCGCGTCCACGCGTCGATATCCCGGCGAATACGTTCTCGCGTATAGCCGTAACGCTGTTGGATCGCTCCTTCGAGTTGATCGCGACGACCTTCGATCATGCTGAGATCAGACTCTGTCAGTTTGCCCCATTTCTCCTTGACCCGCCCCTTGAACTGCTTCCAGTTACCTTCGATCCGGTCCCACTGGGCGCCCGCAGCGACCGCTTCATCGGCCACGGTCTTGGCGCCCTTGACCGCGCTGCGGCCAAGCTCGTTGGCCTGCCCGATAAAGGTCTGCATCTGACTCTCCAGAAACTCGGTCTGTAACTGGAGGATTTCCTGGGGTGTATGGGCATGGAGCAGTTTCTGGGCAAAGTCGAATGAATTGGCGACCGTCTTGGCGGCAAGAGTTGCGGTGATCTGCCGATAATCCGCCGCCTGCTTGTCCAGCGTTTCCATCGTTCTGGAGGTCGCAGACAGAAACCCGTCAAGGACTTCACGTACTTGCTCCACACTCTGCTCAGTTAGTTCGCGCATTCCGCCAATATCCATCGTCAAAAATTTGCGCGCTTGCTCCGCGCTCCGGTCGGCAAAATCATTCAGCGTGGCGTTCATTGGCTGCTCCTCACAAATTGCCCGTCTGAATCAGCCCCAACGGATGAGTAAACTAACGCTCGAGCATGCCGGCCGTTCCCCGTTTTGAGGCATTCTTCGGCGAACGGCCCGATGAGTCGCGAAAAATCGGAAAACGAAGTTGTTGGTGCTGGTGCACCGCGCCGGCCCGCGGCGGAATCGGGCTTGCGAAATTGGCGGCGCGTGGATGCTTTTGAAAGACTTCGCGCGAGCGGGGGGCGAGCCGGAAGGATGCGGCCTGGCGGAGCGCACCGCGGTTCTCGGCACGCGTTCGCCGATCATCAGGCCTTGCCTCCCCGAGCATTAAATCCGGGCAGCAAGCCGCAATTGTCCTCGAAGTCGGCTCGGTCGTGCCCTTGCCGGCAGCGCTGATGATCGAGCCGCCGTGAGGATCACCGACATTCTGCGAGCCCAACTCGAGAAGGTCACTTTGCGTATCGGTGTCTGAGACGCGAAGTATCACGCTGTTGTGATGTAACTGTATTTCGGCTCTTGTGCGCCTGATTACGTCAAACGTGGGCTATTTGCGAGCTATAGCCGCAATTACTGTGATGCACCGCGACAAAACGCGACAGTGCGCATCTGGGCGCCGGGCCATATTGGTTAAGGCAAGTTAAAGACTGCCGGGCGGGTCATACCCCCCCCCTGTCCCCCGGACCCGCCTGACATCGCCCCGGTCGTCCGTCGCAGGTCGGCCGGGGTTCTTCATTGTATTCCCGATCAGTGACCTCGTAGTCCGACGCGCGGATGGCCCCGCGACACGCCGAGATCCGGACGAACGTTTCGCCTCCTCCGATCTTTTACGGGATCGACTGGCCATTTTGCCGTCTCTCAGCGCCAATCGCGAACGGTGAACCGGGACCGACAATATTGATTGTCGGCATTTGTCTCCTTTAGTTGCCTTCTATGTCGCCAGTGCAATCAGGACTTTTGCAAAATCGCCCGGCTCAGGGGATATACTATTTTCGCGAGCCTCTGCGGCTTGATTCACCTATTCGTTGTCCGGCGTGTTCGGGAAATTTTGGGCCTCTGACGGGGCTCCGGCCGAACGGTTTCATTTGCAATTTCAGTGCCTTAATGAAGTAAGAGAAGTCCGGCGGCCGATTAGTGGCGCTTTTATGGTCAAGTGTGGCGACTTAGATACACATTTTGGGCGGGCTTGGTGTTATTCCGGTTACTAGTAGTTAAGGTTTGTCAGTGGCGTGGAGGTCAGTGGTGAAGAGATTTTGGCTGGGGAGTGTTGCACTTATTGCAAGTTTGGCCAGTGGTTCGGCAGGCGCTGCCGATCTGAGCCAGCCAGTTTACAAGGCTCCGCCGCCGCCCCCGGCGCCGGTCTATAACTGGACCGGGTTTTATATCGGCGGCAACGCCGGTTGGATCGGTTCAGCGGACAATACTCTTAGCAACACCGGGACCGATACCGGCGTGGGTGGGCTTGGAACCGGGCTTGCCATTGGCGAGATTCCGGTTTCGCTCAGCGACTTTGGTACCAACGGCTTCATCGGAGGTGCCCAGGCTGGCTACAACTGGCAGCTGACCCCGCTGTGGGTGTGGGGTGTCGAGGCCGATATCGACTGGGCGGACGCCAAAAAGAGCTTCTCCACCGGCCCAATCACCGTCCCGGGACACGTTCCGACCACAACCGATTTTTCCCGGGACCTTGATTGGCTGGGGACTCTCCGCGGGCGGATCGGCATTACGCCAACGGGGCCCTTCCTGCTCTACGCGACGGGCGGATTTGCGTACGGCGAAACCAAGGTTGGCAACGCCTTCATATGCCCCACCTGCAATCCGCCCGCCAGCACGGAGCCGAGCACTGCCAATAGCAATTCGTCGTCCAATTTGTCCACGGGCTGGACTGTAGGCGGCGGCCTCGAGTGGGCGTTCGCACCAAGCTGGAGCTTAAAGGCTGAATACCTTTACGTCGACCTCGGCAGCCGCAGTTCCACGATCGCATACACCTACGGTGCCAACAACAGTTCTCTGACGAGTACGGTAGTGGATCACGAGAACATTGTCCGTGCTGGCATCAACTACAAATTTAACTGGGGCGCGCCAGTGGTTTCGAGGTACTGACGCGTCCGTCGCCTGATCTGCAAGCGGTCCCGGTGTGAACCGGGACCGTCATTGTTGGTCTCTCACAGATGCGGCCAAGGACCAATTCCCAGGGATAAGTGGAAGAACTCAGAGAATCGTTCGTGCCGCATTCCTGGCGGGCTTGTACGGACACGCGCGTTTGGTGCGCTTGGGGTTATTGAGCTTATCAGTACCAAGGTTTGTCAGTGGCGTGGAGGTCAGTTGTGAAGAGTTTGTGGCTGGGGAGTGCTGCACTTGTTGCGATCATTGCTGCTAGTTCGGCGGGTGCCGCCGATCTGAGCCAGCCAGTTTACAAGGCTCCGCCATCTGTTGTGCCGCCGGTGTACAACTGGACCGGATTCTACCTTGGTGTGAACGCGGGAGGCGCGTGGGGAACCTCCGACATTACGGGCACACTTTCTTCCCTTCCGGCTCCCGCCAATGACACCGCATACGAGGCGGCCGAGTCGCCGAACCTGAGGCCCGACGGGTTCACCGGTGGCGCTCAGGCGGGGTTCAATTGGCAATCCGGCAACGTCGTGTTTGGGCTCGAAGCTGACTTTGGCTATTTCGGTCTGAACGGTTCACAGACCACAAACATCGTTCCATCTGGTCCCGTCACTCTGACTGCGACAGTAAACAACTCCCTGAAGACGGACTGGCTATTTACGGCTCGGCCACGGATCGGATGGGCGAATAATAACTGGTTGGTCTATGCGACCGGTGGTTTGGCGATGACCGACATGAAGTTCAATTCGAGCTTCAGCGATACAGCGGGCGAGACCGAGGCTGCGACCTTCGACAAAACCAAAGCCGGATGGACTGCTGGCGGCGGAGTAGAAGTAGCGTTCGCGGGCAATTGGTCAGCGAAGCTGGAATATCTGTATGCCGACTTTGGCTCGGTCTCAGTCACGGACCCGGTGCTTTTGGCGGGCGTCCCCGAATCATTGTCGACAACGCACGACGTTTCGCTGCATACGCAGATAGTACGTGCCGGCCTGAATTACAGATTCGACTGGGGCGCACCGGTAGTTTCGAGGTACTGAGGCGTTCGCGTTCCTGATCTGACCCAAGCGGCCTTGGCGCGAGCCGGGGTCGCCTTGCGCGATTGGGTCTCTCGCAGATGGAGGACCAATTCCCAAGGACAGGTCGTAAAAATTCGAGGGAGTCATTCGTGCCGTATTCCTGGCCGGTGTGGCCGTGTGGATACGCACGTTTGATGCGTTTGGTGTTACAGGGCTTATCAGCAGTTAAGTTTTGTCGGTAGCGTGGAGGTCAGTGGTGAAGAAATTCTGGCTGGGGAGTGTTGCACTTTTCGCGAGCGTGCTCGGTGGTTCGGCGCTCGCCGCCGATCTTGGTAGTCCGGTTTACAAGGCTCCGCCTGCACCGTTTGTGGCCCCGTACAGTTGGACCGGGTGCTACATCGGCGGCAACGTCGGCGGCGGATGGGGCGACCAAAGCTCCAGTTTGGCGCCGGGTACCGATGCCCCATTCTGGATCCCGGCATTCAGCGCCGGAGCGGCCCCGTCTGCGTTCAGTTACAACACTGAGGGGGTTATCGGCGGTGGACAGATCGGGTGCAATTATCAGACGGGTAGCTTCGTCTGGGGCGTCGAGGCCGACTTCGACGGCGCCAACATCACCGGATCGGAATCGATCAGCACCGCGATTGCTCCGTTCGTGCCGGGTACCTTCTCGAGCTCGCAGAAACTCGATTATCTCGGAACCGTACGCGGCCGTCTTGGTTTCACACCAGCTGACCGTTGGCTAGTCTACGCAACTGGCGGCTTGGCGTACGGGGAGACGAAGTATAATCTCAACTTCGCCTTTCCGGGGACCGACGACTTCCAGTCAATCTCTGCATCGAACACAAGCACCGGATGGACCGCTGGCGGCGGCGTCGAATGGGCCTTCTGGAGCAATTGGTCGCTTAGGGCCGAATACCTCTATGTCGATCTGGGCGATAGCACGTTCACCAGCGTGCCAAGCGGACGCGCGGCGAACCTCGCGTCGAATCTCACTGAAAAATTCGAAAACAAATACAACATTGTTCGACTCGGACTTAACTACAAGTTCGATTGGGGTGCCCCGGTGGTTTCGAGGTACTGAACCGACTCTGCTGTCTATTATTTCGGCCCCAACTCAACCGAGTTGGGGCCCTTTTTTTGCCTGGTTGGCACATGATGCGAGTCCCGCGTCGGTGAGATCGAGTCTGGTTCGCCGATCGATGACCGTTGGGCCACTGGCTTGATAGCGAGCGCCCCCGGTGCTGGCATCGGCCAATCGGGCAGGTGAAAGTCCCGGCGGCCCGTGGACCCACCGCGGAGCGCGGAAATCTCACAGGCGAGTGGCCTGACTGCCACGGCGAGCCCGCGATGTGTCCGGCATCGGCGACCACCACAACCAGATCGATTTAATATATGAGGATGACGCCGTTCATCGATCATCGACGGCGTTATTTGGCTTCAAAGACCCGGCAGTTATCGACGAACTCGCGAAACTTGCAGCACATGTCATCGGTCCAAAGAGCGCGCACCCCGCGGTTTTTACAACCAGATAAAGATGGCGCGACGCTCGGAGGTTCCCTTGGGAGATGTCTGTTTGTTGGAGACGGTCCCAACGCGTTGAATGCAACCTATACACGCGAAACACGCAGATCACTTGTGATTGTTGTTTTTCAAATCAATCAATCGGCCGCTCGATGTCTTAATTGCAGAGGCCGGAATATATCTGGTCGACCGATATGATGGGTTATCTGCCCACGCGGTATCCCAATATGCTGTGTGAGACAGCATGACGCGGCCGTGAGCGTGACCGATGGTCGCAGTGCGGCGTGATCCTGCCGTATTCTCGTCAAATTCAGATAAAAGGGTCGCGGCCGCTGTGAGTAAACGCGCATTTGGCGTGGAGATTGTGTTTGAACAGAACGACGCCGACTTTGCCCATATCTGAAACCAGATCGTCGAGCGATCTGTTGATGGGCAGGCTTGCATCAAAGGCAGGCGGCAGCATGCGCGGCAATCGGGCACCTCACGGACGTGCACTGCAAGGGTGCGCGGGGACAGCACGTGAGCGGTCGAACAGGGATTGGATACTCGCCCAAGCATCGTCCTGAATAAGATCTAAGGAGTACAAGCATGTCGTGGCATCGAGCCGCGGCGGTGCTCGCGCTGGCCGTTTCCCCAGCGCTGGCAACGACCGCATACGCGAAGTCTGGTCAGCGCCACTATGGCGCCTCTCACGTGCGTCAACACGCTGGACATCAGACTCGTCAAATTGCCGACTACCGCCGTGACACCCGGACTCGTCGCTACCGGACTGCCCGAGCAGCCACCAGCATCAGACAAAATAACATTTGGGGCCCTGCAAGCTACGACGAGAGATATGCCAATCTGCAAGCCAATACGGCGGCGACGCGTCGCCCGGCATTTGCTTCCGAAGATCGCGCCGTCGGCGCCGGGTGGGGCCTGCCGAATTACGTCGAAGTAGCGGAGCGATATCGAGGGACCAATCCAACCGGGCGCGGCCGGGCATGGTGCGCGGTGTTTGCCAATATGATTTTGGAGCGCACTGGCCACGCCGGCAGCGGTTCAGCGCTGGCGCGATCGTTTGCTTCCTACGGACGACCGGCGCCGGGGCCGGTTCCCGGGGCCATCGCCGTCTTTCCTCATCACGTAGGTTTTGTGGTGGGATCGGACGGACCAGGCAGGATCCGGATCGTCAGCGGCAACTACAGTCACCGCGTCGGCGAAGGGATCTATCCAACCCGCCGGGTCATTGCCTATCGGTATCCGGCCTGAGCGAACTCAAAAAATTCCGTGTAGAGCGCGGAATCAGATCCAGGCTGCGCGATCGCAGCCCGGGTCCGAGGGCCAATTATTTCGCGACCTGAAAAATTTGAGCCGCCATCCGATCGATGTCACTCAAAGATGACAGCGGCTGGAGTCGCGCGCGGCGGTCTTGCTGGCGCTCGTCTTCGAATTTTTTATCTTTAATGTATCCCTCCCCCAAACGGATGATGTGGGGGCACTTGGTGGCCGATAGAACTGGTCCGATCGATGTCGGCTGCCGTTCTCTCATGCGGTGCAAGTGAAAACGGGATGTAATTGGCAACGAGATCGACCCAATTGTACAGAATGGGGTCAGTCATGGAAATCCATCAGGTGCGCTATTTTCTAGCGGTTTGCGAAGAAGGCAGCTTCACTGGTGCAGCCAAGCGCTGCCGCGTCACGCAACCGTCACTGAGCAATGCAATGAAGTGTTTGGAGCAAGAACTTGGCGGTCCCTTGTTTCGTCGTTTGCGCCGAGGTGCGGTGCTCTCAGCGTTGGGCGAAGTCGTGAGGCCGCATTTGGAGCGGTTGATCGAGTGCCTGCAACGCGCGAGAATCGAAGCAGCTTCCCACGCTGGGACGATCGGCGCCACGGCCCACATACGGCCGGCGGATTCGGTTGCTGAGGCGCTTCCGCAAAATTAGAAAAATAATTCTATGCTCGTGGGGCTGGAGCGAGTAACAAAGGCTCCGGGTTGGGAATCGGAGCAAAAATCAGCAAGGCGAGCGGATTGACCGACGGACCCGGCGGGCGTCCTGCAGCGGACAAATGACAAAATTTGGCGCCGCTCTTGACCGCGATCAAACGGCACCCAATGGGTGCCGTGCTAGCCGGGTCTCCTGTTTGGGGCCTTCGCACAAAAATAGAAAGCCACGACCGTGGCATTGGGCCACTTTCAATGCCGACTCAATGCGAGCGGCCTGACCGTGATCCTTTCGGTAGTAAAGAGTCGGCGCGTCAACCCGAGAGCGCGCGCAGATGACGAACAGGGCGGCCGGGCGCGATCGCCTGGGCCGCATGCATGATGGCATTGGCGTCGATGCCGTAATGGCCGTAGAGATCGGGAATCGCGCCAGTTTGCCCGAAATGCTCTACCCCCAGTGGCCGGACGCGATGACCGTGGACCGAACCGAGCCACGTCAAGGCAGCCGGATGCCCATCGAGGACGGTGACGATGCCGCAATGGGGAGGGACCTCCGCCAGCAAACGCTCGACGTGGGAGCGGGCGTGCAGGAGCCCGTGTTCGCGGGCACGGCTGGCCGCGGTCCAGCCGGCGTTGAGGCGGTCGGCCGATGTGACGGCAAGCAGGCCGACGTCGCGCCGATCCTCGGCCAACAGTCCGACCGCTTGAATGGCCTCGGGCGCAACCGCACCCGTATAGGCAACGACGACTTGGCAATTGGGTCCCGGGCGTCGCAGCCAATACGCTCCGTCAATGATCTCCTGTTGAAGTGTCGACGTCATCTCCCGCGTGGGTTGTTCGATCGGCCGGGTGGACAGCCGCAGGTAAATCGAGCCACCGGTCCGGTCACGTAACCAGGTCGTCTGATCGGGATCATGATCACCAGTGCGCTGCAGATAATCGAAGGCCCAGCGCATGATGACGGCCAACTCGTCGACGAAGGCCGGCTCGAAAGCTGCGAGCCCATCCTGCGCGAGGCCAATCAGCGGGGTGCCGATGGACTGATGCGCACCGCCTTCGGGCGCAAGCGTGATCCCTGACGGCGTCGCCACCAGGATGAACCGCGCGTCCTGGTAGCAGGCATAGTTGAGTGCATCGAGGCCGCGGGCGATGAACGGATCGTAGAGCGTTCCGATTGGCAGCAGCCGCTCGCCGTTGATTGCGTGGGAAAGTCCGAGCGCAGACAGCAGAATGAAGAGATTCATTTCGGCGATGCCAAGTTCGATGTGCTGGCCTTGCGGAGTGAACTCCCAGTTGAAGGTCGAGGGAATGCGTTCGCTTTTGAAGGTGTCGGCCATCGTCTCGCGACCGTAGAGACCACGGCGGTTGACCCAAGGCCCGAGATTGGTCGAGACCGTCACGTCGGGCGAAGTCGTTACGATCCGGGCCGTGAAAGACGAGCGTTCTTTGGCAAGTTCATTGAGGATGGCGCCGAAGCCGGTTTGGGTCGACATGGTCGGCTGGATTGCGACAGACAACTTGTCCGGCACGTCGAGTGGCGGTGCTGCCGTTGGCTGAGGCGTGCGGGCCGCGAAGGGCACGCCGTCGAGATAGGCTTGCAGCCGCCGAGCCGGCAGATCGAGACCTTCGAATTTGTCCCATTCATGCCCTGGCCGGATTTTCATGTGTTCGCGGAAGCTCTCCATCTGGGCCGGCGTCATCAGCCCGGCGTGGTTGTCCTTGTGACCCGCGAAAGGCAGGCCGAACCCCTTGATGGTGTAACAGATAAAGCAGGTCGGGCGGTCATGATCGATCCGGCCAAACGCGGCGAGCAGGCTAGGCAGATCGTGGCCAGCCAAGTTGGTCATCAGGCGAGCGAGTTCATGGTCGGAACGCCGCTCGATCAGCCGCGTGACCGGACCCTGATCGCCGATCTCATCGAGCAGGTGCCGACGCCAGGCCGCGCCGCCGCGGAAGACCAGTGCCGAGTAGAGCTGATTGGGGCAATGGTCGATCCATTCGCGCAGCCGCGCACCCCCTGGCTCGTTGAAAGCCTCCTCCAGCAGTGAGCCGTATTTGAGGATTACGACATCCCAGCCGAATTCCCGAAACAGCGCCTCGTAACGCGCCCACAACCCCTCGCGGATCACCGCATCAAGACTTTGGCGGTTATAGTCGACGATCCACCAGCAATTGCGCAGCCCCTGCTTCCAGCCTTCGAGAATCGCCTCGTAGATGTTGCCTTCATCGAGTTCGGCATCACCGACTAGCGCGATCATGCGTCCTTCTGGCCGGTCTGATCCGAATCCATGGCTGCGCACATAATCCTGAACCAGGCTCGAAAACAGAGTCTGCGCGACGCCAAGGCCGACCGATCCGGTCGAGAAATCGACATCGTCGGCATCCTTGGTGCGGGACGGATAGCTCTGTGCACCCTTGTAGCCGCGAAAGTTCTCGAGCTTGTCGCGGGTCTGCCGACTCAGCAGATACTGAATGGCATGAAAGATTGGACTGGCATGGGGCTTGACCGCCACGCGATCTTCCGGCCGCAGGATCGCGAAATAGAGCGCCGTCATCAGCGTCGCGAGCGAGGCCGACGAGGCTTGGTGGCCGCCGACCTTGAGGCCATCGCTGCTCGGACGCAGATGATTGGCGTTATGAATCGTCCAGGCCGCGAGCCAGAGCACTTTTTTCTCGAGCTCGGTCAACACATCTATTTGGGTTTCCGCCGACATCAGTTGAATTGGCCTCGATCGTGAACCGCTCCGCCAGGATGGCAGCCGGTCACTATTATAGTTCAAGTCTCAGCGGTTTCCTTAAGGTTTTTCAATACTTTGACCATCGAGTCCCGGCGCCACGCCATGATTGGCGCGCGCCCAAGCAGCAGGTGCGCTGCCGACCATTTGGCCGTACTGCGAGCAGCGTCCGTCAAGGCACATGCCCAATCGAGATGTCGACCGTGGTCCACCGGGTTTCGGCGTCCGACATGGCGACACGCCGGACCGTGGCAACGAAGCTCGACCGCAGCTTGGCGCCGAAACTGTTCTGGGCGTCAACCGGCCCTTCGATCTTGAAGTATTCACGCGTGGGATCCCAGGAGACCGCGTTGTCTTTGCTGAAATAACAACTGGAAAATTTGGCGGCGGTCGGCATCTTGAGCCGAGCGCGAACTTGTTCCTGCGCGAAGCCACACGCGGAGAGCGCGAGCTTTTTGTCCCGCCAGGCCTTTTTCAAGGCGGCCTGACGCCAACCTTGCGCTGCGACTTTGAGCGACGCCGATGATGGCTTCCAACAGCCGCCAACCCCAATCAGGCAGGCCAAGGCCAGGACCGAGGTGATCCGTCCGAACGGCTGCAGGGGCGAGCGCGCTTGGGTCATCCTTATCCGTCCCAACCTTGCTCCGGCTCCACGATCCGACCATCTGGCCGACGGCTCCCGCCATCGGACTGCGGTTACGCGAACGCGCGACCCCTTTTAGCACCCCCCATAACCTTTGCCGGCACCATGCCCCTGATCGTCAGAAGCGTCTGGGGCCGCGCCGTGACGGAAATCGTTTCGTGAGGTAATCCGGCAGTCTGGCAGCGATCCTCTCGTAACCGTCTCGGGATTCTCTAACGGTCAGTGCCCTTGGTGGCGGCGCTATTCACGCCCGCTCCCGGCTGCTTTTGATCACGGCTACTTGCATCCTGATCGCGGCGATGGTCCGTTGGGTTGGAAGAGTCGTAGTTGCAAATACCAACACGCCAATGGGAGCGGTCGCGAAAAGGATAGCCAACCGGATTCTTGGACAAAGACCCAAAAAACGCAAGGCCGCAGCCGCGGGCACCGATGCGCGGACGCTCCGTCGGCGTTGACAACCACCACGGACAATCAGCGGTGCCGATGACCCAAAATCCCGGCGCTTGAGGCGCTTGGCTGTGGTTACCCAAGATGGTCTGACCGGCACCTGGGAGGGCCGCCGGCACGGTGGATTGCTTCTCGCCGACGGTGTAGAAGGGGCTGCGGCGTACGAGAGGATGCGATGTACACGGAACTTGCACTTTATATCGATGGCGCGTGGCTCAACGGCGATGGACGGGCGGGTGAGGATGTCATCAATCCGGCCAACGAAAAGAAGCTGGGCCGGCTTCCCCATGCCAGCGCCGACGATCTCGACCGCGCAGTGGCGGCCGCCGTCAAGGGCTTTGCCATATGGCGGGCGAAGTCAGCCTATGATCGCGCCAAGGTGCTGCGCAAGGCCGCTGATCTGCTGCGCGAACGAGCCGAGAACGTGGCGCGGATCCTGACACAGGAGCAGGGCAAGGTCATTGCCGAGGCTCGGCTGGAGGTGCTTACCACCGCCGACATTATCGAATGGTTTGCCGAAGAGGGACGGCGCGCCTACGGCCGGATCATACCCGGTCGCGTGCGCGGGCTGCGCCAACTCGTTGTGCAAGAGCCGGTCGGTGTGGTTGCGGCCTTTACGCCCTGGAATTTCCCGACCCTGACCCCCGCACGCAAGATCGGTGCGTCTTTGGCGGCCGGCTGCTCGATCATCATCAAGGCCTCGGAAGAAACACCGGGCGCCTGTGTCGAATTGGTTCGCTGCTTTGTCGACGCCGGATTACCGGCCGGCGTGCTCAATCTGGTGTTCGGCGTGCCGGCCAAAGTTTCGGAGCACCTGTTGGCCAGGCCGGAAGTGAGGAAGATTTCCTTCACCGGGTCAGTTCCGGTCGGCAAGCATTTGGCAAAACTCGCTGCTGACGGCATGAAGCGCGCTACCATGGAGCTTGGCGGACACGCGCCTGTGGTGGTGTTTAACGACGTTGATCCAGAAAAGACCGCCGACGTGGCAGCGGCCGGCAAATATCGCAACGCCGGTCAGGTCTGTATTTCGCCGACGCGCTTCTTCGTCCAGGAGCAAGTCTATGGTCGCTTCGTGAAGCGATTCGCGGACGTCGCCAGCGGCCTTAAGCTCGGCGATGGTCTTGAAGCCGATACCAAGATGGGGCCGCTGGCTAATCCCCGCCGGCTCGATGCCATGGAGAGTCTGGTCGCCGACGCTCAAGGTCGCGGCGGCAAGATCGTTGCGGGCGGCAAGCGTCGTGGCAACCAGGGCTACTTCTTCGAGCCGACGGTGATTACCGATATTGGCGACGACTCACGGGTGATGACCGACGAGCCCTTTGGTCCAATCGCACCGATCGTGCCATTTAAGTCCTTCGAAGAGGTCGTTGATCGCGCCAACCGCTTGCCCTTTGGGCTTGCCGCATATGCATTCACGACCTCGGCTCAGACTGCAACCGCTATCGGCGACGCGCTGGAGTCTGGAATGGTTGGTGTCAATACGCTCAACATTTCGACGCCGGAGACACCGTTCGGTGGGGTAAAGGAAAGCGGTTACGGCCACGAGAGTGGGATCGAAGGGCTCGAAGTCTACACAAACAAAAAATTCATCGCGCAGGCCTGAGCGGACGGTCGCGGCGAATCTGGAACGAAGGGAGCGGCGAGGGACGCGCACGACATTGCGGGCGGCCCTTCGGCCAGAACGAACGCGCGTCGTCCGAACTTCCGAGAGGTCAAGAGAAGGGCAAGCCATCGCCATCAGGCAGGCCCCTGGCGCCTGCCCAAGATTAAGGAGGCAAGAGATGCCGGCCTATGAGTTGCGCATCAACGGTCTTCCGAGACATGCCAAGGCGAGCGATCCGGATCAGCCTCTGCTTTATGCGCTGCGTAGTCTCGGGCTCACCGCCACCAAATTCGGTTGCGGATTGGGCCAATGCGGTGCCTGCACCGTGCTCGTCGACGGCCAGGCGCAGCGCTCCTGCCTGACGACCGTCGCGGATTGCGAGGGCAAGTCCATCACGACGCTCGAAGGACTAGGCTCGATCGTCACGCCGCATCCGATCCAAGCCGCCTTTATCGCCGAACAAGTTCCGCAGTGCGGCTACTGCACGAGCGGGATGATCATGACGGCGGCTGGCCTTCTGGCGAGGAACGCAAAGCCCAGCGAGGCGGACATTCGGGCCGAACTCGAGGGCAATCTCTGTCGCTGCGGCTCTCATATTCGGGTGGTTCGCGCGGTACTGCGGGCATCCGGACAGGGAGGCTGAGATGGGCGCGCTGACCACCCGGAAGGACACCGTTTCACGGCGCGCCGCCCTGAGGACGGGCGCTCTGATCGTCAGTTTCGGACTGGCCGGCTGGCCGGCCTCGGGCTGGCCGCAGGAAGGCGCGACGCCACTCAAGAGTGGGCCGGCACCCCGTCCCGTCGATCCCCATCAGGTCGACGGCTTTCTGGCGGTGAACGCCGATGGCAGCGTGACCATCTTCTCCGGCAAGGTCGATCTGGGAACCGGCCTGCGAGCGGCCATTCCACAAATGGCCGCGGAGGAGCTTGGGATTGACGTGGCCAAGATCAAGTTGATCGAAGGGGACACCGCCACAACGCCCGACCAGGGGCCGACATCGGGCTCCACCGGGATCATGCGAGGCGGCATCCAGATCCGACAGGCGGCAGCCACCGCGCGCCGGGTCCTGATCGAGCGTGCCGCCCAACGCCTGAATGCGGCCCCGGATAGCCTCGAGACGGCGGACGGCCATGTGCGACCCAAATCCGGCGGTGATGGCATCAAATTTGCGGACCTCATTGACAATGGCCGCTTCAACCTGACGGTGGATCCCAAGGCACCCCTTAAGGATCCAAACACTTATACGATTGTCGGTAAATCGCTGCCCCGGCCGGATGTACCCGCGAAAGTCACGGGATCGCACGTTTATGTCCATGATTTTTCTGTGCCCGACATGCTGCACGGCCGCGTAGTGCGCCCGCCAGCGATCGGCGCCAAGCTGGTGTCGGTTGACGAAGATTCGATCAAAGATTTGACCGGCGTCCGCGTGGTGCACATTGGTGATTTTCTGGGGGTTGTCGCGGACGATGAGTGGACGGCGGTCAGGGCCGCGCGCGCGCTCAAAGCCACCTGGAGTGAATGGAACGGCCTGCCGGATCAGAAGGAATTGATCGCCGCCTTGCGCGCGGGCCCGCTTGCGCGCGACGAGGAATTGGCGAGCCGGGGGGAGGCCGGTACCGCGCCAGCCGATGCCAAGACGATCAAAGCCACTTATTTCTGGCCGATCCAGACACACGGTTCGATTGGGCCATCCTGTGCCATTGCGGATGTGAAGCCGAATCAAGCCACGATTTGGACGGCGTCACAGAGCACCCACCGCTATCGCCATGCCTTTGCCAAGTTTCTGGATCTGCCGCTTCAGGCGGTGCGACTCATCTATCTCGACGGTGCGGGCTGCTACGGCATGAACGGTCACGAGGACGCCGCCGCTGACGCAGCGTTACTGTCGAAGGCGACGGGGCGTCCGGTGCGCGTGCAATGGATGCGTCAGGATGAGCATGGCTGGGACCCAAAAGGTCCGCCTCAACTGCTCGATTTGGTCGCAACCATCGATGCCGATGGTCGGATTCTGGACTGGCTGACCCAAATGTGGATTCCGGAAGCGACCAAAGGGCTGCCGAGCATTCCGCTGTTGGGTCCGCAGGCAGCCGGCCTCGACCAGGCGCACGGAATTGCCACCGGCCTCATCTCCCAGAATGCGGAGCCGCCCTATGATGCTGACCGTAGCCGGGTCATCGCGCACTGGCTGACAGATACGCCGTTGCGTCCAGCCCATATCCGGGCCCCCGGGAAGATAGCCAACTGCTTTGCGATCGAAAGTTTCATCGACGAACTTGCGGCTGCGGCCGAGCAGGATCCACTCGCATTTCGTCTGCGCGGACTGTCAGACCGGCGCGGCATCGAGGTTCTCAAGCGCGCCGCCGCGATGCTGAACTGGCAACCGCGGTTATCGCCCGGGCCCAACATCCGCTCACCGATCAGCCGCGGCCGGGGTGTCGCTTTCGTGCATTACAAAAATCAGGAGACCCTGGTCGCTATCGGCATGGAGGTCGCCGTCGAGCACGCCAGCGGCACCGTCAGCGTGGAGCGCGTCGTCTGTGCCCATGACTGCGGGTTGATGATCAATCCTGACGCCGTGCGCGCACAGGTCGAAGGCAATATCCTCCAGACTCTGAGCCGGGCCCTGATGGAAGAGGTGAAGTTCGATCACTCACATGTCACCAGCGTCGACTGGTCAACTTATCCGATCCTGACCTTCTCAGACGTCCCCAAGGTCGAGATCGATCTGATCGACCGGCCAACCGAACCACCCCTCGGCGTTGGCGAAGCCGCCTCGGCGCCAGTTGCAGCGGCCTTGGCCAACGCCATCTTCGATGCGACTGGAGTACGGCTGCGACGCGCTCCGTTCACCAAGGAACGGGTCAAGGCGGCAATTGGTTGAGCCTGTAATCAGCGGCGTGGGATGCCGATCCGCGCGGTGGTTCGTTCCACGGCCAGTGATCAAGCCTGCTCGCCCCGGTCGCCCTCGAGGTCCGCATCGTCACTCTCGAAGGTGCCCGTGAGCTTCAGTCCCTCGATCCAGGTTTGACCTTTCCGCTTGATGACCGCCCGCGGCCGAACCCCGCCATGAAAGGAAAGCGCGGCCGCGAGCCGCTCCGAATGCGTCACCAACCAGATCTGTGTGCGCTCCGACGCCCGCACAATCAGCCGGGCCAGCGGCTCAAGCAGATCGGGGTGGAGACTGGTCTCGGGCTCATTAAGGGCGACGAAGGTGGGCAATCGATAGGCGAGCAGCGCGCCGACAAGCGCAAGATAGCGCAACGTCCCGTCCGATAGCTCGCCGGCCTCGAAGACGCGTTTGGGATAATCTGGAAACCGCATGCCAAAACTCGCCGTGCGCCCAGGCTCGGGAATGACTAGTTTGGCACCCGGGAAGGCGTCCTCGATTGCTTGGTTGAGATCGGTCACCTCCTCGCGAATGAACGCAAGCGTCGCCAGCACGGCTGCCAGGTCCGCGCCGTCGGAAGAAAGCGTTGGTGTGGTCACCGCGAGGCAGGGCCGGCGCAGCGGTGAGGTCTGATCAGTCCGCAGATCGTGGTAGAAGCGCCACTCAAGCATCGAGCGGCGCACCTGATCAACGTCTGGAAAATGCGCCCCATCATGCAGTGACGCCAGTGCCGTCTCGGTCGCGAGCAGTTGGTTGATGAAATCTCGCTTGGCGCCGTCGCGGTCGCGAGCAAAGCCGGAGGGCCCGCGCCGCTCGAGCAACGTCATGCTGCGTTCCGCTATCCGATGGCGCAGCGTCTCGGATTTGATCTGCGGTTCGAACGCAAACGCAGCGCCGGTCGGCGGGCTCAATCCGAGTTCGATCTGATAGCTTGTCACGCCGGGTTCGGTCTCGACCTCGCGGCAATGGTCGGCTTGCTCGGGCCCGGTCGGCGATAGCCAGACACTCAATGCGATCCGCGCCGGCTCCTTGCTCTTGCGCTCACCGGCCCACAGGGCTGACTGCATACCGCCTTCTGCCGCAACCTCACGCGCGAGTGTGCCGGCCGCTGCGGATTGCAGCAGTTGGAGCACACGGTAGAGATTGGTCTTGCCGGCCGCATTCGCGCCAACGAAGACGCTGAGCCGCTCGACCGGAAATCGAATCTGCTGCAACGACCGAAATCCTGCAGCCTGGACCTCCGTCACCACAAACGACATCAGTTCCTCCGTCGTGCCCGTTCCGCAAAGTGGCAGACTTGTAACCTCGGCTGCACGAAAATTGCCGGAGCGGGTAAACTCCACGATGGTTTCGGTGATAACAATGCGGGGCACGATGCAAGGGGTTGAGTCATGATGAATCGTCAAATCGTTCTGGCCTCGCGGCCCGAGGGCGAAGTTCGTCCAGAAAACCTGCGGCTGATCGAGTCCAAGGTTCCGGAGCTCGCGGAAGGGCAGGTACTGCTGCGAACGCTCTGGCTTTCGCTCGATCCCTATATGCGTGGGCGCATGAGTGCTGCGAAGTCATACGCCAAGCCCGTTGAAGTCGGGGAAGTCATGGTGGGAGGCACTGTCTGCCGGGTGGCCGCGTCGCGGCATCCGGGCTATGCGGAGGGCGATATCGTCCTCGGCTATACGGGCTGGCAAGATTACTGCCTCTCGGACGGCAAAGGCCTGCGTAAACTTGATCCCAGGCAGGCGCCGGTTTCAACGGCGCTCGGTGTGCTCGGCATGCCAGGCATGACGGCCTATACGGGTCTTCTCAACATCGGGCAGCCAAAGCCGGGAGAGACCGTGGTGGTGGCGGCTGCGACAGGCGCGGTCGGTTCCGCGGTCGGGCAGATTGCCAAACTCAAAGAGGCCCGTGCGGTTGGCATTGCGGGGGGAGCCGACAAGTGCCGCTATCTGGTCGAGGAACTCGGCTTTGACGCGGCTGTCGATCATCGGGCAGCCGATTTTGCTCAGCGCCTGGCGGCGGCTTGTCCGCGGGGAATTGACGTCTATTTCGAGAATGTCGGTGGCGCGGTGTGGAACGCAGTGCTGCCGCTGCTTAATGACTTCGCCCGCATTCCGGTCTGTGGCCTGATCGCCCAGTACAACGAGGCCTCGCTGCCTGCGGGCCCCGACCGGACGCCGCTTCTGATGCGGGCCATTCTCACCAAGCGACTGACGCTGCGGGGTTTCATCGTCTGGGATTTCGCGTCGCAGGCGGCTGACTTTGAACGTGATGTCGGATCCTGGTTACGGCAGGGAAAGCTGAAATATCGCGAGGATGTTGTCGACGGGCTCGAACGGGCACCCGAGGCTTTCATCGGTCTCTTGAAGGGACGCAATTTCGGCAAGCTCCTGGTTCGCGTTGCCGCACAATAAAGCCAGGCGAGGTAAACCCCGCCTGGTGCGCGCGGACCGAGTGAGATCACCAGCGTGATTCAGTGGACCAGAGGGCATCCCCCGTCCGCCAAGGGGCGGAACGCCTTGTCGGCATCGATTTTGGCCACGACCTTGAAATAATCCCAGTCGCCCTTCGACTCGCTCGGGCTCTTCACCTGCATGAGATACATCGGGTGCATCTTGCGCCCGTCCTCGCGGATGGTGCCCTTACCAAACAGGGGATCATCCGTGGGTATGACCTTCATTGCATCGACCACCGCTTTTCCATCCTGGGGTGAGCCGACTCGGTCGACCGCTTTGAGGTAGTGAAGCAACCCCGCGTACACTCCCGCATGCATGTCATTGGGCATCAACTTCTTGGGATGACGCTGCTGGAAGCGGCGCGACCAGGCGCGGGTGTCTTCGTTCATGTCCCAGTAGAACGGGAACACCGTCAGCAGGCCTTGGGTTGCTTCGAGCCCGAGCGGCGGCACGTTCTGCAGGCCGAATATGAGGGCCGCCAGTTTCTGCTTCTTGCCGAGCCCGAATTCCGCGGCCTGTTTGAGTGAATTGGTGGTGTCGCCGCCCGCATTGGCGAACGCAACCACATCAGCGCCCGAGGCCTGGGCCTGAATGAGGAAGGAACTGAAATCGCTGGTCCCGATCGGATGACGTACGGCGCCCAGCACCTTGCCGCCGTCCGCATTGATCTCGTCGGTCGCCTGCTTTTCCAGGTCATGGCCGAACGTATAGTCAGCCGTAACAAAGTACCAATTCCGGCCGCCCTGGCCGAGGACGGCGCGAGCGACCGAGTGACCATAAGACCAGGTGTCATAGGTCCAGTGGATCGTATTGGGTGAACATTTGGCGCCGGTAAGCAACGCGGTCCCGGCTCCTGAACCGATCATGACCTTGTTCCTGTCTCTCACAATGTCACTGACTGCCAGAGCTACCGCCGAGTTCGGCAAATCAATGATCATGTCGACGCCATCGACGTCGAACCATTTTCGAGCAATGGCGGCGCCCACATCCGGCTTGTTCTGGTGGTCGGCCGAGATGATCTCGACTTTCCGTCCGGATAGCTTGGCATAGTCCTCGACCGCCAGCTGTGCGGCCACGACCGACCCAGGCCCCTGGAAGTCGGAATAGACACTGGACATGTCGTTCATCACCCCAATGCGCACGGGTCGGTCCTCGCCAAACCCGATATGCGGCATCAGGCCCATGAAAACCGCGGTGAGCAGCACAGTTCGTCGATCCATGGAGCGGTCCTCTAAGCTGTCATTGTTGTGGTTAATCAATGGCATGGAATTTCGCGCAACGACAGATACTCATGAACCACTGCCATCCAATCCGCTCAGGCGGCTCTGGGTGGAGTTTCGAGCCTTGCGGCCCAGGCCGGTTCCCGACCCAAGAGTTTGAGGCCGTCTGCCA
>Ga0187783_10000556_pt1 | contig 27370 bp, 27 predicted proteins | sample 1015_SJ02_MP02_2_FD_132471 | JGI IMG/M metagenome (GOLD analysis project Ga0187783, IMG submission 132471) | Tropical peat soil microbial communities from peatlands in Department of Meta, Colombia - 1015_SJ02_MP02_20_MG | ecosystem: Environmental > Terrestrial > Soil > Wetlands > Peat | place... | reverse complement strand
GTGTCGAGCCGGCTCGCCTGGTATGACGGCCCTAGCGTCCTCGAGACGCTTCATGGCTTCACGCCAGCACGACCGGCTGACGAACTGCCGTTGCGGTTGCCTGTGCAGGCTGTCTACAAATTCGATGATCGGCGAATCCTCGCCGGACGGTTGGAAACCGGGCGAGTCTCGGTGGGTGAAGAGGTTGTGATCGTTCCGTCCGGCAGGACCAGCCGGATCCGCTCGGTCGAGTGCTGGCCTCCACGACCTAGTCCGGTGAGGCTGGCTCACAGCGGGCAATCGATCGGGATCACCCTCGACGACGAAGTCTTCGTGGAGCGCGGCGAAATCATCGCAGCTGCCGCCATGCGGCCAAAGGCCGCCCGTCGTTGGCGCCTGCGGATCTTCTGGCTCGGTGACCAGCCGCTGCGCACTGGTGAAACCATTACGTTTCGAATCGGCACGGCGGAGTCGCGCGGATCGGTCGTCTCGATCACCAATAGTTTTGATCCGGGTCGGCTGTCGGTGGACGTCGAGCGGACCATCGCGCAGCATCATGTCGGTGAGATCGAGGTAGTGCTGGCGAGGCCGCTGGCGGCGGACCCTTATTCGGTTAATCCACGCACAGGTCGCGTTGTGCTCGAGGTGGCGGGTCGGATTGTCGGCGGCGGTCTGATCCTGTCTGGGATCGCCAGCGAGGACCGGACCGCAGCCCCCGGTGCCAGCGCCGCCAATGTGGTGCCCGTCGACTCGGCGGTATCCGCTCGGGAGTGGGTGCGCCGGTCCGGCCATGCCGGCGCCGTAGTATGGCTCACGGGGCTTCCGGGCTCCGGTAAATCCACACTTGGCCGGGCCTTGGAACGGCGGATTTTTGACCGTGGCGGTGTGCCGGTCCTGCTTGACGGAGACACCCTGCGGGCGGGCCTCAACAGCGACCTTGGCTTTGACGCGGTCGGTCGGTCGGAAAACGTGCGCCGGATTGCGGAAGTAGCCGCACATTTGGCGCGCAGCGGTCTACTTGTGATCGTGGCCGCCGTTTCCCCCTCCGCGCAGGACCGGACGCGAGCACGCAACATTGTCGGCAGGGGATTTTACGAGGTCCACGTCGCGGCCCCGATGGAGGTCTGCGAAAGTCGCGACCCCAAGGGGCATTACCGCCGGGCCCGGATGGGCGAGATCGCAGCATTCACCGGGGTAAGCGCCCCCTACGAGCCTCCCGACAGCCCGGACCTGATTGTGGAAACCAACCGTTTGAACGTCGCGCTCGCGGTCGAGCAACTGGAACGGTTCCTTGAGGAGGTCGACGTCGTCTATCGACGCGGGCAGCCGACCGCCGACGCCTCGATCTAGGTTTATGGCTTGACCAAATGTCGTTTGTTAAATTCGTTGTGTCTAATCCGGGATGCCGACGCTGATGGGCCTGTCACACCGTGCCTGCATGGCACTTGAAGCAATGATGGTTGTCGCGTGTGCAACGAGGTTGGAGCCGATTTCCGCCCCGGAGCTCGCGGAGCGCATGGGTATTTCCAAGCGAACGCTGGAGCCGATCCTGCAGGCCCTCACACGCTGCGGCTTATTGTCGAGTTCGAAGGGTCCCTGTGGGGGTTATGGGCTCGCAGCCGACCGCAGTCGGATCACGGCGCTGCAGATCGTCGAGGCCGTGGGCGGTCTGCGCGACGAAGAAGATGGTGAAGGCTCGCAGATAGAGCGGCAGATCCTGCGGCCGCTCGCCGACCGGGTCCGTGCCGCAGAGGCGGCCGTGCTTGCCACGATACCGCTGTCCGAACTCAAGGCGGAGGCCGACCGGCTGGGAGTCGCCAAGAGAAATCCGTCACCCATCGATTATGTAATCTGATCGACGCGACCGATGCGGAGTGTCGTGCGAATCATGGACGTCGAACACAGCGACCGATCGATCTGACCATCGTCGAGAAAATCGCCCCTCTGTGTTGGGCCTCCTCGAGGGCCCTGTCTGAACGAAACTGACTGTGTCCTCTGAGACACAGTGGACACATAAATCAATTCGGCAGCGCTTGCCTCTGATGGAGCCGACCCGGTTCCACAGCGCCGACACATAACCGCGGATGGCGCAAAAAGCCACGAAACATTGGGTTTGTTGGCCCAGCCGGGTTCTGTTTTGGGCTTCGAAGTCGACCGCTGGCGACGGACTCCGCACGGAGTTCGCCACATCTCAGCACGTCATTGTCAAAAAAAGACCCCGACTGCGCCACAAATGGCCACTACTAATTTTTCAGTCGGGAGGGGGTAGTATCTAGTCGCCCGGCAGAACGGTCTCGATCGCCCAGCACCAGGCGCGGATCGAGGCCGTTCATATTTGCGACCTTCGTGTGTTCTCATAAATTTGGCGAACGGCAAGCGGCATCGCGCGCGCCACGCATTTTGTCGTCGTTTGAAATCCTCCGAATCATCGACCCGACGGACCGACGGAAGTGAAAGCCACTATGACGAGTTCTGATTTGTCTGGTCGCTTTCCGGGAGCGTGAGCGGACCGCGTGATGGGACGAGCCCGCTCGACAAAATAATACGGGCGGCCCTGGATGGTGACGGAACGCGCGACGGTTACCCCGCCCCCCTAAGCACCGGATAGACCAGAAATTGTGTCGATCACCCGCTCGGTGAAAGCCCGAGTCCCGAGCGGGCCGCCCAGATCGACGGTGCGCCACTGGGGCACACGAACAACGTCATCGAGCGCTGTCTCGATCCTGCGCGCTGCCTCGCTGAGGCGCGGGTCCGCCCGACGCTCGCCAAGCCAGGCGAGCAACATCGCCGCCGATCCGATGAGAGATGAGGGATTGGCAAGATCCCTTCCAGCGATATCGGGGGCCGATCCATGCTGGGCCTGCGCCACCGCGTGGGCGGCCCCGGCATTGAGGGATGCGGCGAGCCCCAGGCTTCCGGCGATCTCAGAGGCCTCATCGGAGAGGATGTCGCCGAACATGTTGGTCGTCACGATCACATCGAAAAGACCGGCGTTGCGCACCAGCAGCGCCGCCACCGCGTCCACCAGCCGTTCCTCATAGGCGACATCCGAATACTGTTTTGCAACGTCGCGCACGCACTCCAAAAACAGGCCGTCGGAGACCCGCAGGACATTTGCTTTGTGAACGACCGTAAGCTTGCGACGGCGTTGCCGGGCCAGACGAAACGCCGCCTCGGCGATGCGCGTCGACCCTGCACGAGTGATTTTGCGCAGCGAAATCGCAAGATCGGGCGTCGGCATGATCTCGCCGTGGCCCAGATGCATCGAACGGTCGGAATAGAACCCCTCGGTATTCTCGCGAACAATCACCAAGTCGACGGCCTGGCCATGCTTGGCCGTGAAACCGCCGCGCGAACGGGCCGGCCGAATGTTGGCGAACAGATCAAGGCGCTTGCGCAATTCCCCGGAAGGGTTCAGCCCACCTTGCGAGGGCGGCGGATATTCATGGTGGGAGACGGGTCCGAGAATGACCCCATCGGCCTCGAGCGCCCTGTCGATGACGCCAGTTGGCAGCGTCGTCTGAAACGCGCGCAACGCCTGAAATCCGACTGCGGCATGATCGAATGCAAACCCAAGGTCGAGTTGCGAATCGATGGCGCGCAGCACTTCAACGGTCGAGGCCGTGATCTCCGGTCCGATCCCATCGCCCTCGAGAACAAGGAGGCGCGTCGGTGCCGGAACGGCGCCGGGTGAGATATTGGTCATGCCCGAAACCTCCGCTGCGTGGCCGACCGCGGCCCCTTCGGGCCGGCTGACGTCGATCGTGCAGGAACCGGTCGATCGCGTCGAGAAGCAATTGAGCCGACGGCGCGCTTCTGTCCGCGACGGCGTCATAAAGGTGTCGTCGAGCAAACACCGCGGCCCGTTAGCCCGAGGGCTTGGAGCGATCTGCCGACGATTGCCAATAGCCCGCAAAGATCAAGGCGCCGAATATCACCAGCAAGGATACGAATCTGAGCCAGTCCTGGAGAAATTGCCAGTATCCCCAATAGCCGGCCGCCACCGCCATGGTACCTCCGAGAATTAACCCGAAGCCGATGGCCGCCGGCCGTAGAAAGGCGCCAAGGACGATTGCGGCCGCACCGAGTGTGGTCGCGGCAATCGCAATCACGCGGGCGAAATCCCTCGCGGGCGTCGGAATCAAGTCCTGGCTGGTTCGTTGACGCTCGCTGCCCGACCGGTGCCGGTCGACATTTGTCTGGACCGCGTTGCTCTGTTGCAGGTCCTCCCATTTCGGGCCCGGATAGAAGGACACAACACCGTAGTAGATGAGCAGCGGCAAAACGATCGCGATGCCAAGACCGACCGCGAGTTGACGCGCCAGCATGGGCTTCCTTCCTCCGTGAGTGGGGACAGCTTCGTCCTTCCGTCCGAAGCAGACACTTGCCCGATCCAAGACACCCGTCGCACGACCCGGCGGGGTCGCCCCTCTAGCCTTCGGCAACGGCAAATTCTGGGCCGGCCGCTGACCCCCGGTGATTGCCCGTCCGCGATCCGCAGCACCGACCAACGTGCCGGCCCGCAGGGGCCTGTGAGCCCCCCGCAGCCGCGTGAGCCCGCCGCGGGCGGACGCGACGACATGGCGCGGTGGCTATCCGTGCTGAGATGGCCAACGCGGCAGCAAATCGCGGTAGATGAAGTCCAGCCTAGAACGCCAGGCCGGAAGCGGCGAGACTTCCAGTCCGGCGCCAACTCGCTTGAATTCGATGTTTGCCAGACCGCATCGTCCTGAATTCGAACCGAGGCGTCACAGTGGTCAGTATATTCTTCGGGTTGCATGTCCGACCCGGAATTGGTCGCATTCAGCGCTTCCGGGCCGCTATCCGAGGCCCCCGGCCGTCGTGCCGATGTTTTGCCGCGCTGATTGAGTGGTGGGCGCAAGACTGTTGGAGCTGTTGTATGTTTTCCCAGCACGATTCGCGCTGAAGATCACGAAGGTCACAAACGGCGAAGCCAACTGTGATTTGACCAGTACGGGGCGGACGGTATTTTGTTGCCATCAAACGGCAGGGACCGGCCGTTGGGCGAGCGAAGCGCACGAGGGAGACGCGGGAAAGGCGGAGCGTTATGAGTTGTCCAATGCTGCGGCTGCGCAAGGAGATCCAACGATTTGATCGGATCGGGGGGCGCGAACGCCGCGGTGCTGCCAGGAGACATCAATCAAACTCCAGGTATGTGAGACGCCGGACACGGTCGATGAGGGCCGTGACAGGCATGGTGATCCTGCTCGCGGTGCTTGGGGCGGCCCCGACATGGGCCGGCGATGAAGGCAGCGAGCAATTCCCCTCTCGAGCCCTGCATATCGTTGTCGGGTTTACAGCGGGCGGAGGCAACGACATCCTGGCGCGTCTGATCGGCCAGCAACTTTCTGTAAATCTCGGTCAACCAGTGGTGGTGGACAACAAGCCAGGCGCGAGTGCAATCCTGGCGACCGAATACGTAAAAAACGCCGCGCCCGACGGATATACCCTGTTGATGGGAGCCACCGGTCCGATCAGCGTGAATCCGGCCGTATATCCCAATCTGCCTTACTCGTCTGTGCACGATTTCGCGCCGGTTTCGATGATTGCCTCCTTTCCGCTCATCCTTGTGGTCAACCCGGCCCTTCCCATCCAATCGGTGAAGGAACTCGTGGCATACGCCAAGAGCAATCCGGACAAGGCCAACTATTCGAGTTCGTCGCCGGCATTCCAGCTTGCCACCGAACTCTTCAAGCTCAAGACCGGCGCCCCGATGGAGCACATCGGCTACCGGGGCAGCGGTGATTCGGTCATGGCCGTGATATCCGGCACAGTGTTGATGACGATCGCCGACGCGAGTGTCGTGACCGAGCAAATCCAGACCGGCGAGGTTCGTGCACTTGCGGTCACTGCAACGCAGCGCCTGCCGGAACTTCCTGACGTTCCCACGATGACGGAAGTCGGCATCCCAGACATGGGATTTGGGCTTTGGAACGGCCTGTTCGCCCCCGCCAAAACCCCGAGTGCAATCGTGCAAAGGCTGCAGGACGAGATCATCCGCGTCGTCAAGCTCCCTGAGATTAGCGCACGTATGCGCGCGCTCGGGGTCGATCCGGTGGGCAACACCTCCGAAGAATTCCGGCGCGTGATCGCGTCCGAGATCGATCGATGGACGGCGGTGGCAAGGGCAAGAAGCATCAAGCTCGACGATTAGCCGACCGGCACGACCTGCTGGATGATGGTCCGATCCTGGATGCGCAATTCGACGTGCGGTATCTCGGCCGCGAACTCATCATCGTGAGTCACCACCATCACCCCATGACCGATCTTGGCCATGTGGGTGATGGCGCGCGCGAGTTCGTGTCGGGTCGCCTGATCTTGGCCGACGCTCGGCTCATCGAGAAAGACCCACGGCATGACGCCTGCCAGCGGCCAGAGCCAGCTCAGCCGTTTGCGCGCCGCCAAGGGGAACTCATAGAGCGGCTGATCGAGTGACGTCCACCCGAGCTTGTGCGCTAGCGACGCGAGCACAGGCAGTGACGGAAATCGAGCACTGGCCACAGGGTTGAGCTGTGCCTTTCGACGGGCCATGTCCTCAGCAAGCGTCGCACCGCACCATTGATGGTCGGGATTCTGCATCGAAAGGGCAAAGACGCGATTGCCCTCTCGTGACGGCCGGTAGGGAGCCCCGTTACGAAGCAGACGGCCACCGGTAGGCGTTAGAACGCCGGCAAGAATTTTGAAGAACGTGGTTTTGCCCGACCCGTTTGGACCGGTCAAACGATACGCGCGTCCCGGCGCCAAGCAAAGATCCACGTGACGAAAGATCTCATGGCCTGAACGGTAGCGGAAGCACAGCCCCAGAACATCGAGAACTGGCGCAGATTGCGGCCGCAGCATCGCGATGAGGCCGGGAAAATCCAGTTCGAATCCGACGTCGTGCGGGACAGATCTACAGATCGTCCAGCCGTCCCGCTGACTGACGCGGTTGTCGATGACGACCGCGCGGAGGTTGGCGTCGCCGCAGGCATTGAGGAAATTAAGTGCGCGCTCGCGGTTGAGCCGATCCAGTTGTTCCAGCGCTGTATCGACGCCGATGGCATCATAATCGGACAACGCAAAACAATGCAGCGCCAGCAGCGCCTGCTCGCCTCCCGACAGTGTCGCAGGGCGACGGACGACGGCATCGGCCGTCGCAACACCGATGAATAGCGGCCGTTGCGCCAAGGGCTTGAGGCTCCGGTAGATCTCGATCTCATCTGCGACCGCGCTCGAGAGGCCGGACAAGGCGGCCTCCGCATAGGGCCCGACGAAAAAGCCATGGCGGCCATTTTCCACCAGAAGCGTGCGCAGGGCGTGCGAGCGGCCCGAAAAATTCGGCCCGGTAATCAGCACAGGCTCGAGCATCAACCGAGACTCCAGGCCACGGCCACCCCGACGACAGCGATCAGTGCTGCCGCCGCATCGATGGAGGTGAACCGCACCGCAAAGCGGCCTAAGACGTCGTCGAGCCGCGCCATCGTATTCTCAATCGGCCATTTGTCACGGATGCGGGCAATGGCGATGCTGATCACGGTGAGCCAGGCGGTCTGGATCAGAATCCACACATGCAGAAAATTGCGCAGCGAGAACCGGCTGGTCATGAGCCCCGACGTGATCAGCGCGGTCCGCGATCGATCCACCGCATGCGCCAGCGTTTCGATCAGGGAGAGCGTCAGCACCAGCAACTTCTTGATCAAGAGCGGCAGCGCGAGCCGGCCGACGAATTGCAGCGGCGTCATCTCCGAAAATTGCAACAGCGTCACGCGGACGATAAAAATGACGATGAAGAGCCGGGCACAGATCACCGCGACATAGACAAGCGCCGCCGTTCTGGGCATGTGGGCGATTTCCGCACCGATAGTAGGCGGCCGGCCCACAACGATCACCCAGACTGCCGCCATGAAAGCGAACAGCGGCAGGACGACCATCATCGCGTATCCGGCTGCGGCCGCTGCGCGGCGTTTCAACGTCAGTGCGGCGAACAGCCCAACCTCGAGCATGAGCGCCAGAACGCTGCCAGGCCTGAGCGAGAAGATGGCCCCGATCGTAATCACAGTCCCCAGAAGCACGGCGCCGGTCGGGGACATCGGCAGGCCCGTGCTGCGCGATTCACTTTGCATGGACGAGATCGATAAATTCGCCCGGTGTTGCCCGATAGAGGAGCACCGCGAGAAGAACCTGCAGCGATTTGTCGATCGGCTCGGCGGTCAGTCCAGACAGCAAAGTGGCATTCATGAGCTGCTGCCCGGTCTTGAGAAAATAGGCGACCACCAGGGCCGAGCCGCTCCCTGTCACGCCGCCAAACAGATAAGCGACCACCGGAGCCGAAACCACCGCGGCAACGACTCCGGTTAGAACTCCATAGGAAATCACCCGGACGACCAGCGCTCCAACTCGTATCGGACGGGCGCGAAAGATTGCTATGCCTCGCGCGGTGATAAACGCCGACACCAAGGCTATTGCGACATCCGTCAGAGCAAACCACGGGAGGAATGGATTGATAAGCAGACCAGCGATGCAACTGCTGATCAACCCGGCCAGCGCCGCACAGCTAAAAGCGACCCACGCTCTGGGGGCGATCAGAAGAGCACACAAAATCGTACCGATGGAATCCAGATAGATAGGCAGCTTGATCAGGAAGACGATCGATCCGAGAGCGAAATTCAACGCCGCACAAAGCGCGATCAGAACCACCCGCGGTGTCGTGAACATCTTTTCGCCCTCCGCCTGCGATCGCTGCCCACCGAGCGAATCGACCACCAAACCCAGTCTGGCATGTCGCCGCCGAATGGTCAGCCACCCCGGGTTGACGGCCGCGCGAGGCCTTGGCGGCGGCGTTTGGCGAATGCCCGGGACACCGGCACACCCGGGAACCGTTACGGCCTGCACGCGGCGGCCACCGCTCGCCGGCGCCCCGCGTGCCAGCCGGTCGACGATCGCAGCCCACCGGATCTTCAAATTTTTATACCTGGGGAATAATCCGCATGACTACCCGGGAACCATCGCGCCATCTCCATCGTGTTTGTTGGAGATGCAATTTCGGGGGCCCGAAGACCCTGCCGGCCCAAGCAGAGCTGGGTTCCGTTCAGTTTTTATCGTTTCTCAAGGACTGCGAAGAGGCTAAGCTCACGCGGCGGCGCGGCGAAGGCCGTGAGCCAACAGTCTTTGCTGCTGCCGCTCTCGTCAACCTCGTAAAATCTGACGGATCGACTGGGAGAAGTGTAATGTCGTCGTTATCCGTAAACGGCAAAGCCTATGATGTCGACGTTGATCCCGCCACGCCTCTGCTTTGGGTTATTCGGGAAACCATCGGCCTCACCGGTACCAAATATGGGTGTGGCATAGCGCAGTGTGGCGCGTGCACGGTTCACATCGACGGCGTGGCGATCCGCTCCTGCGCCTTGCCGGTGAGTGACGCGGTCGGAAAGCAGATCACCACCATCGAGGGGCTGGCCAACGGCACGTTGCATCCGGTCCAGAAAGCCTGGCTGGAACTCGACGTTCCCCAGTGCGGGTATTGCCAGTGCGGCATGATCATGGCGGTCGCAGCGCTTCTCAGGGAGAACCCCAAGCCGACAGACGCCGATATCGACGCGGCGATCACCAACATTTGTCGGTGCGGAACCTATCAGCAAGTGCGTACGGCAATTCACGCCGTCGCGAGCGCCTGAGGAGGCCGCCATGAATTACGCACCGAAACTCAGTCGACGCAACTTCCTGGTGGCCACGGCGGCAGTTGGTGGCGGCCTCGCCCTAGGGTTTGACCTGCCGTTCGGACCGAACGTGATCCGTGCGGCCGACGGAACGCCAGAGATCGATCCCTGGGTCGTCATCCGGCCAGACGACACAGTTGTCATCAGGATCGCGCGGTCCGAGATGGGCCAGGGCACGCTCACCGGCCTAGCCCAGTTGGTGGCCGAAGAACTCGAATGCGACTGGTCGAAAGTGACGACCGAATACCCCACACCGGGGCAGAACATCGCGCGCAATCGCGTCTGGAAGGACTTCTCGACCGGTGGCAGTCGCGGCATCCGCGAGTCGCAAGAATATGTCCGCAAGGGCGGTGCAACCGCGCGGGTGATGCTGGTCCAGGCCGCCGCCGATGAATGGAAGGTGCCGGTCGCGGAATGCAGCGCAGCCAACAGCGTGATTACCCACCATCCATCCGGCCGAACAACGACGTTCGGCAAGGTGGCCGAAGCGGCCGCCAAGCTGACGCCACCGGCCGACGTGCCCCTGAAGGACCCGAAGGACTGGAAGATTGCCGGCAAGCCGGTGAAGCGGCTCGACACGGCCGATAAGCTCACCGGCAAGCAGGTCTACGCCATCGATCTAAAACTGCCCGGAATGCTCAACGCCGCTATCAAGGATTGTCCGGTGTTCGGCGGCAAGGTGAAGAGTTTTGACGCCGCAAAGGCGCAGAGCATGCCGGGTGTCAAACGCGTAGTGCGGGTCGGCGACTCGGCAATCGCGGTGGTCGCGGACACGTGGTGGCACGCCAAGTCGGCACTCGACGCGGTTGCGATCGAGTGGGACGAAGGCGACAATGCCAACGTTACAACCGCTAGCATTGCGGCGACGCTGAAAGCCGGATTGGATGCCGACCAAGCTTTCGTCGGCAACCAGAAAGGTGACATCGCCGCTGCCCTTTCGGGGGCCGCCAAAACCGTTGAGGCGGTTTACAGCTATCCCTTCCAGGCCCACGCCACGATGGAGCCGATGAATGCTACGGCTCTCTATACAGAAAGCCGCTGTGAAGTCTGGTGCCCGACGCAGAACGGCGAAGTAGCCCTTGCGGCGACCGCGGAGGCCGCCGGCTTACCGGTCTCCCAATGCGACGTCTACAAAATAAATCTGGGTGGCGGGTTCGGCCGACGCGGCATGGCCGACTATGTGCATCAGGCCGTCCTGATCGCCAAGCAGATGCCCGGGACGCCGATCAAACTGATCTGGTCGCGCGAAGAGGACATGACACACGATCACTATCACCCGGTTACGCAATGCAAGATGATCGGCGCGTTCGATGCGGACGGTAAGCTGACCGGCTTCCGGATGAGGATCTCGGGACAGTCGATCTTGGTATCGGCGGCTCCCGGGCGGCTGGATCCGAGCGGGAAGGATCCGATCACGTTCCAAGGTCTCAACGCCGGCGGCAGCGAGGGTGTGTTTGGCTACACGATCCCGAACATCCTGATTGATCACGCCATGCGCAATCCACCGGTCCCGCCGGGATTCTGGCGTGGCGTGAACAACAATCAGAATGCCATCTATCTTGAATGCTTCATCGACGAGCTCGCGCACGCGACCGGACAGGATCCTCTCGAGTTCCGGCGCAAGTTGATGGCCGATCATCCGCGTCATCTGGCGGTGCTCAACGCCGTTGCCGAACGCGTCGGTTGGGGCACGCCGGCTCCGGCCGGAGTCTATCGCGGCCTGGCCCAGCAGATGGGCTACGCGAGTTACGTTGCCGCCTGTGCTGAGGTGTCGGTGAGCAAACAAGGTCAGGTCAAGGTCCATCGCATCGTCGGGGCGACCGATCCGGGCCACGCGGTCAATCCAGCCCAGATCGAGCGGCAGATGTCGGGCTCCTTCGTGTACGGACTCTCGGCGGCCTTCTATGGCGAGTGTACGGTCAAGGGCGGCCGGATCGAGCAGGAGAATTTCGACACCTACACCGTCATGCACATGGATGAGATGCCAAAGGTCGAGTCGATCATCATGCCGTCCGGCAGTCACTGGGGCGGCGTCGGCGAGCCGACCATCTTCGTGGCGGCGCCCGCCGTTCTAAACGCGATCTTCGCCGCAACCGGCAAACGAATTCGCACGTTGCCGGTGAAGAATCACGATCTGAGATCGGCGTGAGCCAGTGCGGTGGGAGCCCAAGGGCTCCCATCCACACACCGCGGTCATGATCGGAGCAAGATGGCATGAGGAGTGCCGGCGTGGCGATTACTGCGGTCATGTGTGGACTGGTCAGCGTCACCCACGCGGCGTCCTCGCAGGCCCCGGCCGGGGCGGCCGCATGCTCGGATTGTCATCCGACGTCTGATCAGGCTGGCATACCGGTTCCGCGCCTGGTGGGTCGAAACCCGGCAGACATCGTCGCGGCGATGCAGGGGTTCCGCAGCGGGCAGCGGCAAGGAACCATCATGGATCGCATCGCCAAGGGTTTCTCCGATGAGGAGATTCGCGCCATTGCCGACTGGCTAGGCGCCCAGCGCTAGCGTCGCGATCATGTGTGCTTCATCCAGTCGGCCGACCCGACGAACCCTGCTGCAAAGAGCGGCCGGATGGGCGGCTGGCGCGAAGCTGATGGCCCGCCCGGCCTTTGCCCAGAACGCGGCGCCGAGTGTCGTGATCATCGGCGGCGGCTTTGGCGGGAGCACCTGTGCGCGCGAACTCAGACGTCTGGACAGTCAGCTCAAGGTCAGTTTGATCGAGAGCGACCGCCGCTACACAGCGTGTCCGTCGAGCAACGCAGTCATCGCCGGACTGCGGGACTTCGAAGCCCAGGAATTTGACTACGACGCCTTGGTTCACGGCGGGATCGATCTGCATTTTGCGACCGCCATCGGTGTTGATTCGACCGCCCGGCGCATCACCCTGAGCGACGGATCGACAGTTTCCTACGATCGGCTTGTGCTGGCGCCAGGCATCGACATCCGTTGGGGGGCCTTGCCGGGCTACACCGAACAGGCAGCCGATCGCATGCCCCACGCCTGGAAGGCCGGATCCCAGACGATCCTGTTGCGGCGTCAACTCGAGGCTATGAAGGATGGCGGCCTGGTCGTCATGTCGGTGCCGGCAAATCCCATCCGCTGTCCGACCGCCGCCTATGAGCGGGCGAGCCTGATTGCCTACTATCTCAAGACCAGTAAGCCCAAATCGAAGTTGATCGTGCTCGACGCCAAGGACAGCTTTTCGATGCAACGGTTGTTCCAAGCTGCCTGGCGCGAACTCTATCCCGGACTGCTTGAGTGGCTCGCACTGTCCGAAGATGGAAGGGTTGCATCGGTCGAACCCGAGACCAACACGTTCGTCACCGATTTCGACAGGCATCGCGCCGACGTCGCCAATGTGATCCCACCGCAGCAGGCCGGCCGGATTGCGACACTTGCTGGCGTTGCCGACCGCACTGGCTGGTGCCCGATCGACCCGGTGACCTTCGAGTCGCGTCTTCAGCCATCGATGCACGTGATTGGCGACGCTGCGACGACCGGTGCGATGGCCAAGTCGGCGTTTGCCGCCCACGGTCAGGCCAAGGTCTGCGCTAACGCCATCGTGGCACTGCTCCGCGGCGAACGCCCACCATCGCCGAAACTGATAAACACCTGCTACAGCCTCGTAGCGCCCGACTACGCTATTTCAGTAGCCGGCGTATACGCTCCGGTCGACGGCCAGCTCGTGGACGTCGAGGGCGCTGGCGGCGCAAGCCCGCTCGAGGCGTCCGCCGACTTCCGCGCCCGCGAGGCGGCCTATGCCGAAGCCTGGTTTCGCACGATCACCCGGGACGTGTTTGGCTGATGCGTTTTCTGATGTTACCGACCATCGCTCTGATGTGCGGAGCGGCTGTCCTCAGGCAAGCATGGCCGCAGGAACCCGAACCCTATGAGGTGGTCGGCGACACAATCCCCGCGCGGTTGACGCAAGCCCTTGGCGACGCGGCCCGCGGGCGGGCCATCGTCGTGGACCGCCGGGTTGGATTGTGTCTGCTGTGCCATTCAGGCCCGTTTCCGGAAGAGAAATTCCAAGGCAATCTGGCCCCGGATCTTGCCGGCAGCGGTACGCGCTCGAGCGAAGGCCAGCTGCGGCTGCGGCTGGTTGACGCAAGCCGCATCAATCCGGCCACGATCATGCCACCCTACTATCGAATTGACGGACTGCGACGGGTTCCGACCGCCCTGCGTGGCCGACCACTGCTCTCCGCCGAGCAGATTGAGGACGTGATAGCCTTTCTGATGACCCTGCGCGATTAGCGCGGTCCGCCCGGAGGTCTCGATGCCCCACCGTCCATTGGACCGGACACCGTCGCGACGCCAATTCCTGATCACCGTCGTCGGCGCATCCGGGATCTTGTCGCTTCCGGCCTCGCGCTCGGCTCACGCCACCCCAGCGACCATGGCGGCCGCGATCCGCCAGGTGGTCGGCGAGGCTCCGGTCACACCCGGCAAGGTAAAGCTCGACCTCCCGCCGATCGTCGAGAACGGCAACACTGTCGCGCTGACCGTAACGGTCGACAGCCCGATGACGCCGAGCGATCATGTGAAGGCCATCTATCTGTTCAACGAGAAAAATCCGCAGCCTAACATCGCCAATTTCTACCTCGGTCCGCGCTCCGGCAAAGCCGCGGTCTCGACGCGCATCAGGCTCGCCGACTCGCAGAAAGTAATGGCCATCGCTGAACTCAACGACGGCTCATTCTGGTCTGAAAGCGTCGATCTGATCGTGACCCTGGCAGCTTGTGTGGAAGAATAGCGGAGAATCGACATGGCGCAGGCACTCATCAAGGTCCCGGCCCAGGCTAAGCGCGGCGAAGTCATCGAGATCAAGACCTTGATCTCCCATCAGATGGAAACCGGCTATCGTCGCGGTCCCTCCGGCGAGGCAATCCCCCGCGATATCATCAAGGCCTTTACGTGCACCTACAATGACACCGAGGTCTTTCGTGCCGAACTGTTTCCTGCGATTGCCGCCAATCCCTTCCTGTCCTTCTTCGTGGTCGCGACCGAAAGCGGCGTCATCACCATGACCTGGCTCGACGATGACGGGTCGATCCAGAAGGAATCGGCCCAAATCCGCGTTGATTAGCCCGTGCCAATAACACGCAGGACCATCGCGTTGACGGTGGCCACGACGCTGGTGGCACTGCAGATGGTATCGGCTGGCGAGATCGCCCCGGCGGATCGACGCTCGGATTATTCGCTGATGAGCCGTGACAACCAGGCCATGCAGGACGACGACCGAGCCAATCCGGGCATGCTGTGGGTGCTGGAGGGCGAGAAGCTATGGACCGAGAAAGTCGGCTCGTCGGCGCAATCCTGCGCTGACTGCCACGGCCGCGCGGACGACACCATGAAGGGGGTGGCGGCGCGTTATCCAACCTTCGACCCGGCCAGAGGCCGCCTCGTCGATCTCGAACAACGCATCAATCTGTGCCGGACCGACCACCAGCACGCGGCGCCGTTGGCGTGGGAAGACCATGGGCTGCTGGGGCTGACGGCTTACGTGGCATCACAATCGCGCGGCCTCCCGACGAATGTCACAGTCGACGACTCAACTCGGCCACACCTGGCGGCTGGCCGCACACTCTTCACGCAACGCCAGGGACAGATCAATCTGTCATGCGAACAATGTCACGATGACCATTGGGGTGAGCGTTTGGGCGGAAACATCATCCCGCAGGGACACCCCAATGGATTTCCCATCTATCGGCTGGAGTGGCAGAGCCTCGGTTCGCTGCAGCGACGCTTGCGCAACTGTATGACGGCCGTGCGCGCCGAACCTTATCCGTACGGATCGTCGGAAAACGTCGATCTGGAGTTCTATTTGATGTGGCGCGCTCGTGGGCTCCCGATCGAAGCCCCTGCGGTGCGACCGTGACGAGCGTTCGGTAAATCCTCGTCGGTATCCTCGGCGGACCGAAGCCCGTTGCCGGCGATCCGGCACCCGCACGCGAAAGGCGCCGGTGATGGCTGATCCGGGTCGGGTCAGGTCGCCTGGTTGCGCATGAGTGCGGCAAGCCCCGCCTTGGTTGGAAACGGCGGCAGCCAACCGAGCCGCACCAGCGCCCGCGGATCGGCAACCAGAGAACCGGCGATGAGCGGATAGATTTCGGCACGTCCGATCGCACCCAACGCCGCCCTCAGCAGTGAGGACGGGACCGGGACCAGCAATGGACGACGGGCCAGTCCTTGACGCATCGCGGCGATCATATCGGAAATGGTCAGCGGTTCGGGATCGACGATGATCAGGGGTCGGCGCAATGGGCCTGGAGATTGCAGCACACAAACAATCCCGGCAACGAGGTTTTCGAGGGAGAGCAGCGATCGCCGCGCCGTAAGCCCGCCAAGCGGCAACGGGAATGCTGAGCGTGCCAGCCGCATCAGACGCGCCATGTTTCCGGTGACGCCTGGCCCGTAAACGAGGGCGAGCCGCAACGCCACCCAGTCGATGTCCAGTTCGGCCAGGCCCTGTTCTGCGGCAAGCTTGGATCGCCCATAGGCATCCGTTGGCGTGGGCGGTAAATCCTCCGTCAGGACCGCGTCGGACACGGGACCGGATTGCGCGCGGAGTGAGGACAGAAATATGAAGCGCTTGACGCCGGCCCGTCGGGCGGCCCGTGCGAGCCCAATGGTTGCTTCGGCGTTGAGCAGCCGATAGTCGACTTCCGGCAACCCCGACATGGTTTGCGAGACACCAGCCGTGTGGATCACGGCTTCGACATCGGCCAACGCCGCTGCCATGTTTTGCGGCCAGGCAAGATCGCCAACGACGGCGCTCGTGCATTCGGACGGTATCTCAGCCGGTCGGCGAAGCAGAATACGTAGTCGATAGCCGCGTTTGGGCAGTTCGCGCAGCAGGTACCGGCCGATAAAACCCGTCGAGCCGGTCAACGCGATCATCGGTTTCTCCGACGCACCCGAAGCATCCACGGGCTCCCCCTGTTCGCTTCCTCAAGACGCGGCCGGTCAGTCCGTCTGCACAGATACGCCGATCGCATTCAGTAATCGGAGCGATCGCGATCGATGCCGTGATGACCGACGCGCTGCGCCCGGACAGCAAGCCATTACCACAACCTTCGCGCCAGTACCGGGAAATCACGCATGATCCATGCTCGATGCCTATCGACCGATAGGACCCGCCGTGTTTGACTGCGATCGTTGCGAACTCAAAAGGAGAATAATCCCATGGACAAGCAAACCTACGAAACCGGCCTCAAGATTCGCACCGAAGTGCTGGGCCAGACCCATGTCGAGAATTCGATGCGCACGGCCGACGAATTCAACCGGCCGTTCCAGGAAATGGTCACTGAATATTGCTGGGGTGCGGTTTGGGGTCGAGATGGCCTTCCGCGTAAAACCCGCAGCATGCTCAATCTGGCGATGCTCGGCATCCTCAATCGGCCCCATGAGCTGCGATTGCACATCGCCGGAGCGCTACGCAACGGCGTCACCAAGGACGAAATCCGCGAAGTGTTCATGCAACTGGCAATCTATGCCGGTGTTCCGGCTGGAGTCGATGCCTTCCGTGCCGCGCGCGAAGTATTCGCCGACATGGATTCAAAATCATCGGCATAGATCCTCGGCAAGCACGGCCTTTTTGAGATTCTGTCAGTTTACCCATCACAAACCCCGACAACACCTTCAGACCGCCCGCAGCCGAGCGAGCGCAACAACAAACAATGCGAGACCACGCATGGCAATCGGCTTCATCGGCCACCGCAAAGCGAGCTCTCGACCAGTGTTGAAGTGCGCCCGCGACAAGGAGAGAGGTTGACCACCATGGATCAAGAAATCTACGAGGTTTACGCCATCCGCTATGCCCGTCATGAACGCCGCTCCAGCGAAAACTTCATCGGCGGCGATCCACACGACATCCTGCAGCCGCTCGACTTTTTTGTCTGGGCCATCATCGGTCCATCAGAGACGTTCATTGTCGACACCGGATTTGACGAGGCGATGGCCCGTAAGCGTCAGCGAACAATCCACCATCCGGTGGCCGAGGGCCTGACCGCGCTCGGCATTGCGCCGGACGCTGTGAAGAATGTCATCGTGACTCACATGCACTACGACCATGCGGGCAATTACGACTTGTTCGGGCAGGCGCGCTATCACCTGCAGGACAGCGAGATGGCCTATGCGACCGGACGATGCATGAGCCATGTGCACTTACGCATGCCCTTCGAGATTGACGACGTGATCGCCATGGTCCGCAAGGTATTCACCGGCCGTGTTGAGTTTCACGATGGCACTGACCAGATCGCACCGGGCCTGACTGTCCATAAGATCGGCGGTCATTCAAAGGGGCTGCAGTGCGTGCGGGTCAACACCCGTCGCGGACCGGTGGTACTGGCATCCGATGCAACGCATCTCTACGCTCACGCCCATGAGGGGCGGATATTTCCGATCACCTACAATATCGGCGAGGTGCTCGATGGCTATGGGACGATCCGCAAGCTTGCCCCATCGCTGAACCACATCGTACCCGGACACGACCCGCAAGTGCTTGAGCGCTACCCGCCTGCGAAACCCGGGCTCGAGGGCTGGATCGCTCGGCTCGATGTGGATCCGCGAGCGGTCTGATATCAGGGTCGCGAAGCGATCACGCCACCGGTCGACCGCGCCCGGCCCATGATGGCTCGGGTGAGGCTCGCCGTCGCGAATGATGTCGATTAAGGCGAGGAGACCTGCAGTCTTTTGCGGTGATCGAACTCGATCTCGCCGGCCGACTGAGGCGCGTCGGCTTCCTTAAATTGCTGCGCAGCTTCAATCACTGGCTGTGCCTCAAACTGGAATGGCGCCATAAAGGCGCCGCCTTGACGTCCGGATCCGATCACAAGTAGCCTCGCTGTAAAGCGCCGGTTCGACGCTTAGCGTCCTTCTCCGGCCGACAACAAACGTAGCGTCGTTTGGCGCCAGCGGAGGCAGGGAGAAGTCATGCGGCCCAACCTTATCAGCGGCCATGGCGCTCCACGGCCCCCGAGGGCGCGGTCGACCGGATCGAAACCGCGCATCGTGACGGGGGCCAGCGAGCGTGCATTACCGATCGCAGAGGACGAATCCGATAATTTGATCAGCTGAAAGCCGGCAGTGGTCGGAGAGACTCCCTTGGCGCTACGTGCTGCTCTCATGGGTGACTGCAGCTTCGCGTCGGGCGCCAAGAACTGTCGGCAACACGCCGACTCGGGGATTTGATCGCTTTCCCAGAGATAGGCCGAGAGACGAGCGTCGTGACCGATCTGCAATGGCAGCTTATTGATTTCTTCCAAGCGCTTGCCGCCGGGTTGATGGTTGGAGGCACTTACGGTTTGATGTGTCTGGGGCTCGGCATCATCTTCGGGGTCATGCGTGTCGTGAATTTCGCTCAGGGCGACTTCATGATGCTCGGTATGTACATCGCTTATTATCTGGTCACCGGGTTCGGGGTGCTGGCGTTTCTCGGCCCCTATGTCGGACCGATCGTTGCGGCGACATTGGCTGGACCGATCGTGTTTGTGATCGGCTGGCTGTTGCATCGCTATTTGATTTCGCAGGTCACCGGGGTTCGGGTCATTTCGGCAGAAGCTGAAGGACATTACGCGCAGATTATCCTGACTTTAGGTGTGGCGCTGGTTCTCCAGAACGGTGGTTTGCTGCTGTTTGGCTCAAGGCCGGTCTCTGTCCAGACGCCGCTGTCCCGGGAGTCTTGGGAGATCGGGCTGGTCTTTCTCAATCAGGCGCGGACCGTGGCTTTTGTTTTCGCCGTCGGCTTCGCACTCGCACTTTATGTCTTTCTCAGCCGCTCACCGCTCGGCAAGGCTATCCGTGCGGCAGCCGACAATCCGGTCGCCGCTGCCTATGTCGGCGTCGATGTTGATCGTTCGTATCGAATCGCGTTCGGCCTCGGGGTCGGGATCACGGCGGTGGCCGGCGGCCTCATCGCAAGCTCGCAGTCCTTCCAGCCTTATATTGGATTCGATTTCGTCATCGTGATGTATGCCGGTGTGGTCCTTGGCGGAATGGGCAGCATTCTCGGCTCGTTCTGGGGTGGACTGACCATTGGCCTCGTGCAGCAGATGTCTACCTTGGTCCTGCCTTATCAACTGCAGAACACCGCGATATTCGTCGTATTCCTGTTGATCATCTTTCTGCGGCCGCACGGCATGTTTGGTCGTGTCTTTGAGCGAACCTGATGTTGGCACGAGGCAGCATCGCCAGACATTATTTGGCCATTGCCATCTGCGCTGCAATCTATCTCATCGTCGGTCTCGAAGTCAGCAATTCCTATTATCAACTGATCATGACGCTGGTGATGATCTGGGCGGCGATGGGGCTCAGCTGGAACATGCTCAGCGGCTATAGCGGAACGATCTCATTTGGCCACGCCGCCTTTTTTGGGCTGGGCGGCTACACCATGACGATCGCTTTCGTGCAATTCGGTTTGACGCCCTGGCTTGGCATCCCGCTCGGCATCGGCGTCGGGATATTGGCCGGCGTCGTCATCGGCCTGCCGACCTTTCGTTTGCGCGGTCACTATTTCGCGTTGTCGATGCTAGCTTATCCATTGGCCATGCTCAACCTGTTTGAATGGCTTGGCTATCAGGAGGTGTCGCTGCCGATGAAGCGCGAGGCGGCCATGTGGTATGCCCAGTTCGACGACCCGCGGGCCTATATGGCGCTTGCCCTGATACTGACCGTTGTCTGTCTGGTCATTTCGCTGCGGGTTGAGTATTCCCGTTTCGGCAGGTCGTTGCTGGCGATAAAGCAGAACGAGGCGGCCGCTGAGGCGGCGGGCATCGACGCTATGCGTGCCAAGATGCAGGCCATGATGATCAGCGCGGCGATGGCGGCTGCGGCGGGCGGCCTCTATGCGGTCGTGCTACTGGTCGTCACGCCGCAAACGATGTTCGGCATGCTGGTTTCGGCCCAGGCGCTCATTGTCTGTCTGTTTGGTGGCGTTGGGGTGGTTTGGGGACCCGTCATCGGTGCTGCGGTTCTGGTGCCACTCGCCGAGTTGCTCAACGCCGAGCTCGGCAACGTGCTGCCGGGCATTCAGGGCGTCGTCTACGGAGTGGCCATCATCCTGATTATTCTGGTGGCGCCGGAGGGCGTCTATTGGGCGCTGCGCGATGGATTTTCGCGACGGCGCTTCCGTGCTGATCCGAAACCCGCCGCGGCCGAGCCAGCGGCTGAGACATCGATTGTTTCTCGTGATGCGGCTGCGGCAGCTACCGCCGCCTCGCCGATCGTCGCCGCTCCGACTTTACAAACAATGGACGCGACGTCCGCCATGACCTCATGCAGTCGACGACTGCCGAGCGAACCGCTGCTGAGCCTCGAGGGCGTGTCGCGGGCGTTCGGCGGCCTCAAGGCGGTCGATGACGTCAGTCTCGGCGTGGCCGAGGGCCGCATTCATGGGATCATCGGCCCCAACGGAGCCGGCAAGACGACACTCTTCAATATTATCAACGGTTTCCTCGGCGCGGATGCCGGGCGGATCACCTTCGCCGGCCACGACCTCACCGGGCTCAAGCCGCATGACGTGTGCCGGCGCGGCATCGGCCGCACCTTCCAGATCGTGCGCTCGTTCGCGCGGATGAGTGTCCTCGACAATGTGAAGGTGGCAGCCCAGGGCGGCGCGGCCGACGATGCGGCGGCACGAAGCCTCGCCTTGGAGGCCCTGGCAGAGGTCGGACTCGCCGAAGCGCTGATCGATGCGGTCCCCCGCAACCTGACCACCAAGCAGCTGCGCTTGATGGAACTGGCCCGGGCGTTGGCACCACGACCGCGACTGTTGCTGCTCGACGAAACGCTTGCAGGCCTCGGACATGACGAACTCGAGGAGGTGCTCGACGTCATCAGGAAAGTGAATGCTCGCGGTGTCACCATTGTGATTATCGAGCACACCATGCAGGCGATGGTAAAGTTGGCGCATTATTTCAGCGTTCTCGACCACGGCCGGTTGATTGCCAGCGGCCATCCGGCGGAGGTCCTCAGCAACGCGACGGTCATCGAGGCCTATCTGGGCAGGAAATGGGTGGAGCGTGCTCAATATCCACTCCCTTAGTGTTGCCTACGACGGATTGCAGGCACTAAGCGAGGTGTCGCTGTGCGTTGACCGCGGCCAGTTCGTGGCCGTCGTCGGCCCCAATGGCGCCGGCAAGACGACGCTGTTCAAGGCGATCTCGGGCACGGTGACGCCGGTCTCCGGACGGATCGTCTATAAGGGGTCGGACCTGTCACGGGTGCCGGCGGCTGCCCGCGCCCAACTCGGCATCGCACACGTGCCCGAAGGTCGACAGGTATTTGCCTCGATGACGGTCATGGAAAATCTCGAGATGGGTGCCTATACGGCCAATGGGCGCGCGCGTTTCTCCGAGCTGCTGCCGGCTATTCTTGAGCTGTTCCCCGTATTGGGCGAACGTCGACGCCAGCTCGCGGGCACGCTTTCGGGCGGCGAGCAGCAGATGCTGGCAATCGGTCGAGGATTAGCCTCAGCGCCAGAGCTGCTGATGCTCGACGAACCCTCGATGGGACTGGCACCGGCGATGGCCGATGGCATTTTCGAACGCATCCGTCAAATTCACCGCAGCCGCGAGCTCACCATTCTTATGGTTGAGCAACGGGTGGTCGAAGCACTTCAAGCCTGCGATCATGGCTATGTACTCGAGACCGGACGGGTCGTTCTTGAGGGCCCGCATGACACCCTGATATCCGATCCGAGAGTACGTCGAGCTTATCTGGGCGCCTGAACTCGAAAAATAAGTGCAGCCGATACCAACTCGGCGGGACAAAGCAGCGTGAAACGCAACAGCGGAGCAACACCCAATGCCGAGTGAGAAATCTTTGTTGCAGGCCACGCCGAGTTTCTGGCTGATGGGTTCGGTGGCGATGTTCCTTGCTGTGGCTGTGGCTGCGATGACGGCCCACGCGCAGCAGGTCAAACCGGTGAAAGTTGCGGTGATCGCGCCGCTGTCCGGACCCTGGGCCCGTACCGGCCAGCTCATCAAGCTCGGCGCCGAAATGGCCGTCGACGAAATCAATGCGCAGGGCGGGGTCAGATCGCTCGGCAACGCCAAGCTCGAGCTGGTCTCCGCTGACGCCGGCGACAGTGCCGAGAAGGCAAAAAATGCAGCGCAGCGTCTGATCGCGCAAGAGCCCGATCTGATTGGAGGGACTGGCGCCTGGCTCAGCTCATTCACGCTGGCCGTCACCGAAGTGACCGAGCGCGCCCAGTTGCCGTGGCTCACCCTGTCCTATGCAGACAGCATTACCGATCGCGGCTTCAAATACGTGTTCCAGACATCCCCAACCGCCAGCCGGCAATCGATTGAGGCCCTTCCGACTATCCTTACCCTTGCCAAGAACGCCACCGGCCGCGCGCCCCAGACGGTGACTATTATTGGCGACAACACCGCCTCGCCGGTGAGTTTCCTCAAACCGATGCGCGATGGAGGGCTGCAAAAACTCGGCCTCAAGGTGCTGATGGACGAGACCTATACGCCGCCGCTCTCTGACGCCACGCCGCTGATCCAGCGCCTGCGCGTCGCCAGACCGGATTTCCTGCTGTTTATCTCGACCAACATTGGCGATCTCAAGCTCGGCCTGGAGAAACTCAACGAATTCCGGTTGGCCAAGGGCGCGATCCCCATCATTGGCAATGGGGCCCACATGGGGGCGCCTGAGGTTCTGAACAACATACCCTCGGAGCTGATGGAGGGCGTAATGTTCATTGTCGCGGACTGGGGTCTCAGGGGCCACGAGAAGATCATCGAGACCTTCACCAAGCGTACCGGCGAGCCATGGATCACCCAGGACAGCATCACGGGTTACGGTGACATGTGGATTCTCAAGGAGGCGCTGGAGCGCACCGGCATTGCCGATCGTGTCCGGGTTGGGGAGGAGATCCACAAGATGGATCTTGAGAGCGGACCGGCCGCGGCCGCATTCCCGGGTGGCGTGAAATTCGACGAGAACGGCCGTCGGATCGGCGCCCCCTTGGTGATCGTGCAGTGGCAAAACGGCGTGCCAGTGGCGGTCTACCCGACCGATCGGGCCCTGGCTGCAGCCAGATGGCCCAAAGAATAACGCCGAGCCGGGCGCCGGACGCGCAATCGATCAAACCACGCGGTTGAACAATCGATGTCGAGCAAAACAGACAGTCGTTATCGAGAGAAGGGGATGGGCCGGCTGGACGGCAAGGTGGCAATTGTTGCGGGCGCTGGATCGATTGCACCGGGCCTCAGCAACGGCAAGGCGACGGCCGTCCTGTTCGCGCGCGAAGGCGCCAAGGTGTTCGCGGTCGATCGCAGTCTGGAAGCGGCCACCGATACCAAGGCGATCATCGACCATGAGGGCGGCGAATGCACTTTGCATCGCGCCGATGTCTCAATTGCCGGGGATGTCGACGCAATGGTTGCCGCCTGCCTCGCCGTCTACGGGCGGATCGATGTGCTGTTCAACAATGTAGGTCTGCAGGTGGTCGGCGGCCCGCTCGATATCAGCGAGCAGGACTGGGAACGCGTGATGACGGTCAACGTCAAGAGCATGTACTTGACCTGCCGCGCGGTCATTCCGGTCATGTTGAGGCAGGGCGGTGGCGCCATCGTCAACAATGCATCGATGGCCGGCATTCGTTTCGCCTATGCCAATGCTGCCTATGCGGCCTCGAAGGGAGCCGTGCGACAGCTGACTCAGAATATTGGAGTGCAATATGCGGCCAGGGGCATTCGCTGCAACGCAGTGTTGCCCGGCTATATCGCCACGCCGCGTATTACCGATCGACTCAAACACAGCAACCCGACCGACTACGAGGACCGGATTCGCGAACGGCTGATGCAAGTTCCGGCGGGTCGACTCGGCACCGCCTGGGATGTTGCCTACGCGGTGCTCTATCTTGCATCAGATGAGGCCGCCTTTGTTACAGCCACCGAGCTCATTGTCGACGGCGGCCAATCGGCGTCGGTCACTGGCCGGGTCTGGGACCAATGACCCTCGAGTCGCAGTACTCGAGGCCGCGGAACTCTAGAGCTGCCGGGCTCGCCGGGTGTGCTCGATGACGACTGGAGATCAGAGGGAGACTGCCTTGGCGCATGCCCATGCCATCCGCATCCATCGCAATGGCGGACCGGAGCAACTCAAATATGAGCTCGTCGAGGTGGGTGATCCGGGGCCCGGCGAGGCCCGCGTGCGCCACACTGCCATTGGGCTGAACTACATCGATATCCATCATCGCACCGGGCGCTATCCGTCGGCCCAGTTTCCCCTCGTGCTCGGCATGGAGGCGGCCGGGTTGGTCGAGGCGATCGGCCCGGACGTCAACGAAGTTCAGGTCGGCGATCGCGTTGCGTATGCGGCCGCCTCGCCGGGTGCGGACGCCGAACTTCGCGTCATGCCGGTCGCGCGGCTGGTGCGATTGCCGGACTGGCTGAACGACACAACCGCCGCTGCGATGATGCTCAAGGGATTGACGGCACATTATCTGCTGCATGGCGCCTACCAGGTGCATCGTGGCGAAACGATTCTTATTCACGCGGCGGCCGGCGGAGTTGGATTGATCATGTGCCAATGGGCGAAGCACATGGGAGCCCAGGTCATCGGAACCGTCAGCACCGAGGAGAAAGCCCAACTCGCTCACGTCAATGGCTGCGACCATCCGATCATTTACACCAAGGAGGACGTGGTGCAGCGGGTACGGCAGTTAACCGGCGGGGTCGGGCTTCCGGTCGTCTATGACTCGGTTGGGGCCGCCACATTTGATAAATCGCTCAAATGTCTGCATCGTCGTGGCCTCCTGGTGTCATTCGGGACATCATCCGGACCGATTCCACCATTTGATCTGTTCCGATTGAATTTGATGGGGTCCCTCTATGTCACTAGTGCCGGACTTGCCGACTATATTCACAACCGTCACGAATTGCTTGAACGTGCCGATGCGCTGTTTGACGCCGTCGAAACAGGCGTCGTGCGCATTCATATCAACAAACGCTATCCGCTCGCCGAGGCGGCCCGCGCCCATTGCGATCTGGAGGCGCGCGCCACGCTGGGCAGTTCGCTGCTCATTCCATGATTGGAGCGGCAGGCCGGAAGATATAGGCAAATATATCTTGCATGGTCGAACATCTGCGACTATTTGCAACTTTTGAAGCTACCGGCCGGGCAAGGCCAACAGTTTGTCGCGCCGGACGGGTTGCGCATGTGGCGCAACGGGGAGCTGCCGGTGTTGGCGGAGCTTGCGGCAGGCGGCGAACAGCCGGCGGCGCTGGCTGATGCGCAGGCTGATACCTGATCATCGGCCACAAGATTGCGTTCGATCCCAACGCCGTCCCGCGAGAGCGAATTCGCCAGTGTCTGAGGTTGGCGTGCCGCCGGGCGCTTGCAGAATGGCAACCAAAGGATCGAGCCGGAGCGAAGGAGAACGGTAGTGTGGATGGTCGCTACCGAGTACGATGCGGGTGAGCAGCGGACGACGACAGGGGGTGGAGATGAGCGATAGACCTCGACTTCATTACGAAATCACCGGGCACGGGCCCCATGTCGTGTTGCTGCATCCGGTCGGGCTTGATCTGACCTTCTTGGACCCGCTCGCCGACGCCATGCGTCAGAAGTTCACGATACTGAGCGTTGATCTGCGCGGCCATGGTCGCTCACCCCTCACCCCGCCCGCCGGTTCGCTTCAGGATTTCGTCGAAGACGTGCATGCTCTTCTGGTCCAGCTTGCCTACGCGCCAGCCGCCCTAGTGGGATTCTCGTTCGGCGGTATGCTGGCTCAAGTGCTCACGCTCAGTCATCCAGGCGACGTCAGCGCTCTGGTGGTTTGTGCGTCTCGCAGCACATTGACGCCCGAGGCGCGGCAGATCTCGGCCGCGCGCGGTAGTGATGCCGAGCGTGCCGGAATGGCTGCTGTCCTGGAAGCCACGATGGATCGCTGGTTCACTCCGCAATTCCGTGCCAGCGGCAGCGCCGACGCTGCCGCCAAGCGTTTGCTGGCCAACGATGCAACTGGCTGGGCCCAGGCATGGCGGGCCATCTCGACGATCGATACCGCGGCTCGGCTCGATGAGATTCGCGTGCCGACGCTGTGTGTGGCGGGTGAACTCGACAAATCGTCGCCGCCGGAAATCGTCAAGGCCATCGCCGATAAAATTCCAGGCGCGCGTTACGCCGTGGTACCCGGTGCCCCCCACATGTTGTTCGTGGAGCAGCCGCAAGAGATCGCCCGGCTAGTCACTGGGTTTCTGAGCGAGGTGACGAGGCCCGCCTGAACCAGGCCGTCGGCTTCTCGGCGAACCGCGCCGCCAATCTGCTTGGGCGCGCGCCGTCCAGTCGGACAATGCGTTCCAGTGGTCCATCGAGCGGCGATGACGCATCGGATTTCGGTCAGACGTGCTCCGAACGACCTGCCCTAAAAAAAGTGAGCCGATAGCACGCCCGCGCATTGAAATTTCTTGCGAGCAAAATCCCGTCGGGGGTCCCGACCGCCGGTGTGAACGCCTTGACTCGCGCTGGCACTTGACGCTGGAATCTGCATTCGTCGATTCCAACCGGGCATGAACGCAATTGTCAGCGCTGCAGCATAGCGTCGCGTGCTTCGCCCATTATGGTCGTTTGCCGCTCCCCGCACCGGCCCCCGCAGATCGGGCAGAAAAGCTGCGTCGGCGCCTTGGTGCCCTTCCTCACCCACATGATCG
>Ga0187783_10000555_pt1 | contig 27382 bp, 25 predicted proteins | sample 1015_SJ02_MP02_2_FD_132471 | JGI IMG/M metagenome (GOLD analysis project Ga0187783, IMG submission 132471) | Tropical peat soil microbial communities from peatlands in Department of Meta, Colombia - 1015_SJ02_MP02_20_MG | ecosystem: Environmental > Terrestrial > Soil > Wetlands > Peat | place... | reverse complement strand
CTGGGCGGTCAGATTGCCCGCCATCGAGTTCACCGAATCGGTGAGATCCTTCCAGGTGCCGGCCACCCCCGGCACGTTGGCTTGTCCGCCTAAGCGGCCTTCGCTTCCCACCTCGCGGGCCACCCGGGTCACTTCTCCGGCGAAGCGGTTCAGTTGGTCCACCATCGTGTTCAGAGTCTCTTTGAGCTGCAGAATCTCGCCGCGCACATCGACCGTGATCTTACGGGATAGGTCCCCACCCGCGATGGCGCTGGCCACCTCGGCGATGTTGCGCACCTGGGCGGTCAGATTCCCCGCCATGAAATTCACGTTGTCGGTCAAATCCTTCCATGTACCGGCAACCCCAGGAACTTGAGCCTGCCCACCAAGCTTGCCTTCGGTTCCGACCTCGCGCGCTACCCGCGTGACCTCGCCGGCAAACGCGTTCAGCTGGTCCACCATGGTGTTGATGGTTTCCTTCAGTTCAAGAATTTCACCCTTCACGTCCACCGTGATCTTGCGGGAAAGGTCGCCACGGGCCACGGCCGTCGTCACTTCCGCGATATTGCGGACCTGGGCGGTCAGATTACCGGCCATGGCGTTGACCGAATCGGTGAGGTCCTTCCACGTGCCGGCCACGCCGGGAACGACAGCTTGGCCGCCCAGCTTGCCATCGGTTCCCACCTCGCGGGCCACGCGGGTCACTTCTGAAGCAAACGACCGCAGCTGGTCGACCATGGTGTTGATGGCCTCTTTCAGCTGCAAAATCTCGCCGCGGACGTCCACCGTGATTTTCCGGGACAGATCGCCACTGGCCACGGCGGTGGCCACCTCGGCAATATTGCGCACCTGGCCGGTGAGGTTGCTGGCCATGGAATTCACCGAGTCGGTGAGATCCTTCCAGGTGCCGGCCACCCCCGGCACCAGCGCCTGTCCGCCGAGCTTCCCGTCCGTGCCGACCTCGCGGGCAACCCGAGTGACTTCAGAGGTAAAGATGCTCAACTGTTGGATCATCCGGTTGACAATATCCGCCGAGCGTAGGAACTCCCCTTCGAGGGGCCGGCCATCGACCTCCAATTGCACCGTCCGCGTGAGATTCCCCTGCGCGACCGCCGCAATGGCCCGGGTGACTTCCTTGGTCGGACGCAGCAGATCTTCCATCAGGGTATTCACCGAGACCTCCATCTGCCCCCAAGCACCCCGCGACTCATGGAACTTCGTGCGCTCCCGGATTCGGCCCTCTTTTCCAACGACTTGCCCGACGCGTCTTAGTTCCTCGGCCATTTCCTGGTTGGCAGCAACGATGTCATTAAAGGTATCGGCGATCTTTCCTCCGAGTCCGGTCCAAAATCCGGGAAGGCGCACCGAGAAGTCACCGTCGCGCATGGTCTGCAGCGCCGCCAGGACCACAGTGAGATCGGCGGATGCCGACTCGCCGAAGGCGATCTGCTCACCTGCGTGAGATTCTGTTAGCCCACCGTTGACGGTTCCGACCGAACTGCGGAAGTTCTTCTTCATGGTTCCCCATCCAGTTTGAGTCCTTGGCCAGCCTCCGCCATCCCAGGTGGCGGCTCGGACCACGCAATGATCAGCGGAATGCGGCCAGGCTGGCCGGCTCTCAGTTTCCGTCCCCTACCTTGCGGAGCAAGGATCGGAGCCATTGGCCTTGCATATTGCATCACGAAAAAATCTTATTGGTCTCTACAGTGTTTCCTGTAGACGCGTTTCGGTTTCCACGGTTCCACGTCTTGTGCAATTCGATGAAGGGATCGGGCCGATGCCGAGCGGAAGCCACGCGGAGAACCCACCGTCACGGACCAGGCGTCATCTCCGACCTGACGTTGGGAACACTCAGGGCGGGCTCGGGTCTTCCGACTCGAAGCCAAGGGTGCTTATTTTTCTTGGTGGAAAGAGTTCACGACCTTCGAAAATGACTGCGGTGTCGTCTGTGTAGGACAACCTCCATTCTCCCGACGAAGCCAGGGCGGCGCTGATCGCGCTCTTGCGCGGAACCAACATCACGGAGATACCATGCGTCCGCAAGACATCCTGCCATCCCGGCAGAGCTTCGACCACCGTCACATACGCACGCACCAGGTCCGGCCCGTAGAGGTCGCTCCGACCGTCAACAAAGACCTGGCGGCCGGAATTCGCATAGATCAGATAGTCCGCCCAAGAATCGGTCGTGAAGAGTCTTCCCGCCGGAAGATGGGCGATCGCTGCCATCGGCAGCGCAGCCTTGGGGGCCAGGGCCAGCGACTTGGACCGGCAAGCCTGGAGGGCCATCAGGCAGGAAACAGCAAACCCCAAGGCATAGCGGGCCAAGGGGGACAACCTGTTCTGTCGGGCGTTCTCAGAGCCAAGGAACAAGCGGTGCTGCTTTGCAAATTCCTCGCTTAGGCTCGCCATGGGAGCCGCGCACAGGACTGCGCAGACGGGAATATTTCTTGCCGCGGACAATGCCAGATGGAGCCCACCCAGCGAGAGCGCCGACCAGGCAAACCGTTGCCGGCAGGCGCTCCACAACCCTGCTGCTGCCGAGATCGGTAGGAACAGCTCAAACCAATGAAGGCGTGGATTGTGAAAATCCGGGGAGAACCACTCCGTCACGTACATGGTGACACTCGATGGCGAGAACAGGTAGCACAGGACATGTCGGTCAAGAGCGATCCCATACGGGTTGGCTAGCGTTGCCGCCAGGCAAGCCAGGCCAATGAGTCCAAACCAGCATGCCCATTCTCGCGCCTGTCGGTGATCGATCCCATTCCGGCGCGCGAACCTCTTGTTCGAGTTGGCGCCTTCCGCTACAAACCAGACGGCAAGCACAGCTAGGCCGGCCACGAAACCGGGGTGTAGATTCACCCAGAGCACCATCAGGACCGGAAGCACCAGCAGGCAGCCTCGTCTTCCTGACACGCGAGACCTTTCAATCACCCAGCCAAACACCGCCAACAGCAGCCAACTAAACAGGTGGGGGCGCGCCAGCCAATGAATCGTGCTGACCGCCATGATCAAGGATGTGATGCTGAAAGCAACGACCGGTCGAGCGTAGAGACACGCCGTGCGGAAAATTACCAGCGACAACAAACTCAGGGCCGCCATGCTTGCGGCGACAATTGCCGCGAGCTGGTGGAAGCGATGAAGAAGACCATACAAGGCATCCGCCAACCATTCCCAATCACACCAAGCCTGTCCTTGGAGGGTGAACGAAAATAGGTCTCGTCTAGGGGCTCGATGGTGTGCGAGAATCCACTCCCCGACCCGCACGTGAACGCCGGTGTTCGCATCCGAGAGCAGGGCTGCCGGACCCCCGACCTGCCAAGACAATAGGGCGGGAGCGAGGAGCAGGGCGAGCCATGGGAGCGATGTGCGGCCAAACGCTGGGTTCATCGCAGCTGCCCTGCTTTCTAACCATCCCTCGGTTGCTGGTTCGCCACGCGAGCTCACGCGCGATTGACTCTAGAGGGAGGCTTTGTTCACTCCACCGGCGTGTGGGGGTTCAGGTCGCGCGCTTTCATCGCTTGACTCCCGTCACCGGACGCCAGCCGCTCCCAAGCTTCCGCCATATCCTCCGCTTCGGGCACCATAAGCCTTGCCTCCCTGTCCCCGACTGGCGTCTCAGCCTTTCTTGCCGGCCTTGGCCTCGACTCTCCCCATCGCTTCACCCCGTGAATCACCAGGAACGTTCCCGACAAGGCAGCCAGGAATGCTCCCATGGGCCGCAGGCGCAGGCTCGCTCCGACAACCACGAATAAAAACACAAACAGACATGCGGCGAGAGAAAAAGACCTCAGTCTGTTCCCCACGGTTCATTCCTCCGTTTTCCCAACCCTCAGGTGCGCTCGGCGGAGTGGAATGGTCCACGGCAAGCATCGTGGACACAGTCCGCGAGCCCACGGGAGTGCAGGGAGCTCCTTGCTTTCCTCGAGCTATGCGGTCTGCCACGTCCGGATCGGCTGGCCTAATGCCGCACGGATCATCTGCTTGGTGCAACCAGCCCAGCACTTGTAGAAGCGCGTGTCGCTGATCAAGATCGCGAGGTTATCGCCGCCCCGGTCATGGCCCGCGCTGGCGCAGGATGGGCATCGTGCGACATAGTTCCGCCCGACGCTCCGCACTTTGCCCACATGGTGCAAGATGTTGAAGTCTGCCCCGCGTTGATCCCCTCGATACTCCCACGCTGGCCGCGGTCGAGGTGGGGTTGGCCGAAGACCGGGGGGCATCGCCTTACCGACAAGCAAGCGACGAAGTTCAGCTTCGGTCACTCGCCGCAAGCGGTGGAGATAGGCCATCTGCTCCTCCAGAGTGTAGTCCGCTCCATAGAACCAAAACCGACGGTTCGCCTCGCGATGAATCCCCAGAGGGCCACGAATTGCATTGCCGAAGCCGCCGGCGCTAAGCGTGTCGTGCTTCGGAAAGATTTCAATCCCATCCCGCAAACCGGTCTCCTTCACGGGTACACCCAATCGCCCGGCGAGGTTGTAGATGTAGATCCGGCATTCCTTGGCCAGCAGCGGCGAGGCAAAAAAAATCCAGAGGTGGCCACCGCGCTTACTCATTTCTAATGCGGCCTGGACGCGGTCCTCGCCCAGCCCGTACTGAAGCTTGAGGAGGTCCTCCATGGCCTTGCCGTAGTCGGCGTCGATAGCCACCCATTTCGAGCGTTGTGTGGTGGGATTGATGGCGTAAAGCCCTATCGTAATCGCCCCTTCCAGGTGCTCCCGGATGGTTCTGCGGGTGAGCGCAGCCGGCCGGCTCGGTCCGTCTTCCTTGGGGCGGAAGTAGTAGTGCCGGCTGCTTTCTGGGTGGGGTCGCATCGATTGCAGCGTGTAGGCCCGCCGATTGACGAACAGTTCCATGTAGTCCTTGACCAGCTCCGGGCTTGGTTTTAGACGCTGATCCATAATCCTTTCGCTTTTCCATGCGGAAACCCAGATCGTGACCGCACGTCGCCTTCTGCGGTTCGGGTGGTGCAAAACCGAGCGGCCGGCCTCGGTCATCGGACCAAGTAGGCCGCAATCTCTCCTTCCCCATCGCTCGGAAACTGGAGTCGCAGCACGGTTGGCACCACGCTGGGGGGAAGCCGCAAGGCTACGACTCCCATGGTTTCCTCGCCAGGAGCGATGCGCGAAGTTCGGAGATGCCCGTCGAGGACGGGTATCTTGGTTTTCTGCCTGGCTTTCAGGCGGGCAGATTCTGCCTCGCCCAGTTGTGTGTTGGCCAGGGCGTAGAGCGATTGCGGGTATTGCGCACCGTCAAGGGCATACACTTCGGGTGTATCGATACGGTATGCATGATTTCCCTGGTTCCGGGCGGCATAGCGGATGAAGAGCATACCGTCGCTCTCATACAGGTCGCGGATTTGAACTTCAACCCGCCTCTTGGCGTGCTTCGTGTTCTCCGCTTTCACGGGGGTATCGGCCAGTAACACGTCCGTTGGCGATAGCGCGGGCGGCTTTGCCGGGCTCATGGGTTGTGCCTGCTCGATTCGAGTCGCCTCGTCCATCGCAAAGTTCATCTTGTCGACTGCCCCGGCCGGCTCCAGTTCGTAGTTCAGCCGTTCGGATGCGGTCCAGATGAACAAATTCGTGGCGACTTCTGCTTCCGTCGGCTGGACAAATACCTTGTTCTCTTTCCATTCCACCTTGAAAGAGGAACTGCCGGCGGCGACCATCGTGACCGGCTCATTCACCTCAATTACCGTCAAGTGGCCCAGGGCCGTTTGTAAGTGCACGATGCGCTGTCGGTCCCCGGTCTCGCTTTGGATCTTCTGAGCCGGGAGCGGGAAAGCGGCTAGCGCGATCAACATCAGAGTTCGCCATGTAGACTTCATCGTGATCCTCCCTGCGTGGCGATGTGGGTGTGGTGGTGAGGTTCGGGAGATCGGACAAAGGCCTCCGAATCTTTGGCTTGCGCGATCAAGACTGACGATTGCATACTGCCTGCGACCGGGACACGCCCGGCTTGCTCCTTCAGTTGTGCTCGAGCAGATTGATGAGGCCCTGCCGCAGATTGGCGGTGTTGCTGGCACCCATTTTCAGCTCCGCGCTGGAATCTGCGAGGTCGACCGCACGCAGTCGCATGAGATCCGCTGTGGCTGCCTGAGTATAGGCATTGGCTCGTATGAGCCAGGCGCCGGCTTGGGCTTCGACAATCGGGGCGCTACCGGGGGCAGCGTTTTGAACGCTTTGATTGATCCGGCCGGCAGCCTCGAGCTCCAGGTCGGCCAAGGCATCAATCTCGATCGCACGTTTCATGGCAGTCTGCGCGGCGGCATCGGTCATGTCTATCAGATCCCGCACTTGCGCAGAGGCGTCGGTCTCAGCCGGAACAGTTCCGTAGAGCGCGTCGTATGCCGCGGTTGTCTGGGCGATCTGATTGGGATCGTGCGACAGAAGATTCTGCTCCAGCTGCCGGGATTCGGGAAGCGTCGCGCTATTCACTGAGATTTGGCTTAACCCCTGGATCTGGTTGAAGGTTCCCTGCAGGTTCCCAACCAGCGCTCGTGCCTGGTTGATCAGGTTGACTGGCCAGACCACCTGTTGCTCAAAATTGGAGATCGATTGCTCGATCGAGAGTATGGAGTTGAGATTGCCTCCCACCACGTTGCCGAGCGTGTTCGAGATCGTGGTCAGGCCGGCCGCGAGGATGGCGCAACAGGGGTCGAGAAACTGCCCGTTGCCGGCGTGGGGCATAAAAGCAACCAGAACAAGGACAAGGGCAGCTGTCCGTAGCTTGTGGTTGCGGGCCCAGGCCGCGCTTCGCCTAAGGATCGATAGCATTCTGGTCTTCATGGGGTACCTCCTCCTAGTTGTGCTGCAGCAGATTGACTAGGACACCGCGCAATTGCGCCGTGAAGGTGGCGCCATGCTTTCGCAATTCGTTCCCGTGTGCCATCCTGGCTGCTTCCTGTCGTAGCTCTGCCGCCAGCATTTTCTGGGCAAGAGCTTGGCTCCGAATGCTCGATGCCGCGGCTGCAGCGGTTAGGAATGGCGTTGAGCCGGGAGCTGCCTGAGCAGCAGCGTTTTCGATCGAGTCCGCTGCCTGCAACTCCAGATCCGTGGCATCATCGGTTGCTTTGAGCAGCTTTAGGTTGTCGAGCGTCAGGGCATCATCGATGTCTGCGACGGCTCGATCCTCTGGGCTGGCATCGGTGGGCAGGGGAATGGTCCGGTAAGCATTGCCGAATGCCTGTGCCAGACCGCTGAAGTTGTCTACCCGGTGGTCTCGAATCAGGGTCTCGAGCGCCTGCGGAATGGGCAGGGTTGCGCTCTCGAGATTCATCCGCAGAATGCTTGCCATGAGATTGCGGTACTGGCTCATCATCTGTTGCACTTCGATCCTCGCTTGCCTGATCAGCTCGACCGGCCAGGTGACACTCTGATAGAAGTTGTTCAAGGCCGCCCGCACGTCGTTGATTTCGTGCAATGCGGTTTGAATCACACCGTTGATAACGTTCAGCACCGCCTGAATCGCCGCCATGACGCTGCCCTGAGCTCGAGCGAGAGGGGGAGCAGCCAAACTCACCACCAGCACCGCCACAAGTACCACCGCCACGAGATGGCGACGATTCTGCCGCCTCAGCACCCACCAACTGACGTGCGCAAGCAAAGCTACGGAGCCCAAGCCAAGCGCGAAGTCCAAAGCCCACCGCCTTCCCCTCATTGCCGGCCGCCCGAAACCACCGCGACCATCACGGTCCGACGCATCCCTCGTTCGGAGCGCAGGGGTTGCGCGTCCCAAACGCCACGGCATCTACCTGGCCGGACTGCTCTTCTGGCAGCTTGGGCAGGTCGGCGAGTCCCTGAGGAAACTTTCGCGCCAGCTCTTGATAAATTGCCAGGAGAGGCCGGCTCCCATGTTCGTGAAGAAAGTAAGCGCGGTATTTCCGCTCCCGCGGGAACGTTGTGCACACCCAATACTCGAGCGGCGTCGAGAGAATGCGAATGGTTTGGGTTGTTTCCGCCTTCTCTCCCAGCGCCAAAAGTGCCTCCGCGCCATGCCCTTTGCGTGGCGGACCCAACCCCTTGACCTGACTGACAGCAACCGGATTCAGATTGAGATGGCTGATGAGAGGTGTCACATCGCCCGGTTGTTGGCCAATGATCTTGGTGCCTGCGTTTTTCAGAATACCGGGCCCATGCTCGCGCGGCTGAAACTCATTGCCCACGAAGTCTTCAACGGTCTGGCTGATTCCCCACACGCTCGAGTTCCGCTTGCGAGCCGTGCGGAATAACTGGACGACTTCCGGAGCCAACGCCAGCGAATCGAGCAAAAACCAGCATTCATCGAGCACGGTCACGCTGGGCTGGCCGGTTTTTCCCGACGCGCGCGAAGCCATGGTCATGGCAATCAGCATGCTCATCGCGGTCTCAAGCCTGGGATCCGCTTTCAGTCCCTCAATGTTGAAAAACAGCCAGTCACCGTCGAGGTGCATCGTCGTTGGCCGGTCAAAGAGTCGGGCGTAGATGCCGCTTTCCCCCGTCCACGATCGCAGTTTGATCGCGGCCAAGCGGGCTTCGTCGATGGTGCGCTGCATCTTCTCCGGGTCGCGCCAGTTCGCCAGTTCTTCCCGCAGGTCATTGAACGTCGGGATGGGGTTGGAGAGCTGGATCGCGCGCCGCTTGTACACACGCGGAATGGCATCGTTCAGCACGTTTTCGAGCAGCGCAACGTCGGAACCGGGGCTGGTGCCAATCATGTGCAGGGTCAGATTCTTCAGAAACGCGACCTTCTCGTTTCTGGGCTCCGTTTCACCCGGGGGAAGGTCCCATGGATTCAGGGTTTCCCTGCAGTCGAGATCGACGTTGATGACACGACCTCCCATGAGGTTCACCAGCGGCTCATAAGAGTCTCCACGTTCCAGGATCGAAATCCGCGCATTGGCGCGAGCGACCATCAGCAGCATCAGCTGTGCCAGGAAGGTCTTCCCGCCACCACTTTTGGCCATGATCAGCAAGTTGGCGTCTGCCAACGAGGGATCAAAGGGAGAAAACGGTATCAGCTGACGGTAGGGTGTCTCGAACATCATGAGCGGTGAGTTCAGATGCCCTTGCCAGGGTGTCTCGACCGGCAACAAGTCGGCGGCGTGCAGGGTGAGGACTTCGATCTCACGTTTGTTCTCTTCCGCCAATCCGGGCAGGCCGGAGAAGAACAGGCGCTTCTGGGCGAGGGTCTCGGGGATGCCACGAGCACCATTCATCCGTGCGATGGCGTGCAGGACACACTGCCGCCGCTCCGCCAGGATGCGCTCCGCTTGTTCGGCTTCCAAGCGATTTCGTGCCGGCTTCGAGGTGCGGATTTGAATGACCATGCTCATGTGACAGGACTTGAGGGAGCTCGAAATTAGGTCCTGCAATACCTTCACCAGCTGACGCTCCGCTACCTGTGCATCGACGTTGATTCGGAATCCCCCGTGAATGTCCCTTTGCGCCGCGGTCATTTTGCGCAAACGACTCTTGTATTGCTTCATGGCTTTGGCCTGGTCCGGAAGCACGACTTCTACATTCATGACCACGGGGAAATCCAGCACAATCAACTCCCGCAACACCCCAGGAAACGTCGCATCGGGAAGATCCTTGAGGCTGATCCAGGAATACAGCAATCCGCCGACCTTCAGATGGTCGTCCAGTTCATCCTCGATATTGACGTTGGCGGCCTGACTCCGAGTGCTTTCATAGCGCAGTTGATCGCGAGGAGGTCGATAGCCGACGCGATCCTCGCTCAGGGGGTGAAGCGCACGCTTAATCTCCAAGAACAGAACGCTGTCGGTCATCCGCTGGATCTTCATTCCGGTGGCTTCGAGTGCGGCTTCGATTCCCGACAGCAGGCTGCTGAACTCCGCGACCAGGTCTTCGTGCTCGCGTCGTGTCCGCTCCACGCATTTGCTCGCCGAGAGGCTCCAACGATCGGAACGCATCTTTTTCTTCCACTCGAAATCGGGCGATTGATGGTGCACCACTGGATTCCAAATCACATAAAAATGGAGCGACTGGCGCAGGTAATAGCCTTCCACATCCTTGGCACACCAGGCTTCCGCGCGCCCACGGTCGAGGGTTTGCAGCACCGCGCTCTGGTTGTACTGTTCTCGGTTGTAGCCGGCAATCAGGTCACCGGCACCTTGCGTGGTCTCGAAGCGAACCTGAAGCCGCATGGACCGTTCCGCCAAACCACGGAACAGGGCTTCCAACAGAAGCTTGGTACGATTCCTTTGTTCGTCGCTCGCATAGTAGGAATGGATTCCGCTGACTTTGTATCCCGCCACCAGGGATCCGTTCAGCTGCACCAACACATTGTCGGTGATGTCTCGTAACTTCAGCTGTTCCGAGAGCGGTGGTTGCTCGAGCGACTTCGCATGCTGTTCCATGGTGAGTGGCATGGCTGTCCTCAGTTCTGGATGTACTCTCGGACCAGCTCTCGGTCACGCTCCAATGCCGAGTACACGTGCGGCTTGGTGTGGAACATCACCCAATCCCATAGGTAGCCCCGCTGCTTGCCGTATTTGAAGAGCATCAGAGCGGGGATCGTCAGGATCGGCACGACGTACTGCAACACCATGTTCATCGGCACACCGAAAATTTCCCGGTTCAAGAACCGGCCGAGGACGTTCGCGACAACGGCGAGCGCAAGGATCAGAAACAGGTCCTCGGCTTCAAGTCCAAAGAAGGTCACTCGCGTCCTTAGGTTTCGATACATCGGCGTTACATCCAATGCCATGTGCGAACTCCCATTTCCTAGGTCACCCCTGCCGTCCCTTGGGTAACGAAAAATTCTGCCAGCCGAAGTAAGCCGGACACGAGCAAGCACAATCCGGCCGTGGCGAGATGTCGCAGTCCGCCGCTCGCCGGGTGGAGAGAGGAGAACAATCCCATGCGCAGGGCGCCTGCAACTACCTGCACCGCCGCATAAACCGGCAAGATCACGTTGCCCACCCAGTTGATGACGGTCGTCAGCGCCACCCAATAGAGATCGGGATCATTCCAGGCGCGCTGGCTGGCGAACGTCTCGAAGGCGCGAGTCAGGCCGGACACCAGTAAGCAGGCCAAGGCGCCGTACAGGCTGTGGGAAAATTCTCCTCCTTTGGAAAACTCGAGGATGGCGATGATAATGAACAGACCCGCCAGCGTCGGCATGATGACGTTCCCCATCCAATTGGCAAGGTTGAGAACTCCGTGATCGAAGAACATGTTGCTGAGGTCCACTTGCCACCTCCTACATCATGGCCAGCACAAGGTTCCAGACCGCCGAGACGGAAAGCAGAGCCATGGAGACCGCTATGTGCTTCAGGAACGGCTTTCGGATGGAGAAGTTTAGAATGGCCGCCACCAGTGCCAGGACGGCAGCGATCGGCATGATGGTTCCCGCCAGGTGATTCCACAAGGAGTCGAGGACGTCGGCGGTCGCATACGGAGTTCCTGTGTTATAGCTCTGGATTAGGTTGTACGTGGTTTCTGTGCCTAGCAAGAACATCGCCGTCAGAATTGAGGGCAGAGGATGGCCTCCGGAGGCGGTGTCGAGAATCGCGCGCAGGACAAAATACGCTGCGCAAGTAGGTACGATCCGCCCAACCACGAAGCCGGTCACGAAAGATGCAACATCGGACTGAAAGCTGGCAAGCCAGTCCGTGGTGATCCCTCCACTGACGATGGGCATTCCCACACCGAACGACGGGAACCAGCTCAGCAGAGGCTGTAAGGTGAGGAAAACAATCGCCCAAAACATCCACTTGGTGAACCCGGCACCCATGGCCAAGGTCGCGACCCCCTCGCGACGCAGGGCGAGGCCCGCCAGTACCAGAGACAGCAGAGCAGCCGATGGCGCCAGCAGCAGCAGTAATGAGATGATGTCGCTCAGGAGTTGTGGAATCGGCATATTCTGTCCTCGGAGTCGTCTTGGTCGTCAAAGCGCCGCGCCCGAGGGCACTGGCGACCAGCTCCCGCTCTCCAGTGCCCTTGGCCCTTGGTCTCGATGAATTCGACTTCTTAGGTGACACCCCCTGTTCCTTGGGCGATCCAGTATTCCAGCAGACGCGTAACACCAGACACCGCTAGTAGCGACGCCGCCGCAAATAACCAGCGGCCAAAGCCGCGTCCGGTCAGCCAAGACGCGACTGCGCCGACCACCGCTCCGCCCGCGCCGACCGGGGCAATCACGTTGCCGATCCAGTTGATGAAATTCAGGAACGCGCCTTCCGGTTGGGTCGCTTGTTGCCCCTGCACGGCAACGTTCGTTGCCGGCGCAGTTCCCAAGTTTTGTGCCCACAGGAATTCGACAGCCAGCACCGAGCACAGGACCGATCCGGCGAGCAACTTCTCCACAGCTGGGCCCACTTGGACTCTTCTCATCAACTTCTACCTCCTTTCTCCTTCTTAGCTCCTCCGCGAACTTGTGAAACAGGTGAAAAAACGATCAACGTGAGCGAAAAATTAGAGCCGAATCCAAGGGTTGTCAAATCCGCCCACGATCTTGGGGACAACTCTAGAATCAGTGCGTTCCCACATCGGCGAACCTAAGAGAGCCAGTTCGAGTTCCCTTTCCTCGCTTTACTGGGCGGGCGGCTGTGCCGTGTTGGTAGTTGCCTGGACACCGGTCGGCTGGTAGATCTGGCTTAGCTCGCGCCGGAGTTGCATGAGTTCCCGCAGCTCTTCGAGTGATGGCGGGTGGTCGTCTCCCGCTGCCGGGACGGCGGTTCCCATCGCATGTCTGCCTCCGCTACTCTCCGGATCCGTCCCGCCCTCTTCGAACACTAAATAAAATCGCGTGTTGGCGGGCACGGTAACCACGAGGTTCTGGTTGAACGAGAGCTGGCTCACCGCCCCTTGGCCAGCGTTGGCGACATTATCGGCGACGCGCTCGCGCAGCAATGAGTTCTCCGAGAGCGGCCCATTGAACGCTGTAGTCGAGTGACCACCCACCACGTAGGCCGCCACTGTACCCAGGCCGGTGAGCGAACTCAGCAGGAACTTCGCGCCGCGCCTTTGGCCAGAAACAGAACCCTTCAGCGGTCCATACTTTAGGTCCATCGCGGTTGCATGGATTCTCTCAGTCGACCCGTCCGGCATCTCGACGTGGTCGAATTCGAGCGCGACGAGCCCGGACGGATGTGCCCCGGCAAGCTTGCCAAATACCTTCGCTCCGGCTGGCAGGACTATTTCGCCCTCGCGCTCGTAGTTGTACTCAACGACTGCCACAACCGGTGCTACCGCCGCCGAACTCACCGGCGTCTCGAAGCGCGCAACGATGCGAGTTCCAGCGGGGAGAGAGTTCGTCATGGTGGTTTGCTCGAACCATGCAGGCTGAGAACCAGGCATGCCTGCGCTGGGTGTCGAGCGAACAAATACGATCGCCGGCTTCTTCAGTTGGGGGCTATCGTCTGGCGGAGGGAGCGGCGGGCCGGCCGCTGGCTGCGCTGCCACAGCATCAAAATTGATGTCCCTCAGCGCGTACGCTTGCGAGGGCTGCGGTTTTGCGAGCGTTGCCTTTTCCGAGCGAGGCGTGGCTGTTGCTGACAGAGTTGTGGCACCGGCTGACCGCGAGGTCCGGCGCACGTCGTCGGCCGTAACCGGGTGGCCGAGGGCTGCCTCTGGCGGCGGGCTTGCGTCCAGCAAAGGAGTGATGGATTTGCCGCTTTCCGCCGCTTCCTGTCCGGGCGTCACCTTGCGCCCAAGATTAGGGCGGTTTCGCCTTTCGCTTGCGGGAGGCACCTTCCTTGGAGCCGACAGCACACCCAAAACCAGGAGCAGCAGGCCGATGACTAGGCTGGCCAACAACAGCATGGATTTGGTCTTGTCGCGGCCCAGCTCCTTGCGGCGCCACACCGGCTTATGTTGGCGTCTTGCCGTATGCAACGCGTTTTGAACAATCTGCCGAAAGACACCGCGCCCGGCTCTGGCTGTCGATTCTTCCTCGTCGGCTGGCGCCGAGCCCTCCCGTGCGTCGGGAAAGCTCGCCGGCGCCAAACCCTCTTTATTGGTCATTTCCTCTGGTTTCATGGTCAGGGACCTCCCCCGCGCTAACTCCAAACCCGATCGGCACAAGAGCCGGACGATCCACCGCACCCGACTCCGCCACTTGCAGGAACAACGTTTGGTTGGACTGCTTGTACGGGGGTCGCTCGAATTCGACCACGCCGTCGGCGCGTTGCTCGGACCCAATCCGCCGCTTGCTCCAACGAAAGTCGATCACGGGAAGCTGCTCAGCGGTCAACCACCGATCATGCTTCAAGAGTCTCCCCGATTTGACCGTGCCGCCCAACTGGATCTGCGGCGGCATCAGCAGGATGGCATGCTTGCTGGTATTGACGGTGGAGAACAGAACCACCACCCGCTGCCCACCGTCGATGATTTCGCTGACCCCCGCACGAAGTAAATCGCCTTTGGCGTTCTCTCTCTCAATTCGCTCGCCAAATAAGGCGGGCAGCGGAGCATGTTCCTGGCGATCGAGCAACTGATCGAGCGACTCCGGTTTGCCTTCGCTTTGCTCTCCTGCCGATATACTCGGTGCACTGATGCGCGCGAACGATGGAACCACCACTCCCGGAGCGCTGGGATCGAAACTCGTTGGGACAGGTATCTTTGCCAGGCTGGCGCTCTCGCCCACCAGAAAGACCGGAATCGTCTCCTGCTCAATAAGAAAACCAGGGGAGGGCTTGTATCTCACAAGAAAGTCGACCTTCGCTCGTGTCGGTGCCTCTCCCTCGCTCACTAATAACATGCTGATTTGGTGTGCACGGGTCGTCGATACGAGAAGATTACTTTCTGCAGGTTGGGAGGTCAGGGCTTTGATGAATACCAGTTCCGGCTCATGTTCGTTGTATTCCACTTGGAACAGAACTGGATCGCCAACCGCCACCGAATTCACGGGCTCGGGAAGACGAACCGCGGTCACAAAATGCGCCAATACCTCCACCACTGTGACCTTTCCATCGGCTGCCATTCGAGTTCGGATCTGGGGCTTCATTCCCGCAATCTGGGCCATCAGGAACTCGGTCGAGAGCAGGCTGCAAAACAGAAGCACGAGCCTATCGCCGTTCTTCATGACTCACCTCCTTTCAGCGCCCGAGCGTGCCGGCTGGGTCGTTGGTTCGGCGCACCCGATATCTCTCGGCAACCTGGCGGACATATCTGCACACGTGGGGATTCGCATATGCCAGCCCTCGCAGGCCAATCGGAGCCTCGCCGGCATGATACGCGGCTGTGACCAGTCTGAAGTCCGCGTGGAACCGTCGCTTCAACCAAGCCAGATATGCCACGCCACCGTGGATGTTCTCCTCCATGCGAAAGCGATTTCGCACCCCGAAGCGTGCGGCTGTTTGCGGCATCAGCTGCATGAGGCCCACTGCACCCATGCTTGAAACGGCGTATGGATTCCAGGCCGACTCCTGATCGATGATCGCCTCCACGAACTCAGGTGGCAGCTGATACATTGCGGAGTAGTATCGGACCCAAGCACGCGATCGCTGATCGATCCCGGCCGCTGGAGCCACGGGGGACTGGCCTGGTGCGACTCGAGCGAGCAGCAGCAGAACCGCCCATACTTTTCTTTTGACCTTCACCCTAGCCATTCCCTTCTAGAAGCTGCTGGCAGCTTCTTCGGTTTGCCTCTTTGACCTGACCGGTTCTCGGCACTCCCTCGAAGCGGCGACTGCGAGACTTCCGCGGCAACAACGCGGTTGCCTCGATCACCGTATCCACCATGGTTGATCGTTTGAGCTCAACCACCCGTGAAGAGTAATCGCAAATGCTTTCCTGCGCACTCGGCCGAGCGCCAGTCGGCGCGGCGGGTCGCCCACGTCTATCCGACAAAGCGAGCGTTGCAGGGTTCATCCTCCAAGGGCGTGAGTACCACGACAGTCGGACCACATCGGGCTGGATCCTGCGTTTTTTCACAAGCGCTTTTTGCTGAGATCCTTTTGGGTGGTTGCGAGCTGGTTCTATGGATCGCAAGCTTGACGTGTGACCTGAAGCGCGTAGGTGGAGCGGATCTTGTCCGCTCACGTCATCTGGCTGCGGCACGAATCCGCAAAGCACTCGACGTCTTCCTCAACCTTTTCTTCGCGGAGAGCAGTTTGGGTGGTTGCAGGTAAGCTGGAGCCCTTTCCCCGCTTGGCGCCACGAAACACAATTGGGAATGGCTGCCCATGGCACAGTTATCGACGACGGTTCGAACCACTTCTTGGCGGTGCACGCCTGCTTTGCGCCGGAACGGACGCGGGAGTTCGGTCCTTGCCTGCGGTTGTTTGACATCTACGCTGGGAAGACATAGAACATCCTCCTCGGATGGTAAACACCGAAAACAGGCGCGCAGAGATTTGCCATCTTCTCGCCGAAAGACAGCTGGCCTCGGGCGGATGGCCTGCCCTGACTGGGTCCTCGCAAACCGGCATTGAGGCGACCGTGTATTCGATGTTGGCGCTCCAGCGCGAGCATGAAGGTGCCTACGCGGGGGCTTTGCGTTGTTTGCTCGATTGTCAGAATCCGAATGGCAGTTGGCCCTGTTTTATCGGGGACGATGGGGAAGGGGCGTGGACTACTGCCCTCGCGTTACTCGCGCTGGCCAACCATTTCGCGGAGGGTGCGAGCCAGCGCAAAGGCTTGCAGTGGCTTTTGCAGTCTGCCGGCAAGGAATCGAGTTGGCTTTGGAGATGGAAGTTTCGCACCTCTGATCGCCAGGTTCGATTTGATGCGAGCAAGTTTGGTTGGCCTTGGCAACCGAACACCAATAGCTGGGTGGTTCCGACCGCTTTTGCCATTCTTGCCTTACGTCATCTTCCATGCGCTTGGTCTGTGGAACATTCCGGGTTCCGCCTGGAGCGAGGTACGGAAATGTTGCTCGATCGCGTCTGCCCGGGCGGTGGATGGAACGCGGGCAACGGTGTCGTCTACGGTGTGCCTCTTGCCCCTCACCCGGACGATACCGCCATCGCCCTCCTCGCCCTGAAGCATTGCCCTGAGGAATCTGCCGTACGGGAAAGCCTGGCCTGGCTCGAGAGCGAGGCCTTGACGCTGTGGGCTCCCTGGAGTCTCGCGTGGTCGGCTCTTGCCCTGGCCGCACACTCTCGTTGTGTTGCTCGGCTCCTGAACTGTTTGGCGGATCGGGTCGGTCATATCGACATGTCCGACAATGCCACATTGGCGGTGAGTGCCTTGGCTCTCGATTCGGAACGTTTTCTGGCGCTTCTCAGCAGTTAATCCATGACGATGACGCGTCGAGAATTTCTCGCAACCGTGGCCGCGGTCTCGGCCGGCGTGACGGTCTCGGCCCCTTTTTTCAGGCCACGCTATCGCATCGATCGACGTCCTGGACGGTCCCGCGTTGTCCTGCTTCGACTGGAGAATTACTCGCGACCGATCGATGAATTGTTGTTTCTCGGGCTCCGTCTGTTTCCCATCAATGTTCAGGGCAAGACTGTGTTACTCAAGCCGAATCTGGTCGACTACATTCCTGGCAACGCCATCAATACACACCCTCGATTGGTCATGGCAGCCGCCGAGGCGTTCCGTCGCTTGGGCGCCCGCAACGTCGTTGTCGGCGAGGGCGCAGGACACCAGCGGGACACTGAGCTCGTGCTGTTCGAGAGCGGCTACGAACGGGAACTGCAGCTGCACAACATCCCGTTCGTCGATCTCAACCGCGACGAGCTGCTCCGTCTGCGGCTCGGTGCTTCCTACACTGATCTAGAGTACCTGTGGCTTCCGAAAGCGGTTCTGGCATCGGAGTTCATCGTCTCCATGCCGAAGGTAAAAACACATCACTGGTCTGGCGTTACCCTGAGCCTGAAGAACATGTTGGGCGTGGTCCCGGGGAACAAGTATGGCTGGCCCAAGAACATCCTCCATTGGCAAGGAATTCAGCAAAGCGTTCTCGATGTTTGTGCCACGGTGCCCATTCATTTCGTCATTGCCGATGCTGTCATCGCTATGGAGGGAAATGGTCCGCTCAACGGCAGCCCCCGGCCGCTCGGGATGGTGGTTCTTGCCGACGACCCGGTGGCTGCCGATGCGAGCTGTGCTCGGCTCATGGGCTTCGAACCAGGCCGCATTCCCCATATTCGTGAGGCCTCACGCTTTTTGGGAAACTCCTCACCCGTGCTTATCGACCAAGCGGGCGAAGTACTTCGTCGACCCGAGATGCCGTTTCAAGTCGTCCCGCACTTTCAACATATTCGTGCGATTTGAATCCATGCTGCGCATCGACCGATCCGCCTCAAGCGTGGGCGAACCCATAGCCTGCCTGCGGGTTTGCGGTTGACCTGCAAGGCTTCGAGCAAACTCGGCGCCGCGAAGAGGTGGAAGTGTCAGACGCCGGTGGCGCGCGGGGTGACTTCCTGCGGGGGATTTTCCTGTTGCGCATTGTGCCGCACATCGGCCCCGCGTACCCAGAAAATGACGTCCTCCGCGATGTTCGTGGCATGATCGGCGACGCGTTCCAGGTTGCGGGCCACGAGCAAGGCGTCGAGTGCCTGGCGGGTGATCTGCGGCCGCTCGTTCATCGTTTTGACCAAGTTGATAAACGCCTCGTCGCGCATGCGATCGACGACGTTATCCATTTCGAGCACTGCCTGGGCTAGTTCTGCTTTGCCTTCGATAAACGACTCGAGGGCACGGCGCACCATGGCGGATACCGCCGCGGCCATGCGAGCAATGTCGACGGGAAGATCCGCCTTCGGCAGCTCCACCAGATCCATCACTCGTTCGGCGATGTTCACCGCTTGATCGCCAACCCGCTCCAAGTCCGAGTTGATTTTCGTGACCGCAAGAATGAAGCGCAGGTCGACCGCCATCGGCTGCTGCATCGCAAGCAAATCAAAGGCCAACAAGTCAATCTCGCGTTCCGCTTGGTTGATCTTGGACTCTGCCTCGAGCACCATGTGGCAGCGGTTGAGGTCCCGGTCGATATAGGCCTGGCATGCACGATCGACCGCCTGCTCAGCCATTCCACCCATGCGAAGCAGCCGGGTTCGTAACTCATCGAGTCCCTGTTGGAAACGGGTGCGCATTAGCCAAACCTACCTGTAATATAGTCCTCCGTTCGCTTATCGGACGGAGTGGTAAAGATTTTTTCCGTGCGGTCGAACTCGATCAGCTTGCCCAACAGAAAGAATCCAGTAAATTCCGCAACCCGGGAGGCCTGCTGCATATTATGAGTCACGATCACAATCGTGAAGTTCTCTTTGAGTTGAAAGATGAGCTCTTCAATCTTCCCCGTCGAGATGGGATCGAGCGCCGAGCAGGGTTCGTCCATGAGGAGAACTTCAGGCTCGACCGCCAGAGCGCGAGCGATACAAAGTCGCTGCTGCTGTCCGCCTGACAAGCTGGCCCCGGACTTCTTTTTGAGCGAATCTTTCACCTCGTCCCACAGCGCCGAAAGCTTCAGCGAACGCTCGACAATTTCCCCCAGCCGCTTGCGGTCCCGGAAGCCGTTCAACTTTAATCCGGCGGCCACATTGTCATAGATGGACATCGTCGGAAAAGGATTCGGCTTTTGAAACACCATGCCGATCCGACGCCGAACCTGAACCGCAGCCGTTCCATTGTAAATGTCCAAATCCCCGATGCGAACTTTGCCCGAGGCCCGAGCCTCGGGAATGGTCTCATGCATGCGGTTTAGGCAGCGTACGAAGGTGGACTTACCACAACCGGAGGGGCCGATAATAGCCGTAGCGTGATTGGCAGCAATCTCCATGCTGATGTCATGCAGGGCCTGGACGTTGCCAAACCAGGCATTCAGACGCTCCACTTTGATGCCCACGCCCATACTCAGCTGGTTCCCTTCAGCATTCCCCGACCGGCCGCCACTCGCAATGCGCTGACCGCGACCACAATCAGCACAATCAAGATCAGCGCCCCCGCCCAAGCCTGCCGGTGCCATTCATCAAAGGGCGAGATGGCATAGGTAAACACTTGCAGAGACAGGGCCGCGGTGGGCTGATTGATCTTCCAATTCCAATACTGATTGCCAAAGGCGGTAAAGAGCAGCGGTGCGGTCTCTCCCGCCACCCGCGCAAATGCCAGCATAACACCGGTAATGACCCCGCTGGTGGCGGTACGCAGGGTAATCGAGAGGGTGGTTCGCCAACGCGAGATCCCCAAGCCATAGGCGGCCTCTCGAATCGCCCGCGGCACCAGCAAAAGCATCTCCTCGGTCGCGCGCGTGATCGTGGGAATCATCATCATGCCCAGAGCAAAGCCTCCGGCAAGCGCTGAAAAATGCCCTTGCGCGAGGACAACGACTCCATAGGCAACGATCCCGACCACAATCGATGGCACCCCATTCAAGACGTCGGCGGTAAAGCGGACCAGATCTCCCATACGATTGCTAGCGTATTCCGCCAGATAAATCCCCGCTCCGATTCCAATCGGAACCCCCATCGCGCTGGCGATCAGCAAAATCAAAGCAGAACCGGCAATCGCGTTGGCCATGCCGCCGCCGGGCTCGCCCACGGGCTTCGGGATCTGGGTCAGGAATGCCCAATTCAGCGAACCCACTCCCTTGTACACCAGATAGGCGAAGATGGCGGTTAAAGGAAGTAATACCAGGAGAACGGCGGTTGCCGCAGCCAAGGTCACCAAATGGTTCATGCTGCGCCGGCGGAAACTGACTCGGATCGGCCGGGATTCGGGGGAATTAGGCATGACCCCTCGCGGGCATCCCCCGGGTCACAGACCAAACCAGAAGCTGCGCCAGAATATTGACGATGATGGTCACCAGAAACAAGGCCAGCCCAACTTGCACCAAAGCGCTAAGATAGGTATCGGTCGCCGCCTCGCTAAACTCATTCGCGATGACGCTCGCCATAGTATATCCAGGCGCGAACAGGGAACGGGAAATCTCGGGACGATTGCCGATCACCATCGTGACCGCCATGGTTTCGCCGAGCGCCCGGCCCAGTCCCAGGATGACCGCCCCAAAAATGCCCGCCCGAGCATTGCGCAAAACGCCGATGCGAATCATCTCCCAACGCGTGGCTCCCAAAGCCAGAACCGCTTCCCTTTGCTGCTGGGGGACGGCCATCATCACCTCGCGCGTGATGGAAGAAATGATGGGCACCACCATAATGGCCAGAATAGTTCCGGCGGCCAGCATTCCAATGCCATACGCCGGGCCGGTAAAGAGTCCGGTCCAACCGAAATAGCGTGCCAGCCAGGGTTCGAAGTACTCGCGCAATAAGGGAACGAGCACAAAGATTGCCCAGAGGCCATAAATCACGCTGGGAATTGCCGCCAACAGCTCCGTGGAAAAGGCGAGCGTTTCCCGCAAGCGTCGCGGACACATCTCGGTGATAAACGTGGCGACGCCGAGAGCCAGGGGAACCGCCAAAAACAGCGCGAGCAGCGAAGAAACGATCGTGCCATAGACAAACGGCCAGGCTCCGAAGCGTTCGTTGACCGGATCCCATTCGCTGGCAAAGAAAAACCTCCAGCCGAAGGCCTTCCAGGACAGTTGCGATCGGGTCGTCAGTTCGTAGATGATGACGCCGACCAAGGCCAGTACGCAAAGAGCACAACCCAGCATGGCTAGGTAAAACAATCCGTCCCAGATGCGCGGATTTCCGCCTCTGAGGAACCCTCCGGTCCGGCTTGACCCGTCGGCGGCAATCCCTGATTTTACAACAGGTTGCGGTCCAGGCGAGGGAGGCGATCCCAACGCTCGATTCGACATTCCTTGCAACCTAGCAGAATCGTGTTACAGCAATGTTAAAATACCCCCCTCGCCGCTCGCTTGCAAATCGCCCAACGCAACCGTGGGCCTATCGTAAGGGGGCAGGTTCGAAGCGTCGGAATTCCTGTTGTTGTCGCAGCTGGTTATGCCGATCGACAGAAAACTCAGCCGTTTGATCTTAGAGAGACTCGACCGTGAGTTGCGGAAGCTAGGGAGAAAACCAGCTCCGGAGCGGGTTCATAGGTTCCGCACCAATAGCCGCCGGGCGGAAGCCTTGTTGAGCGAGGTCGGGTTCGGCCATCCGGGAAACGACGCTAAACTGCTCAAGCTCTTGGCGCGTCTGCGCAAGAAGGCCGGACGGGTGCGCGATCTAGACGTCGAGATCGCCGCCTTGCGTGGTCTGCGGGTGCCCCAGGCGAATGCGCAGAAGTCTCAGCTCATGGCAGCCCTGGTTGTTGAGCGTGCGAAACGCGAACGCAAGCTGATTGAAGCTTCGGACCGGGCCACAATCGATGAGATCCGCAAGCGGCTACGACGTCGCGCCAAAGACCTCAATCGTCCCGCCTACCGCGATCCTTTAGCCCTCGCCTTTCGCAAGCTGAGGGAATTGAGCCGCAATGGCGTACCGGTTAGCGAGAGAATCCTGCACCAGTACAGGATCATCGGCAAACGCGCTCGTTACCTCGCTGAGCTCGCACTCGCCTCCGATAACCCCCAAGCCAAGCGCCTCGTCGAGCGGCTGAAGCATATGCAGGATGTCATTGGCGATTGGCACGATTGGCTCAAACTCAGCCAAAGGGCCGAGAAAATTCTGGGCGATGTTCGTCGCTCGGGGTTAGTCGCCATGCTGCGAAACGTCACCCAGGCTAAGTTCCGCCAAAGTCTCGCGGTGGTGGGAGAGATGCGGACGACGCTCGCCAGCGACCCTTTTCCCGTGCCCTCCGCCGGAAACCGAAATCGCCTGCAGAAAAATGCGGCTCAGAGCACTGCGGCCTAGCCACGATAGAGCTTCCCGTCGCACGCCGGCGAGCGGCACTTCGATCACTCCCCGCCCTCGAGGACCCCAAGGGATTGCCGCCTGCAGGGACCCTTGCAGCGCCTTCCCTCGCCGCCGTAGACGTCCGCCGATGGTTTTCCCTTCCGCAACTCTTAACGTTTAGGGCTTCAGGGTAGAGCGCTGATCCGCGGTGACCGGGCAGAGTTGGCGCTCGAGCGAGGCGGATCCTAGAAAGGGAGAATCCCTGTCATGATCGCATCCCAGAGAATCCATGAACTCGATCTGCCTTCGTCGAATCGCCGTACCGCTCCTCCATTCGGAGGTAAACTAACCCTTCCATGCCGACCCTGGCCGCCGTCGATATTGGATCCAACTCGGTTCGTTTGAAGATTGCTCGCCTCAGTCGCCACCGTTTGCTCGCGATCCACGAAGACCGCGAAGTCACGCGCTTGGGCGAATCGGTCTTTCGTAGCGGCTTTCTTTCTCCCAAAGCCATCGCCGACACGGTGAAGGTTCTGCGGCGTTTTCATCGCACGGCGGAGAACATCGGAGTCGACTCCGTCCGGGTTGTCGCCACCAGCGCCTTGCGTGATGCAGGTAATTCCCCCGCCTTTGTGGAGTGGGTCCGTTCTGCCACCGGCTGGAACCCAGAAATCATCTCCGGGCTCGAGGAAGCCCGGCTGATCCACCTCGGAGTCACTTCGACCCTTCGGGTCAACGCCTCGCCGACGCTGCTCATCGACCTTGGAGGCGGCAGCTGCGAGCTCACGATTTCCGTGCACGGTCATATCCGCAGCACCGTCAGCTTGCCTCTGGGGGCGGTGCGCTTAACCAATGAATTCCTGCATCACGACCCGCCGCGCAAGTCGGAACTGCAGCAGATGCGCGGCTTCATCGCGCGGGAAATCGAACGAACCGCCGACCGGATCAAGCGTTCCCGACCCAAGGTTGTGATGGCGACCTCCGGAACGGCGGAGTCTTTGGCCGCCGTCTGCCACGGTCTTTACCAAACCAAGGGCTCGCGTGCGCGCGCCGTCTCCCGGGCTCAGATGCGGCGTATCGCTCAGCTCCTGGCGCGCTTGCCGCTGGAGGGGCGCCGCCGACTTTCGGGCGTCGGCCCACGGCGGGCCGAGATCATCGTGGCCGGCGCGGCCGCCTACGCTGCCCTGCTTGAGCGCTGTCAGTTGCCGGGATTTCGCACCTCCTCCCTGGGCTTGCGCGACGGCTTGTTGGCGCAGATGGCCGCCGAATACGACCGCAGCACCCGATCGGGCAGGCAAATCGAATCCGAGCGCTGGGATTCAATCCTCAACGCCGTCGAGCACTATCGCGTCAACATGGAGCACGCCCTCGAGGTGCGTCAGTCGGCCATGCTCCTTTTTTCGCTGCTGCGTCCGGTGCATGGTCTGCCGCCGGAATATGCCGAGTGGCTTTCGGCAGCGGCCATGCTCTATGAGGTCGGCGACTACGTAAGCCGCAATGGCCGGCATCGCCACACCCATTACATTATTTCTCATTCCGACATCCTGGGTTACACGCCCGCCCAGCGAAGCATCATTGCCGCCATCGCCCGTTATCTCGGCAAGTCGCGGCCCAGTCCGAACGACGGGGCTATGAAAATACTATCGAGCGCCGACCAGAAATGGATAGCCAAGGCGTCGCTGCTCTTGCGCTTGGCGCGCGCGCTGAACCTGAGCCGCAGTCGGGCGATTCAGGATGTGCACATCCGTCAACGTGACGGCGAGATCCGACTCATCCTGGTAACCCAGGGCCGCAGGGCGGCGGATCTGGAATTGTGGGCGGTAGAGAAGGAAAAGGGCTATTTCCGGGAGGTTTTTGGACGCGAGCTTTCCCCAGCGCTGGCCCCGTAAAGCGCGCGGATCAGCTTCGGAGTCAGGCACCATTGCAGCACGGCCGAATTGCGGTCGATTTCCACTTTCGCTACTCCTGCTTTTTTCAGATCGGCGCCCACCTCAGCCCCCGTCTCGCTGATGATCCGCCCCAAAAATTCGCTCAGGTTCGGATTATGACCCACGACCATAATGGCTTCCTGCTTCGCGTATTTGTCCAACATACGGCGGAAATCAGCAAACACAGCGCCCGGACGGAGCGCGTCCTCGAACAGCAGCTTGCCTTCGTAGCTGAGCTCGTTGCCCACGAGCGACGCGGTTTGCGCAGACCGCTTCAGCGGGCTAGAAAGGATCGTGTCCACTTGCACGTCCAGGGCAGTGAGCGCGCGGCCGACCATTCCGCATTGCTCAATGCCATCCTTGTCGAGTGCCCGTTTTTCGTCCCGTTTAGGATTGGCGAGTCCTTTCCCGGCATTCGCGTGGCGAAGAAAGTAAATTGTCATGAGGGTAGTTTATCGTTCCTTTCCCACGGCCAATGCTCTGGTTCGTGTCGCCGGAGCGGCAGGAATCGCTTCCGGTGTAGTCTTGCCTTCCGCCACGCTCACCAGGAATTCCTGCGCGTTGAATGGCGTCGAAGGCTTCCGCCCGCCCAGGGCGCGCCAGGCACGAATATAATTCCCGTCTTTTTGCAAGAGGCGCGCCTTCGCCTTATCCGCCAAATAGGCATCAAGGATCTCCCGCCGCACCCGCTGTCGAAGCAGGGGATCTTTCACGGGAAACAACACCTCCACCCGTTCATAGAGGTTGCGGGGCATCCAATCGGCGCTGCTCAGGTACACCTCTTCCTCGCCTCCGTTGGCGAAATAGTAGATACGACTGTGTTCGAGGAACCGGCCAACGATGCTGGCAACGTGAATATTCGCACTCACCCCGCGGAGCCCCGGGCGCAGGGCACGGATTCCGCGCACCTGGAGGTCAATTCTCACTCCCGCTTGCGAGGCACGATAGAGGGCCATCATGATGTTCTTGTCGAGCAGGGCGTTCATTTTGGCGATGATATGGGCCGGGCGGCCGTGCCGCGCGTGCTCGGCTTCGCGCGCGATCAATGCCAGACAGTGCTCGGCCAGATTCAACGGGGAAACTTGCAGGGGATCGTAGTTGGGATGTTCGGCGTAGGCGGTCAAGAAACTAAACACATCGTGCACCGCCCGCGTGAGGTCCGGATCCGCCGTAAGCAGGCTCAAATCGGTGTAGATGCGGGCGGTGGTCGCATTATAGTTTCCCGTTCCCAGGTGCGCATATCGCCGGATCACTCCGTCGGGATCGCGGCGAACCAGCAGGGATAGTTTGCAGTGGGTCTTCAGCCCCACCAGTCCGTGAAAGACTTGCACGCCGGCATCTTCCAGATCGCGCGCCCAGCGGATGTTGGAGGCTTCGTCGAAGCGCGCTTTGAGTTCCACGACCGCCGTGACTTCTTTCTTGGCCGCGGCTGAAATCAACGCGGGCACGATCAAGGACTGCTCGCTGGTGCGATACAAAGTCTGCTTGATCGACAACACGTTGGGGTCTTCCGCCGCCGACTCGATAAAGGAAACCACGGCGTCGTAGGAATCGTAAGGATGGTGCAGGAGGACGTCGTGCCGGCGAAGCTCCTCAAACAAGTCTTGGGACTTCGCCGTCAAGCGGAGCTCGCGCGGAATAAAGGGCTTGAACTTCAGTTCGGGGCGCTCGGTTTGATCATAGATATTAAACAGCCGGGACAAATTCACCGGGCCGTTCACCGGGAATACTTGCCACGGCTCCAGCTGGAAGTTGGTGCGTAACCGCTCGACGATTTCCGGATCGGCGTCGGATTCGATCTCCAGCCGCACCGCGTCTCCCTTGCGTCGGTTGTGCAACTCCGTACGGACCGACTCGAGCAGGTTTCGCGACTCCTCCTCCGCCAGATAGAGGTTGCTGTTGCGGGTTACACGGAAGGCGGCTGCAGACACGATGTCGTAGCCGTAGTACATGCGCGAGGCATGAAAGGCGACAAGATCCGTGAGGAAGATAAAATCGGCGGTGGCTTCCGCAGGCAGCGCCACCAGGCGCGGCAAGGCACGCGGCACGGTCACCACTCCGATGTAGGTCATCGAGGAACGGCGCCGGCGGCGCAACAAGAAGGCGACGCACAGAGCTTTGTTGATCACCCGGGGAAAAGGATGAGCCGGATCGACGGTGACCGGGGTCAGCAAAAGATCGAGTTCGCGTTCACAGTAGGCTTCGACAAACTCGCGCGCCCTGGGGTCGAGCTCCTCCAGCCCCAAGACGCGAATGCCGTTCTCCGCCAGCAAGGGCCGCAGCTGCTCATTCCAGCAGAGATATTGCTCTTCTACGAACTCCTGGGTGGCGCGGGCGACCGCATCCCGCTCCTCGACCAGCGTGAGTCCGTCCGGCCCCGCCTCGGTATATCCGTCTTCAATCTGTTGCACCAAGCCAGCCACCCGGATCTCGAAGAACTCGTCCAGGTTGCTGGCGGCGATCGAGAGGAACTTCACCCTCTCGAGAACAGGGTTATTGGGATCCTGCGCCTCCTCGAGTACGCGGCGGTTAAAAGCCAGCCAGGATAGTTCTCGGTTGAGGTAATAAGCCGAATTATCGAGCGTGTTGCGTGGCATGCTTCAGGTTTGCGGGAGTGGCCTAGGGGTTGAAGGGTTCGCCCGCTTATCGCGCGCGGGCCCGGGAGTTTTCTGTTCCAACTTCACCGTCTGGCGTTTTCGTAAATAGGATGCTCACCTCCCCCGGAACCCGGACGCCTTGATTCCCCCAGGCTCGACCTGAGGCACCTTGGTCATAGGATTCACCCAGGTTATCGCGAGGAACCGCACGGTCCAACCGCGGGGATAGGAACTTAACG
>Ga0187783_10000554_pt1 | contig 27422 bp, 23 predicted proteins | sample 1015_SJ02_MP02_2_FD_132471 | JGI IMG/M metagenome (GOLD analysis project Ga0187783, IMG submission 132471) | Tropical peat soil microbial communities from peatlands in Department of Meta, Colombia - 1015_SJ02_MP02_20_MG | ecosystem: Environmental > Terrestrial > Soil > Wetlands > Peat | place... | reverse complement strand
CCCTCGCGGGTAACCGGCCGCTCGGCAATATCGCGCAGACACTGGATCACGTTCAGGTGCGGACGATGGCGCAGCTCGTATTCTTCCCAGCGGACCGACTCATCCGGCCGCTGCTGCCGCTTGATTCGTACGATGAAGGTTCGCTCAGCCATGCCCCCTCGGGTTGAAGCCTGTTTATCGTCGCTTAAAAACGACGGTCTCCTCCTCAAGCCTTGGCCGTATATCTTCGCTCTCTGGGCGGGATCAGGGAAACATCCACCGGCTCGTATTCGAGCTGAATCGTTCCGCAGTGGTAGCGTGCCTTAGTCGTCTTGAGCCAATTCTTGTCGTCGCGGTTCGGGAACTCGGGCTTCCAATGAGCGCCACGACTCTCGTTCCGCTCGCGCGCGCCGAGCGTGATCACCTTGGCCAGGACGATCATGTTGCCCAATTCGCGAACGAAATTTAGAGTCTGATTGGCCCATTGCGTGCGGTCCGACAGATTGATGCGGTTGTAGCGCTCGGCGAGGACATCCAGTTCGCTCAGGGTCTTCTCGAGCGTCCGATTGTCGCGCGTGACGGTGACGTTCGCGGTCATCAGCTGTCCGAGCTCGCGCCAAATGGTCATAGGATTTTCCGTCCCCGTGTGCTGATTGAGCAAGGCGTCGTTCTTGTCTTGCTGCCGGACGCGCTCGCGCTCGTAGACACTTCCGGGCGTGCTCTCCCAACCCTTTTCGAGATTCCGCGCGTACTTCACCGCGGCGGGCCCGGCCACCATTCCGCCGTAAATACAGGAAACCAGGGAGTTCGCACCCAGCCGGTTCGCGCCGTGATACTGATAATCGCACTCCCCGGCCGCATAGATTCCCGGGACGTTGGTGGCTTGATTCTCATTATCGACCCAGAGCCCCCCCATCGTGTAATGCATGGCCGGAAACACCTTCATCGGGTTTTTGCGGGGATCGACGCCCAGAAACTTCTCGTAAATCTCGAGAATGCCTTCGAGCTTGCGGTCGAGCACGTCGGCGGGAATATGCGAAACGTCCAGATACACGGCCGGCTGATCCCCGGCAAGTCCCATTTTCATCTCGAAAACGATTTTGTGAATCGCGCGCGTAGCCACATCGCGGGGAACCAGGTTCCCATACTTCGGATACCATTCTTCGAGGAAATAGAATCGTTCGCCTTCGGGAATGTCTCCTCCATTGCGCTTGTCGCCGGGCTGCTTGGGCACCCACACCCTCCCGCCCTCGCCCCGCGCCGACTCGCTCATCAACCGGCATTTGTCCTCCCCGGGAATGGCCGTGGGATGGACCTGAATGAACTCCCCGTTTGCGTAGTAAACGCCCTGCTGGAACAGGGCCGATTGCGCAGAGCCCGTGCAGGCGACCGAGTTGGTCGAATAGTAGAAGATCGCGCCGATTCCGCCCGTACAAAAGATCGTGGCGTCGGCGGGAAACGTCTGGATCTCCATGGTCTTGAGGTTCATGGCGCAGATGCCGCGCGCGACGCCTTGATCGTCGATGACCGAGGAAAGGAAGGTCCAGCCTTCGAATTTCCTGACCTTGTCCTCGGATTCAAAGCGCCGCACCTGCTCGTCCAGCGCGTACAGCAGCTGTTGCCCGGTCGTTGCACCAGCAAAGGCCGTGCGGTGATAGAGCGTCCCTCCGAAACGGCGGAAATCGAGCAGGCCTTCGGGCGTGCGGTTGAACATCACGCCCATGCGATCGAGCAAATCGATAATGGCCGGCGCCGCCTCGCACATGCCCTTGACGAGCGGCTGATTGGCCAGAAAATCGCCGCCGTAAACCGTGTCGTCGAAATGCTGCCAGACCGAATCGCCCTCGCCCTTGAGGTTCTTCGCGGCGTTGATCCCGCCCTGCGCACAAACGGAGTGGGACCGTTTCACCGGCACAATCGAAAACAGTTCGGCGGGCACACCTGATTCCGCCACCCGGATCGTAGCCATCAGGCCGGCCAGCCCCCCTCCCACAATGATGATTTTCGGTTGCTTGGCCATTTCTCTCGCTCAATGCGCGTAGCCGCCCAGCGGGAACCAGGAATTATGAAACCCGACCGCAATCATGATTCCGACAAAGGTGAACACAACCGCCACGGCCGCTCCGAACCATCCCGCCGCGCGTTGCGCGCGCACGCTGACCGCGATGCCCCATTTGCAGGCAAAATTCCACAGGCCGTTGCCCAGATGGAACGACGCGGCCGTGACGCCCACGATGTAAAACGCAAAATACCCGAGATGGGACATCGCCTGCGCCATATCCTCGTAATTCGTTTGCCCGTGGGCCAGAAAACGCGCTGTGTAGACGTGCCAGCCGATGAACACGAACGCCACGATCCCGCTCCAGCGCTGCAGCAGATACATCCAGTTTGCCATCCAGGGATGCCGAAACGTGTTCTGCTTCCCTTTCCACCAGATCCACAGGCCGTAGAGCCCGTGGAAGGCGATCGGCGCCCAGAGCACGCAGATCTCAACGGCCAGGCGCCAGGGAATGATTTGCAGATCGACCGAAACGTCGTCGTAGCTTTTCCGGCTGACCAGCGCGTAGCTGTTCGACCAGAAATGTTCCGCCAGGAAAGCGCCAATCGGAATAATGCCGCTGAGGGACTGCAGTTTGTCGAGGTAATAGCTCGTTTTCGATTCGGCCGCTCGAGCCTCGGCCGCCGCGGACTCCATGCACTCTCCGAAGGACATTCACTCGCGCTCGAATGGGTTTCGCGCGGACTGAAGGGCCAGTATAAGCAGGCACCTGAGGGTTTGCAAGTTAACGGCTAGGCAACAGCTGAAGCGCGGGAGGGTTGACCTGGTTATTCCTACCTATGTAGAGTTATGCCCATGGGCCTTCGGCTGCGTTTCTCCCGACAGACCTTGCATGTCCTGAACGCGCTTCTCGAGCGTCCCGCGCAGTGGCGCCACGGCTATTCGCTCAGTCAACAGACCGAGCTTCCTTCCGGGACGCTGTATCCGATCTTGATGCGGCTCGAACGGCGCGGCTGGCTTGAAACGCGCTGGGAGGAGACCGGCGATCTCGGCCGCCCTCCGCGCCATTTGTACCGGCTGAGCGGGCCGGGCCGCACCTGGGCGGCCCAAGAGCTCCGCGCTGCGCGGGCCAGACAAATCTGGAAACCGGTGTACACGGAATGATGAAAAAGCCGGCGGAACCGGGAACGCTGGGCCAACGCATCGCCGCTCGCCTGCTCGGTTGCGCGCTACGGATTTGGCCCGAACAGACCAGCATCTGGGGCCGGGCGCTCGCCGCCGAACTCGCTGTCATCGACAACTCGCGCCAGGCATTGAGCTGGGCGATGGGAGGACTCATGATACTCATACGCGAATGGCTCCGACAGTCGCTCGGTCCGTGGAGGCGGCCGGTCGGCCTGTCCGAGGGGAGTCCTCTTGCGCCGCTGGCAAGCCCAGCGAGCTCCATGCCGAGAACGCCCAGATTTCTTACCGCCCTGCTGCTCGCTGCATCTTTGGGCATTCTGCTCATCCCCGACTCCCGGGAGGCGATGAGGGCCACCTTCCAGCCCGGGGCCAGGTTCTGGAACATGGCCGTAAATTCAGGAGATTTGCAGCGTTTTCGGCAAGTGGCGGAGCGCAATCACGACCCCGAAGCAACGGCCGTCGTGGCCATGCTTTCTCCCGACCGCGCAGAACGGATTTCTATGGCGGATGAGGCCGTGCGGCTCGATCCGTCCCTGACCTGGATCTATACGGACGTGCCGACGGCCGAGGAGCCTCGAGTGCTCCCAGCCCAGCCGATGCCCCCCGAGTGGGTCGCGCGGCTCGAGAACTGGGATCCGGACAACGCCTTTGTGCGCATGCTTCGAGCGCAGCAGAAGCTCCTCCGTCTCGAAGACAGTTGGCAAAAGAACGGATACCGCGGCGACTACATAGAGGAAGCCAAGAAGGAGCTCCGGGAGGATCCGGCTTGGTCGGCGACGATGGAAAGCGCTTTCGAGGCGCCGAAGTATGACAGCTACTTTCCGAGGAAGTTTGATCTCTATCGCCGTGTGGCCCGACGCTACCAGATTCGCGATCCTCGCCTGGCTCTCATCCTGGTCACCCGCCTCCCGTTTTCCTCCTCCCACACGGAATGCGCAGAGATTTACAGCCAGGCGCTCCTCGATCAAGCCGAAGCCGCCGCGGAAAGCGGCAGGTACCTAGAGGCCATCGAACTGTGTCGACGCCCAGCCGAAGCGAGCCAGCGCATGGGCGAGCAGTGCCACACCGATTTTGAGAAATTGGCCTGGGCACAGATCGAACGCAGTTCGCTGGCCAGGCTAGAGCCGCTACTTGCGAAAACGGGGCAAGCCCGCGAAGCCGGCTTCCTGCGCTACAGGCTCTCGGCTTTGCAAACCGATTTCTACCCCTCGAGCCCGATAAGGGATTGGGCGTGGAGCGAAAACGGGTGGGAGGGGTTTGCGATTCGCACTCTCGCCTTTGGCGTCTTGTTGCTGAGCGCCGCCTTCTTGGCCGGGTCGGCAGTCCTGCTCGTCCGGGATCGTCAGGGAGCCGAACACCCTGGCCTCGGATTCGCCTTGGCCAGCGCCGCGGTTGACTATGGTCCCTTGCTGCTCCTGCTCGATGCCCTGGGACTCCTCATCGCCTATCGCCCGGTATCGATCATGTACGACCGGTACTTCGATTGGAGCCTCCCGATCTATGATTTTCGAGGGCTGGTGCACGCTCTTTACACACCGTATGAATGGCCGGAAGGCGTCGCTCGGCTTTCGAGCCAGTATCTGGTTGCCTATAACTACTGGATGGCGGCCATCATCGGGCTTTCCATTCTGGCCGCGTACATCGTGTTTCGCGGCACAGTTGGGCGAGGGAGACGAGCGAAGGCGTGAAGACGTCTTAGCCGCGGTGATCGAGCGGGATGTAGCTGCGCAGATCGTGCCCCAGATAAACCTGGCGGGGGCGCGAAATCTTCTGCTCGGGATCGAGCAGCATTTCCTCCCATTGCGCGATCCAGCCCGACGTGCGCGGGATGGCGAAGAGCACCGGGAACATGGTCATGGGAAAACCCATCGACTGGTAGATCAAGCCGGTATAGAAATCCACGTTCGGGTACAGGCGGCGGGAGATGAAATATTCGTCCTCGAGCGCGATGCGTTCGCACTCGAGGGCGATATCGATTAGCGGATTGCGCCCCATGATGTCGAAGACCTGATAGGCGATGTGCTTCACAATCTTGGCGCGCGGGTCGTAATTTTTGTAAACGCGGTGGCCGAAGCCCATCAGTTTCTTTTCGCCGGCCTTTACCTGCTTGATGTAAGCGGGAACATTGTTCACCGAGCCGATTTCGAGCAACATGCGCAGCACCGCCTCATTCGCTCCGCCGTGAAGGGGACCGTAGAGGGCGGCTGTCGCCGCGGCAGTGGCCGAGTAGGGATCGACATGTGAACTTCCTACCGCCCGCATCCCGGTCGAGGAGCAGTTCTGCTCGTGGTCGGCATGCAGAATGAAAAGAATGTCGAGGGCTCGCTCGAGCGTCGGATTCGGCCGGTACTTCAGCTCGGTTGTGCGGAAGAGCATGTTCAGGAAATTCCCGCAGTAGCTGAGCTCGTTATCCGGATACGCGAACGGCATGCCCAAACTGTGGCGATAGGCGAACGCGGCAAGCGTAGGCATTTTGCCGATGAGGCGATAGGTCTGCTTGCGGCGCGAGTCCGTGCTGAAGATGTCCTTGGCATCGGGATAAAAGGTGGAGAGTGCGGCGACCGTAGAGATCAACATGCCCATGGGGTGGGCGTCGTAATGGAAGCCGTCAAGAAACTTCTTGATGCTTTCATGAATGAACGTATGGTGGGTGATGTTGTAGATCCAGTCGGAAAGCTCCGACTTGCTGGGCAGTTCCCCGTACAGAATCAGGTAGGCCGTTTCGAGGTAGCTACTTTTTTCGGCAAGTTCCTCAATCGAATATCCGCGGTAGCGAAGGATTCCCTTGTCGCCGTCGATGAACGTGATTCGGCTGATGCACGAAGCCGTGTTCGTGAAAGCCGGATCATAGCTCATCATCCCAAAATCGGTGTCTTCCACTTTGATCTGGCGCAAATCGAGGGCACGGATCGTGTCGTGCGTGATTGGGAGTTCGTAGTGGCGGCCGGTGCGGTTATCGATTACGGTCAGAGTGTCGCGCCGAATGCCGGCCTCTCGTCCTTCGCTGCTCGCCACCGAGCCGGTCTTCGTCGGGTTCATCGACGTCCCTCTTCTCCAGGGCGCTCTACGTGCATCGCTCTCGGTACACTCAAACTGTACACCAATATCTGCCGGTACCGGAAATGTGTTTGCTTGCCGTGTGCGAGGCGCCAAGCCCCAGAGCACCCGACAGGGACAGGTACGCCTTCCCCGTCTTGACACTCCTTTCGTCTTCGAATTAGCGTGCGCAAGAGTGAAGGCCCTCCGCCTACATCGCTGGAATGTCACGCCGCGCGAGGCTTCGCGCATTCAGCTTCGATTACGCACGCGGTTCGAGCCCGCCGACCGGCTAGGTCCTGTCGAGCGGATCGCGGGGGCGGATGTTGCCCTGGACGAGGCCCGCCAGGTGGCCGTGGCGGGAGTGATTGCCTACAAGTTTCCGGAGATGGAAGAGATCGAACGGGTCTGGGCGCAGCACCGGCTGACGTTTCCCTATGTCCCCGGTCTTTTGAGTTTCCGCGAGATCCCCGTGTTGCTGCGCGCATTCAGAAAACTCGCGTGCGGCGTGGATGTGATCTTCTGTGATGGGCACGGATATGCGCACCCGCGACGCTTCGGAATCGCTTCACACCTGGGGGTGCTTCTCGATTGCCCGACGATCGGGTGCGCAAAATCGATTTTGGTCGGCGAGCCTCGCGAGCCCGCCCTCAGCGCCGGGTCGTGGGCCCCTTTGGTCGACCGGGACGAGACCATTGCGGCGGTGCTTCGCACGCGAGAGCGGACGAACCCTGTCTACATATCCCAAGGCCACCGCATCTCCCTCTCCACCGCGATTGAGCTTACCCGAGCCGTGATCGATGGATTTCGCGTCCCTCGTCCCACGCGAGACGCCGACCATTTTGTGGGTGAAGTCAAGCGCATGCTCCAGGGCGGACAACGCTCAGGTCAATCGATGGGCAGGAAAATAAAAACGGGAGGCGAAAAGCCAGGCGGCTGTTCCACCTCCCGGGGTGGGTGGGGTGATTGCCGGAAAGATTCCGCCGGATAGCTCTACCCGGCCGGGTATTTCCCGACAACCCGGCTTAATTGCCGGTGCCACGTGGCTCTCGATTAACACATGGCCCGAGAACTGTCAATGCCTTATTCTCGCAGTTCTCGATCGCCGGCCGGCGCGCCCTCCGATTCCACTCCAAACCGACGATTGGGCCGCCTCATTTCTCGAAGTCGGGGCACAAATGGAAGCCCGGGCTGTTACAACGGGTAACATGCCGACCACGCGAGGGGAAATTAGACATCTTTAGGTCACCCACCCAGTCGAAACGTTTCAACATACGCCGCTCGCTCGTATTTACCTGGATTGACGCAATTGCATTGTTTTGCTATGTTTTCTCGAGTGCATGGGGGAGTCGATTCGTGAAGCGTCGCGCGATCCGAACGACAAGCGCAGCCGGTAACAGTCACAAGTTGCTGAAAAGACAAACTTTAGACAAGAAGGTCAGGGCGGCTCCGGCTCCGCCTGATCCGCTGGCCCCGGCGCGGCAGCAGCAGCTCAAGGTGTACGAAGACGCCTTGAAGCACTTCCAAGAGCAGAAGTTCCACCGCGCTAAGCAGCTGTTCGAGCATGTCTTAGAGGGGCCGGGCAACGAACTGAATGACCGCGCCCAGATGCATCTACGCATCTGTGAGCAGCGCATTTCGCGTCCCTCCTTTCCCCCCGTTCGATCGGCAGAGGATCACTACACGCAAGGCGTGGCGCTCATGAACTTGGGGCGCTGGGACGAGGCCCGCGAGCATTTCGATCGAGCCATCAAGGCAGCACCCAAGGCCGACCACATCATCTATGCTATGGCGGCTTTGGACTGCCTGACCGGCGAAGCTGACGCGGCCATGGAGAAGCTGAAGTTGGCCATTCAGTTGCGTCCAGAAAACCGCTACCATGCGCGCAACGACGAAGACTTTTCCTTCCTCCAGGAAGACCCGCGTTTCACCGAACTGCTCTATCCCGAGCGCGACGGCTCCAGCGCTTAGTCGGCGCTCCGTGGAACAGAATTCACCACAACGAAGTGCGGCAGCGCGAATCGTCGCGCTTGGCGGCGGCACCGGTCTTTCCACCTTGCTTCGAGGGTTGAAGGAATACGTCTCGCCGCGCCGGGTGGGAGGAAAGCCGCGGCCGATTGCCGATCTTGCGGCCGTCGTGACGGTGACCGATGATGGGGGGAGTTCGGGGCGGTTGCGGCGAGAGTACAGCGTTCTGCCTCCCGGTGACATTCGAAACTGCATGGTGGCGCTCTCGAAGGACGAGCACCTTCTTACGCACCTGTTCCAGTACCGGTTCCCCGGCAACGGCGGACTGGGCGGTCACAGTTTCGGCAATCTGTTTCTGACGGCACTCACGAACGTGACCGGAGATTTTTCCGAGGCGATCCGGGTGTCCTCGGAGGTACTGGCCATTCGTGGCCGCATATTTCCTTCGACCGAGCAGAACGTTGTCTTGGCAGCCGAGCTTGAGGACGGCACGGTGGTGGAGGGCGAAACGCGGATTTCGCGGTCCAAGAAGCGGATCCGCCGGATTCGTCTGGTTCCTCGGCGGGTTCATCCGCATCCGCAAGCCCTCGAGGCGATCCGGCAGGCCGACCTCATTCTGGTTGGGCCCGGTTCGCTGTACACGAGCATTATCCCGAATCTGCTGGTCGAGGGCGTGGTGGGCGCGATTCTGAGCTCCCGGGCGACCTGCGTTTACATCGCAAATCTCATGACCCAGCCCGGAGAAACGCAACAGTATTCGGTTGCCGACCACGTGCGGGCGATCTACGACCACACGCGCAAGAAGCTCTTCGATTCTGTAGTCGTCAATCGCGCGCCGGTGGCCGCGCCCCTCCTGCGCCGTTACAAGGCTCAGGGAGCTGAGCCGGTCGCTCCATCCTATGGAGACCTCGAGGGTATGGGGCTAGAATGTGTGAGCGGCGATTTCGTGCAACAAGGCGGCGTAGCGCGGCACGACTCGGCGCGTCTCAGCCGGTTGCTCCTTGATCACTTTGTGGGAAGTGCGGTGAAGGACTAGGAGCGGCTAACCAGAGTTTGGCAGAATGGCCCGCGTCGAGCGGCGGTTCCGCTCATTCGGGCTGGCCTGTTTGAGGGTGCTTCCGAGCTGTACCAGGATTCGCCGCAGCTTGGCCCGCTCTTCCAGATCAATATCAACGACCTCGAACGCGCGCGCTTGGGTGTTCGCATCGCGAACGATCGTTTGAGCCTTAATGCTCTTCGGGCTCACATTCATGCGCAGGGCCACCACGCTTCCCGGATGCAGACTTTGCTCGCAGAGGGCGACGCCGCCGCCGAGCGTCATCTCCGCAATTTCCAGATTGCAGTTCTCCTTCAAATTCGTGGTGATGGCGGGCAAGGGCCTCTCGAGTCGTAAGCGTGGGTACCGCCGCTGCCGAATCGCCGAAGAGTTCGGATCCGGATCGAGGGGTTCAATTGAAAACTCAGCCGTGCTCAGCCCGCTCCGGGGCACGAAGCTGCGCACCCATTCCGGATCAATCTTCTCCATGGCTTGAGCGGCGACCAGGCGCAGTTCGGAGGGAAATGCCCAGCGGAATGCCTTCCGCGCTTCGGCGATCTTTCTTAGCGCCGCTTCGGCCGCCACTTTGCGCAATCGGCCAAGGGCCTCGATGGCCTTGAGCCGCAGATACTCCGACGCGTCCTTCGACAGATCCCCTTCCGCGATCCGTAGGAAGCGCATGTCTGCCGACTGTTCGCCGCTCATGCCGATTTCGTCGGCGGCGAGCGGTCGGATCAGGGGATCGAAATCATCGAACATCTCAAGCAGCAGCCTGCCGCGTTCCCGTGCACCGCTGGCGGCAATTTGACGGACGATGCGGTCGTGAGTCGCGCGCCGCCATTCTCGCATGCGTCTCGGCAAAACCTGCTCGACCGCCCCGACATCCATGCGCGTCAATATGCCGATCGCGTTGATGGCCTCGGCCGGCCCGCCATGCTCGAGGATCTGCTTCAAATGCTCGAGCGCCTCGGGCCCGAGCATGTCGAGCATGGAGACCAACAGGTCGCAGTCTTCACGGAATCCGGATCGGGAGAAACGTGTCGCGATCTGTTCGGAAGCCGATGTCGGCATCCTTCGCAGCAGGTCCTTGAGCCCGCCGGCCATCTCGCCCGTGCGCAAGGCCTCGTCGATGAACTCGGGCAGGCGGTTCTCGATGGCGATCCTGGGCCGCAGAGTGCTGGCAATTCCCGGCTTCTCCGCATCGATGTACTCGATGAGCTCGATGGATTTCTGAATGCCCGGATAGAAACGCCGCTTGCCAGCCTCCTGGGATAGGCGGACGAATGCAGCGCCCATCGCGCTCTGCAATTCCGAACTGGTCTCCTCGGCCAACTGCACGCCCACCTGCCGGATCGTATCGGTGAACAACTTCTCGCCGGCGTCGGCGTAGATGGGCGCGAGTTCGGCGAGCCCGGATGCTGTGCGGCGGCGCGCCTCGGGTTCCTTGCTGACAATGCAGCTCGCGTATTTGCGGAGCACGGAGTCAACGCCTTCGTTGTCGCCCTTGCCGCGCAACTGCTCGACGTACGCGCGGACTCTGCTCGGCGTGACGCACCAGGCTTCGTCGGACTCAAGAACCGTTTTCTTCTTTTCTTCAGGAACCTGGGACCAGAATTCGTCGGCCAGCAACTCCACATGCGATGGAACGTCCATCCCGACCTCGGCCATCTTTTCTTCGTAAACTCCGAGAACCTTTCGCAGGGCGCCGATTTCCCGGTCCATTTCGTCCAGGAGCTGGCGCACAGCGTTGACCTTGAGATCGCCGCGCTCGAAGTTCTCAATCGCGTAGCGCACCGCGATGTGTTCGGCGAGCTTAAGCAGCATGGCCTTATCTGTCGACTGCGATGGCGTCTGTGCAACCAGCGCGGCTAGTGCCTGGCTCACCGTGAACCGCGCGCGGCGCGGCAAGGTCGACAACCGCGTCTGGAAGGCATTGAGGTCCAGCTTCTCCCGTCCGCTGGTCCGCGCGATCTGCGCGAGAACCTGCAGAATCCCTTGCAGCTCGTCCTGCTGCAGCGTCATGAGACCAGTATCAACGGTCGTGCTTCCTGGCCCGCCGCGCGTCGACCTGCCGCTCCGAATCGCCGCACTGGCTCCAGCCCACCGGCCGGTCGGTTCGACCTCGATTCCCCAAGGTCCTGGTCCAGGCCCGTCTGGCTGGCTGAAGTTGCCGCCGCTTGCAGCCGATCCGGCGGTTCCGGCTGGGCCAAACTGGCCGGACAAAGACCCGCCGGGAACCCGACCGCCCGAAGATTCTGGTGAGGTGTCACCCGCCGCCCCACCTTCAAATCCGCCCGGGCCGCTGATGCCGGAGACCGCACCCTCGACAGAGTCGTTTTCCGCTCCGGTTACGCCAGCTCCCCGACCGCCGAACGACTCTCGCTGGTCACCAGGACGGAACCAAAAACCGCCTGCGTTTGGGTCAACCTGTGTTCCGCGGCGAGTCCCGCCGATGATGTTCCACGGGTTCGGAACACCGCCTCCCGAACCAGAGCCTTGATGGGGACCGCTGCTTTGATGAGGGCCGCGTCCCGAGCCCATAGACGATCCAGCAGCTTCGAGTCCTGGTGCGCCCCCGTGAACGGTTGTCGAGGGACCTTCAAACGTGCCGGTGCCTGCACGCCCAGTCGACGACGGGCCCTGAGTTGAATCCGTTCCGGCGGCGCCACCACCGGAACTAGCGGCTCCTCTTCCTCCTTCGCCAGCGGACCGGCGACCCCGCCTTGCGCCTCTACCGACTACCCTCTGTTGAGGGCCGACAACTTCCCCGGTTGCCTGATTTCCACCCAAGGTTCCGACAGAGCCTGTATCGGCAGCCGTGCCATCGCCGTCTCCTCCGCCGTAGACGAGCTCTCCCGACGAACCTGCGTATGCCGGACCGTCACCCCCATCTCCGCCCGGCCCACCACCGGGACCATTCCCGCCACCCCAGCCCCATCCGCCTCCTCTGGCCCATTTCCCTCCCGGACCAGGTCCACCGTCCCCGCCTTCGCCGCCCGGACCGCCCGGACCGGCCCCAGAGGATTTCATGCCTTCAGCCGCCATGATGAGCTGCAAGAGCTTCTCCGGATCTTGCAGCATCTCGTCCTGCTGTTCGGCCGTGAGACCAAGCGTCCGTGCGGCGATCTGGGCGGCGACAGTCGTCTTAGCCACGGCAGAATCGGCGGGCACGAAACAGATGTCGTTTACATGGATATGAGGATCGTTCTGAAGAGCTGCTTTGATCTGCTCGGCGACCTGAGCGGGTTTGGCCCCGCTGCCGGTGGGGAATCCTCGCACGAGCTTTGCCAAGCTGGCCTGCGTGACTTTGGGGCCAAAATAGATGCTGGCAATTCCCGCGCTCGACAGCATACGCGCGAAGCTCTTTTCGGCTGCCGCAGACTCAAGCGGTGTCCCGTCGAGAAGAAGCTGGTCCCCGGATACGGCCAGTAGCAGGCCGGCGTCATCCTGGCCGATCGCCGTTCGCAGTTCCGCCCATGCGGTCTCGTACTGTTTCGCCGTGCGCGGATGACCGAAGTCATACATGCGGGCGAACTTCAGCAGAATATTGAGGCTGCGCACGAAAGCGCGCGCTGCGGTAGCTCGCTTGTCCGTGACTTGCATTTGAGTAGGGCGGAAATACGTGCGCCTCAGAACAATATGACGGATGGGATGTTAGGCGGCAATGGTACTGGTGTCCTGCTGGCTACTACCCCCTAGTCCCATTCAGGGACCCCTTGCCGGCCGGCCCGAGTGGTCCGGCGACGCAACCAAGGCTCTAGGGCGCTGACCCGAGGGAGAATCGTCTCGGCTTTAAGTTCCCGCAGACGTGCGGAGCGCTCCGTCCACTCCTCCCCGCCCGGCGGCAGCACGCCGACGAAGCGGATGGCGGCCGCTCTGGCCGCCAGCGCGTCATCGATGTTGTCGCCGACGTATAGGGCGTCGCCGGGGTCGCGGCCGTTCAGGATTTCGAGCAGGCCCTCGGGGTCTGGTTTGGGCAGCTTGACGTCCTCGACGGTAACGACGCGCCGAAAGTATCCTGCACACCTCGAGCGGCTGAGCGTATACGCCAGCTCTTCCCGAGTTCTTCCCGTGAAGATTCCCAGCTCGGCGCGACGAGCGAGGTCGCGGATTTGGGCCTCGGGCAACGACCATTTTTCGTTCCGCACGTTGCCGTCGCCGTTCTGGCCCCAATATAATTCGACGAATTTTCGCTTCACTTCTTCATAGGACGCATCGACGCCCAGCGCGCGCACCCAGGCCGTCGACAATTTCCAGTCGTCGTTGTAACCGGGCTGGTTTTTCCAGCGATGGAGCTCGGCGCGGGTGACTGGCCGGCCCGTGAAGAATTCCACCGTTTCCAAGGTGGTTTTCTGAAACGAGCCGCGCACGTCAACCAGGACGCCGTCGACGTCAAAGATGAGGATGGCGGGGAAGTTCACGACGGGCACGGGTTAAGCGGACGGCTCTCCGGAATCCTCTTGAGACCCGGGCGTCTGCTCACGAGGGGATTCGGCCTCCCTCCTAGACCGCAGCTCGTTGCCACCGGCCCCGAGCCCAGCAGGCCGTTCCGAGTCGCTCGCGGAGGAACCAGAATCCGCGGGCGCTTCCGGCCGAGAATCTGGGGCCAATGCGCTGGCCGGCGCCTCCCTCGCCTGCCCAGGAGCCTCTGGCTCGAGCGAGTCAGGCGAGCAGGCCTCGGCGGTTGGGGGTGGGGATTCCGGTTCGCTCTCCGGCATGGGCGGTTGCCCAGGCGGCAGAGGGGCTTCTTGCCCGGCCGGTTCAGGCGGAAGGGGCTGGGCGGCGGTTTGGAGCACGCTGAGCCGCTTTTCGAGCCCGCGGGTCAGCACATCGACGAGGCACTTGGCCCAGCTTCCATCTGGATCCTTTGTCGGGTTGTAGGCGGTGATCTCGACGGCCGCGAGATTTTTCTGCTCGAGAAACCGTTCGAGAGCTTCGCTGACTTCTTCCAGTGTCAAGCCGCCGCTGGCCGGATGATTCGTCGCCGGAAAATCTCCGATCACATCCACGTCGAAGTGAAGAACGAATTCGTAACCATTGGCATGAATTCGCTCGAGCGCGGCTCGAGCAGCGGCCGCTGCCCCCATGGTCCTGACCTCATCGGCCGTAAAGCGGCGCAGGGTCGAGTGCCGCAGAAATTCTTCTTCACCCGGATCCAGGCGATCGATGCCAAACAGCGCCAGGTCGGGCTCGCGAACCAGAGGCGGCTCACTCCAAAAACGCACCAGTTCGGCGGCGCCGCGTCCGGTGAGATGGGAGACCACCATGCCGTCCAGGCATCCTGAGGGCGTGCTCGACGGTGTATTCAAGTCGGCGTCGCGATCGACATACACGACGCCCACGCGCCGGAAGTATCGCCGCGCGCCCGCCACCGTGGCCAGGGCAATCGAACAATCGCCGCCCACAATCAACGGCAACGCACCCGATTTAATGGCCTGTTCCACGCGCGGCTTGAGCGCTTCGAGCGCAGCAATCACGCCCGGAAGATTTCGTGCGCGGGGACTTTCCTCATCTGGCTTGGAGAGCTGCGGGGGATCGTCTCCAAGGTCATTCACCCCGTAGCCGGCGGAGGTCAGCCGTTCGACGAGGGCGGCCTTCCGCAGTGCCGAGGGCGCGTTCTCGTGTCCTGCCGATAGCGCCGCTGCGCTGGTCGGCGCGCCCAAGATCGCAATTCTGTTCGCTTGGCGGGCAATCTTGACCGCCACTCATGAACTCCTTGGGCTCCCGTTTGCCGCCGGGGCGCCAGAGAACTCAGGGGGCCACCGGCCGTTGGTGCACGGCAAGTTCCGGCGGCAAGGTGAACCGGACGTCCTCACGAATCAAGTCCAGATCGCGTTGATTCATAAATCCAAGTTTTGAGAGCTGCTGACTGACTTGCTCGACCAGCACTTCCGGAGCGGACGCGCCGGCCGCCAAACCGACCGTCTCGACACCGTCGAGCCAGCAGGCATCCACATCGTTTGCGTCTTCGATCAATCGCGCCGGCACGCCCGCGCGCTGGGCGACTTCGACGAGCCGATTCGAATTCGAACTGTTTGCCGACCCCACCACCAAAATGAGCTGCACCTCGCGTGCCAGCGCTTCGACGGCCTCCTGCCGATTCTGGGTGGCATAGCAGATATCGTCGGAGGCAGGTCCCACGACGGAGGGAAACCGTTGTCGCAGGCGGGCGACAATTTCCTGCGTGTCATAGAGGGAGAGCGTCGTTTGCGTGAGGAAGGCAAGCCGATTCGGATCGGGCACCTCGAGCTGGTCGACTTCCTCGACGCTGCCCACCACCACCGTCTGGTCGGGGGCTTCGCCGGACGTGCCGACGATCTCCTGGTGATCGCGATGGCCGATCAGGATCAAGGTGCGTCCCTCGCGAGCAAACTTGAGGGCCTCCAAGTGCACTTTGGTTACCAGCGGGCAGGTTGCATCGATGATGCGCAATTTTCTCTCCTGCGCCTCGGCGCGCACGCGCGGCGGAACGCCATGCGCGCTGAAGACGAGCACTGCGCCCAGAGGAACTTCTTCGATCGATTCAACAAAAATCGCACCTCGCCGGCGGAGCTGGTCCACCACGTAGCGGTTGTGCACAATCTCATGGTGAACGTAAACGGGCCGCCCAAAGGTTTCGAGCGCGAGCTCGACGATGTCCACGGCGCGAACCACGCCGGCGCAAAATCCCCTGGGCCGCACGCGAACCAGTGTTTTCGCCCCGTGATTCGTGTCTTTGATGTGAGTGAGAGCCACGGCCACCCCGCAACGCGAAACAGTTTAACCGAAACCACGCAGTCTTGGCCACTCGCTTGCTGCGGCTCCCCTAGCAGAACGGCATCATCCCAGTAGATCCCTGAGGGAAGCCTCGGATTCTCGGCGGTGGGTCATGAGGGAGCAGAGAAGCTTCAGGGTGCGGCGCGAGAGCTGCGCGGCAATGTTATGATCGGCCATCGAAGGTCGAGGTCGGCCCGGAGAGGGCGTGCGTTTAGAGAAGGAAGTCGCGATTGTCACCGGTGGCGGACGAGGAATCGGACGCGCCATTGCGAAACAGTTTGCCGCCGAGGGCGCGGCCGTTCTGCTCGCCTCGCGCACGGAGGCGGAAATTCGCCAAGTGGCCGCGGAGATCCAGGCGCGCGGAGGCCGGGCCGAGGTGGCCGTTGCCGATGTCTCGCGCGAGGCGGATTGCGAGCGAATCGTCCGAGCGGCCGAGAAGGCGCTGGGAACCATCAGCATCCTCGTCAACAACGCGGGAATCTACGGCCCCGTGCAGCCGGTCGAAAACGTATCGGCCGCCGAGTGGGACCGCGTGATGGCCGTCAATCTGCGCGCGCCATTCCTGCTCTCCCGCCTGGCCCTGCCCGTCCTGTACGCAAACGGACGCGGGTCGATCCTGAACATTTCGAGCGTAGCGGCAAAGGGGGCCTTCGGGCTGAACGCTTCCTATGCGGCATCCAAGGCCGGGCTAGCTGGATTGACGCGCACCTTGGCGGCCGAGGCCGCACGAAAAGGGGTCCGCGTGAACGCTATTAGCCCTGGTCCTGTTCCGGAGACAAGGATGTCCCAGGAGTTAGGACGCGGCCTGGCGGAGTATTTCCGCGCGGACGACCAGGAGCTGTTTGCGCAGATGCTCAAGGGCATTCTGCAGGGAAGGCCGCAGACGGCGGAGGAGATCGCCGCTGCGGCCTTGTTTCTCGTCTCTGAGGAGGCGAGTGCGGTTACTGGGCAGATTCTGAACGTGGATGGCGGAATGGCTTTCTACTGATCTCTTCCAGAGCGGCGTACCCGCGCCGCGCCGAATGGGCCAGCACGCGGGCACCTATCTCGGTCCAGTCAAAGCCGTGTTCAGTAATGGCCCCGAGAGCGTAAAGCAATCCACCCAAAACAAAGAGCAGAGCAAAAACCGCACCGAAAAGAAGTTCCGCCGCAAGCAGTTCACGCACGAAATAAAGCTGCAGCACAATGCCGACGGCAAGAAGAGAAAGTGTTGTGTTGCGAACCCGGGCGTTAGCCGCCAGGCTGCGAATCCACGTGGCCAAATTTTGTAGAGCTGATTTCATGCACTCCTCACGACCCTCACCCGCTTAGATGCAAGCCCTCGTCCAAAGGACGCAATTCTGCAAGTCACTGAAACGTGAATAGATCACTCGATTCGCAGAGTGAGAAAAGAGAAAAGAGTTTCCGCCGGTGGGAAAACGGACGAGCGAATCGACCACGGATTTTGCAGGACTTAATGCGTCTACACGAAAGGCGGTATTCGGTTTCGCTTCGCTCCGATTTCGAGCGGGCTATCGGGCTTCAAACGGGTAGCGATCCTGCGCCAGGACCGCTTCTGCAACCCTTCGACGAATCGCGATTGTGTCGAGTGGAGAGTGCTTCGAAAACCTTCGCAAAACGGCGAGTTGTGTTAAGAGGGTGTCGCCTTCCACGGTGGCCGAAAGCGCCGTTCGCGCTTCCTTTTCGATGCGGTCCATGGCCTCATGAATGAACAGGCGCGCGGCATCGGATTGCGCGCTGCCTCCCGCGCGCCCTTTGTCGGCCTTCTGCGCGCGACGCAGGCAGGATTCCATGGCGTAGACGTCCATGACGATGTCCGCCAGGGCGGCCACGATTTCCTGGTGTTCGGCGAGTTGCTCGCGGTATTTCTGGACGGCCGAGCCGGCGGCCAGCAGGAATATTTTCTTGGCCTGGGCGAGCGAGCGCTCTTCTTGCGCAAAGACGCCGGAAGGTGCTTCTTCGAAACCCGGGCCGGTGAGAACTTCCTCCGCCAGTTTCATTGCCGCCGGCAAGAGCGGCAGGACGCCGGCCATGGCGCGTTTCATCAGCATCTGGATGATCAGCAGGCGATTGATTTCGTTTGTGCCTTCAAAGATCCGGTTGATGCGGCTGTCGCGATAGGCCCGCGCGGCAGGATAGTCCTCATGGAAACCGTACCCGCCGAAGATCTGCACGGCCTCATCGACACAGTAGTCGACCGTCTCGCTGCCCACCACCTTGCTGATCGAGCTCTCGATGGCATATTCCTCGAGCACTTGCATGGCCTGCTGTGTTTTGTCCGCGGGTCTTGGTTCGGCGACGGCCAGGGAGATCATGCCGGCCGAGCGGTAGATCATCGATTCGACGGCGTAGATGCGCGTGGCCATCTCGCCGAGTTTCGCCTTGATGAGACCGAACTCGGAAAGCGTCTTGCCGAAGGCGGTACGTTCCTTGGCGTACCTCGACGACGCCGCGAGCACCTGCTTGGCTCCGCCGAGGCAATAGGCGCCGAGCGAAAATCGACCGACATTCAAGGTGTTGAAGGCCACGATGTGGCCGCGTCCGATCTCGTGCAGCAAGTTCTCCTTGGGGATCGTCGCATTCTCGAAAAAGATGGGCACGGTCGAGCTGCCCTTGATACCCATCTTCTTTTCTTCCGTGCCGACGGAAAATCCAGCCGTGCCGCGCTCGACGATGAAGCATGAAAATTTCTCTCCGTCCACTTTGGCGAATACGATGTAGATGTCCGCAAAACCGCCGTTCGTGATCCACATCTTTTGCCCGTTCAGGATCCAGTTCTCCCCGTCCGGCGAAAGAACGGCGCGCGTGCGCGCGGCGAGCGCGTCGGAACCGGCCTGCGGTTCCGACAAACAGTAGCAGGAGAGTTTCTCTCCCGTGGCGATGTTCGGCAGGAATTTCCTTTTCTGCTCGCTGGTGCCGAAGTAAACGATGGGGATCGTGCCGATGCCGGCATGGCCGCCATGGGAGACGGCAAAGGAGGCATAGCCGGCAAGCTTCTCGGCAAGGATCGTAGCGGAAACCTTGTCGAGGGCCGTCCCCCCGTACTCCTCGGGAATGGCCCCGCCGAGCAGGCCCAGCTGGCCCGCCTTCTTGAGCATCTCGGCCATGAGCCCCTCTTTGTGCCGCTCGAGCTCGGCAATGTGCGGGGCAACCTCCTTGGTCACGAATTCCTCGGCCGTCTGTCCGATCAGCCGCTGGTCGTCGCTGAGGTCGGCGGGAGTGAAAACGTCCTCCGGACTCGAGGTTGTGATCAGAAACGCGCCGCCGCGATTCAAATTCTGTGCCGCTGGTGTGCTGGCCATGGGTTCCTCGCCGTCGGTTACGCTTTGTGTCGGATTCTCTCGCCGATCTCGTGCGAGCGCAACCGGCCCCCTCAGCCTGAACTTGCCGAGGCCTGAATCGATGCGATGTATTCGGGGGGTAAGTTGTGCTCGGCGGCTCCGTCGAGAATCGTTTTCAGATAGTGCGGCGCGGGACGGAGCCCCTTTTCAACCTTGGTGGCGATGAACGCCTGCGCCGAAATCGTTTTGCCGTTGCGATCCTTCACGGCTACCTCGATGCGCCGGTAGTGGACGGGCGCTCCCTCGGCGCGATCCAGATTGCGGAAGGCCGACTCGTTGATCTTGTACAGAATGCCCTCGACGAACTTGCCCGCCGCGGGCCGGATGTTCGCCCCCGCCGTCCCGCCGCGAACCTTCTTGTTGAAGGCCAGCTCGTAATTCTCGAGCCGGCCGGATCGCTCTTCGAGGATTCCGCCGGCGCGCGAGCGCATCTGCGCCCGATTCATGTTGCTCGCGTACGCAAAATACCAGGCCGTAGCCGCCATTTGCTTCGGAAGAACTCGCCCAATCAAAGCCCATCTTACCAGAAGCACCGCCCGGAGCAATCCACACCTCCTGCGCCCGAACCCGGCCGGCGAGAACCGACAGGCTAGCCGGCCCCGGCAGCACTGCTCATCACGCGCACAGCCGCGGGTATGGCCGGCGGAGTTGCGCTGGCGAACCCCAAGATAAATCCCTGGCGACGAGGACTGCGCAGGTAAGAAGGCGACAATGGCCACAGCCACACCTTCCGTTCCGCCGCACGTACGCAGATTTCCCGGTCGCGCAATCCACGCGGCAAGAGCAGCACAACGTGCAGGCCTGCTTCGGCGCCCGTCACCTGCCAGGAGGAGCCGAATTCGGCCCGAATCGAATCGACAAGAACGGCGCGCCGCTCCCCGTACAGCAGACGCATTCTCCGAATGTGGCGCAGGAAGTGTCCCTCGGTGATGAAATCGGCCAGGACCGCCTGCTGCAGGTGCGAGGGGCAGATGTCCATCGCGTTGCGCACGGCCATAAATCGGTCGACCAGATCCGGGGGCATCACGACGTACCCAAGCCGCAGGGAGGGGAAGAGAACCTTGCTGAACGTTCCGATGTAGATCACACGCGAATGGCGGTCCAATCCCTGCAGGGAAGCGACGGGCATGCTTTCATAGCGGTACTCGCTGTCGTAATCGTCCTCGACGACCCACGCGCCCGTGCTCTGCGCCCAATCGAGCAATTGCAAGCGGCGGGACGCACTCATGGTGACCCCAAGCGGAAATTGATGGGAGGGGGCCACATAGGCGACGCGCGCTCGACTGCAGAGCTTGATTCCAGCTGTAACGTCGAGCCCTTCCCCATCCACCGGCACGGGCACGATGCGTGCCCCCAGGGTGATCAGGCTGTTGCGTACCAGCCAGTATCCCGGCTCTTCAACCCATGCCGGGCTCCCCGGGTTCAGCAGTACGCGCGACGAAATGTCGAGCGCCTGCTGCGATCCGTTGACGATCATGATCTGCTGCGGCTCGCATCGCACGGCTCGCGCCGTTTGCAGGTACTCGGCAATGGCAGCCCGGAGTTCATCGAGCCCGAGCGGCCTGCCGTAGGCCAGGGCCCGAAGCTGCAGGTTGCGCGCGTAGCGGCTGACCAGGTTCGACCAGATCGGAAAGGGAAAAGCATCCAAGGCGGGCTGCCCGACGTTGAACGCGCCGCGGCCGAGCACCCACGGCGGAGCCTCGTAGCGCGCAAGCGCCGATGCGCTGGCAGCGATCGGGCGCGGCCCGGAACGCCGGGGACGGCGCGGCGTAGCCGGATGGTTCTCGAAGCTGAGCGACCGCTCGGGCATGGCCCTTGAGATGAACGTGCCCGAGCCGACTCGGCTTTCGAAGTACCCTTCGGCAACCAGCTGCGCGTACGCGTTCAGCACCGGAATGCGGGAAATGCCCAGCTCGGATGCCAGTGTGCGCGTCGAGGGCACCCTTTGGCCGGCCCGCAGGTTCCCTCCCAAAATCCTCGCGCGATAGGCCTCATAGATCTGTTTGTGGAGGGGCCGTGGGGCGCTTCGGTCCACCGCAATCAGAGGCAACACGCTCGCCCGAGACTCACCTCGGCCCATAGTGGTCATAACTATTTCCCCGGAAGTGGTTATTGCCCAAGACCACTTTCGACGCTCAAATTTAACACGGAGCGCCACGGGCAGAGGCTCGGATCGCTCGAGCGCCTACACTCGCCCCGTCAGGCGCGGGGGGTCGCTGTCCGCTGCCCGAGGGGCTCCTTACGGGCGATCCTCGGCGCAAGCGAGCGAGGCACCAATCGTATGGGCGAACGGATTGGCCCTCTGGGGATGGCGGCTTTCCGAATTCCGACGTCCGTCCTGTGGCCCGATCTTTCTCGGCTTCGCCGTTCCATCTCGCTTTGGCGGGAAGTGCCTTCCCGCCGGCTGGCTGATTGCCGAAAACGCGCCGCGCTCAAAAGCCATCCGACGCCAGTCTTCACAGCGTATCTGAGTCCGGAGGTATATTGGAGGTGCTTCACATGCGAAACCTGCCTTCCAGACGTCGCGTGGTAAGGCTCAAGACGGCGAGCCGCGAGACCATCGTCATCATCGCACTGGCCGCCATCGCCCCATTGGCCATCCGAGTTGACGCCCGACCCGCCCGACCGCGCGGGCAGCAAGCCTCCGTAGCTTCGCCGGTTCCCGTGCTCATCGAGCTGTTTACCTCCGAGGGGTGTTCGAGCTGTCCTCCGGCAGACGCCTATGTCGAGATGCTCGACAAATCTCAGCCGCTGCCGGGCGCAAGCGTGATTGTGCTGAGCGAGCATGTCGACTACTGGGATCACGACGGCTGGAAAGACCCATATTCCTCGCATTCGCTGACGGACCGCCAGAGCGATTATGAGCGCGCCCTTGGCCTCCCCACCGCTTACACGCCGCAGATCATTGTCGATGGCGCGGCCGTTTTGAAAGGCGACGCGCAGCAGTTCAAAGCCATCTACGCAAGCGCGGAACAGGAAGCCATGATCCCCGTGCGCATCGATTCGGCCAGCGTCGATTCCCAATCGCCCCCCGCACTGCGCGCGCACATCAGCGTCGACGGCGCGGGAGTGAAGCACAATGCGGAGGTCTTCGTCGCCATCGCGCTCGATCACGCCGAGTCTCAGATCACCGCCGGAGAAAACAGCGGCAAGCGTCTGTCCTACGTCTCAGTGGTCGAAGAACTCAGGAGGATTGGCAAGCTCCAGAAGGGAAGAGATTTCAGCCAGAACGTCGAGCTGGCCCTGAAGCCCGGAATCGATCCTCACAACCTCCGCCTGATCAGCTTTGTCCAGCAGTCCGGGCCGGGCCGAGTCCTCGGCGCGGCCGTCGACAAGCTGGACTGACTCTCAAGGGCCACCCCTGGGCCCGGCGGCGCAACTTAACCATTTTCGATCTGCCGCGTCTAAGCTGCCGGAAATAGGGCCGTTTCACAACCAGACCCGGAGGGGGAATCGATGCGGAACACCTTGCTCGTGGCGGGGCTCTCGGCAAGCGTGCTGGCGATAGTGTGCCTGACGCCGGGATCGCCCCTGTTCGCGCAGACCGGGGGCTCGAGCAGCAACAAGTTCGTCCAGGATTTCGAAAAGCACTGGGCCACCGCAAAGGCATTGGCTGTCGCGGTCGCCCAAGCGATGCCGGCGGAAAACTATTCGTTCAAGCCCGTGCCGGCGGAAATGAGCTTTGGCGAGCAGATGATGCATATTACGTCGGCAAACTACGGCTATTGCGCCTTCCTGGGTGGCTCGAAGTCTCCGTATCAAAAGCCCCAGACCACGACGAAGGAGGAAATCGTCAAAGGCCTGGCCGAGTCATTCGATTATTGCTCGACGATTTTCGACGGCGTTACGGACGCGCAACTCGATCAGGTTCGCGGAACAGGCGACCACGCCGTGGACGGACGCGAACTGATGCTGGGCGTACTCGTGCATATGTCGCACCACCGCGGCCAATCCGAGGTCTACCTGCGGCTGAAGGGCATCACGCCGCCCGAATACAAGTGGTAAGCCGCCCGAGGTTGCTTGCCTCAGGGTCCGCTTTTACCGCCGGAGCGCTCGAGCGATACCAAGACCCTTAGGAGGGTTTCGCGAAGCGCCAGACGCTGAAGGAGATGGGCAAGCCCACGACAACCATGTGCACGGCCAGGCCCAAGAGCACGTCGTGGAGCTCGTAAGGGCCCCGGGCGTGAAGCGCCGAGAGTGGCAGTACGATGTAGCTCATTACCGATTCAACTGCCATCCCGTAGAACAGGCCGCACACCAGGGGGTGCTCGGCCATAAAGATAAGCCTCCGGCTAGCCGCGTAGTAAACGGCCGTTGCCGAGAATGCGATGAAGAAGTGCAGAAGAACGCCCAGCAGGTACATGCCGGGACCTCCCTGATGGGCCGTCTGCCGACCGACCAGGCCAGCCGCAATCCCCAAGGGAACGCGGTGTCCAAACAGGATCAAAGCCTGCGTGAGGTCTAAGGTCCCGCAAACCAGGCCGCCCACCGAGATGGCTAGGAGCGCGCCCTTTTTGCCGGTTCGTGCCACCCGAGAGTTTTCGATCGTTCGTGCGGAGGTCCCGATCATAGAGTCCTCTTTTCCACCTTCCGTCGCCGCCGAGTGGACTGGCATGATAGGCGACCGGGGAGAGGAAGTCCTGAAGCGGGCCTGAAACATTCTGAATTGTTTCTGAAATCGCGCCGGATCAGGAACGACGGGCAAACAGAAGGCTCGATACATGGAACGCCAAGCCACGACTATGCTTCGGATTGGCACCTGGTGCGTCGACGGAAAGTCCGGACAGATTTCGCGGAACAGGGAAACCGCCCGGCTGGAGGCGCGCACCATGCGCCTGCTGCTCTATCTCGCCGACCACGCGGGCGAGGTCGTGAGCATCGACGATCTGCTCAGCCATGTCTGGCCGGGGGTAGTCGTAACCGAGGATTCGGTCTACCAGGCGGTGGCGTCGTTGCGGCGCCTGCTCGGGGACAATCCGAAACAACCCGCCTATATCGCCACGCTGCCGCGACTCGGGTATCAAATGGTGGCCACGGTCAGCGCCTGGGAGGGTGAGCCGAGCGCGCACGCAGGCTCCTGGCCAAACCAGCGTCCTTTCTTCGGGCGATTCAAGCCCGGCTGGATCCTGGCTGGCAGTGCCGCGCTTTGCTTCGCGCTGCTGGCCGTCCTGGCGCATCGCCGAGTGGAAACGAACGGCCACTCGGCTTTGGCCAGCGGAGCCGCGCCGGCACAGAATTCGATTGCCGTGCTGCCTTTCCTTGACCTAACCGAAAAGATGAACCAGGGACCGTTCGCCGATGGTATAACCGAAGAATTGATTGACAAATTGAGTAAGATCCCCGAGCTGCGCGTACCACCCCCGACGTCCTCCTTCTACTTTAAGGGCAAGCGCGTGCCGGTTGCCGAGATGGCCAAGACGCTCGGCGTGGCCTATCTGCTGGACGGCAGCGTGCGAAGGTCGAGCGGGTGGGTGCGTGTCGACGCGCGACTGGTTCGCGCCGACAGCGGATACGTGGTGTGGTCGGAAACCTATGATCGACCGGTAGAAAACCTGTTGATGATCCAGGATGACATCTCGACCGAAGTGACGAAGGCGCTCAAAGCCTCGATCGCAGCGCCGCCTGGCCCCAAGGGACAGTGATCGCGAAGGGCTGTCCGGACCTCAATCAGGCGAGGTGGCCAAGCTGAAGGCGGGTTTGCAGGACGCGCAGGATGGTGTCCCGCGAGATCATGCCGACAATGTGCTGATCGGACACGACCGGCATCTGGTTGATGTCCTGAGTTTGCATGCGCTGCAGGACGCCGAGAGCCGGTTCTTCCGGTTGGGCCCAATGGATCCGCTCGGCCGGCAGCATCACCGCCTGCACGGCCGTGCTGGCCCATTCGTCGCGCGGAACGCTGCGGGCCGCAGCTAGGGTGATGAGCCCGACGGGCGCCCCGGCTCCCGTCACCACATGGCAGCGGCGCCCGGTGCGAAACACCTCCTGCATGTATTCCTCGATCGAAATGTCGCGCGGGACCGTGGGCACTTCGGTGCTCATCACGTCTTGCGCGCGGACTCCCGCAAGCATGTTTCGCACGGCCACCTGTGCGTAGCTCTCCTGCGCGGCCGAGAGCAGGAACCACCCGATGAACGCGAGCCAGATTCCCCCGATCCAGTTGCCGTTCAGGGCCTGCCAAATACCGACAGCGATCATCAGGTAGGCAAAAAACTTGCCCGCGTTGGAGGCAATGCGCGTGGCCCGGGTGAAATTGCCGGTCACGCCCCAGGCCAGCCCGCGAAGGATCCGGCCGCCGTCCAGCGGGAACCCCGGAACCAGATTGAAGAGGGCCAGAATCAGATTGATCTCCGCCAGCCAACCCGCGGCCGCATGAACCATTTCTCCCGCCGACGCGTAACGCCAAATCAGGCCGAAGCACCCCGCAAGAAACAGGCTCGACAGGGGCCCTGCAATCGCGACATTGAACTCCTGCTTGGCGTTCGAGGGGTCGCGGGCGATGCGCGAAAGGCCGCCAAAAACGAATAGCGTGATGGACTGAACGGGAATCTTGTAGTGTCGCGCGACGATGCTGTGGCTCAGCTCGTGAAAGATCACCGAGGCAAAGAACAGGAAGCTCGTGACGATGCCCAGAGTCCAGTGCTGCGCACGCGTCCAGCCGGGATGCTGCGAGGTGAACTGAATGGCCAGGGTCAGCGTAATCAGCAAGAAGATGATGAACCAGCTCGTGTGCAGGTAAATGGGGATTCCGAAAATGCGTCCGAGCGGAATGCCGGATTCGCGGGCGGGACCAACCGGTTCTGCCATCCGAGCTCCTTCCGCCGAGATTCTATCAAAGACCCGCGTCTTGTTTTCCACGATTGTGTGCCCCCGGCCACGCCCGCCGGCTCTCGAACGCCGCCAAATCCTTGCCCTTCAATCGACAATCGGGGCTGACGACGTGCAGTACGCAAGATCGCCCGAAGCGGGGTATCAAAACGCGCAGAGGCTCGGCGGCCCAGCTCGCCCAAGGAGGCACGATGAACCGAATTCTGGATGTTGCGGGGGTGGCGGGCGCCATCGCGTTTTCCATGGCCCTCGCGCTCGGACTCGAATGGCTGGGCTTGTGTGGATTGATGCGGCTCATGCCCGGCAAGAAGTAAGGATCAGAACGCATGGCGGGCCGGGAAAAAACCGGGAGCGGGCGCTCGACCAGGATCCTAAACGAGAAATTCCGGGGCAGCAAAGCGATCGGAGCAGGCGAATGCTGAACCTCCGGAGCAACGCCGGCAAAAACCCTTGCGGGTGGCTTCGCCCGGCCGAGGGGTGGAAGCCTGCCCTTTTTCAGGGCTCCGCGCAGTTGACTTGACAACGGCGAGCGGAGCCTCGCGGCGCCGTTCGAGGCCACCCTGCCGGCGGAAGGAAGCGAAACGTGCCAAGAAATCATGCCACGCGGCTATTTTTTAGCGCCTGATTTCGGTGTGTTATGATGGCCACCCACGAACGGGATTTACATCTTGTGGCACCTTCTGCGGCCCCTGCCCGGGTCGATGCGTTCGTTTCTCATCGTCTTCGCTCTGACTGCTCTTGGCGCCGCTGCCGGATCTTCTAGCGCGCGGGCGGCCCAGTCGGCTCCGGGGCTTCCCGCGCAGTGGGATGAAGCCCTCCAGATGCTCGCCGGTAAGGTCGCCAATGTGGCCGATCGCTCGAGGGCGGTCTCGCTGGTTGTAAAGAACCTCTCGTCGCTCAAGTCGAGCGAGGCGGCGGCGATCCGGCAAAGGTTCGAGACCGATTTGATCGAGCGAGGATTTCATCTGGGGAAAGACGGATCGGCGGAAACCCGGGTCACCCTGACGCTTTCCGAGAGCGCGCAAGCTTATCTTTGGGTCGCGGAATGGCCGTCAGGAGATACGCCGCAGGTCGAATTGATTTCCGCACCAAAAATCGAGGCGGTCTTTGACCATCGGGGCGGTGCTTCATTGACTTTGGGAGACCAATGGATCTGGCAGCAGGCCGCGAAATTCATCGATTTCGCCGTCGCTCGGACGGGCGGACCCGATGCGATGCTCATCGTCCTCGAACCGGACCGTCTGGCCTACTACGATTCCGCCGATTTGGTTTCCTGGCAGTTTTCCCGCAGCCT
>Ga0187783_10000553_pt1 | contig 27423 bp, 27 predicted proteins | sample 1015_SJ02_MP02_2_FD_132471 | JGI IMG/M metagenome (GOLD analysis project Ga0187783, IMG submission 132471) | Tropical peat soil microbial communities from peatlands in Department of Meta, Colombia - 1015_SJ02_MP02_20_MG | ecosystem: Environmental > Terrestrial > Soil > Wetlands > Peat | place... | reverse complement strand
TCGTGCGGCGGCCTGCCGTTGGACCTTGCTGCTGACAGCTCGAGCTTGAGCCGCTCGTTCTCGTCGAGTGCCTGGGACAGCCTGTCTTCCAGGTCGTGCTTGCCATCCTCCAGGGTGCGCATGCTCAGTCGCAGGCCAGCCAGGGTCTCGTCGACCTGCCTGCGGCTGTAGCCGCGCACCTCGCGCTCGAACTCGTCGTGCCCCAAGTCCGCGGAGAGGTGGCTGTGCTCGCTCATGTCGTCACCCGTCGTAAGTTCTTGCAGGTCCCGGCGCGGCCGCGCGGTATCGGCTCCAAGCCGCGGGAACACCCCGGATTCTGCGGTTTGTAGTGCCACGCTCGCCGGCTAGCTGCGGAGACGGCCTACCGGGCGCAACGATTCTGCGATGTCGGGCACGACTCTCGTCCCTAACCTCCCGCCAGCGCAACCGAAACGATGTTTTGTCCGTAATTACGAACTTTACGGAATTGGCCTCTGCATCGGGCCCACTCCCTCCCATGCGCGACGGCCAGCGCTGGACTACCGCACCTCAGCTGAAACAATCGCATCGCGCGATGGCCGGCGCGCGACGGCAGGGCAGGATTGCCGGCTGGCGGGAGCGGAGGGCATATGCAAGCGCTGATCGGCTCGCTGGGTGCGGAGCAGCCATCCATCCATCCGGAGGCGTGGATCGCGCCTGGCGTGGTGATCGTGGGCCGCGTCACGCTTGGCCGGGCCGCCTCGGTCTGGTACGGCTCGGTGCTGCGCGCTGAGCAGGCCGAGATCATCGTCGGCGCGGAGAGCAACATCCAGGACCTGTGCTGCCTGCACGTAGACCCAGGAGAGCCGGTCGTGCTGGAGGACCGGGTCAGCCTTGGTCACCGTGCCGTGGTGCACGGCGCGCACGTGGAGGCGGGCGCGCTGATCGGCATCGGCGCCATCGTGCTCGGCCGCGCGCGGGTGGGTGCCGGCAGCCTGGTGGCCGCCGGGGCGGTCGTGACGCCCGGCGCCACGATCCCGGCCGGCGTGCTCGTGGCCGGCGTTCCCGCCCGGGTTGTCCGCGACCTGACAGACCAGGACCGCCAGGGGTTTGCCGACACGCCGGCTAACTACGTGGCGCGGGCTGGCCGCCACCGCGGCGCGGCCTGGCGCCAGGTCGAGCCTGGCCTCGGCAGTACGCCGCGGGATTAAAGCCGCGAATCCTTCGCATCGCGTTAGCGGGTGGTATGGGAAATGGCCCTGATGTGTCATGCGCGCGGGCGGCCCGCGCACTAGCCTGATTCGCAGATGAAGGTCACGAACCTCTCCGATGGAGGTGGGCGCGCTGCGATACGAAGACGTAGACCTGCGCTTCCACGACCGCGTCGCGCTTGATGAGATCGAGCTGTACGCGGAGGTCCTGAGCGCCGTGGCAGCAGCCGACCGGAGGCTGACGCCCGCTGAGCTGGATGAGGTACTTGGGCTGCGCCGGCCCGCGAGCGCCGACGCCTGCGCCGGCAAGTAACGACCGCGTCAGTCGCGACGTCAGCTCTCCGGATGCAGTGAGTACATGACGTCGGTATCCCAGTGCGTGAAGCCGAGCGACTCGTACAGTCCGATCGCGGCCGAGTTGGTCTCGTCGACGTAGAGCATGACCTGTGATAGTCCCTGTGCCCGCAGGTAGCGCAGGCCGACCAGGGTGAGCGCCCGGCCAAGGCCGGTGCCGCGCTCGCCGGGATCGACCCCGACGACGTAGACCTCGCCGATGGCCTCGTGACCGTGCTCGGCACGCTCGGCCTTGGCCGCGCCGTCACCCGGCTGCGGGCCGGGCAGGGCGCCGTGGATCTTCGTCCAGTGGAAGCCGGCGAGCGTGCCGTCGCGGTCGGCCAGGAAGAAGCCATCGGGATCGAACCACGGCTCTCGCTCCCGCATTTCCAGGTCCCGGATCGTCCAGGCGCCCTGCTCGGGGTGCCGGGAGAATGCCCTGTGGTTGAGCCTGACCCAGGCATCCTCGTCCTGGCCGGGAACGAAAGTCCTGATCCGGATGCCGGCTGCTACCTGCGGCCTGTCGATCCTGGCCTGCAGCGAGCGGCGCATCTGCCACAGGGCGCGCGTCCGGCTGAAGCCGGCCGCAGCAGCCATCCTCGCCGCGGCGGGCAGTTCGCCGTGCGCCCACAGCCGCAGGCCTGCCTGGCCGGCCTCCTCGACCATCGCGCGGCCCAGGATCACGCCGAGGCCCTGGCGGCGCAGCGGCGGATCAATCACCATCTCGCCGGACGGCCCCTCGACCGGGTCGGTCGGATCCAGGTGCGCGTAACCGGCAACCGAGCCATCCCGCCAGAGCAGGATGTTGCGGGCGCGCGGATCGCCGCCATACCGCAGATGCAGCATGACGTGCTCCGACAGCGGGCTGACTCCGTCCTCGTCCGCCGCGCGCTGCACGACGGCCAGCACGGCGGCGGCCTGGTCGGCAGTCAACTGCCCGCTTACCGCCACGCTGACGCCGGGTGCAGCCGGCTGCGGGCTAGCGGTCGCCATGTGCGCCAGGCGCCATGCCGACAGGCTCGGTGGCCACTCGCGGCAGAGGGGGGCCGGCCATTACCTGGCCCGCATCGCCCGTGCCGCCACCGGCCAGGTCCTGCTCCGCAGCCCGGTCCTCGCGCGCGGGCTGCTGCTCACCCGGTAGCTGGCCGTTGGCGGCCGCCGCCTTGGCTGGCACGAACCGGTAGCCCACGTTCCTGACCGTGCCGATCAGGTCCTCGTTATCGGCGCCGAGCTTTGCCCGCAGCCGCCGGACGTGCACGTCGACGGTCCTGGTTCCGCCGAAGTAGTCATATCCCCAGACTTCCTGCAGAAGCTGGGCTCTGGTGAACACCCGGCCCGGGTGCTGGGCAAGGAACTTGAGCAGCTCGAACTCCTTGAATGTCAGGTCGAGCGCGCGGCCGTTCATCCGGGCCGAGTAGGTGGCCTCGTTGACGACAAGCTCGCCGGACCTGATCTCGTTCGGCGGCTCGGCGACGGCCTCCGCGGTCCGGCCGATCGCCAGTCGCAGCCGCGCCTCGACCTCGCCGGGCCCGGCCGTGTGCAGCAGGAAGTCGTCGGCGCCCCAGTCGGCCGAGGTCGCCGCCCACCCCCCGTCCGAGACGATCACGATGACGGGGATGTTGCTGGCCGCCGATCGCAGCACGCGCAGCAGCCGCCTGGCATGGACCAGGTCGCGCCGGGCGTCGATCAGCACCGCGTCGGGCGCTGGCCTGCTGGCGATGACCTGCTCTGCCACCGCGGGTACCACGCGCACGACATGCGGGAGCAGGCTAAGCGACGGCACGATATCGGCGGACGACTCGCGCGCGCTGGTGAGCAGCAATACATTGCTCAACCGCTGCCACCTCCGGCCTGCGGAGTACCTCCGCCGGGAAGATAAGCCCATCAGTCCCTGCTGCACACCCGGGTCGTCGTCGGCGGGGCTCGCTATGAGCGAGGATAGCTGACATGACGACGGTGACCTTGCGGTACTGGGCAGCGGCCAGGGACGCGGCCGGCGTGGCGGAGCAGGTTATCGTCGCCGACACGCTCTCCGCGGCGCTAGCCCAGGCGGGCGATGAGGCGGTCAGGGACCGGCTAGCCATGGTCTTGCAGCGCTCGTCCTTCCTCATCAATGGTGACCCTGTCGGCCGGAGGGCGGCCGACACGGTAGAGCTCACCGACGGCGCGATAATCGAGGTCCTGCCGCCCTTCTCCGGCGGTTAACCCGACGAACCACGCTGGTGTAAGCCCACCTGCGGCTGAATCCGGATTCGGTTCCGGTGCGCCTGCAATTCGTCATGAAATGCGACACCGAATCCGGGATAAGCCGCCCGGCCTGAACCGAGCACGCGGTGGCAACGTTATGCGAGGTGTGGCAGGGCAACCGATAGCCGAGGCCGGGAGTTCTCGACAGGTGGCATCCGATGAGGATCTCGTCCGCGCGCTCTACGCCGAGCACGCTGGACCGCTGCTGCGGTACGCGATCCACCTCATGAGCGGAGACCGGCAGCGGGCGGAGGACATCGTGCAGGAGACGCTGCTGCGTGCGTGGCAGCACCCAGAGGCGATCGCCGACCGGCCCGCCAGGCCGTGGCTGTTCGCCGTGGCCAGGAACCTTGCCATTGACTCATACAGGTCACGGCGCGTGCGGCCGCATGAGGTCGGCGAGGCCGCGCTCGACGTGCTTGCCGGACCTGACGATGCCGACCGGGCGCTGGAGTCCTGGGCCGTAGCGGACGCGCTGAGCGCGCTGCGCCCCGACCACCGCAGCGTTCTCCTGGAAACCTACTATTACGGCAAATCGGTTGCAGAGGCTGCCTTGACGCTTGGGATACCGGCAGGGACCGTGAAATCCAGAACCTTCTACGCACTCCGTGCCCTGCGGCTGGCACTGGAGGAACGGGGGCTGGCGCCATGACGGTAACCGGTGCTAGTGGCCCTGCCTGCAGGGATGTACGCCTGCTGCTCGGCGTCTACGTGGTCGGTGCCATTGACCCGGCCGAGCGCGCCGAGGTCGATGAGCACCTGAGCGAGTGCCAGGCCTGCCGCGACGAACTGGCCGGGCTGGCCGGGCTGCCGGCCATGCTGGGCCGGGTGCCGGCCGCGGACGTGGCCCGGATGGACGAGTCCGTGACGAGCTTGCCGGCTCATCAGGAGCCGTCGCCAGAGCTGCTGGACTCGCTGCTCAAGAAGGTCGCCGGCCGTCGCAGGACGCGGATGTGGCGCGGCGTCGCCGCGGTCGCCGCCGCTGCCGTGATCGCGGCCGGTGGCACGGCCGTCGCGCTGGAGGCGACTAGCTCGCCCGCGGGGCATGGCAGGGTCTGGAGTTCCGCCAGCGGCACCAACGCCGCTGACCACGTCGCGGCAGTCGTCGACTACACGCGTGCTGCCGGAAACGGCACCGACATGCGGGTCCAGGCCAGCGGTATCAGTCCCGGCACGACCTGCAAGTTCTGGGTTATTTCCGGAAACGGGCCCGTCTACGCCGGAACTTGGACGGTCGAAGCGTCCCTGTACGGCCTGGGCAACCCGTGGTACTCCGAGCACGTCAAGGTAGCGCCAGGCTCGGTCAGGGGCTTCCAGATAACCGCTGGCGGGAAGGCGCTCGTAACAATTCCGGCTGCCTGAGTCGGGAATTCGGGAATGCCGCCGCCCCGCGCGCGCTTGTAACCGCCGTGGCACCCGGACTGATCGCGCTGGTCGCGGCGCTAGCCTGCGCCGTTGCCGCGGGCGCCGCCTGGCGCCGCGGGAACGGGCGGATGCGCAGCGTGGGCGGTGCCCGTCGGGCCGGCGCCTCCGCGGCCGGCCAGCCTGCAGACGGATGGCCAGCTGACGGATCCGCAGCCGGCGGCCCGGCGGCCGGGGTGGTGCTGACCAGCGACCAGCTCGGGCACGAGCTGGGCGAGCGGGCCACGCTGGTGCAGTTCTCGTCCGCGTTCTGCGCGCCGTGCCGGGCCACCCGCCGGATTCTGGCCGACGTGGCCGGGATGACTGAAGGGGTGGCCCACATCGAGATCGATGCCGAGTCCCGGCTCGACCTGGTCCGCAGCCTGAATGTGCTGCGCACGCCGACAGTGCTTGTCGCCGACTCGCAGGGCCGCCTCATCAAGCGCGCATCCGGTCAGCCGCGCAAGGCCGACGTGATCGCCGCCATCGGGCAGGCGACAGGCGAAAAGATTCCCACATATCTGGTCGGGAAAGAAGATAGTGACAGCAGCTCACCGCGCGCATAGCATCTGCTACGTGCCTGCCCGCCATTCCAACCGCCGGCCGCCATGGGGACCTGCCCTTACCAAGCGGCGCGCAGTGGACTTCTGCCGCGTTTCCACCGCAATCTGTCCGCGCTCGGCGCTGCTCAGCTAGCAGCTCAACCGGCTGGCCTGACTGGCCAGCGGTCAGCAGGACGTTAGAGCCGGCTACCACCGCAAGCCCGCCAGTCAACACCGAAGCCAGGCCCGGCGCGGGTTGCTCCGCCGAGAGCCACGCACTTCGTCCGATGTCAGGCGCATGAGCGAGAGGGAGCAGGTAGTGCAGATCGATCCCAGGGGACCGCGTTTCGGCGCGCTACTCACCATGGTCGTCTTCGCGATCGTCCTGGCGACGGGCAGCTACTGGGTGCTGGCAGCGCAGGCCGTGGTGTTCGCCATCGGTACCCTGCTCGGCATTCAGTACTCGCCGTACGGACTGATCTACAAGTGGCTGGTCAGGCCCCGGCTTGGCCCGCCCAAGGAGCTGGAGGATGCGGCCCCGCCGCGGTTTGCCCAGGCCGTGGGCCTCGTCATCAGCATTGTCGGGGTGGCGGGCTATGCGGCAGGAATTACGCCGCTCGGGATTACCGCCGCCGCCCTCGGCCTGATCGCCGCGGTGCTGAACGGGGTGTTCGGGCTGTGCCTTGGCTGTGAGATGTACCTGATGATCCGACGTACCTGGCCGGCCCAGGCCGGTGCCGGCCGGAACTAGACCCTGCGAAAACACACAAGAGGAGGAGTTACCCATGAGTCGTTCCGACGTCCTAGTGGACGCTGACTGGGTCGAGGCCCACCTAGGCGACCCGGGCATCGTCCTGGTCGAAGTCGACGAGGACACGAGCGCTTACGACAAGGGTCACATCCGCGGTGCGGTGAAGATCGACTGGAAGAAGGACCTGCAGGACCCGGTACGCCGGGACTTCATCGACAGGGCGGGGTTCGAGAAGCTGCTGTCAGAGCGCGGGATCTCCAACGACGACACCGTCGTGCTGTACGGCGGCAACAACAACTGGTTCGCTGCCTACGCGTACTGGTACTTCAAGCTGTACGGCCACCACAACGTGAAGCTGCTCGACGGCGGCCGGAAGAAGTGGGAGCTCGACTCCCGCGAGCTGGTCACCGAGGTGCCCGCGCGGCCCGCTACCGACTACCACGCTCAGGACCAGGACGCTACCATCCGGGCCTTCCGTGACGAGGTCGTGGCGGCCATCGGCAGCAGGAACCTCATCGACGTCCGCTCGCCCGACGAGTTCGCCGGCCGCCTGCTCGCGCCCGCCCACCTCCCGCAGGAGCAGGCGCAGCGCGGCGGTCACGTGCCGACCGCCAGGAACGTCCCCTGGTCAAAGGCAGCCGAGGAGGACGGCACGTTCAAGTCCGACGACGCCCTGCGGGCGCTGTACTCCGAGGCTGGCGTGGACTTCGGCACGGACACGATCGCCTACTGCCGGATCGGCGAGCGGTCCGCGCACACCTGGTTCGTGTTCCACGAGATCCTCGGCCACCCGAACGTCAAGAACTACGACGGGTCCTGGACCGAGTATGGCTCGCTGGTCGGCGTGCCGATCGAGGTCGGGGACCCCACATGACCGATTCGGTACAGGCGGCCGCCGGCGGCTGCGGCGCTCCGACGGACGCGCCGCTGGTCACGTCGGCCGGCAACCAGGCAGTAGTGCAGGGCACGGTGACCCGCAGCGGTTCGCCGGTGTCGACTGGCTATGCCCGGCTGCTCAACACCAGCGGCGACTTCGTGGCAGAGGTCCCGCTCGGAGCCGGCGGCGAGTTCCAGTTCTTCGCAGCGCCCGGCGAGTGGACTCTCACGGTGCTGGCGCCTGGCGGCGTCCGTGCCGAGCGTGGCGTGACTGCTGCCATCGGCGAGATCAACCGCGTGGAGGTAGCCGTCTAACCGCCGCTGCGATCCTGGTCAGGGCTCAGGGCGGCATACCCGTAACCACGGGTATGCCGCCCTGACTGCTGTTCTCCTACTTGCCATCGGGTCGTTGCCTTAACTGCCATATGTAGTTCAACTGCTGTACACCTTCGCCCCCTACAAAGAAGGACGTCACTACCTGTCCTCGGGACATCACCCGCAAGCATCAGGGGCGAAGGCAGTCATCATGTCGATTGAGCTCGATCCAGCCGACCCAGCGAAGGCTCCCGCCACGGCGACCGCGGCAAAGGCGGCGCCTGCCATCGACGCGCTGGCTCCGGCGCCCGCTGACACTGTCGCGCTGAAGGCTGTCAACCTGACGCTGAGCTTCGGGTCAACCAAGATCCTTTCTGACATCAGCGTGGACGTCAGGCGGGGCTCGGTGACGGCACTCATCGGCCCGACTGGTTCGGGGAAGACCACGCTGCTGCGCACCTTCAACCGGATGAACGACAAGGTTGTCGGCTACCGGCACGACGGCGACGTGCTGCTGGAGGGCCGCAGCATCTGGCACTCAGGCGTCGAGCTGATGGCCCTGCGCCGGAAGGTGGGGATGCTCTTCCAGCGTCCCAACCCGTTCCCCATGTCGATCATCGAGAACGTCACAGCCGGCGTGCGCGCGCACCGCATGGCCGGCCGCAGCGAGCTGCATGCCGTGGCCGAGCAGCATCTCAGCGCCGTGGGCCTGTGGAACGCCGTGAAGGACCGGCTCAAGGACTCGCCGTTCCGGCTCTCAGGCGGGCAGCAGCAGCTGCTGTGCCTGGCCAGGGCGCTCGCCATCCGGCCGGACGTGCTGCTGCTCGATGAGCCCACGTCCGCGCTCGACCCCAACGCGACCGAGTCGATCGAGAAGCTGATCAGGACGCTGGTCCCGAACCTGACCGTCGTGATCGTCACGCACAACATGGCGCAGGCTCGGCGGGTCGCCGACGACACCATCTTCCTGAACCAGGGCCGGATGGTCGAGCACGGCAGCACGGAGCAGGTTTTCGAGCACCCCGCCCAGGACGAGACGGCCCGCTACGTGGGCGGCCGCTTCGGCTAATGGAAGACCACCCGTGCGGGGGGATGGCAGTCCCCCCGCACGGGAGCAGGGCCGCGCTTGCGCGGACCGCAGTCGCACGCATCCGCGTGCGAGTCGTGTAACGCACGCGTAAGCGTGCAGAAGTAAAGGAGTATTCCTCGGTGGCCAAGAAGATCCGCTTGGTTTGCACGGCGGCCGCCCTTGTTCCGCTCACCGTGCTGGCTGCGGCGTGCGGCTCGAGCTCACCCTCCAAGAGCTCCAGCACTACCGCCACGGCCGCGAATGCGAGCGGCAAGGAGATCTCGGAGACGGGCAGCACGCTGCTGTTCCCGCTGTTCGGGTCCTGGCAGACTGCCTACTCGACCACGAACACCAGTGTCACCATCACCTCGGGCGCCACAGGGTCCGGCACCGGCATCGCAGATGCCGCCGAGGGACTGGTGAACATCGGCGCGTCGGATGCCTACCTGTCCAGCTCGGACATGACCCAGTACCCGAACCTGATCAACATCCCGCTGACGGTCGCGGCGGTGATGGTCAACTACAACGTGCCGGGCGTGACCAAGCCGATCAACCTGAACGGCACGGTGCTGGCTGAGATTTACACCGGCAAGATCACCAAGTGGAACGACTCGGCGATCGCTGCCCTGAATTCCGGCGTCAGCCTGCCTGACCTGCCGATCGTGACGCTGCACCGGGCTGATGGCTCGGGCAGCACGTTCCTATTCACCTCCTATCTGAACGCGCAGGACCCGTCGGCGTGGCCGTCCTCGCTGGTCGACACCACCATCACCTGGCCGACCGTGGCCGGGCAGCTCGCCGAGACCGGCAGCGGCGGCATGGTCACCGGCTGCGGCGCCACCAAGGGCTGCATCGCCTACATCGGGATCAGCTACCTGACCAAGGCGACGGCAGCGGGCCTCGGCGAGGCTGCGCTTGCCAACAAGGCAGGCAGCTACACCCAGCCCACCGCCAGCTCCATCACGACGGCGCTGAGCAGCTTCCCGGCCGTGCCGTCCAACGGCGCGGAGTCGCTGATCAACACCTCGGCGGCCGGCGGCTATCCGATCATCAACTACGAGTACGCGGTGGTCGACAAGAAGCAGCCGAGCGCCGCGGAGGCGACCGCGCTGAAGGCCTTCCTGAACTGGATCATCACCAACGGTGACACCTCGAAGTACCTGACCCCGGTCGGCTTCCAGCCGCTGCCGAGCGGGACCTCGTCGGTGTCCAGCAGCCTGATCAGCTCGATCAGCGGGTGATCTGGTGACGGCTTCCGCACCAACCGTGCAGCCGGAAGGGGGGGCGGGCCTCCCGCCCTCCCGCCGGCTGGGCGGCACGCTGCGCACCCGCCTCGGGGCCGGCGAGCCGATCCGCTGGCTCGGCCTGTGCGGGGCGCTGGTGCCGCTGGCCATGCTGCTCTTCGTTCTCATCACCCTGATCGTCAAGGCGATCCCGGCGCTGGAGTTCAGCGGCTGGCACATGCTCACCAGTACCTCCTGGAGCTTTGGCTCGCAGTACGGCAAGCCGGTCGTCAGCCAGGGCATCCTGCACAACTCGGGCGAGGCGTTCGGCGCCCTGCCTGAGATCCTCGGCACGCTCGCGACCTCCGCCATCGCGCTGATCGTCGGGGTGCCGATCGCGATTGGCGCCGCGCTGGTCATCGTGGAGCGACTGCCGCGGCGGCTCGCCAGCGGCGTGGGGCTGTTCCTGGAACTGCTCGCCGGCGTGCCCAGCGTGATCGTGGGCCTGTGGGGCGCACTGACGTTCGGCCCGTTCATCGCGCACGACATCGCGCCGCTGATCGCCAACCACGTGCCCGACTGGCCTGGCCTTGGCTTCCTGCGCGGGGACACCGGCAGCGGCGAAGGCCTGCTGACGTCGGGCCTGGTCCTCGCCGTCATGATCATCCCGATCGTTGCCGCGACCGCGCGCGACCTGATCCGCGGCGTGCCGATCCTGCCGCGGGAAGGGGCCGTCGCGCTTGGCATGTCCGACTTCGAGTGCGCGCGGAAGGTCACGCTGCCCTGGGTGGGCGCGGGCCTGATCGGTGCTGTCGTGCTCGGTCTCGGCCGGGCTCTCGGCGAGACCATCGCCGTGGCCATGGTGTGCGGCGTGGCGCTGGGCAGCCTGCCCACGAACCTGTACGCCGCGATGATCACAATCGCGGCGAACCTTGTCGAGAACATCGATACCGCCATCACCGACAAGATGGATATCAGCGCATTCGCGGCGCTCGGCCTGATCCTGCTTGTGATCACGCTCGCGGCGAACATCATTGCGCGGATGCTCGTCCGCCGCGTGTCTGGCACGGCTCTGCCGGTTGGCAGGGGGTTCTGACCATGAGTTCCATACCGGCACCAGCCGCCGGACCCGCCCGATCCCTTTCACAGGACGGCTGGCCAGAGGTGCCAGTCCGCCGCAAGGTCGCCAACGTCGCGTTCTGGGTGCTGTGCTTTGCCGCGCTCGCCGCGGTGATCACGCCAACGGTCTGGCTGGCCGGCGGTGTCCTGGTGCGCGCCATCCCGAACTTCCAGTGGAGCGTGCTGACCACCGACACTTACGGTGCCGACCAGGGCGGCCTGGAGCAGGCGATCCTCGGCACCCTCTACATCACGGTTGGCGTGATCGTCGTCGGCGGCACGATCAGCATCCTGACCGGGCTGTACCTGGCCGAATTCGCTGCGGGCCGGCATCGTGGCGTGCTCCGCGGCGCCTACGAGGTGCTGGCGGGCATCCCCTCGATCGTGCTGGGCCTGGTGGGCTACCTGACGCTGGTGATCGCGCTGCACTGGGGATTCGGCCTGCTCCCCGCCATCCTGGTGCTGTCGGTCATCGTCACGCCCTACATCACCAAGGCCACCGAGACGTCGCTGGCCCAGGTGCCTACCAGCTACCGCGAGGGCGCCGAGGCGCTTGGCCTCGCGCCAAACTGGACGCTCCGCAAGATCGTCTTCAAGGCCGCGGTGCCCGGCATCATCACTGGCCTGCTCGTGGCCATCGCGATCTCCGTTGGCGAGACCGCGCCGCTGCTGATGACAGCAGGCTGGAACGAGACCAACCCGACGCTGACGCTGACGCAGCATCCGGTCGGGTTCCTCACCTACGCGATCTTTAACTTCTGGGACCAGCCCTACAAGAGCGCGGTCGATCTGTCCTACGACGCCGCCCTCATCCTGCTGGTCTTCGTGCTTGTGCTGATTCTGCTCGGGCGAGTGATCGCCGCACGCGCGCGGCGACACGCGGAATGAAAGGCAATGGATCCCGACCGCGCCGACCTGTCACTTGTCGGTGGGCAGGAAGACACCGCCGCCGCGGCGCGGCGGACGCCAGCGCAGCCGGATGACGTCCTTAGCTGGCCGCAGGGCCGGCGGGTGCCGGCGCTGCCCGGCCAGCGAGGTCGCAGTGGACGCGGCGGCGTGGTGACCCAGGACACTACGCGGCACGCGGTGAGCGTCCTGGCCGACCGCCTCGCGGCCGCGCTCGTGCATCACGAGCCTGGCTGGCGGCTGCCCAGGCACTCCGCGCTCGCCCGCCGCTACAGCGTGAGCGCGGCGGAGATCGATGCTGCCGTCGATGAGCTCATCGCCCGGCACATGGTCAGGCGGCTGGCCGACGGCCAGCTGTACCGGGCCAGCCCGGCCGAGTACATCATCGGCCTTGAGGGCGTGCCTGGACTGCTGTCCTACGTCGATGCGATGGGCGGCGAGTTCACCTGCCGCAGCCGCCAGGTGACCTGGCGGCTGCCACCCGAGGACATCAGCTGGGCGCTGCGAGTGTCGGCGGCAGGCCCGGTCTGCGTCGTCAGGTTCCTGTGGACCGCGGGGGGCGAGCCGGCCGCTCTGTGCACCACCTACGTACCCGGCGACATCGCCGGCCGGCCAGACGCCAGCGCCGCTCGGCCAGACGCCGGCCAGCCTCTCCCTGCCACCCTGAACCTCATGCAACTGACCGGGGTGACCGAGGCCCTCGGGTCTGGTCCCGAATTTGACCGCACGGCCGTGACCGGGGCGCCAAGCTCCCTGCATGTCGAGATGCAGGCACCGCCGCCTTCGGTGGCTCGCAGCCTGCGCCTGTCGGCGGGGCAGCCCGCCATGATGGTCACGGTCCGGTTCGACGACCAGAAGCTCGCCAGGCCGGTCGCGCTGACGACGGCCGTGCTGCGGGCGGACATGTTCCGGCTGGTGCTGCACTCGCCCCAGCCGCCGGTGCCGGACAACAGCGCGGGCAGTTTGCCAGATTCATGGACAGATGCCGCGGAGGACTGGGAACCTTGACCCGAAATGAGGACCCAGCACGGGCAGTCGAGGGTTTCCGGCCGGAACGCTCTGGCGTGGCCGGCTGAGCACGCGCCCCGCGGGTCCGGTTCCGGCCCGCACCGCCACGGCGTTCCGGCCCGGCCAGGCTGGACGGGGCGCCGCGAGCTTGCCGCCGGGCTGGCTACCGCCGCGCTGTTAGCCGAACTCCTGCTCGCGCCGGTCACGCTTGCTCTGACTGGGGCGCTCGTCGCGATCGGCCGTGTCGCCAGGTGGCGCCTGCACTGGCTCGCAGTTCCGGCCGCCGCGGGGTTGTGCCTGACGGTCGGCGGCGGCGTGCGGCCTGCCGTGGCTGGCTTCGCCGGCTGGCCGGCGCGGCTGGCGGGCTACCTGTCCGGCACGCATACCCGGTTAGGCCGGTTACCGCACCCGCCTGCCGTGCTCGGCGGTGCTTGGCACCTGCAGCCAGGCCAGCTGCCGCTGGCGCTGCTGGCCGGCTCGGCGCAGGCCGGAGCCCTGCTCTGGCTGAGCTGGCGGGCCGTCACGGCGCGGTCGGGGCCTGCGGCCTTTCCCGGCCCGGTGCGCCGGGACTGGCGGCCAGGGCTGATCGCCGCCGTGCGGCGGCGGTACGGCGTCGCCGCACTGTCCGCCGGGCGTACCGTGACCGCCACCGGGTGCGCGGTTGGCATCGAGACTGGCATCGGCAGCCGGGTCGGACTGTCGTGGGCCGATGCCGAGCGCGGGATCCTGGTCACCGGCTCCGACGCCGCTGGCATCGAGCAGGTCTGCTTTGCGGCCGCCAGCGCAGCCATCCGCCGCCGGAAGACCGTGATCGCCGCCGACCTGGCTGCGACCAGCCCGGCCGAAAGCGCGCCGTGCTCGGTGCTGGCCGCGATCGCGCGCTCGCTGGCCGTGCCGGTCCTGCGCCTGCCTGTCGCTGACCCTGATGGTGCTGGCCCTGATGGTGCTGGCCCTGATGGTGCTGGCCCCGATGATGCTGGCACCGTGATGGCGGCGCTCGGGCAGGCCATGCTCAGCCGCGAGGTGGTGCTCGCGGCCGGCCGTGGCGCGGTGGCTGGGCTGCCGGCCCTGGCGGCCCTGGCAGCCCTGGCAGCCCTGGCAGCGAGCCTGCGCGACCTGGGACTGCGCGGTGACCTGCTGGCATGGGTGCATGGCTGCGAGGCCGCCGATGGCCGGAGGCTGGGCCAGCTGCTCGAACTCGGCTCCGGCGCCGGTGCCGCGCTGCTGCTCAGCACCGCCAGCGACGCGGCCGCGGGCCAGCTGGCCAGCGCGGTGCGGGCCACAGTCGCGGTCGGCCCGGTGAGTCCCGACCTGGCCGTTCAATTGATAACGGCGCTGACGAACGGCGCGCCGGACGCGCCGGGCGAGGCTTTCGGCCTGGCCGCCGCCACCGCGGCCGCCGGAACGGGCCAGGACGCCGGAGCCGCCGCGTTTCCTGACATGACGGCGAGCCGTCAGAACGCGGTAGCGGTGCTGACCGCTCAGCCGGCCGGGACCTTTGCCGTTCTGAGCCGCGGCCAGCTGGTGACCGGATGCGCTGTCACGCCGCTGCGGACGGCGGGGCTGCCATGACCGGCCCGGCGCAGGCGTCGCTGCGCAGCGCTCCGCGCGGCCGCCTCCGGGCCGACCTGGTGTACCTGGGCTGGTGCCATGCGGTCGCGCTGCCCGATCCGGGCCCGCGGCCCGAGCCGCCGCGGCGGCAGGCGCTGGCCGAAGTCGATGCGGACTGGCTCGCGGCCCAGCGCCGCGAGCAGGCGCTGCTGGACAGGCCAGCCTGGCTGGGAACGGCAGCCTGCGGCGGCATCGCGGTGGCCGCGGCCGGGTGCTGGCTGGCCGGGGTGCTCCGGGCCGGGCTGGCCGGGCTGGCCCTGGCCACCGCGGCGGTCGCGGCCGGTGCCTGCCTGCTAGCGGTTGCGAGCGGTCGGCGAGCCTTGCGGGCGCAGATCGCGGCCGAGCACGAGCGCGTCCGTCAGATCGCGGCCGTCCAGCGGGCTCAGCTGGCGGCACGGCAGCGGCAGCAAGCCACTAGCTCGCGCGACTGGCAGCAGCGCAGCGCGGCGTACCGGCGTCAGCCGCACTGGTACCCCGTCACGCTGCCGGCGCAGGTCAGCCGGCTGGACGTGGCCGGCGGCACCCGCGCCGGGTGGTCGGCGCTGCTGACGATGCTGGCCGGCCCGCGGCTGGCCGCCGGCGGCGAGGTGACGGTGCTGGACCTGACCGAAGGCGGTGTCGCCGCGGACCTGGTCGCGCTGGCTAGCGGGCTGGGCATCAGCCCGCTGGTCTGGGTGCTGCCCGCCGACCTGCCGCAGCTCGACCTGGGGCTGCGGCTTGGCCCCGACGCGCTTGCCGAGGTTCTGGCGCTGACGGCGGCGGCCGCCGAGCCCGCCGGATCGGTCGCGGCGGACCCGGCTCGGGACGCAGCGCTCCTTCGCCGGCTGCTGGCGGTGCTCGGACCCGAGGCTGGCATGGCCCGCCTCACCGCGGCCCTGCGGGCGCTGGCGCAGGCCGGCGGCCCGCGCGAGCAGCTGGCGGCGGGTGCGCTGCTGCCCGAGCAGCTGAGTGCGCTTGGCGGCATGTTCGGCCGGGGCGCCGAGCACCTGGTCGTCGACCGGGCCTGGACGCTCGAAGCCCGGCTGGCGGTGCTCAGCCCGCTCGGCACCGCGCCGGCCGACCTGCTGCCTAGCCCGCTGCGGATCGCATGGCCAGACCGCCGGGGAACCGCGACCGGCAACCGGGTGCTCGCGAGCTACCTGACCGTGGCGCTCACCGAACTGCTGCGCCAGGCGCCGGCGGCGCAGACCGGCCCGTGGCAGCAGACCGTCTGCGTGCTCGGCGCCGAGCGGCTGCCCGGTGACGCGCTCGACCGGCTGTGCGACGCGGCAGAGGCCGCCGGCGCCGGCCTCGTGATGGGCTACCGGGCGATCCCGGCTCAGATAAGGGAACGGCTAGGCCGCGGCAACGCCGCGGTCGCCTTCATGCGGCTCGGCAACGCCGAGGACGCCCGGGCTGCTGCCGAGCAGATCGGGTCCGAGCACCGCTTCGTGGTCAGCCAGCTCACTGACACCGTTGGCCTTTCGGTGACCGACACTGTCGGGGACTCCTACACCAGCACCGTCGGCACCGCCGACTCGGTGGCCGACTCGGGCTCGGCCACGCTCACGGCCGGGCGGAGCCGGGGCCGCGGGCGGAGCCGGCATGGTTCGTTCGCGCCGTTCGCCGACTTCACCGGGTCGGCCAGCCGGGACGCCAGCACCTCGTCGGCGTGGTCGGACTCGCGATCGGTGACCGAGGGCATCAGCACCAGCACGTCCTGGGGCGTGAGCACATCGCGTGCTCTGGGGACCAGCAGCTCGGTGGCGGGCACCCTGCAGCGGTCGCGTGAGCTGGTGATCGAGCCGCACGAGCTGCAGCACCTGCCGCAGACCGCGGTGGTGGTGTGCCGGGCGGGCCCCGGCGGCCGGGAGGTGCTGCTGGCCGACGCGAACCCCGCGATCATGACGCTGCCGACCGCGACGCTCGCCACGATGCCCGATGTTCCGGCCTCCCGGCCTGGCCCAGCCCGGCCGCCTGGCGGCCCGAGGCCGACGTCCTAACCGCGGGTCAGCGGCCGGCCGGCGAGCGAGGTCGGGTGGTGGCCGCTGGGCCGGCGGCCGCGGACGGTTGCTCGCGGGCCGCGAATCAGGTGTTTTACCCAGTACGTGCTTTGTCTGCGGCGCTGCGCGATGATTGCCGTGCTCGATAAGGCTGGCGGCGACCGCGTGCTGCTGATGCGCTGGCACAGCTTCATCGTGGATCGCCTGAGTCTGGGACAGCACCGAGAGTTCTGCAGGGAGGCGAACGAGTGCAGGAAGCCAGCGGGGTAGCGGTGGTTATCCTCGCGTGCGATCAGCGGGGCATTGGCGTGCCGAGGCTGCTGGCTGCGACGCGCACAGTTCGGCCGCGCCGAAGCGCCAGCCCCGCTGCTCTGCGCGGATCCGGGATTAGTCACGGCCAAGCGATAGCGGTGCCGGGCGGCCCGCAGTGAGCGCCCCGGCCGGCAATGTCGGCCCAGGGGAGAATGTCCTGGCCAGCTTCGTGGCCAACTACATCGTGGACGGCCGCCCGGTCGAGGGCCGCTTGTACCTGACGGATCAAGGGCTGGTGTTCAAGCCGTCGCACGTGGGCGGCCGGGTGGCATTGAGCACCAGCTGGCCAGATATTGCCAGCGCCGATGTGGAGCCGAGCGGACCGGGCTCGCCCCGGCGGCGGCTGCGGATAACGACGGTGTCTGGGCAGGTCGGGCTGTTTGTCGTCTGGCGGCCGGCCAAGGCAGCCAGTGCGATCGAGGCAGCCAGGCTTGGTCTCCCGATGCGCTAGCAAACTACGCCGCCAGGGGTAGTTCGAGCGGAAGGTGTGTTGCGTGCGAGTGGCCTACTGGCTGGTTGCCGCGATCCTGGCATGGACGTCCTGGTACGCAATCCGTGTCTCAGTGCGGGCATGGCGTGGCGAGGGCGTCCCGTGGTCACAACGGCGGTCCACGGCGCTGATGGACCCCGACCTGCGTGCCGGGATGGATCGCGGCGGCCTGGCCTTCGGGCTCGCCTGGGGCTTCATGGCGGTTTTCCTGGCCGGATTCGCCCTGGCGTTGTCACTGCACGCGCGGGGCAGGATTGTCGGCGGAGTTCTCTCGGCGGCCGCGGTCGCGATGATCGTCTTCATCGGATTCGGATGCTCGATCGTGGAGTTCAACCGGCCGAAGTTCCTTGTCCCACCGCGACATCGCGACGAGCCAGGGGCTTTCACGGCACGGCGCCGGCTACGTCGGAGTCTGCTGAAGTGAGCCTGAGTATTTCGTCGTCTGGCGCCCGGCGAAGGCCGTGCGGCTCGTGCAGCAGGCCAAACGGGAGTCTCAGCTCGAAGACCGCTGAGACCGCGTGCCGGACTCAGGCCGCCAGCCTCCCGGCCAGCTCAGGGCAGCACCAGCAGGTACATATGCGTGATCGGCGACACCAGGCACAGCGCGATCACGGTGATCGGTATCGATAGCGCCCAGGGGAGCCGGCGGACGAGGATAGCGAGGGGCAGCAGCGCGGCCTCGCCGCGATAGGTATCCACATTCTCGGTCGAGTACAGCAGCAGCCAGGCCAGGACTGCCCACATCGCGATCAGCATGTCCGCATGCAGGTTTGCGCCGCGCCGGACCGCGAGTTCGGTGAGCACGAGCACAATCACGGTAAAGACCAGCAGCGCCTGCAGCGAGATCGCGCCGGCGATGTTGTAGAGATTCGCGACCGACGGGTGCGTCAGCAGCGGCCAGTGCACGAGCGTCTGGAAGGCGCTGGCGACGGCAGCGAGCGGATCGCGCAGCTTGTGCCCGTAGTTTTGCTGTTCGAGCAGGTAGGCATCCCACCGGCCGGTCGACAGCCGCTGGACAAGGGCGAACACCGCGAGCCCGGCCAGAAATGGCGCCAGAACCAGACCGCACTGTCGCAGCCGTTCTCTTACAGCTACGCCGCGCCTGGTGAGCAGCCACAGCGCGCCGGCCGGCGCGACGGCCAGGCCAACCGGGTAGGCGAGCGCCGCGGCTGCGGCCGCTATTCCGGCCGCCAGCGGCCGGCGGCGGTGCAGTAGCGCAAACGCCGTGACAGCGCAGAAGTTGGTCATCGACAGCGGAAACGTCGCGTAGTCGTATACCAGGCCAGGGGCGAGCGCGGCGTAGCACAACGCAACTCCTGCCGCCAGGGCAGGGCGGTCGGCCAGGAAGCATCTCCACAGCACGATCAGGGTCCCGAGGCTGGCCAGCCAGGATACGGCGACCCCGGTCCCGGCCAGTGGCAGGCCGAGCAGGTGCAGGCCGCCGACGATCCACGGGTAACCGGCGAACCATCCGGCGTTACCGCACCACACCGGGTTCAGCCGGGTGCCGCAGGCATACAGGGTGTAGCCGTTCCCGGCGATCGAGAGGTAGTGCTTGCCGTCCTCATGCGCCCAGGTAGCAGCCGCAGCGAAGGGCGACCAGTGATAGGCCAGGCAGGTACCGAACACGATGCTGGTCGCCCCGAGCCACGCAAGAACTGGCGGCCACCAGGACTGCCGCCCCTGGACGGGGCGTTCCGTCGTGGTGGCCGCGGCGTAGTCCAGGCGGCTGCTCATCCTCGCGTCCCCGATCAGGCCGTAGCAACCATGGCTATCTTCCCCAGCGGGGCGGATCACCCACACGACGGTCAGTCTGATGACCGACCCGGCCGTGGCCGGGCCTTTCTGGGCCGGCCAGCCTGAGCGCGGCCGATACGATGCAGTTCGTGACGCGTGAGTTTCGCCAGGTCGATGTCTTTACCGCTGATGCCTATCTGGGCAACCCGCTGGCCGTCGTGCTGGATGCCGACGGCCTGTCCGACGACCAGATGCGACGGTTCGCCAGCTGGACGAACCTGTCGGAGACAACGTTCGTGCTGCCGCCGCGAGATCCCGGCGCCGATTACCGGGTCCGGATCTTCACGCCCAGCCTCGAGCTGCCCTTCGCCGGCCATCCGACGCTCGGCACCTGCCACGCCTGGCTCGAGACCGGCGGGACCCCGCGAACGCCAGGCGTCGTGATGCAGGAATGCGGGGCGGGACTGGTGCGGGTGCGCCAGGACGCGGCCGGGCTGGCGTTCGCGGCGCCGCCGCTGGTGCGCAGCGGCCCGGTCGAGGATGAACTGGCCGACCACATCGCTGAGGTGCTCGGCATCGGCCGGGATGAGATCGTGGACCTGCAGTGGGCCGACAACGGCCCCGGCTGGGTCGCGGTGCTGCTGGCGAGTGCCGAGGCGGTGCTCGCGGTCCGGCCGGGCGCGGTCGACCTGGACCTGGGCATCGCCGGGCCATACCCGCCCGGCTCGGCGGCCGCGTTCGAGGTCCGCGCGTTCACCCCGAGCGTCGCAGCCGTGGAGGATCCGGTCACGGGGAGCCTGAACGCCTCGCTGGCGGAGTGGCTGCTGGCGACCGGCCGGGCTACCGCTCCCTACCTGGCCAGCCAGGGCACGGCGCTCGGCCGGCGTGGCCGCGTGCACATCACCCAGGACGATGACGGCACCGTCTGGGTCGGCGGCGGCGTGGTGACCTGCGTATCAGGGACAGCGTTGCTCTAGCGGGACGCGCACGCGCCGCCACCTGGGCGTGCCGCAGTCGCAAAGGTGAGTACTCCCGGTTTGGCTATAGCCAAACCGGGAGTACTCACCTTTGGCGCTCAGCCTCCACTGGCGGGCACAATTCCGCCCAATCTGCTAGCAGCACGCCGCCCGGCCTGGTAAGCACGCAGACATGGCACCGACCTCGGGCATCAGCGGCGGCGCTGCCGGGCATTGGTACCGCGTCCAGGCAGTCAGCGCGGCTTGCCTAGGCGGCACCGCAGAGCGGGATTACGCATCGGTACTGCCCGCGGTCCTGAACGCGGCCAGGAGCCGTCGGCCCTTCATCGCCGGCTGGCTGTCTCGTGGTGGCGGGGCGCCGCTGGAGCTGATCACCAACGCCGGGCCGCTACCGAAGCTGACCGCCTCGCTTGCCGCCGGGCCGGTTGCCGACCACGATGCGCGTGAGCCGACGGCCGCCGGCGGCCGGGCCGAGGGTAGCGACGGACCTGATGGCGGCAAGGGGCCGGATGGTGACGGCGGAGAGGCTGGTGGCCAGGCCGACGGCGCGGGAGCCGATCGCCCAGGCGACTGGTCCGGGTCCGGCGAAGCTGGCCTGAGCGGCTCCCAGGGCGCAGGCGACGGCGGCCGGTCGGGGCTGGCGCAGGCCGAGGAGATGCTGTTCCCGTGGGGAGCGCGTGGCGCTCCGGTCGACGGCAACATGCTCGCCGACCTCGACCAGCTCGTGTGGGTGGCGTGTCCCGGCCGGCAGGTGCCGCTGGCGGGCGCCAATTCGTCAGCCGACGCCGGGTGGCGCGGGCTGGGCGGGCAGGCCGCGAGCCGGGAGGGCCAAGGCCAGGACAGCGCCGGGCTGCCCACGCTTTTCGAGTCGGCGCTGCAGACGCTGATGGGCCGGCCGTTCGCCTGGCTGATCGTCGCTGACCCGACGGACCTGCTGGACGCGGAGACCGCCGAGCTCCGCAACCAGCTCACCGTGCTGCGCCGTTACGACGAGGAGCAGGCCAGGTTCGACGCCGACCGTGCCGAGCGCCGGCTCGCCGAGCTTGACGCCTACCGCGAGGCGGGCCTGTGGAACGTCCGGGTCCTGGTCGGCGCGTCCTCCGAGCCGGACCTGCGGCTGATAGCGCCGCTGCTGGTCGGTGCCGCAGACCTGCGCGCGCATCCGTACCGGCTGCGCTGCGCCGAGGGCGCGCAGGAGTTCGCCGATGTGCTGGCGGCCAAGCTTGCCGACCCGGCCGACGGGGCCGCGGTGCCGTTCGCCGCCACGGCGGGCGCCCTCGCGGCGCTCACCGGCCTGCCGCGGCGCGAGGTGCCAGGGGTCCGCGTGCTGCAGGAGGGTTACTTCGACGTCACCAGCGAGGTAGGCGGCGAGCAGTCGGTGGTGCTCGGTGACATCCTCGACGTCCAGGACAGGACGGTCGGCTCGTTCCGGGTGCCGCTGGCCACCCTGAACCGGCATGCGCTCGTGACCGGGGCGACCGGCGCTGGCAAGTCGCAGACCGTGCGCCACCTGCTTGAGCAGCTCAGCTCCGTCGGCATCACCTGGCTGGCCATCGAGCCAGTCAAGTCCGAGTACGCGGCCATGGCCGCGCGGCTCGGCGCGGGGCAAGTCACGCTGGTCAACCCGACCGACCCGGAGGCCGTGCCGCTCTCGGTCAACCCGCTGGCACCCGAGCCCGGATACCCAGTCCAGTCCCACATCGACATGGTCCGTGCGCTGTTCCTGGCCGCCTTCGATGCCCACGAGCCGTTCCCGCAGATCATGTCGCAGGCCCTGCAACGGGCGTACGAGGAATGCGGCTGGGACCCGCAGACCGGCGCGGGCAGGCCGGACACCGAGGTGCCGCCGCTGGTGCCGACGCTCGCCAGGCTGCAGGCGGCGGCGCTGGCGGTGATCGAAGACGTCGGCTACGGCCCGGAACTGCAGGCAGACGTCCGCGGCTTCGTGGAGGTCAGGCTGCGCTCGCTGCGGACCGGCTCGGCCGGCCGGTTCTTCGAGGGCGGCCACCCCGCCGACATCGGCCAGCTTCTCCGGCAGAACGTGGTGCTGGCGCTGGAGGGCGTCGCGAACGATGAGGACAAGGCATTCCTCATCGGCACCCTGCTGATCAGGCTCGTCGAGCACCTCCGGCTGCACGCGGGCAGCGGGGCCGGGCAGGGCCTGCGCCACGTGATCGTGCTGGAGGAGGCACACCGGCTGCTGCGGGCAGGCCGGGAGGGAGCGAGCGGGCACGCCGTGGAGCTGTTCGCCAGCATGCTGGCTGAGATCCGGGCCTATGGCGAGGGCATCGTGATCGCGGAGCAGATCCCGGCCAAGCTGGTGCCTGACGCGGTGAAGAACACCGCGCTGAAGGTCGTGCACCGGCTCCCCGCCAGCGACGACCGGCAGCTAGTCGGCGCGGCCATGAACCTGGACGACAACCAGTCCCGTCACGTGGTGTCCATGCTGCCGGGCGAGGCCGCTGCCTTCGCCGACGGAATGGACAGGCCGGTGCGGATCAGGGTGCCCTATGGCGGTTTCCGTGAGGCCCGCGCCGCCGTGCTGCCAGCATCCGCCGCGACTGCCGAGGTCCCGCTAGCCGGGCGCCGCTCTGCCGCCTGCGGTCAGGCATGCTGCAGCGGCAGGCCGTGCACGCTGGTCGAGATCCGCGCCGCGGAGATCCTCGCGGGCTCACCAGACGATGCCTGGCTGCGGGTCTGGTCGGAGGCGTACGTGCTCGCCCACCTGACCAACCGGGCGCGGCCGCGGGTGCCCGTTCCGCTCCGAGAACGCTGGGCGTGCCTGGACAAGAGGCTGCGCGAGTGCCTGCTCGCGAGCGCGCTTGACCGCTCGCTGCGCGGACGGGAGCAGGCGCTGCGCTCTCGTTTCGACCCTAGAGATCTTGCTGCCGCTTGCGCTCAGCACGCCGCGGCCATGCTGGAGGGTGGCAAGGGGGCGGGAACCATGCCGGGCACCCTGTGGGTGATCCCGCAGCTGCAGTGGCTGCACGAACTGGAGCGGGTCTGCCCCATGGACGGCCCGGCGCCGGACCCGTTCGCGCTCGCGCCGCCGCTCGACTACGCCCTGCCCGGTCTGGCCGACCGGCCCGACGTCAAAGTGGGCCAGCGCATCAGCGGGCTGCGCCGTCACCCGCTGTCCATGGAGGTGACGCGCAACAGACTGGTCGCGTGGACGGCCCTGCTCGGCGAGGACGACCAGAGCGGCTTCATCGAGGACCTGGCAGCCGTCGCCATCGGAGTCAGCCACCGCGGGCAATTGCGCAAGGCCGCTGGCGAGATGGGAGTCACCGGGTGGCTGGAGGCCGTCCTGTCCTGGCCGCGCCGGTTCATCGTCGGCACGGACGACCAGGCAGCCGTCCTGGCAACCGCCGAGCCCGCGCCTGTGGCCCGATAACATCGGCCATTATGAGCAAGCTCCCGCTACGTGCACGCCTGGCCACTTCGATAGGCGGTGCGGCGGGCCGCGTGTCCCGGCTGACCGGCCGCGGCGACGGGTCAGTAATCGGCGGCGTGCTCGGCCTCCGGGTGGAGCCTGACCTGCTCCGGCTACTGGCGCAGGACCGCCAGGTGGTCCTGGTCACGGGGACGAACGGCAAGACGACGACCACCAGGCTGGTCAGTGCCGCGCTGGGCGCGCTCGGCCAGGAGGTGGCCTCCAACGCCTTCGGGGCGAACATGGAAGCAGGCCTGGCCTCCGCCCTGGGCCGTGCCCCTGACGCGCCCTACGCGGTGCTCGAGGTTGACGAGCGCTACCTGCCCGCCGTCATTAGCGCGACCAACCCGCGGGCAGTGGTGCTGCTCAACCTGAGCCGCGACCAGATGGACAGGGCGGCGGAGATCTGGCTGACGGCCAGGCGCTGGCGCCAGGCGCTCGCTCAGGCCGACGGCTGCATGGTGGTCGCCAACGCTGACGACCCGCTCATCGCTTGGGCGGCGTCGTCGGCCGCGCGCGTCACCTGGATCGCGGCCGGCCAGCGCTGGCACGAGGATTCCTGGTGCTGCCCGGAGTGCGGGTCGCATCTGCGTCGCGACGAACTCGGCTGGCGATGCAACGAATGCAGGTTTGCCAGGCCGCCGACGCGCTGGGTGCTCAATGGCGGCTCGGTGATCGACGACGCCGGCCTGATCCATGAGCTAGCGCTGATGCTGCCAGGCCGGGCGAACCGGTCCAATGCCGTCGTGGCGCTTGCGGTGGCCGGCTTCTTCGGCGCCACCGTGGAACAGGCTCTGCCGCGGCTGCGCGAGGTCAGCTCCGTGGCCGGCCGGTACACCCAGGTAGAGCGCCGCGGGCGCAGGGTCAGGCTGCTGCTGGCGAAGAACCCGGCCGGGTGGCTGGAGGCATTCGATGTGCTGGCTCCGGCACCGGGCCCGGTCCTGCTCGCCGTCAACGCCCAGATTCCCGACGGCAAGGACACGTCGTGGCTATGGGACGTGGACTACAGAGTGCTGCGCGGGCGGCCGATCCTGGTGGCAGGGGAACGGCGCCTGGACCTCGCGGTGCGGCTTGAGGCCGACGAGGTCGACTTCGAGCTTGCCGACGGCATCGAGGACGCCATCGACCGGGTGCCGGAAGGCGAACTCGACGTGATAGCCAACTACACGGCGTTCCAGCAAATCCGCGCGGTGCTGGGAAGGACCGAGTGATGCCGGAGGCGATGCAGTGACAGGGATGCCGGAGGTGGCGCAGTGACACAGGGCAACGGGCGGCACGCATCATCAGATCCGGCCGAGACGCTCATCCTGCCTGCCATCTCGGGCGACGAGGAACCCGGCCAGGCGCGGCAGCCTGGCGGCAGGCATGCCTCAAGTCCTTCGGCTTCTGGCGCGGAACGGCTCGCGGCACCGGCGGACAGGGAGCGACTTGTGACGGCGGCGGAGGGCTCGCCTCGGCCGGCCGTCGACCCGGCTGGCCAGGGCGATCGCACCGGGCAGGAAGCGGGCTCGGCTAGCCATGCGCTGTCCGCGACCGGGCGGTGGCGGCCGCCGCCGGCCGAGCAACCGCACGGCGCGTCATCCCCGGCAGGTGGCGGCCCGGCGATGCCGGGCTCGGAGAATGATGGCGACCGCGAGGGGCCTGGTGACCGCGACACGTCCGCAGCCAGGCCCGCGCCGGCACCCGACGCCGCCAGTGGCGCGCCGCATGCGCCCGTCCCTGCCGCGCCGGCCGCCGCGCCTGATGCTGCCCGCGGGGGCCCGCACGAGCCGCGCGGAGCTCGCAGGCTGCGGCTGGTCTGGGTGTATCCGGACCTGCTCAGCACCTATGGGGACCGCGGCAACCTGCTCGTGCTGTTGCGGCGAGCCCAGCTGCGCGGGATCGAGGTTGACACTGTCGAGGTGAAGTCGGATGAGCCGGTCCCCGCCGGCGGCGACATCTACCTGCTCGGCGGCGGCGAGGACCTGCCGCAGATCCTGGCTGCTAACAGGCTGCGGGCCGATGGCGGGCTCAACCGGGCCGCCGAACGCGGAGCAGTGGTGTTCGCCGTCTGCGCCGGGTACCAGCTGGTCGGCCATCAGTTCGGCGGCGTCGAGGGCGAGCCCGTCGCTGGGCTCGGGATCCTGGACGCCACCAGCGGCCGCGGCGAGCGTCGCGGAGTCGGAGAGATCGTGGCCGACGTCGACCCGACGCTGGGAGTGCCGAGGCTCACCGGGTTCGAGAACCACCAGGGTGTCACGCACCTTGGCCGGGGTGCGCGGCCGCTCGCGCAGGTCACGCTCGGCGTCGGGAACGGCGACGGCACCGAGGGCGCCTACGCCGGGAACGTCCTCGGCACCTACTTGCACGGCCCCGCGCTTGCCCGCAATCCAGGGCTGGCTGACCTGCTGCTCAGCTGGGCCGCCGGTCCGCTCCGGCCGCTCGATCCCGACTCGGAGGAGTGGGCCGGCCGGCTCCGGGCCGAACGCCTGGCGGCAACCGCTACCTGAGTGCGCTGTGCGGGCAGTTCGGGACCGCGCGGCCAAGCGACGCGGCGCTAATAGACCAGTGCCTGAGCGCCCTCTGCCAGCGCCTCGGCGAGGAACGTGGCGGCCCCGGCGATCCTGATGCCACTGATCACGTCAGACTCGGCGATTTCCCGTCTGGCCGCGCACTGCGTGCAGAGCGTGACCGTGCCGGACTCGAGCACCCTGGTGAACAGCTCGGGCAGCGGGGTCGCATGTGGCAGATCCAGGTCAGGGCATCCGTCTGGCACGGCAAGCCAGGATGCCTCGCCAGTTAGCCAGACCGACAACTCGACGCCTGCGGCGGCCGCGGCCGCGGCCACAGTGAAGGCCTGATTGCAGCGCTCCGGGTTGTCCTTGCCTACGGTCACCTTGAGCACCAGTGAGCGGGGGGCCATGAATGGCACCTTAGCGCCTCGCGCGAGACGTGCCGCCAACTGCCGGTGGCGCGGATCGCGCTGCGGACGGCGTGGCAGGCGCCCGGCAGGAATGCCGCTGCCTAGACTGCGCAGGTATGACCGTCCTCATCAGCGGCGTAGCCCTGGTAGGAGCCTTCTGCCTGGTCGCCGTGGCATGCCTGGCGCTTGTCCTGGCGCTGTTCCGGCTCGACAGCCGCCGCTCAGGCAGGCGCGGCCGGGCAGACTAGAGCCGGGCAACCTGGGCCCTGGCCACACCGGCGGCATCAGATCACGGGAGCGGCGCATGGACATGCCTGTGGGCGACGGGAACGGCGCTGGCGGACTGCGCGACGACTACGAGCTGCACCCGGACCTTGAACGGCTGAGCTTCCTGCTCGGCCGCTGGGAAGGGGCCGGCGTGGTCGGCTACCCCACGATCGAGAGTGCGAACTTCGGTCAGGAGATCAGCTTCGGCCACAACGGCAAGCCGTTCCTCATCTACACGAGCAGGACCTGGCTGCTGACGGAGGAGGGTGAGATCGGCCGCCCGCTTGCCATGGAGGCTGGCTTCTGGCGGCCGCAGCCCGATGGCTCGATCGAGCTGGTGCTCGCGCACCCCACCGGGATCACCGAGATCTACATCGGCCAGCAGACCGGGACCAAGATCGAGCTGGCGACCGACGCGGTGGTGCGCACCGCCACCGCGAAAGAGGTCACGGCCGGCCGGCGTCTGTACGGCCTGATCGGCGCCGACCTCGGCTGGGCCTACGACATGGCGGCCGTTGGCCAGCCGCTGCAGTCCCACGTATCCGCACAGCTCAAGCGTGTCGCCTGAGTCAGCGGGCAGGCTTTGCAGAGCTTTCCTGCACCCGCAGGAAAGCACCGCAGGAACGGGCTTAAGAGGATCCCGCGGCAAGTAAGAACCCCCGGGCTTCTCCCGCGGTGCGGCACGTCAAAGACGCGCACCACGGGGACCGGCTGGACAGGCCGGTCGGCCCGGGGGCCCGGTGTCTGCCGTGA
>Ga0187783_10000552_pt1 | contig 27483 bp, 26 predicted proteins | sample 1015_SJ02_MP02_2_FD_132471 | JGI IMG/M metagenome (GOLD analysis project Ga0187783, IMG submission 132471) | Tropical peat soil microbial communities from peatlands in Department of Meta, Colombia - 1015_SJ02_MP02_20_MG | ecosystem: Environmental > Terrestrial > Soil > Wetlands > Peat | place... | reverse complement strand
GAGGGGCGTTTGATCCAGCGAAATTCTCGGCGCGACGCAAGCCTCAGTTCACGACGTACGCGAAGGGTTCGCGCGCGTCGTCGCGCGCGATCGAAGACGCTTTTAACTTCGTCGAGACGCAGGGTGCGGACCGGTGACGGGCTGAGCACCGATTTGCGGCGCAGGATCGAAGACGTGTCCGCCGTAAGGCCCGGCACCGTACAGGCGCCCCCTCTTTGTCCATCCAAGGTAGGCGTGCAGAAACGACAAGGCCCATAGTTGTAGCGCGCCGCCTCTCGGTCAGGCCAAGGTCAACACCAAGGAAGTCATCAAGGGTCTCCGGTGGGCACGATCCCGTAGTTTTCGACCATCAGCATCACTGTTCGACGCGGCGCTCGCGTCCGATGAAGTACCCCCTTGGATACCACGAAACCCTGTCGCGGCAGGAGCTCAACCGTTCGCCCCTCCAGATCAATCAGCAACTTGCCGTCGATGACGTAAAAGAACTCATCGTCGTGATCGTGTTTGTGCCAGTGGTATTCGCCTTCGACGACGCCAAGCCGCACGACTGAGGTATTGACCTGACATAGCGTCTGGTTGTACCACGGGCGGGGAGCGCTGTCCGACAGTAGCTTTTCGTCAATCAATTGCAGGTGGTCATACAGTATGGTGAGGCGTGTGTCGTAGGGGTATTGGTCAGCGGATTTCATTTGCTGGTCTCCTGTGTGGTTTCGGCAAACGAGCAGGAATGGACCTCACCTGACGCAGATGGGTTCAATGCCCGTTGAACTCGGCACAATACCCGCTCGCGCTTTCGGTCTGAGTCTTTGTCTGAGGCGGTGCCGGCAACTTGCTCGGCTTATTCTCAGGCGGAACGTCCGAGGTTGTGTAGGTCTCGCTGAACCTCAGAGTCGACCGTCGGATTTGCAACGCGTAGACGGTGCGCGTGTTATTCAGGCTCCGGACAAAACTATCATAAGAAACCTCGGTGTCACTGGCCGCGGCGTGCGTGCTGTTTTGATCGTCTTTGGCAGAAAAGCTCGCGTCATTTAGAAGTTTCGTTTTCCTCCAAAGGCCAGTCAGAATCTTGGCGTCCTCCTGAACCCCGTTTTTGAAACGGGCGTAGGAAAAAATCCCAGTGGATTGCAGGTTGTTGGGAGAGGCCGGAGATCGCGAGGTGTATTCACCAGGGTATGGTTCAATCAACGACGCGATGAAAAAGACATCTTCGTCGGGCTTGAAACAGGCGAACACGTGACTGCCATTGATCAGGCCGAATAGATCCTTATCGCCCTTCGTGATCATCTCGTTGTAAGACGGACAGCCCGCCGACACATATGGCAGTTTCGTGCAATCGTACACGTATGCGGTATCCGGCCGTGGCGGTGGCGACTCCTGCTGTGCGATGGCGCTTGTCGGTGCACAGCAAGCGGCAACAATAAGCGCACAAAGAACGGCGTCCTTCATACCGTGAATGTAGCTGCTTCGATAACGTACCGCAAGACCTGGTAATCGATCAGCAGCAGGTCCGTGAGTGTTTCTGCGTATCCTGAGGCTCCCTTTTCGGAGCGGCGCAGCGACCCCCTGGACCAAACACTCCCGCGCAGTCACAGCGAGCGGATGCCGTCGTCGAGTACCATGCCCCATTTAATAGCAGCGAGACCCAATTTCTCACCTTGCGTGGTTAGGGAGAACCGGCGGCAGGGGAGCGAAAAACAAAGCCGATGATGACGTCGGACTCGATTGCTTTGCCCTGAAATGTGGCTGAATTAAAACTCCAGGCGTTCACAGCGGCGCGGGCCTGCGAAGTCAGCGAAGGGATGGCTCGAATCGTCGACACTTTTCGAATCTGATCGGAGTCGCCGACCACGACGTTCAGAACCACGGCGCCGGTGGCGACACTATTCGGCGGATAGTTGGCATAGAATGCCGCGGAAATCTCAGGGGGCAGGTATCCTTGCGGATGGGGGGGCGGCGCGGGTTGAACCGAAGGCAGAGCCAATCGGCGAGTTTGAAGCACGGCGGGATTGAAAACGACACTCACATTGAGACTAGAGGGGACCGGGTTATCGTCGAGCTTGCCCGGGGCGAATGTCCACTGTTTGATAGCCGCCACCGTCGGACTTGTGAGAGAGGGTATGTCGCGCAAGACTTGCACACTCTGCAACTGCCCTGCCGCGTCCAAGTTCACCGTCACCGAGACAATCCCAGAGGCAATGCTTGCGACTGGATAGGGAATATCGCCCGCTGTCAGCAGAACGGGGGAAACAAATTTCGGGCTTCGAGCGGATATCGAGGTGCTGGATAAGACCGTCAGGACGAGCAACAGTACCGAATATCGCCTCGTCCCGCCGACTTTTTCTGTGACGTGCATGGGTGCTATCTATTTCGGTCCGCGCTCCGTACGGCTCGGGCGGGAAACGACCAGGCCCAGTCCTAGCACATCATCCCCATTGTGAATACTGCCAAAACTGACAGCTCCGGCACCTCACACTAAGCAAGATTCGTTTCGCGTCAGGCTGGCGCCGTTCGGCACGACACCTGTACCGCAGCCACGGTGTCGCTTGTTCAGGTTCGCGCGCGACCGCGCGGCTTTCGAGCGGAGGCCATTCGGGGTCGCGGAGGACTTTCGGGATCACCCGTAGCTGCTTTTTCTACATTTCCACCCTCGTCTCGCGCAATCTGGGCAAGCAAGCGCCTACTGATGATCGAACGAGGTTCCTCCGCCTCGATGTCTCTGGCCGACGCATACTGGTCCCGATGCTTGATCAACAGCCACGATCTTCCGTCACCTCGGCCGCCATAGCCCCGTGTCCGGACCAGGACCCAGGAACCGCGCAGTTTTTTGCCGTGGAGCGTGAACTTCAAGTCACCTTTTTCAAGTGCCCTTTCGACGTCCGCAACTTCTGGAACCCAATCGCCCCGATCCCAGATCATCACAGTGCCTGCGCCGTATTCGCCCTCAGGGATGACACCTTCGAAGTCGCCGTATTCAATTGGGTGATCCTCTACGTGCATGGCCAGACGCTTTACGGAAGAATCAAGTGACGGGCCCTTCGGAACTGCCCAGGATAGCAGCACCCCTTTAAATTCCAGCCGAAAATCGTAGTGCAGCTGCGTCGCCCGGTGTTTTTGAACGACAAACAGCAGCGCGCGTTTCTGAGCTTTGTGTTCGGCTCCGTGCGGCTCTGGCGAAACGCGAAAGTCCCGTTTCTGGCGATATCGATCGAGAGACATGCTGGTCCCACCCGCGTCATAACGTGCCCGATCGTCGCGGCTAGATCGCTTTTAGCCGTGATTGGGCATTGCGCAACGTCTGGCGGCTTCGAAAAAACTCAGCCCACGGATCCTTTCTACTCAAGCGAGCCTGAAAATTGCCGAGATTGAAGCGCGCCGGATCGAGCGAAGGTCTCACCTCTGACCAAGCCAACGGTGTAGATACGGGCGCATGCGGCTTACGGCGAACAGAATACGGACTGGCCACAGTCTGCACCGAGCCATTGCGGAAAACGTCCAGATAAACACGGTCACCGCGGGCAGCAATTGCGGTTTCTACCGTCAACTGCTTCGGATAGGACGCCGCCAGCCGGCGCGCCAAGTCTCTGGCAAAGTCCAGCACTTCGTCCGCGGTTGGTCCCAAGCGAATGGGGATAAAAACATGCATGCCGCGGCTCCCGGAAGTCTTCGGAAAAGAAACCAGTTCTAAGGCGTCGAGCACCTGCTTCAGCAGCAAACAGGCGTTGGCGGCATCAGCAAACCGTCCCGACTCCGGATCCAGGTCGAAGCATACCCAGTCAGGCCTGGGAAATGTTCGGGCGCGGCTCCCGCACACATGCACAGGGATGCAGCCAAGATTGGCCAGCGCCAGCTGGGTTGCAAGCGCGCCGCCCACAACATAGTGGATGTCCCTTCCGGCACTTTCGCTGGAAATGGTCTTGGTGGGCGTGTGCGGCGGCATACCTGCCGGCTTCTCCTTTTGATAGAAACAGGTGCCGAGCATGCCGTTCGGGCAACGTTCGAGCGTTAGGATGCGGTCGTTGACGTAAGGTCGGAGCGCTGGGAAAACGTCGCGGTAGAAGTTCACAAGATCAAGCTTCGTATAGTGCTCCTGTGGCCAAAACACTTTGTCAGGGTTGGAGACTCGGACCAGGTCAGCCTTTGAGTTTGTCCGCATTTAGGTGTCCCGCCAGATGACTTCTCGGGGGTTCTTATCGTCTCGGAGTCCCAGATAAACCGGATGACGGAGCTTTCGGTCTTCGGTCCACTCGCCGTACGAGATTTGCGCAACCAGTTTGGGCGCCACAAAGGTCACGCCTCGCTCAACGACCTTTGATGAAAAGGGAGATCGAGTTTGAATGAGTTCTCGAAGCTTTCGCGACAGCGAGCCGAGTGTCTTTTCGTCGAAGCCCGTCCCGACCTTTCCCACATAGCACAAACGTTGGCCATCACCATAGACGCCCAATAGCAACGCTCCGAAATGCTGCCTTGTGCCACTGGGTTGGGTGTAGCCTCCGATCACGAACTCATCCTCCTGGTGGACCTTCACCTTGACCCATTGCGAGGACCGGCCCTCCACGTAACGGGAGGAGAGATCCTTTCCAATGATTCCCTCCAGGCCTCGTCGTGCTGCAGCGCGAAACGCCTTCCATCCATCTGTGGCCAGTCGCCTCCCCCACAGCAATGAATCGCACGGCTTCACCGATCGCTCCAGCGCCGTGCGCCGTACCGACAGTGGCTTACTTCGAAGGTCCTCGCCATTCCGATACAAACAGTCGAAAACAACATACTGGGGACGGCCTCGACTCTGCTGCAAGAGTTGGAAGCGAGAAACCCCTCTGGAGTCAAACACAACGATCTCGCCGTCAAGCGCCAGCGTTTCTGCCATCAACCTTCTGATGGCAGCCGCAATTTCGGGATACTGCGATGTCCGGTCGAGCGCATTCCTCGAGATAAGTACAACGTTGGAGCCTTCCTTGTAGGCGAGGATACGCACGCCGTCATACTTTTCTTCAAATACCCAATGATCCCTCGTAAAGGGTGCGTCGACGAGGCTTGCCAGCATGGGTGAAACTCGGAATGGCACCTTGGGCACGGCGTCTTGTCTGCGATGAACCGTCATCGCTTCGGCCTCCACGCAGTTGCCTTCTGCCGTGCCGTGTTCCAGTCCGGAAGCAACGGTCCACATTCTCTCAAAACGTGACCTAAGAGCTGCAGCTTCCCCGCAAAGGGCCCGATCGGAACCGCCGAAACCACGTCGAACCAAACCATATTACAGGAAATGCTGTATTGCCGAATTTTCAGCGGTATATGACTAATAGAGTTCAGACTCGGCAGCGAAGGCTTCGACCGATGTTATCGCCTAACGACCGCGTTCGCTCCTCCCAGAGAGTCTGTCCATCTTGCAAAAGTCGCCATCTCTCACGGTCCCACCGGCGTGGGTTGATCGAGCGCTACTTCTTGACTGCCCTGCGCCTCCGACCCTATCGCTGCGATGTCTGCGATAGGCGATTTTATCGTCGCGTGCATTCCACCGACGATTCTGCCGAGTCGCTCGCTGCCGAAGCACTACGCTAACCAACTTAGGGGTAGGGGTAAGCGTCTCACGACGAAATCAGCTCGAGCGGGCGAAGTCTTTCTTGACCGGGCGAATTGGGGGCAGGCCCGCGGTTGATGATCGCCGTTGCACAGGCGGGTGGGCTAGCCTGCCGCTCGCCGCCCCTCACGGGAAGCAACGCGCCGCCTTTTCGGACCAGGGGCACGTTCCTGTTTTCGATGCAGGCTCTGCCTGAGTGCATCCATCATGTCGATGACTTTGGCTTTTTCAGGCGCGCTCTTTTCCGTAACGATCCTGCCTTTTTCTTTGGCTTCTACCAGAGTGCGCAATCTCTGTTGAAACGTGTCGTGATACTTTTCCGGTCTGAACGCCTCCGACAGGCTCTCGATCAGTTGGTGCGCCAGTCTTACTTCCTGCGGCTTCACTTGCAGATTTCCGGGCGTTTCTCCGTAGCCGGGAAGCTGCCGAATCTCGTTCGCAAAGTACATGGTGTGCATGGTTAAGCCGTGATCCCGGGCTCGCACGAAGACGGTGTAATCCCGTTGGTGCATCGTAAAATGTGCGATTCCCATCTCGTTGGTCTCTTCCAAGGCCCTTCGCAAGACTTCATAGGCCTTTTCGCCGTCTCGGTCCGGCAGAGCAAAATAGGAAGTGTCCATGTAGATAGGATCAACCTGATCTCTCTTCACGAACGCCAAAATCTCCATAGTGCCCGCTGGTTCGGGCGTGATTTTCTTAAGATCCTCCTCGCCTACCACCGCGTAACGTCCTTTTTCGTACTCGAAGCCCTTAATCACTTCCCGGCGGTCAACGATGCGATGGCACGTGGGGCAGAACAGCGGCTGCCTCAATCGGGTGTGACATTTGGCGTGAAGCAGATGAAGGGCGGTGCGTTCGTGCCGAGCAGCGGAGTACAACCGAATGGGGATGGAAAGCAACCCAAATGTCAGCGAGCCTTTCCAGGCGGCTGTCGCCATCACCTGCCTCCGGCGTGATTATACGTTATATGCCCCGGGGTAGCGTCTTAGGTTCCCTAGCGCCACCCGAGGGCCTGCTACGCTGCTCCGGGTCGATCGGTGCGCCGCAGCAGACAACCAGGTCCGCTCGGGTGATAGGTGGCTGAGTTAGCTCTGAAAGACCCTGGCCGCGACAACGCTTACGTCATCAGCCGGGGAGGAGAAAAGTCCGGGAGCCGTGTCGGCTCCGTTCGTTCGCGGTAGACTGTTTTTGAATGCTGCCAAGTTGTACCAGCAGCTTCCGCAGCTTGGCGCGCTCTTCAATATCAATTTCCACAACCTCAAAGGCCCGCGCCTGCGTATTTGCGTCGCGCACAATCGTGTGAGCCTTGATCGTCTTCTGTGCCGCATTCAGCCGTAATTCGACGACATTGCCCGGATAAAGTCGCTGCTCGCACACCGCGACGCCGCCGCCCAGGCCCATCTCCGCGATGTCCACGTGGCAGTTGTCCTTTAGGTTGATCGTCATCGCCGGCACCGGGTGTTCCAGCCGCAACCGGGGATATCGCCGCTGGCGCAAGGCTGACGAATTTGGATCGCTGTCGAGAAGCTCGATCGAGAATTCGGCAATATTCAGCCCGCTCCGTGGCACGAAGTCGCGCATCCACTCCGGATCAATCTTTTCAAGTGCCTGCGCAGCAACGACGCGCAGCTCGGAGGGATTCGCCCAACGGAATGTTTTTCGCGCCTCCGCAACCCTTCGTAGGATAGCCTCCGCCCCCGCGGTGCGCAGCCGACCCAGCGCCTCAATCGCTTTCAGGCGTATGTAGTCGGTCGATCCCCTCGGCAAGTCCCCCTCGGCGATGCGCAGCAAACGCATGTCGGCGGTCTTCTCGCCGCTCATCCCAATCTCATCGACCGCCAGCGGGCGTATCAGGCTGTCGAGGATGTCGAACAATTGCAACAAAAGGCGCCCGCGTTCCGGCGCTCCGCTGGCAGCCAGCTGCCGGACGATTCGGTCGTGCGCTGCGCGTTTCCACTCTCGCATGCGATCCGGCAGCACGCGCTCAAGCGCCTTAAGATCTACCCGAGCCAAGATTCCCACCGTGTCGATGGCCTCGCTCGGGCCCGCGTGCTGAAGTTGCTTTTGCAGATGTTCCAACCCTTCGGGGCCGAGTTGCTGCAGCATCGAGATCAGAATCTCGCAGTCTTCGCGGAATCCGACGCGGCTGAACTTCCCGGCAATCTGTTCGGCTGCCGGCTGGGGCATCCGCGACATCAGCTCGGTCAATCCCGACGGCACGCTCCCGGCCTTCAGAGCCTCGTCGATGAATTCCGGCAGCCTGTTTTCAACGTTGATCCTCGGACGCAAGGTCTTGCCCGCACCTGGCCGCTCGGTTTCCAGCTGATCCAGCAGTTCGACGGACTTGTGTAGCCCGGCATACGAGCGAATTTTGGCAGCCTCTTGGGAGAGGCGGACAAACGCAGCACCCAGCAGACTCTGCAGTTGCGAATCCTTCTCCTGGGCCAGCTGTGCGCCCACCAGGCCAATCGTATCGGTGAAAAGCTTTTCCTCGCGCTTGGCGTAGAATCCGGCTAGCTCCGCCAGACCCAGCGCGGTCTGCCGCCGTGCCTCCGGTTCTTGGGACTGAATGCAGCTGGCATAGTTCGTCAAGACCTTCTCAACGGCCTCGCTGTCTCCGCGCGAAATCAAAGCATCCAAATATTCCCGCAGCCTCATCGGTGGAACGCACCATGCCTCGGCGGATTCAAGCACCGCTTTCTTTTTTTCCTCGCCCACCTGCCCCCAGAATTCCTGCGCAAGCATCTCCACAGGCGATTGCACTTGAATCCCCGCCCGTGAGAGTTTTTCTTCGTAGACTCCCAGGACTTTGCGAAGGCCGTCGAGTTCCGCGTTCATGTCGTTCAGCACTTGCCGGACGGCGCTCACCTCGACATCGCCACGCTCGTAGCTTTCCAGAGCGAAGCGAATGGCAATGTGCTCTGCCAGCTTGAGTAAAGTGGGCTTGTCGGACGCGTTGGCGGGCGCTTGCGCCGCCAACGCGGAAAGTGCCTGGCTCACCGTAAACCGCGCGCGCCGGGGAAGCGTCGAGAGTCGCGACTGAAAGGCACTCGGATCGAGCTTTTCTTTTCCTGCCTCGTTGGTTCGAGCGATTTGCGCCAGCACTTGCATGATTCCTTGAAGCTCGTCTTCCTGAAGCGTCATCAGGCCCGTCTCGACAGCCATCGACCCCGAACTGCTGCGTGCCGCTCGCCCAGTCCGAATGCCCGCCGAGGCGTTCGTCCAGCGCGATACCGATCCGCCGCCTGAGTCGACACGGCTTGGAAACCGAGCTTCGGATCCGGTGCTGCCGAAAGCGCCAGGGCCGTCACCGGCACTTCCCGTTCCGTCGGCAGCCCCACCCCCCGTTCCCCCTCCTGTAACGGCTTGCAAGCCGGTCCCCTCTTTCGAGAACCAGAATCCGCCCACACCGGGGTCGAGAGGCGCTCCGTTGCCGCTCCCGCCTACGATGTTCCACACGTTCGATCCTGATGCGGCCGAGACGGGACCTTCGGCGGCCCCGCTTCCGGTTGCGCTGGAAGAAGCTTTCCCGTCATTTGCGTCCTTCCCAAGCCAGAAGCCGCCGGCGTTCGGATCGATCGGCGTGCCGCCGGTCCCGCCGACGATATTCCAAGGGCTGGAGCCGGACGCCCCTTGGATCGAACCCACCGGTCCTTCCACCGTCGGGCCTGAGCCCGAGTATCCTCCACCGGAATAGCCCGATGGACCGGTGATCGAGCCGCCTCCCGGGACCAGTCCGGAAACAAGGCCTTCTCCTGAATAAGTGCCTGTGCCGCTTGGCCCACTCGCGGCCATGCCGCCTGCCGACCCAGGTCCGGGGCCCAGTCCGGGACCGAGTCCGGGGCCTCTGCCTGGCCCGTCTCCAGGACCGCGGCCCGGTCCAGCGCCGCTCTTCGCTCCGTCTGCAGCGACAAGCAGCTGGAGCAATTTCTCAGGATCGTTTAGCAGCTGATCGGTCTGCTCGGAGTTCATTCCGAGCGTTCGCGCCGCGATTTGCGCTGCCACGGTGGTTTTGGCCACGGCGGAATCTGCCGGCACAAAGCACACTTCGTTGACGTGAATGTGCGGATCGCCTTCTAAGGCAGCCTTCAACTGCTCAGCGAGCTGCGCGGGTTTGGATCCGGAACCTGTTGGAAAACCGCGAACGAAGCGCGCCAGGCTGTGCTGCGTGATTTTGGGTGAAAAGTGGATGCTGGCAATGCCTGCGGCCGAAAGCATTCGAGCAAAACTCTTCTCCGCTGCGGCCGATTCAAGGGGCGTGCCGTCCAGCAAGAGATTATCGCCGGAAACAGCGAGCAGAAGACCGGCCTCATCATCCGATCCCAGCGCGGTCCTAAGCTCGGTCCAGGCCGTCTCATATTGCCTGGCCGTCCGCGGATGGCCGAAATCGTACATCCGTGCGAACTTGAGAAGAATATTGAGGCTGCGGACAAAACCGCGTGCCGCGGCGGCCCTCGTGTTGGCGTTGTCTGGCATATCGGCCTAGACGGCTATGGCCGTCATTTCCAGGCAATATAAGGGTTTGCGTCACAATCCGGCAATGGTACTGGTGTCCTGTTTGCCACTAACGGAAGGAGTTAGGTTCGCCGTGGTACGAACGTTCCGACCGCCAACCGGCTGAGCCATGCCTCCAATTGGCGCACATTGTCCAGCACGGCTAGGGCTCCGAACCGCGCGAGCTGCTCGCCACGAGTTCTGCGGGCTTCACTGTTCCGAGGCAGTACCGCCAGGAAGGAAATCCTAGCAGCCTGCGCTGCAACGGCGTCATCGATGTTGTCCCCAAGGTAGATGGCGTTGGAAGGATCGCGACCTGCGAGAATCTGGAGTAGGCCCTGTGGGTCTGGCTTGGGGCGCGCGACATCTTCCACCGTCACGATGCGCCGAAAGTATTGGCGCACGCGGCAGCGGTCAAGTGTGTAGTCCATCTCCTGTCTGACCCGGCCGGTAAAAACAGCCAGTTCTGCCTGCGCAGCCAGCCGTCGCAAACTCGCTCGAGGCAAGAGCCACTTTTCGCCCGCCACGTTGCCGTGTTTGCCGTTCTTGCCCCAATAAAGCTCGACAAACTTGTTCTTTACCTCGTCGTAGCTTTGCCTGCCCCCGAGCGCATGTACCCACGCCGTCGAGAGCTTCCAATCGTCGTTGAATCCCGGCTGACTTTTCCAGCGTTGGAGTTCCCGGCGCGCGACGCGCTTACCTGTAAAGAACCGAACGGTCTCGAGCACGGTCTTATGAAAAGATCCGCGGACATCGACAAGGACACCGTCGACGTCGAAGATGACAATTTCGGGCTGCCCTTTCAACGGAGTCACGGCTCGGGCTCGGGTTCATTTGCCCGTCCGCTTGGCTCTGCCGCCTGTTCGCCTTTCTGATCCACGGCGCTTCGCGGAACCGTTTCCGAAGCCTCCCCGGGTGCCGAGACCGAAGATCCGACCTTTTCCGTGGCCGACCCCGAGGATAGCTCGGCCGTTACCGGCGCGGCTTCTCGCAGGGCATCGAGCCGCTCCTTCAAAACTACAGCCAGCAATTCGACGATCAGCCTCGCTCCTGACCCATCGGCGTCCTTGGCAGGGTTGTATGCTGCTAGGTTGATTGCGGCCAGGTGCTTCTGCTTGGCGAAAACGGTGAATGCCTCTCGCACCTCGTCGAGCGACAGCCCCCCCGCGCCCGGATTGTCGGTGGATTGAAAGTCGGCGATAACGTCTACGTCGAAATGCAAAACGAACTCGTGCCCCCCGGCGTGGATCCCATCGATGGCGGCCTCTGCTGCGGCTGCCGCGCCCCTGCCGTGGATCTCTGCTGCCAAATACCGCCGTAGGGGCGTTCGGTTGAGCACTTCCTCCTCAGCCGGATCCAGCCGTGCGATGCCAAACAGAGCCAAATCCGGCTCGCGAACCAGCGGGGGCTCACTCCAAAACCGCACGAGCTCCGCGGCCCCGCGCCCGACCACGTGAGAAATTACCATGCTATCCACGCAACCTGACGAAGTAGTTGCCGGCGTGTTCAAATCTGCATCGCGGTCAAAGTAAATCAGACCGACGTGGCGGAAATAACGTCGGACGGCAGCGATCGTTGCCAGAGTAATCGAACAGTCTCCACTCAGAACCACGGGAAGCGCGCCGGATTTGACAGCTTGCTCGACACGCGGCTTCAATGCTTCGAGCGCCAGAATCACGCGAGGGACATTGCGGGCGCGCGGGCTTTCCTCATCGGCTTGGTAAGCCTGCGGAGGATCATCGCCCAGATCGGTGACCGAATAGCCGATCGAAGTGAGACGGTCGATCAGTCCGGCCGCTCGCAGCGCGGCGGGGGCGCCTTCGTGGCCGAGAAACATGGCGGCCGCACTGGTGGGTGAGCCCAACAGGGCAATCTTGTTCGGCTGGCGGACAATTTTGACCGCCACGGGTGATCTCCTTGCAGTTGTTTTGGTGCCCCTGGCCGGGTCGGCAAAGCGCTAATTTGCGGCCCGACCCAACCGGGCGGCAAGCTCCGCGGGAAGGGTAAACCGTACGTCTTCGCGAATGAGCTCCAGATCGCGATGATTCGTGAATCCGAAGGCTGACAGGCGCTGGCTGACCTGTTCTACCAGCACTTCGGGAGCCGACGCGCCCGCGGTAAGGCCGATCGACTTCACGCCCTCAAGCGACGCTTGATCAATGTCGTTGGCATCCTCAATCAGCCGCGCCGCAACCCCCACGCGCTGTGCCACCTCGACCAGACGATTCGAATTCGAGCTGTTCGCCGAGCCAACCACAAGAATGAGTTCAACTTCGCGCGCCAGCGCTTCGACCGCCTCCTGGCGGTTCTGCGTCGCATAACAGATATCGTCCGAGGCGGGCCCAGCAATCGACGGGAAACGCTCGCGCAGGCGCGCCACAATTTCCTGGGTGTCGTAGAGCGACAAAGTCGTCTGCGTTAGGAACGCCAGCCGCTCCGGATTCGGCACTTGCAGTTGATCGACTTCTTCGAGGCTGCCAACAACGACGGTCTGATCCGGCGCTTCGCCCGACGTGCCCACAATCTCCTGATGGTCGCGATGACCGATGAGGATCAGCGTCCGGCCCTCCCGCGCGAATTTTAGCGCCTCGAGATGAACCTTCGTGACCAGCGGGCACGTTGCGTCGATCACTCGTAACTGACGCTCTTTCGCTTCAGTGCGAACGCGCGGCGGCACGCCATGGGCGCTGAAGACCAGCACGGCGCCGACTGGTATCTCCTCGAGTGTCTCGACAAAGATTGCGCCGCGACGGCGCAGCTGATCGACGACATAGCGGTTGTGCACAATTTCATGGTGCACATAAACCGGGCTTCCATAGGCTTCCAGCGCAAGTTCGACGATGTCCACGGCGCGGACAACTCCCGCACAAAAGCCCCGTGGACGAACGCGAACCAGCGTCTTAAATCCGTTCGTGGTTCCCTGAATATTTGTCTGAGTCAATCGGATCTCCGCGCCTGTTTCATATTACCTTAACCTCTGTCTGGCCGCTAGATTCTTCGGCCCTGTCGTGTGCCTTTTCTGCCTCGGCAAACCCGACGATCGCGAGCTTCCCGGAGAAAAGCGCTGCGAGCCCACCGCGGCCCATTACGGTGCGGCGGCGCAGGGGAAGGTTCCGGCGATTGCTAGCACATCCAGGTAGCTTCGTCAGGTCTCTCGCGTGCCAAGGTGCGTGGCGAAACGCGCAGGCGACCAACAGCGTTGCGAAAAGAAAGAAAAACCTTGGCGCAGTCCGGCACTCATGCTCCGAGGTAAGCCTTCACCCTACAAGCTTGAACGGCCGATTTCCAGGGCATGTTTCGGCTGGGTGATAGTTCGGTCAAAATCCCTATTTCCTGGCGGCTTTACATCGGTTCGCTTTTCGCTCTAACGTGTCTGGGTGGCTACGAGAGTCTTGGGAGAAAGCCTGTGTCCGATATCAAACATTCGATGACCATCGAGGCTCCGCCTGAGCGCGTTTATCCATTGATCTCCACAGGCAGGGGCTTCGCCCAATGGTGGGCCGCCGATGTGATGGAGACGGCCTCGACCGACACAGTCGAGTTGGGATTTTTCAATCGCACGACCGTCTACCGTCTCACGCGCACGCGGGTCTTGCCACCCCGTGAGGCCGAATGGTTGTGCTCGACTGGCCAGGAATGGACCGGCACAAGGTTGTGGTTCCAATTGACACCGAGTCGGAGCGGCACGCTGGTGCGTTTCACGCACGCGGATTGGAAGGACGAAACCGATTACTTCGTCTCCTGCACCACAGTCTGGGGAGAGCTCATGTTTCGGCTCAAGTCCGCGGCCGAGGGGCGGCCCCGCGGACCGCTGTTTACGGCAAACGGACAGGCTTACTAGTCTACCGAGCCTGGGACCGCGGTGTACAATGGCGCCAACATGGGAGGTGCACGCATGAATCGGCGAACACTGTTGACGCTTCTCGGCGCTTCTCCGACACTGCTGGCCGGTCTTCCCGCCGAAGCGCACCAGGCTACCAAGACACAACCCCTGAAGACATCAACCCTGCAGCCAAAGGTCGAAGGACTGAATCCCAAAGGCACCCCGCCTCCGATCCAACTCCTTCCGATGGCCCCCCGCCTTGACAGTCTCGATGGAAAAACAGTGTGGCTGGTCGATACAGGATTTCCGGGCGGCGGCATGCTTCTCGAGCAAATGCGGCTTTGGTTCAACCGAAACATGCCAACGGTAAACGTCGTCTTTCGCCGGAAAGCAGGGCCCTACATGGAAGACGACCCCGCGTTGTGGAAAGAGATCAAGGAAAAAGGCAACGCGGCCATCATGGCCGTCGGACATTGAAGCACGTGCACACCAGCGACCGTCGGTCACTGCATAACGATGGAAAAGATGGGCGTGCCGACCACGCCAATCGTCACGCGAGCTTTTCAAGAGCTCGCGATCCTCAACGTGGCGAAACGGGGGATGCCGCGCTTGCGCATCACGTTCACCCCTCACCCTGTCGCCGCCAAATCTCCGGAGGAACTTCGCGTCTATGTCGAAGGGAACGATCCGGTCAGCGGCAAGCCGATGATGAAGGAGATCGTCGATGCTCTAACGGTGCCACTGAGCGCCGATGAGAAAAAGACGGGGCTCGTGCACGTCTCCATCGGGGCGGAAAAGTACGGACCGGATACGCCGAGGAACCTGCAGCAGTTCTACCACGACAACGGAATGACGGACTTTCTGCCGATCCTGATTCCGACCGAAGATGAAGTCGCCGAGATGTTGAATGGCACCAGCCACCATCCGGATGAGGAGGTCGGCAAGATGGCGGGAGGGGCCTACCCGCCCTGGTCGTATACGGTCAGACAGGTGGCGATCAACGCAGTGATGGCGGGATGCAAGCCGGAATACTTTCCTGTGATTCTGGCGATCGCATCTTCGGGCACGCCGTCGCTGATGAGTTCGACAAATTCGTTCGCCTACGCTGCAGTAATTAACGGGCCGATCCGCGACAAATTGAACATGAACTACGGCATCGGCGCCCTCGGGCCGTTTGCCCAGGCGAACGCCGCGATCGGACGGGCGTGGACGCTGCTGTCGAGGAATCTCGGCAACGGCGGCATCCCGGGCGACACCTATATGGGATCGCAGGGAAACAATCTGAACTACAACAATTTAGTGATCGCGGAAAATGAGGCGGCAAGCCCCTGGCTTCCGCTGCACGTCCAGAAAGGCTTCCGGGCAGAGGAAAATGTCGTCAGCCTATTCCGCGGGCTCGGCATTGTGCCTGGCCAAGGAGCCAAAGGAACCAGTACGGACACGCCGAAATACGAGGAACAGTTCAGCGATCTGTTTAGCGTGTTCACCGGGTTCTTTGGTGGGCTGGTGGTCGCAGATCCGCTGATCGCCGTGAATTTGAAGCAACGCTACGACACGAAGGATCAGTTGATCGACTGGCTGTATAAGAACACGACACAGACGGTAAAGGACTACAAAAGCCGCGACTTCGCCTACGGGTTCGATTATCCGCGGGCTCTCAAGGGCCTTGAGCCATACGCGACGTGGTACAAGATGCCAGATGACGCCGTGATTCCCCGATGGCCGCACCGTGACGACATCAACGTGGTCGTCGTCGGTGGGCAAACCAACGCGTTTTTCCAGGGAGGAAGCCTGAGTTACACCGTCAGTGTGTCGATCGACAAGTGGGCGTAATCATCCTCAGCACAGCCTCGGTTCGTTGATGGCGTCCGGCGGTCGCCGTCCGCAGAGCACCTCGGCGATGTTGTGTGCCGCGCGCAATTCGATCGCCAGACGTGCCTTGGCAACGGCAGAACCCAGATGCGGCGTGAAGAGCGTCCTGTCAGCCTGCGCCAGCAGCGCGGGGTGAATCTGTCTCGGCCTATCGGGAAGCGCCCAGTCTTCCATGGCAAAAACGTCGGCTGCGTAGCCAGCCAAGCGGCCCGATCGCAATGCGTCGGCAACCGCCGGCTCATCCACGACCGACCCCCGGCCGACGTTGATGAGATAGCTGCCTGGTCTGATCGAGTCGAGCGATCGTGGGCCTATCAGGTGCGTCGTTTCAGAGGACAACGGCAGAAGCAAAAAAATGAAATCGCTGCTTGCGAGAAGATCTCGCAGATCCAGGCGCGCCGCTCCCAGCTCCTTCTCGAGCGCCTCGGGAAGCGGTGCCGAATCGGTGTACAAGATCTTCATCTGGCATGCCGCGAGGCGCTGCGCGAGCGCGCGACCCAACGTCCCCATGCCCACGATCCCAGCGGTGAGGCCACACAGGCTCACCCCATACAGCACCGGACGCCAGCCCGCGAATCGACCGGATCGAATCAAGCGATCGCCTTCCAGCACCTTACGCGAAAGGCCCAAAGCCAACGCCATCGCCAGTTCGGCGGTCGGCACAGCTAACAACTCGGGCACAACTGTGAACCATATACCGTGCGCCGTGCACGCAGCCACATCGAAATTGTCATAGCCCCTCAGGGCTGCACCGACGACCCGAAGTTTTCGACATCGGTCGAGCGCAGCGCCATCGAGCCAGTCGTTCATGAACACCATGAGCGCCGTGGACCGTGACGCCTGCTCGAGAAAACGGTCACGCGGAAACGGCTCCGTGTTCCGATTGGCAACGACACGGCCGAACTTCTCGAGAAACGAGATCACCTCGGGGAAAACGCGATTGGTCACGAAAATCGTGGGTCGTTCACCGGCCTGGGTTTCCGATGGGCTCACTCGATCGCTTCCCAAGACACGCGGTAGCGCTTCCTGAGTTTGGTGCTCAGAAAATCGAGCGTGCCGATCATCAGGCAAGTTATAAGCAGGTAGGCGAACATTTGCCGATAAAAAAACATCTCCTGAGAATCGAACAGTGCTTCGCCGATTCCTCCCGCGCCGATCAGACCCAGCACCGTCGCAGCGCGAACATTCCATTCGAATCGAAACAGAGCGTGAACGATGATCGGGCCGAATCCCAACGGGTAGTTGCCGAAAGCGGCCACGGCCATGCGCGACGCCCCAGTGGCCTCCAGAGCTCGGATCGGATCTACAGGCACATTTTCAAGGCTTTCGGCAAAAAGCTTTCCCAGTACGCCGAACGAATGCAACCCTAACGCTAGAACTCCCGCCCACGGACCACCGACGACAAACGTGACGAAGAGCAAGCCCCAAACGATCTCGGGAGTCGCCCGCGCAAAGTCAAACAGCCGCCTTACCCATACGACAACGAATCGTGGCGCAATGCCACGCGCGGCGGCGGGCGAAACGAGCACCGCCAGAACCGCAGCGCAAAGCGTGCCCCCGGCGGCAATGCCCAGTGTTTCGACCACCAGTGCCGGAACCCGGTGGAGCTCCCGCGCCGTGAGGTACGGCGGCAGCATGGTGGCAAACGTCGTCAGCGCGTGCCTGAATGCGAAAATCTGTGGCCAGCAGAACACCACGGAAACGACGCCTGCCGGAGGCAGCACAGCCAGAGCCGCGGGATGGCGGCGCGCCAGCCAGCAAAAGCGGTCCACCAAGACGATCAAAGCAACAAGCACCAGGATCAGCGTCGTGATGCGGCGATAGTGGAAGTCGTTGAGCGATCCCACGAGCTCGGCGCCGATGCCCCCCGCGCCCACGGCTCCGACAATCACCGAAGCCCGCATCGCGCTCTCCAGCTCGTAGATCCCATAAGTAACCGCGTCGCTAAGCTTCACCGGAATCAGGCCAAATGCGGCCAGCGAGATCCGCGACGCTCCGGTAGCGCGTAGCGCTTCAAGCGGCCGAGGATCAGCAGCCAGAAAAATCTCGCCGAAAACCTTCGCCATCGCTGCGGAGTAGTAAACGATCAGCGCCACAAGCCCCGCGCCTCGGCCGAGCCCAACGACAATCACGCAAAAGATCGCCATCGTCAAATCCGGGATCGACCGCACCCCCGCCAAAGCGGCATACAGCAGACGCGAACCCGGCATGCGCGTGCCGATAACGAGGCTTAAGGGAATCGCCACCAGCACCGCGAGGAAGATCGATCCCACAGCCATGGCCAGAGTCTCGGCAATCGGCGTGCCGAGGTAGGACAGGTAGTGGTAGGAAAGGTCGGGTGGAAAGAACTGCCCGATAAAATGGAAGAACGCGCCGATACGTCGGAGATCTAGCACGGGACGGCGGCTGATCGGCGCTCGCCTGCAACAGTTTTTCTCGCCGGACGCAGGCCTCCCGCCTCCAGACGAAGCACGCGGTCGAAATACCGGCGCACGAGCTCCGGATGGTGGAGCGAGCAAAGCAGCGTAATGCCTCGGCTCTTGGCCAGATCGCAGAGCAGTGCAAGGACTTGGCAAGCCGTGTCTGGATCGAGCGATGCGACGGGCTCATCGGCCAGGATGATCAGCGGGTGCTGCACCAGCGCGCGCGCGATGGCGACGCGCTGCTGCTCGCCACCGGAGAGTTCCGTGGTGCGGGATCGCAGCTTATGCGCCAAGCCCACCGAGTCCAGCGCGTCGCGCGCCTCGTCAAGCTCGACCCCTTTGGGCCAGAACAGAAAACGGAGCGCCCGGGCTGTGGACCAGCGTCCCAGCGCGCCCGCCATCACGTTGTGATAAACTCGGAGGCGATCGACGAGGTCGTGTTTCTGCGCGATGAAAGCGATGCGACTGCGAATTCGCCGAAGGGCCGCCCCTCGCGTCGCCGAAACTTCTACCTCGTTCACCCACACCCGTCCCGATTCGATTGCCACCGAGGCGTTAATCGAACGCAACAAAGTCGTCTTGCCACACCCGCTGGGACCTACCAGGGCCACGCGCTCGCCGCGCCTTGCCTCCAACATCAGGTGGTCTAAGACAGCTGGTCCGTGCCGCGTGTAGCGGACCGTCAGATCTTCGATTTGAAGCATCGCCTTCTCCGCATAACGTCCATCATGCGGCTATTGAAGCATTCCCAACTGCTTGGCTACCGACCGCAAAGTCTCATACTCAGAGTCGTTGGCTCGAACGAACCGGTTGCCACGGAGAATGTCGAGAATCTGCGCGTCCTTCGGCTGCTGGAGATCAAGAAAGGCCTCTGCCATTTTTGCGGCAAGCGCTGGGCTCACGTCCTTCCGTGCCACCCAGACGTAGTCAACAAATGGAGGTGTGGTAAAAAAGACGCGGACCTTGCTGCCGTCGATATCCTGGCTCGCGACCATCTGGCGAAAAACGGTCTCGTCCAGCGCCCCCGCGTTTACGGCGCCAGCTTCTACCGCTTTGGCCGTCGCGGCGTGGCTCCCACTGTAACGGAACGTCAGGTCCGCATCGGGGTTGATTCCCCCGTTTTTCAACGCGAGGTATGGCATTAGATGCCCGCTGGTTGAGTTGATATCCCCAAATGCGAAACTCTTGCCTTTCAGATCGGCCAGGCCCTGTATCGACGAGCCAGCCTGCGTGATAAACAGCGAGTGAAATTCCAAGTCCGTCGTGCGCTGTACCAGAGGCACCACACCATACTGCTGATGAGCCTTCAGGTAGGTCAGTCCGCCGAGATAGGCGAAATCGAGCGAGCCATTTCCGAGCGCCTCTACCGTGGCATTGTAGTTTGTGGGAATGATCAAATCGACTGGCTGGCCTAGTGCGCTTTGCAGGTACTCCCTGAGGGGCTTCTTCTGATCGATTGCGACCTGCGTTGCTCCCGCGTCGGGAATCATCCCGACTCGGACTGCTTTGTCTGCCGCCCGCCCGGGGCGGTCTATCAATGCTAACGATGAGATGGCAACCAGCGCAGCCAGAACAACCTTCTGTTCGACCACCCGCATGCTGTCCTCCTTCGGTGTTGCGTGATCGATGCCATGGGTGCGACGGCATTGTAGGATGTTTCTCTACGATTGTCTTGCAGCAATCGCCGCCAGATGGCCCGTTTCTGCCTCGGCGATAGCTGTCGGCGCCGGTTGACTTCGCACCGGGATTGGGTTAATAAAGCCGTCCGTGGGGGCAGCAACGACGCGAGTCAAAGACCTCCATGTAAGCGATGATCACCCGTACAAGTCCTTTGGATTCACTCAGATGTTTTAGTCAGGGGGTCTATTGGAGTGCTCGGTGGTGCGCCGAAGGCGCCTGAGCTCGATCGCGGATTGTTACCGCACCGTTAAGGCTCGAGCGCACGCTCAACCCGGCCCTACTCGGAATTCCGGAAAAGGAAGTTGGCCATCGTAACCAATCTGGTTGTGCCCAAGACAGGGGGAATGAACACAACCAAGGTGAATGTCGTCCGGTGGCTCAAGAGCGAGGGCGATGCGCTCAAGCAAGGCGAACCGGTGGTCGAGCTGGAAACAGAGAAGGTCAGCTACGAATTGGACGCCCCGGTCGACGGTGTGCTGCTGAAGATTGAGGCGAGAGAGCCTGCCGAGGTGGAAGTCGGCGGCATCCTCGGATACATCGGTCAGGCAGGCGAACAGGCACCCACCCGCTAAACCCGACCTCGAAATCGGAGGAAACCATGTTACCGGCAAGTCAGCTTCCGCGGGATCGATTGATCTGGATGTACACACAGATGCAGCGCATCCGTGAGTTTGAGGAGCGCGTGAAGCGAACGTTCGTCGAGCATCCGGGCGTGATTCGGGGTCATGCGCATCTGGGCGACGGCGCCGAAGCAAGCATCGTCGGCGCTCTGGCCACGCGGGGGGAAAGCGACCCGGTGATGCCCAGCTACCGCTGCCACGGATATCCGCTGGTGCTCGGCACACCTGCGCGGGGTCTCATGGCGGAGATTTACCAGCGTCGCGATGGCGTTTGCAAGGGCTTCGGCGGATCGATGCATCTATCCGACCCGACCCATCACTTCCCGACTGCTTCCGGGATCATCGGACAAGGTATCGCGCATGCCGCGGGTGTCGCCTATGCCGCGCAGGTGAAAAAGACAGGCCAGGTCGTCTATTCCTTTTTTGGTGACGGCTCATCAAAGCAGGGAGCGTTCCACGAGACATTGAATCTTGCGGCGGTGTGGAAGCTGCCGGTTGTTTTCGTCCTAGAAAACAACATGTATCAGGCCTATACGCACTACAAACTGGAAGACGCCAACGCCGTCGCAGGCGATCCGCTGTCCCAAAAGGCCAAGGCATATAGCATCCCGGGTGCCACGGTCGACGGCACCGACGTGCTGAAGGTGTACGACGAAGTTGGCAAAGCCGCCGAGCGAGCCCGTTCGGGCCAGGGTCCGTCGCTCGTTGAATCACGTTTCTATCGCCTGAGCCCGCATGGCAACGCGATCACCGTGCCACCGGTCCCCACGCAGTTTCAGGAGCACGAAGCGATCGAGGTGTACGGCAACAAAGCGGAATTTGAAGAAGCCAGGAAAAATGATCCGATTCTGAAATTCCGCGCCTACCTGATCGGCAACCGCACACTCACCGAACTTGAGGTCAACAAGATCGAACATTCCGTTCGCAGCGAGATGGATGACGTCGTGAAGTTCGCGCTCGAAAGCCCGCTGCCGGCGCCGGAAGACGCTGTGAAATACGTCTACGCCTAGGGCATTGGGGAAAAAGGAGGGCCGACATGCCGCGCGAAATGATGTTTGCCGAGGCCATTGCCGTCGCTATCACCGAGGAAATGCAACGTGACCCGACCGTCGTTTTCTACGGCCAAAACATGGCGATGACGGACCGCGATCCATTTGTGCGCAAGTTTGGCAGGGACCGCGTGCGCATCACGCCGATTTCGGAGACCGCCGAGCTCGGCATCGCCGTCGGCGCGGCGATGAGCGGTTTGCGGCCCATTGTGGAGCTCTACATGGCGGAGTTCATGCTGGTGGCCTTCGATGAGGTGATCAACGAGGCGCCCCGGCTGCGCTACATGTCCGGGGGACAAGTGAAAGTGCCGTGCGTATTCAAGGCGGGGTTTGGATTCGCGGCCGGTTGGGCCGGGCAGCATTCCAACTGTACCTACCACGCCATGATGGGAATCCCCGGGCTGAAAATTGCCGTTCCGTCAACCTCGGCCGACGCCATGGGCCTGATGCGCGCGGCGATTCGTGATGACAATCCCGTCGTTTATCTCCACCACTATATGCTGACGATTGACAAGAGCCCGGTGCCAGACGGCGAGCACATCGTGCCCCTCGGCGTCGCCGATATTAAGCGGTCCGGCACGGACGTAACCATCGTTGCAACGGCGTGGATGGTCAAAAAATCGCTCGCCGCCGCGGATATGCTGGCCAAAGAGGGCATCAGCGCGGAGGTCGTCGATCCGCGAACGCTCGCACCGCTCGATGTGAAGACGATCGTAGACTCGGTGAAAAGAACCGGGAGGGTGGTTTTGGTCGACCAAGCTCCGCGACACGCGTCGGCGTCGATCGTGATTGCGGGAGAGATCGCCGAGCAGGGATTCAAGTATCTGAAAGCGCCTGTCAAGATGGTGACCGCGCTCGATACCTCGGTACCGTACAGCGAGACGCTCGAAAGCTACGTTCTGCCGAGCGAGCAGAAGATTGTCGACGCCGTGAAGTCGGTCCTGATGATGCAGGCAGCCGTGGTCTAGGTCGTTACCCGCTGCGCTTTGGGCCCTGCCTTACTCTTCTTTTTCCGCGCCTGTGCCGCGGCGGGTTTCCGAAGTTCTTCGCGCCCTGCGTGTTCGGGAAACTGCGCGATCGTCGATCTGAAAGCCTTTTGAGCGACCTCGCTCAGCGGCTTTTTCCTCCATTCGGCATTCAAGACTTCAATTCCCCACGGCCCATCGTAGCCCGCCTTCAGCATCGCGTTGACAAATCCCTTGACGTCGAATTCGCCATCGCCACAAAACAGGCGGTGATTGATCGTGTCTTCGTGCAAACTCCACCGACAGTCGTACGTCCCGTCGTTGATTTCGATCGAAACAACGTATTGCTTCGGCGTGCGCGCGATTCTTTCAAACGGAATCCTCAGCTTTGCGATATGCCATAGATCGAAACAGATTCCGCCATTGTTGGCCCCCGCTCCCTCTACCAACTCGACCGCCTTTTCCACCGAATCGATCGTCGAGAAGGGCATCATCTCGTAGCAGACTCGGGTGCCGTGATTCTCTGCGTCCTTGCAGAGGGCCGCGAAAGCGTCGGTCATGCGAGGCAGGGGGCACTCGCTGCGGATAAACTCCCCCACTTTCAGGTGTCGCGCGCCGAGGGCCTCGGCCGCCTGTAATAGCATTTTCTTTGTACCATCGGACTGTTTTTTTCTTTCGCCGTCCAGGAACCAATCGGTAAGAAATTCCAACTCGAGGTGCTTGATCCCGTTGTCATCTAGGATCTTTCTGATCTCCTTGAGACTGTACTTCTGAAGGATATGAGCGAGGTCCGCATGCCAAAGGCCCAAACCCCGGAAACCGGCGCGCGACGTGGCAGCGACGCGCTGCTTAAAATCCAGCGTGCTGAATTCATGGTCGGTGTGCGGCTCGGCTCCGCTTGCCAGAGTCCAATACGATCCCAACAACTCGATTTTCTTAGCCATCGAAGGTCCTCTTTATGGCGATCAAAAGACAGCAGCGTGCCGCATGCTATGCCCGGCCTGGCCGCGAGTCAATCGGCCGAGGCCGCGCTGGCCGGATGGGTACCCTCGCGGATCTAGCAGTGGTATTCTCTGGCGTTTCGTCGAGACCATGCTCCTTCACGGACAAGTCGCCATCGTAACGGGAGGGGGCAGGGGCATCGGCCGGGCGATCGCCCGCAGGCTTGCGTCGGCGGGCGCGGCGGTTGTCGTCACGGCGCGCACCGAAGTTGAAATCCAGCAGGTGGCACACGAGATTGAGGGCTCCGGCGGCCGCGCTTCGGCCGTGACTGCAGATCTTGCGTCGGAGGCCGACTGCGAGAAGATCGTCGCGGCCGCCCACGGAACCTTCGGCGCCGTCCACATCCTGGTCAATAACGCGGCGACTTACGGCCCGGTGCAACCGATCGAAAAGTGGTCAACCAAAGAGTGGGATCGGGTGATGACGATCAACCTACGCGCTCCCATGCTGCTCTCGCGGCTGATCCTTCCCGAAATGTATGAGCGCAACGCGGGCTCGATTCTGAATATCTCGACTGTGGGCGCGAAAGTCGCCCTCGGTTTGAGTGCAGCCTACACCGCATCGAAAGCTGGGCTCATCGGACTCACGCGCGTGCTCGCGGCAGAAAGCGGGCGCAAAGGTGTGCGGGTCAACGCTCTTTGTCCCGGTCCAGTGACGGAAACGCGCATGTCGCAGGACCTTAGGCGCGAGTTCGCGGCCTATTTCCGATCCGGGGCGGATGAAACGCTACAGCGAATGGTTGAGGGAATTCTGCAAGGACGGCCCCAGACAACTGAAGACATTGCCTCTGCGGCCTTGTTTCTCGTGTCCGACCAGGCCCGCGCAATTACCGGGCAGACTCTGAATGTGGATGGCGGAATGGTCTTTTACTGAATTCTTCTAGTGTGCCGTAGCTACGCCGCGTGAGGGTTGCAGCGGCGCGGGCACCCATTTCGGCCCAGTTCAGCCCGTTTTCCCACACGGTTCCGATCAGGTAGCAGATACTCACGATCAAGAATACGACGGCAAACATCGCTCCAAACAACAGTTCGGCGGCGATCAGCTCGCGCACGAAGTACAACTGCAGGACCAAGAGTATGGTGATCGTCCAGGCGATTCGCTTTCGCGTCTGCGGCCGAATCGATCTGATCACCTCACCGAGCCTTGCCCAAGATTTCGCCATGGATGTGAACCCCAGCCTCCGCCGATTTAGATGCACGGGCACTGCCAAAAGAATCGGGAGCTAAGCCTTTGGAGTGGAACGAGTTGTCTTAGCTTGAAAACTGGGAAGGAAAACACTTTCCGTTCGGAGAAGAAGGCGAGGGTCTGTTGCAGGAAACGATGGCGGACGGCGGTTCGGGATCGGTCTTCGATCTTGTTTCGGCGAATAAATTGTCTAGCGACCTTCGAATGGATAGCGCTCCTGCGCAAGGACGGCATCGGCAATCCGCCGTCTGAGTGCCACCGTATCGACCGGCGCGTGTTTGGCGAAGCGGCGCAGCGCCGCGAGGTGCGTTAAGAGCATGTCTCCTTCCGAGATCGCGGCGAGAGCCGTGCGCGCCTCCTTCTCTATGCGGTCCATCCCGTCGTAGGTCAAGGCCCGTGTCGCGTCGGCCATCAGGTTCGCAGCCGGCCCACGCTCTGCCGCTTTCTGTGCGCGTCTGAGCGAGGATTCGATCGCGTAGATTTCAATCACGATATTCGAAAGCGAGGAAACAATCTCTTGGCGATCGGCCAGCTGGTCCCGGAACCTTTCCACTGCTGCGCCAGCGGCCAGCAAGAAAATCTTCTTCGCGTGGGTAAGCGAACGCTCCTCCTCGCCGAAATCGCCTGCGTTGACATCTTCGACGGACGGGCCGGCGAGCAGCTCGTCGGCAAGCTTCTTCGCGGCAGCGATCAACGGCAGAACACCCGCCATCGCCCGTTTCAGAAGCATCTGGATGATGACCATGCGATTGATCTCGTTCGTTCCCTCGAAGATGCGGTTGATGCGGCTGTCGCGGTAGGCGCGCGCCATGGGATAGTCTTCGTGAAATCCGTAACCGCCGAAGATTTGCAGGCCCTCATCTACGCAGTAATCCAGCGTTTCGCTGCCTGCGACTTTGCTGATCGAGCTCTCGATGGCATACTCCTCCAGTGCCTGCATGGCTTGCATGACTTTGTCGCTTCCAGCCGCTGATGCGGCTACCTCGATGGTCCCAGCGGTCCGATAGATCATCGACTCCAGCGCGTAGATGCGGATGGCCATCTCGCCAAGCTTTGCTTGGATCAGTCCGAAGCTGGCGATGGGTTTGCCAAACGCAACTCGCTCCTTCGCGTACTTCGATGCTTCCTCCAGTGCTTTTTTCGACCCCCCCAGGCATGAAACGCCCAGCGTATGTCTGCCCGCGTTCAACGTATTGAATGCGACGATATGTCCGCGGCCAATTTCATGGAGCAGGTTTTCCTTAGGCACGCGCGCGTTCTCAAGAAAAAGCGGCACCGTCGAGCTGCCGCGAATGCCCATCTTGTTTTCCTCCGCACCAACACTGAAGCCCGGCGTGCCTCGCTCGACGATAAACGCCGAGAACTTTTCGCCGTCCACCTTGGCAAAGACGATGTAGACATCGGCAAAGCCGCCGTTCGTGATCCACATCTTCTGCCCGTTAAGAATCCAGTGCGTGCCGTCCGGCGAAAGCTGGGCGCGTGTGCGAGTCGCGAGTGCGTCGGAACCGGCCTGAGGCTCCGAAAGGCAGTAGGCACTCAACCACTCCCCTGTGGCGATCTTCGGCAAGTACCGCTTCTTCTGCTCTTCGGTTCCAAAATAGACGATCGGAATTGTGCCGATGCCCGTGGTTCCGCCGAACGCGACGGCAAACGAGGCGTACACGCTGATTTTTTCGCTCAAGATCGTCGCGGCAATTTTGTCCAGCTCTGACCCCCCGTACGCTTCTGGAATTCCGGCGCCCAGCAGCCCGATTTCCCCGGCCTTCTTCAACACCTGCGGCATCACTCCTGATTTGTGCTGCTCCAGGTCGGGAATCATGGGAATGACCTCTTTGGCGACAAACTCAGCGGCGGTCTGCCCGATCAGCCGCTGATCGTCAGAGACGTCGGCGGGCGTAAACACGTCGCTAGGCCTCGTCGCCCCGACAAGAAATGCACCGCCCCGGTAGAGTGACTGCGATAGGGTTGTCGTCGCCATGGTCATCCTCTCCTAGCCTTCCGGCCCGCGAACTCAACCAAACCCAAGGGATGAGCGGCCGCCCTACAGGCGGCGACCACACTAGTTTCTTGCAAACGCGTCAGGCCGCGCGCTCGAAAATACCCGCGGCACCCATTCCTCCGCCGATGCACATTGTCACCATGCCGTAACGCGATCGGCGTCGCTCCATTTCCCGCAGGATGGAGGCTGTGAGTTTCGCCCCCGTGCAGCCGAGCGGGTGCCCCAGCGCGATCGCTCCCCCGTTTACATTTACGCGCGACGGGTCGAGCCCGGCCAGTTTGATCACCGAAAGAGACTGGGCCGCAAAGGCCTCATTCAGCTCAATTACTTCGATCTGGTCCAGCTGGAGCCCAGCCGTTCTGAGGGCCTTCGGGATCGCGTACACCGGACCAATGCCCATTTCCTCGGGAGGACAACCGGCTGTCGCAAACGACAGGAAACGCGCCATCGGCTTCAGCCCCAGCACCTGCGCGCGCTCGGCACTCATCAGGACGGCTGCCGCTGCGGCGTCGCTCATCTGCGAGCTGTTACCCGCGGTAACTACGCCGCGCGCGTGAAACGCGGGCTTGAGTCTTCCGAGCGCCTCCATCGAGGTGTCGGCGCGCGGCCCCTCGTCGGTGGCGAAGGTAACTTTGCGCGTCTTCGGTTTTGTCGCAAGACAGGATCCATTCTCGTTGCTTTCGACATACGTGTAGGTGACTTCCACAGGGGCAATCTCGTCCTTGAATTTCCCCGCTGCTATGGCGGCCAGGGCCTTCTGATGGCTTGCGAGCGAGAATTCGTCTGCATCCTCGCGAGT
>Ga0187783_10000551_pt1 | contig 27486 bp, 18 predicted proteins | sample 1015_SJ02_MP02_2_FD_132471 | JGI IMG/M metagenome (GOLD analysis project Ga0187783, IMG submission 132471) | Tropical peat soil microbial communities from peatlands in Department of Meta, Colombia - 1015_SJ02_MP02_20_MG | ecosystem: Environmental > Terrestrial > Soil > Wetlands > Peat | place... | reverse complement strand
CGGGAGAGAAACAGTCGCGCGTGCGAAGGTCGATTTTCTCTTGCGATACAAGCCTTTGAGTGGGTTTCTCATTGAGCAGGAGACACTGCCTGCTTTCTTGGTGGGCGAAAGCGCGAGCTTATCGACGATGCCCGCCCTAACGAACTTTGATCCGAATGCTGCAGGATTCGCGACTCCATCGTCGGCGAAAACAAGTGTGCCAAGTGCCGAAGCGCACAGCAAATCGGAGTCGCTCGATCAGTTGCTCGATCGCCAAAAACAGGCTCCGCTGCCCACCTTGTTTGGCGAACGGGTCGAGAGCACCAACGCCAAAGGCAATCTGGTCCGGGCTGGTATCAGCGAGGTCATCGACGGCGGGCAACAAGTGGTGGTTCTGTTCTCGGCCGTCAATACGAGCCAGCATGCAATCCTGCTGATGCCACCCCAGATCCAGCTGGGTGGCACGATCAAATCGGGAAAACTGGTGAAGCATGATCGGTGGTTGCATGCCGAGCAGCTTCCGCTGATCGACTTTCGTTGGAGCAGGCGGCGGATTGGGTCCGAAGAACGTGCCGACGGAGTTGTCGTATTCGAGCGACCACCCTACAAGCAGTCCAACCAGACGTTGTTCCTACAGGTGGCCGAGTCGGGTGCCGTTGACCGCCCGGCTCTTGTGCCGATTGGCTTTGGAGTTAGTACATCGCAGGGAGAGAACGCTGACCATGGAGCACCAAAAGCCGCACGATGAGGAAGTGTCGCCTGAGCCGAGCGAGTCGGAGTTAACAGAAGCCACAGTGCCGGCTGAAAGGAAACTATCGGCAGCCGGTCGAGGAGTCATTCGAGAGATTTTTCGGGACGCACTGGGTAGGGCCAGATACAGTCGCAAGCCCTTGCGCAACCGTAGCGAGCTGAGCCGCGACAAGAGTAAGTCGATGATTTTCTTGGCCTCGATCGCCGTCGTTTTCATGCTCGTGTTCCTAGGTCTTTTCTCGGCGCCGAAGAAATTGTCTCCAAGCGAACCTCGACACCAGCCTCATCTGGGGCGCAAAGTGACACCAGGGCGGGAGGAGGCGGAAAGCGGCAAATCGATAACTCCTTTGCTGGACGCGAGCCCACCGCCAGCTGAGGCAGCACTCGGCCACCCTGTCACGGCCGAGGACGTAGGCCGCACGTCCCGGTCAGCTGCTACCTCGCCTACCAGTCGGCCCGACAAACCATCGCCTGCGAACCTCAAGAACTCTGAAACCTATGCGCTGAATGGCATAGATTTCTCGGATCCTGCGGCAGCCCAGACAGCCGCGACAGGCCCGCCCCTCGCCGCGCCACCCGACAACTCCGGGTTGAAGAAGCCGGCGATCGTGTTTGTGCGCTCGACACAAAATGCGGGTATGCCTGTTTCTCATCCCGCCCTAGGCAGGCAAAATTTCCTCACCGACCTGCTTCCCGCGGGAACTCGATTCCTGACGCGGCTCGAGGCCCCGGTCAGCTCAGATGTCGCCGCCCCAGTGGTTGCCGTGGTTGAGTACAACTATGAGCGCGAGGGCGAAATTGTCCTGCCGGCGGGAGCGAAGGTATTTGGCAAGTTCGTGCAGGCACATCCATCTGGACTCGTAGCCCTGGAATTCGAACACATCGAGATGCCGGACGGGTCGATGGAAAAGATCCATGCTACCGCAATGGATCTGAAAGATAGGCCGCTGAAGGGCAATGTTTCCGGCAAACGGAAGGGTGCAAAGTTCCTGGTGAGTTCGCTGAGTGGTGTGGGTACCTCGGCAGCCTACATGGTTGGGGGTCACTCGAACGAGGCGTTCAATGGGCCGCTCTCGGAAAACTCCTTGCTGCGCGAGCGAGTGGCCGATAATGTTGGAAACGCCGGCCAGGGAGAATTGAATCAGCTTGCGTTGAACCAAAACATTGTGGTTACGCTACCCGCTAACACAAGATTTTATTTAGTGCTCGAGGGCGGGATGGATTCAGGGAGCAGCGCAGCGGAGCATTCGATGAGACCTGCCATTTCGGAGGCGGGAAACAGCAACCCACCGACATTGGAGGAGTTGCGGGAACTAATCGAACTCCGACGCGAACTCAGTCAGTTGTACCAGGAGAACAGTGTGCAAACCACCACCGCGCCACCGACCCCGGCACAGTAGAACCAATTTGGAATCGACCTGGATTTGCGATCATCGCTTCGTTGCCCAACTTCCCTTTCGTTGTCGTCATGTCTGGTCAGAGAAAGTACCTTCTTTGTCGTCCGCCTCTCTGAGCTTCTCGATCTGTGCAGGGCATTTGACAGTCACTAGATTCGGATCTAATTTTCGCCCACATTGATCGTTTTTCTCACTTGGTTTCGCAAGTTTGCGGAGGAGGGAAGAACGTGAAAGGAGGTAGAGGCTGATGAGAAACCTGCAAGGGGGCTGGGCAAGGGAAAAGCTGCTGGCCGGATGGATCCTCGGATTTGCGCTGGCTGCGCAATTCGTGTGGGCGCAAAACCTGGGAACCGCCCCGGCGACGAACGTCGCCGTACAGGGGCAGCAGGCGACCCAACCGGAGGGCGCATTCCTGAATTTCATCAACTGGATCGGCAACGTGATCGCACCGGTCGGAGCAGGCGGTGCGGTCGTCGGCGCGGTTGCGTCCTGGCTGACGGGGCGCGGTTTTGCGCGCTGGTTGTTTGCCGCTGCATCGCTTTTGGCGGTGTCCGGTCTTACCCGCCTGCTCGAATACTGGATTGCCCAAGGAACCGGAGGTGTCAGATAGAAAGCGGAAGCACACAGAGAAGGGCCGGAGAAACTGGAGTATCAGGCTGGGAAACTGGTCTCCAGTTTCCTCGGGCGACGCAGGTTCGATCCTGGGTACGAGACAACTCGGAGTCAACGTCATGCCGATTCCACAACTTCTGAACGACATCATCTCGCTCTTGCTCTTACTGGCACCATCGGCTGCGCTTCTGTCTCTAATGTTGGCGGGGATCGCTCTCTGGAGCGAAGCTGGTGCGAGCTTCGCCATTGGCGGCAGTTTCACGAAATGGATGTTCTGGGCAGTAGTCTTCCTTACCCTCGAACCGCTGCTCGGTTGGTTCCCGTCCTTCGGCGTGGGAGTGCCGCTGCCCGGTGGAGGAATCAGCACGGGCTGGCTCGAAAGCGTCCAGTCGGACGTAGCCGTGTTCGTGACGAACTTCATTGTTGGGCGGCTCGTTCCTACCTGCGCGGCGTATTTTGTGCTGCGCGCGATTCTTGCCACGGCTTCAGGCGGGCATCCGCTGCCCTCGATCCTGGCGGCAATGTTCCTGCTGGGCTCGGAAACCACCTACAACCTGATCCGTAGCTATAACACAGGGACTCCTTATGCGCCGGCCGACGTCCTCGACTCCTTGTGGAATCACCTGGTTGGAACCATCATGCCGGTCGCAGCCGTTCTGGCACTGGTGGCGGCCATCCTGAATTTCTCGGTGCGGAAGCCCTTCATGAAACACGTGGCGGTCTCCTTAGCCCTGCTTTCGGTCTCGGCCATCTGGAACCTTGTGCTGGCGATGATGTAGGGGAGTCGAAGTGAACCTTGGCAACATGAGTTTCGATCAGGGAGTTCTGAACCTGGCGAATTGGATGGGAAACGTCATCATGCCCAGCCTGGCAGGACTGTTCATCATCCTCGCCGTCATCGAGTTTTCAAAAGGGCGGGAATTTTCTCACAGTATGTACGGGGCCATGGCCTGCTTGCTGGTCTCAGGCCTGACTCGCGCCTTCGAAACTTTCGCCGGCCAGCGTGCGTGGAACGATCCCGATCTCTACTGGATCGCGCTGACCACGCTCATCAATTGGGTGGGCAACGTGATCTTGCCGGTTTATGCCGCCGTGCAGGTAGCCGCGGGAGCACTGCGCACGGGGATGTTTTCCTCGATGCACCCGGGCAGCGGTGGACTGCGACATTTCGCCACGGCTGCCCTGTGCCTGCTCGTTTCGGGCTTGCTTCGGCTGGCGGAAGTTTTCGTGGCCCAAGGGACCGCGGGCGTGACCTAGGAACAAGGAGCGCGAAAATGGCGTTGGATGTGACACCCGTCTATCGAAACTTGCGGACCCGAGTGACCTTCCTAGGGCTGGAAGCCGAAGACTTGTTCGCGATCCTGGCGGTGGCTGTTGTGGTCAATGTCTGCGGTCGATTCGTAAACCGTGAGATCGCCGGTCTGCCGATGAACATGGTGTTGCAGTATGTCGTGCCCATCCTGACGATTCCGGCGCTGATGCTGTTCAAGTACGGCAAGCAGCGTGGTTACTTGCTCGATTGGGTGTTGTTCCACACCAAACCGCACCTCTACTCGGCGCTCGAGCGTGACCGAGAGCTGACCGGAGAATACCGCAAGGATTGACGACCAACGATGCCACTCACGATGGAACAGCATGCGAGGTCACTTGAGCAGCCACCTTTGTGCCAACAGCTGAAATTGCGCGACATAACCGACAACGTGTTGGTGCAGCTCAACGGATCGTTCGTTGCGGGATACCACGTGAGCGGAATCCATTCCTACTATGCGAGCGACGAGGAAAGGAACCGTACCAAGCTGTTGCTGGAAGCCCTATTGCGTGGTCTGGCTGAACGGTCGATGCGACTTCAGGTTCGTTTCGAGACTACGGAGGGTGCGGCCGACCTGATCGAGGGCTACAACAGGGAACGGCAAAACCAGAGCACCGTGCTACAAACTCTCGACCAGGGGCGTTCGGAAGCTTGGCGTATCCGAGACCGGGAAGGTTATTACCTGCGTCAGCTGCTGAACCTCTATGTGGTTTGGAATCCCGCGGTTCACCACCAGACGCCTGACTTCGAGTGGAAGAGAAAGATGCGATCCAACCGATGGAGCATGTCGGCGAGTACGTGCGCGGAGCGGACGCGCCGCGAACATGAGGACCTGCTCTCGGAGTTCAGCAGCCTGCTGTCCGGCATCGAGGCCGCCCTCGAAGCAACGGGAATGAGGATCCGGCGAATGAGTGACCACGACCTTTTCTTGGAGATCAAGCGTGCACTCTACCCCCTGGGTGAAGATCACGCGCGCCTTCGACGTCCGGAAGACCAACTACGGTATGAGAGCGCCCGCAGTCAGGCGGCCAACGTCAATCTGGAGGATGAGCTGGATGACTATTTGAAGATCGGCGGATTGCTGTATTCCTGGATCACCCTCAAGGATCTGCCCGATGCAACATTTCCCGGGGTGGTACGGGAGTTGATCGTGATGGATTTCCCCCTGGTCATCAATGTTGAAGTCGTCCTTCCCGATCAGAGCAAAGCGATGAAGCAGTACAAGAGTCGTTTGCGAAAGATGACCGCTGCGCAGCGAGATATTCACGGTGGATTACGGATCAACGTAGATGCGCAGGTGGCGGAACGCCAGCTGGTGAAAGTGCTCGAGGACCTGATTTCGAGCTCGCTCAAATCGTGTCAGATGAGCATGGTCGTTCAAATACGCACGTCGAAGCCGGCGCGAAATCGTTGGGAAGCGGAACAAGCAGAGCGCATTTTGGCCGATCGGCGCCAGCGGGTGCTGCATGCGATCGCTCGAATGAACGGTGCCCGTGGCATTCCAGAGACCCTAGCGCAGAAACGGCTCTTCTTTTCCGGCCTGCCCGGACTGGCGGAAGAAAACAAACGTGAAATCGAAGTCCTCACCTTGCACGCCGCTGACCTGGTCCCGGTAGAGACGCCCTGGCAAGGGCATCCGAACTCTCCGCTCATGATATTCGAGACACCGTATCGGCAGTTGATCCCGTTTTCCCCCTTCGATTCCTCTTTAGCGGACTCCAACCTGCTGATTATGGCCAAGAGCGGTGGCGGCAAAACCTTCCTAGCCCAGCTGATGCTGCTCATGGTGGCTCGCGCCAATGCGCGGATCTCGATCCTCGAGCGGGGAGATTCTTATGAACCGCTCGTGAACCTCATGGGAGGTCGCGTGATCAATGTGGATCTTGATTCGAGGGAAACCCTGAATCCGTGGGAACTCCCGCCGGGTGAAACAGAACCTAAGAACGAGAAGATCGCGTTTTTAAAGAATCTCACCCTGCACATGATTGGTACCAGCCCCGGTTCCGACGTTGCGCTGCTGGAAAACGTGCTGAACGATGCTATACCGCGCGTGTACAAGCGGCGCGCGATCCAGCTGTCCAACCCGATACCGACCTTCAATGATCTACGGGAAGAACTGGCGAACTGGCGCGACGCGGAGAAGATGCAGCGCACGATCGATGAAGCCCACGTGGCGGCGATCAAACTACGGTCTTGGACGGGGGAAACCGGCATCTATGCGAGGTTATTTGACAAGCCCACCACGATGCGCCTCGACAGTGAATGGTTATTTTTCAACATAGAAGGACTGAGGTCGGATCCCAGGCTTGAGACTGCGATGAGCATGCTGATCGCTACAACCATGGCTTCGCGTGCCTCTGGAAAAACCGGCCAGCCCAGTGTGACCGTGCTCGATGAATGCTGGTTTTTGCTGGACTCGCTCGCCTTGGCTCCGGAGGTGGTGCAGTTGTTCCGCACCGCTCGCAAGCGGAACTCGAGCGTGTGGGGAATCAGCCAGACCGTCGAAGACTTCGTAGGGAGCGAGTTTCAGCCGCGCGAGCATGGGCCGGGCATTCTGAAAAACGCAGGCACGAAGATCATCGGTCAACAACCAGGTGATGTAACACCTCTCATCAGCCATCTCAATCTAAACCGGGTCGCGGTCAATCAGGTCAAGGGGTTTAGTGCGCCGCGAAAAGGATATGGCGCCGAGGTGCTGCTGGCGCTCGGAGAGAAGGCAGAAACAACGCAGACCATTCGGATCGTCGCCACGCCGCTCGAGTATTGGGTGTGCACGACATTCCCGCGGGAGCGGAAATACCGCGCGTACTTCCTCGCCGAACACGGGAGTCAGCCACTGCTGAGAACCTATGAGGAACTGGCTCGAAAGTTCCCTCAGGGTCTCGCCGATGTGCCCAAACTGCCAGAGGAACTGTCTGGCGAGGTGGATGCCGTGGCATTTCACACGCGGAGCCCGGACAGTCCACAGGAAAGCTCAGTCAAATCGTAATTCCCGCCAGCGGTCTCTGGCGATCGATCGAGATGAAGGGGGATGGGCCATGCGCTTGGCAGTTTACGTTGGCTACTTGACGTTGTTTTCCCTATTCGCCTGGTTCGTGACGAACCTCGGGAGGCGTCGGCAGGTGGTGGCGGCAGTGATTGCCGCGCTGTTGCTGATCCATTTGGCCGCTCCTCCTCCAGCCGCCGCTCAGGGAGGTCTGATTGCGGCGGTTCAGGCAGTGTTGAAGGTAATCAACGGCGCAATTGAGATCGCTTTGAACGGGATCAACAACGTGCGGGCGGCTGTGCGAAATTTGTATCGAAGTGTCGCATGGCCGGTCGAGCTGATCGCACAAGCGAGGGCCGAAGCGCTCCAGATGATCGGTCAGTATCGCAATCTGATGGCGAGCATTCTGAACGTCAACCTCAAAAGCGCAACCTTACCGGCTCCACGGGCGCTTGAGAGCCTGATTCGGGATCACCGGATCAACAACTTCACCAGCCTGGGCCAGGCATTCGCCAACACCTACCGGGCGATTCCGGCACCGGCCGACGCCAGCCCAGAAGATCGAGCCATGGCAGATATGGATGATGCCCTGGTCCTCGACAATCTAAAGACGCTCAAAGCAGCGGATGGAGCCACAGATCTTGAGCTCCAGGCAGCCGACTCGGTGGAAAATGCCGCCAGCCAGGCCGCTCCCGGCTCAGCGCCATTCCTGACTGCCGCAGCCACGGCTTCGAGCGTTCGCAGTCAAGCGCTCACCCAGAAGATGCTGGCCGCCGAGTTACGGCAGGAAGCGGCCAGAATGGCACATCGCAACGAATTGCGAAAGCGTGGCGCCACGTTCACCCTGCAATTGCGCGGTGTTCTGATCAATTTGCTACAGCACAACTGAGGAAGGAGTACCCCATGAGGAAGAGAATTCTACCGATTCTGAAGCGAAGTGTGGCTTGGACGCGGAACCACAAGCTGCGGATGGTGGGCTTGGTCCTGATACTCGTCGCCACAATGCCCGATGCCGGCAAAGGGCAGTTTCTCGATCCCTGTTGCGCAATGCTGGCGGCTGGCCTGACCACGATTTCGAACAGGTTGAACAACGTGGTCGGTGGTGGCCTCAATACCATACTCTCGGTCGACAAATCGATCTCCGATTTCGAGCAGCAGGTGGTCTGGCCGCAAGGCTTGATCAGCCAGGCGCGAGCATTGGTTGGAAGCCTCGAGGGAACTTTCCATCAGATCCAGGCGCTGACCCAAATCAAAGTGAACAGCGCGACGCTCCCAGGATCCCAGCAACTGGAGCAGAATCTCCTCTCGCGCAATCCCAGCCAGATTGTCCAGACGACTGCGGCCTACAACGCGCTGTACGGCACTGTTCCCAGTGCCACCGACGCGTCTTCCGAATTGCGGGATCTGGTGGACATGACAGACGCGGCCGCACAGACTGCCATGAAACGCGCCATCGAGATTGATTCTTTAGCGGACCTGGAACTCGAGGCCGCCGGCCAGATCACGCAAAGCGTGCAAAACGCTGCCCCCGGCAGCGCTCCCATTCTTGAAGCACAAGCCGACGCATGGCTGATACGTGCCAATGCCTATACCCAGGCAGCCACAGCCGATCTGATGCGACTCGATGCAGTCGATCTCGCCGATTCCAGTGCCGAGCTGAAGATGGGTGCTAGTAGCACGGCTAACTTGCGGCAGGGCCTGATCAATCTGCTCGAGCACAACTGAAACGGACGGGAGACTCGTTGGAAGGTCTCACCAGCCCAATCCACGCCGACAATCGGCGGAGAGAAAGGATCACGATGAAGTCGAAATGGGTAACTCTCGTGTTAATCGCGTTGGCAGCCTTGCCGCTCCCGGCTCAAAGAGTGCAGAGCGAGACCGGTGATCGACGGCGAATTGTGCACCTCAAGACGGCACTGAACCACTTGACGGTGATTGAAGTGAATGAGCCGGTGACGATGGTCGCCGCCGGCAGTCCGTCCTTTAAGGTGGAATGGAAAGAGAACAAAGTATTTGTCCAGCCGACAGAGGCAGACGTCGCCACGAACCTGTTCATCTGGACGGCTTCCGAACGACTGAACTACGAACTGGATGCGGCAGGGGCAGTCGATAACATGAACTTCGCCATGGACGAGACGACTCGAGTCGCGCAGGCGCAAGAAACAAGTCCCCCACGGCTGCTCGCAATATCTCCGACGGAGGTCTTACTGGCGGACAAGCCAGTGAAGACGGAAACTGCGAAACACGCGAAAAAGCGGGTTGAGGTTCAGATCCGAGATCTCTATGAGAACGACGGTACACTGTTCATCCGCTACCAGGCCCGGAACCGCGGGAGTCTTATCTACAGCATCGCCACGCCGAAGGTATATGCCCTCGACGGTGCGCAATACCCGAAATCACTATATGTGCTGGCGAACACACAACTGGCAGAGCCCGACGCGGCACGGTTGAAGGCCAAGCAGGAGACCAAGGTGCCCGTCCTGGACGGGCAGCTCCAGACCTTGCGCATTCATCCCGGCGAAGAAGCAATGGGAGTCGTGGCGTTGCGACTTCCTTCCAGCGCAACGCCAACTGTGCTTCGATTCGAATTTCCGAACGACGGGGACGGAGAGATTTCGGCATACCTGGTCCGATGACCGCGCCAGGCCGCTGGTTCGCCCATTCATCGACTGGGTCTAGAAGGGTTCACGATGGACCTGTTTTTGAAGACAAGCAACCAGGTGGTCAGGGACTATCTGAACCTCTTCGTAAACCGCCGGGCATACACGCTGCAGTCGATGCGACCCCGCCCAGAGACTGGGCGCCACTACTACTTCCGCCCCACAGAAAATGGATCGGGGAGGCCAGCAGCGCTCACCCGGAGTACCATCCGCCGGCACCTGGAAGGGACCATTACGATAGGGCTTTACGCCATCAATCCCAGCACACAACGCTCGAAATGGGTAGCGATCGACGCCGACTACAAGAACTCCCTGGAAGATCTTCTTAAGCTTCAGTATCGCCTGGGCGAAGACAACGTCCAGGCTGCCTTAGAGATGAGTAAGCGCGGCGGTCACCTTTGGATTTTTCTGGCTTCGCCGCTGCTGGCAAGGGAATGCCGGATTTACATCTACAACCTCGCCTTGCGATTGGGTGTACCGGTCAAGGAGGGCAGCTTGAGGGATGGAATTGAAGTTTTCCCCAAGCACGACACGCTCAAAACCGGCGGGTTCGGCAATGCGATTCGCGGTCCGCTGGGGATTCATCGCGGAGCGAACCAGCGGTTTTGGTTCTACGGGGCGCACCACAGCCTGGATGCACAAATGGCGTATCTCAACGGTTTACGGCGAGTGACGGAAGACGAATTGCGCCGCTTCATCCGAGGCAAGGCGATGCCCCCAAGTCTTCGACCAACCGTGCCCACACCAACCAACGGCTGGGGGTCTCGCCGGGAAAAGCATGGAACAAAATTCAACATCTTGCGACATGTAGGCAAAGTGCGGAAAGTCGGGCGGAACTATGTGACCCGATGTCCTTCGTGCGCGGGTGCTGGCCATGACCGGGGCGGTGATAACCTCGCCATCCTGATCAGCGACACCCGGTTCTACAGGTGCTGGGCCGGGTGTACTAAGCAGATGATCCGTGCGGCGCTAGGCTGTCCGATTCCGGCATGGCAGACCGCCTAGCTCGCCGCAAGTACAGAATCCAGGCAAGTGATTTTGTTACTGGCAAGCCGGGGCAGATTGCTCATCGGTTATCCAGGCTAGACGCCCCTCGAAGAGCCTGTTGCGCACTCGCAGGATGCGCTCTGCCCCAAACGTAAGTATGAAGAGACAGGCAACTTGAGGGTAGAAACAGGAAGAGGAACGAAGGATGTGGAGCAGACTGAGGTCCTGTTCTCTCGCCGCTTGTCTGTTTGTGTTCTTGTTCGTGGTGATTGGCGCGGGTCTGCATCTGAAGCCAATGGGAGCCTTCCTGGCTGCTCTATCGGGATCGTTCCTGGTAATTCACGGGGTGAACCGCTGGGGTAGGGTCCCGGCCAGAAGCGGCAAGGAAGACAGGAAAAGTTGAGCCCAGCGGTGGTTCACAGAGCGATAGAGAGGCACATACTAGAATCGCGCAGTCGGCCACTCAGTTCTGCGTTTCCACTTCGCACGGGAATGCCCGATCCTTCAAGGCGGGAGAACCTACAGGAAACACTGTAGAGCCAATGAGAATTTTTCGTGATGCAATATCGAGGGCCGATTGTTCTTCTCCCTCGTGAGGAACGATTCGTGCCGAGCTTGAGATTCGGGCCAGACCTCGCTTTATTCAGGCGCAATTGTGTCGGCTGATCGCCATCGGCGATCGAGACCGAGGAAGGCGTGCGTCCGTGGATCGTAGCCTAGGCGCTCAAACAGGATCGGAGCCATGAAGAAAAACTTCCGCAGTACGGTCGCAACCCTGAATGGTGGTCCAACCGACTATCCGGAGGGCACCCCTATTGCTGTCGCGGATTCGGCATCGGCCGATCTCCCCGTAGTCTTGGCTGCGCTGCAGACCATGCGAGATGGTGACTTTTCCGTGCGGCTCCCCGGCTTCTGGACAGGTCTGGGAGGAAAGATCGCCGACACTTTTAATGACATCGTTGCTGCCAACCAGCAGATGGCCGAAGAACTGAAACACGTCGGACAAGCAGTAGGAAAGGAAGGACGAATCCGGGAGCGCACGAAGTTTCACGAGTCCCGAGGTGCCTGGGGGCAGATGGAAGTCTCGGTGAACACCTTAATGGAGGATTTGCTGCGGCCGACAAAGGAAGTGACCCGGGCCATCGCGGCGGTTGCGCAGGGGAATCTCACTCGGACTGTGCAGTTGGAGGTCGATGGCCGTCCGCTCGAGGGCGAATTCCTGCGTTCGGCAGACATTGTCAACCGGATGATTCAGCAGTTAAGCGTTTTTACCTCAGAAGTCACACGCGTTGCCCGGGAAGTCGGCACCGACGGAAAGCTCGGCGGTCAGGCGGTTGTGCCGGGGGTCGCCGGTACGTGGAAGGATCTCACGGATTCGGTGAATTCCATGGCCAGCAACCTCACCGGCCAAGTCCGCAATATCGCGGAGGTGGCGACCGCTGTCGCCAGTGGTGATCTCTCGCGCAAGATCACGGTGGATGTTCGAGGCGAAATCTTACAGCTGAAAGAAGCCATCAACACCATGGTCGACCAGCTGCGCTCGTTCGCTTCGGAAGTGACGCGCGTGGCCCGCGAGGTGGGAACCGACGGCAAACTGGGCGGCCAGGCCGTGGTTCCCGGCGTGGCCGGCACATGGAAGGATCTCACCGACTCGGTCAACGCCATGGCGGGTAATCTAACCGCCCAGGTACGAAATATCGCCGAGGTGACGACGGCCGTGGCTCGTGGCGATCTGTCGCGCAAGATCACCGTGGACGTCAAGGGTGAAATTCTCGAACTGAAAGAAACCATTAACACTATGGTCGATCAGTTGAACGCCTTTGCGGGAGAAGTCACGCGGGTGGCGCGCGAGGTTGGAACGGAAGGAAAGCTCGGTGGACAAGCGCAAGTCCCGGGGGTTGCGGGTACCTGGAAGGATTTAACGGACAATGTGAATTTCATGGCAGGGAACCTCACCGCCCAGGTTCGCAATATCGCGGAGGTGGCGACTGCCATCGCGGGCGGGGACCTGTCGCGCAAGATCACGGTGGATGTGCGCGGCGAGATTCTGCAGCTCAAAGAAACCCTGAACACGATGGTCGACCAACTCAACCGGTTTGCCGGAGAAGTCACGCGCGTGGCCCGCGAGGTCGGCAGTGAAGGACGCCTAGGCGGTCAAGCGAACGTGCCGGGAGTGGCCGGTACGTGGAAGGATCTCACCGATTCGGTGAACTCGATGGCGGGCAATCTTACGGCGCAGGTGCGCAACATTGCCGAGGTGACCACGGCGGTGGCGCGCGGCGATCTGTCGCGCAAGATCACGGTGGATGTGAAGGGAGAAATTCTTGAGCTGAAGAACACCATCAACACCATGGTCGACCAACTCAACGCGTTTGCCGGCGAAGTCACGCGCGTTGCCCGGGAGGTCGGGACCGAAGGAAACCTCGGGGGTCAGGCACAAGTGCCGGGCGTCGCGGGTACGTGGAAGGATTTGACCGACAATGTGAATTTCATGGCCGGGAACCTGACCGCGCAAGTGCGCAACATCGCGGAAGTCGCCACCGCGGTGGCGCGCGGCGATCTGTCGCGCAAGATCACGGTCGATGTCAAGGGCGAGATTCTGGAGCTGAAGAACACCATCAATACGATGGTCGACCAACTGCGATCTTTCGCCTCCGAAGTCACGCGCGTGGCTCGCGAAGTCGGTACCGATGGCAAGCTTGGCGGACAAGCGGCGGTACCGGGAGTCGGCGGCACGTGGAAGGACCTCACCGATTCGGTGAACTCGATGGCGAGCAATCTCACCAACCAGGTGCGGAATATCGCCGAGGTTTCAACCGCCATTGCCAACGGCGACCTATCCAAGAAAATCACCGTGAACGTCAGCGGCGAAATCCTGCTGCTGAAGGAGACCATCAATACGATGGTCGACCAACTGAACGCTTTCGCCGGTGAAGTCACGCGCGTAGCCCGCGAAGTCGGCAGTGAGGGACGCCTGGGCGGTCAAGCGAGTGTGCCGGGAGTGGCCGGTACCTGGAAGGATCTCACCGATTCGGTGAACTCGATGGCGGGCAATCTTACGGCGCAGGTGCGCAACATTGCCGAGGTGACCACGGCGGTGGCGCGCGGCGATCTGTCGCGCAAGATCACGGTGGACGTGAAGGGCGAGATTCTCGAGCTGAAGAACACCATCAACACCATGGTCGACCAGCTCAACGCGTTTGCTGGCGAGGTCACGCGCGTAGCCCGAGAGGTGGGAACCGACGGAAAACTGGGTGGTCAAGCCCAGGTTCCCGGGGTGGCCGGCACTTGGAAGGATCTTACCGACAATGTCAATTTCATGGCCAGCAACCTCACCGGCCAGGTACGCAATATTGCCGAGGTTGCCACGGCGATCGCGACGGGGGATTTGTCCAAAAAGATCACGGTGGACGTCCGCGGGGAGATCCTGCAGCTCAAGGAGACCTTGAACACGATGGTGGAGCAGTTGCGCTCGTTCGCCGCGGAAGTAACTCGTGTTGCTCGCGAAGTTGGCAGCGAGGGCCGGCTTGGCGGACAGGCCAACGTTCCCGGCGTGGCGGGTACCTGGAAAGATCTGACAGACTCGGTCAACGCGATGGCGGGAAATCTGACCGCTCAAGTGAGAAACATCGCCGCGGTCACGACCGCGGTTGCCCGTGGTGATTTGTCGCGCAAGATCACGGTCGACGTGAAGGGCGAGATCCTCGAATTGAAGAACACGATCAACACCATGGTCGACCAGCTCAATGCGTTTGCTGCGGAGGTTACGCGCGTGGCCCGCGAGGTCGGTACCGAGGGCAAACTCGGAGGCCAGGCGCAGGTTCCCGGCGTCGCCGGGACGTGGAAGGATCTCACCGATAACGTGAACGTGATGGCTGCGAACTTGACCGAGCAGGTGCGCGGCATTGTGAAGGTTGTGACGGCGGTGGCCAATGGGGACCTCAAGCAGAAGCTGACGGTGAATGCCAAGGGCGAAGTCGCGGCGCTTGCCGAAACCATCAACAATATGACGGATACGCTCGCCACCTTCGCGGATCAGGTGACGACCGTCGCTCGCGAGGTGGGTGTCGAGGGGCGTCTCGGCGGGCAGGCGAACGTTCCCGGGGCTGCCGGGACGTGGAAGGATCTCACCGGTAACGTAAATCTCCTGGCCGACAATCTGACCAACCAGGTTCGGGCCATTGCCGAAGTGGCCACCGCGGTTACCAAAGGCGATCTGACCCGTTCAATTCAGGTCGAGGCCCGAGGTGAAGTGGCGGAGCTCAAAGACAACATCAACACCATGATCAATAACCTCCGCCTCACTACGGAGCGCAACACCGAGCAGGATTGGCTCAAGACGAATCTGGCCCGCTTCACTGGCATGTTGCAGGGGCAGCGCGACCTGGGAACCGTGGGACGAATGCTGTTGTCCGAACTGGCGCCCCTGGTCAATGCCCAACACGGAGTCATCTACCAGATGGATGAGGAAGAGTCCGGCGGCATGGTGCTGTTGTCGGCGTTCGCAGCGGATGAGCAGGGTGGCCACCTGCACTGCCTTCGGTTGGGGGAGGGGTTGATCGGCCAGTGTGCGCTGGAAAAGCGCCGCATGCTGATCACCGATCTGCCGGCCGACCGGACCATTACGATTCGCTCGGGCCTGATGGGAGCGGTTCCGCGGAATGTCATTGTGCTGCCGATCCTGTTCGAAGACCGGGTAAAGGCAGTGATTGAGCTGGCATCCCTCGGATCGTTCACGGCTTCGCATTTGGCGTTCCTCGAACAACTCACCGCCAGCATCGGAATTGTCCTCAACACCATCGAGGCCACGATGCAGACGGAAGGACTCTTAAAGCAGTCGCAACAATTGGCGGCCGAGCTGCAGGCGCAACAGAAGGAGCTGCAGCAAACCAACGAACAGCTTGCCCAGAAAGCCCAGCAGCTGGCCGAACAGAACGTGGAGGTTGAAAGGAAGAACCAGGAAATCGAGCAGGCGCGGCGAGCCTTGGAAGAGAAAGCCAAAGAACTGGCCCTGACCTCCAAGTACAAATCGGAGTTTTTGGCCAACATGTCCCACGAGCTGCGGACACCCCTGAACAGTATCCTGGTGCTGGGCCAGCAGCTGACAGATAATCCGGACGGCAATCTCACCCCGAAACAGGTCGAGTTCGCCCGTACCATTCACGGCGCCGGCACCGACCTCCTCAACCTGATCAGTGACATTCTCGACCTCTCCAAAATCGAGTCGGGCACGGTGTCGGTCGAGGCGGAAGAGGTCTTCTTCGCCAGTATGCTGGATGCTGTCGCACGACCCTTCCGGCATGAGGCGGAAACCCGGCGGCTTTCCTTCGAGATCCACACCGACCCCAATCTGACGCGCAGCATGGTGACCGATTCGAAGCGCCTGCAACAAGTGCTCAAGAATCTTCTCTCGAACGCATTCAAGTTCACCGAACAGGGCATGGTCCGGCTTACGGTCGCAATGGCCGCCAGCGGTTGGAGCGAGGATCACCCGATTCTGTCGAAGAAAGCCGCAGTGGTCGTCTTTGAAGTCAACGATACCGGAATTGGTATCGCTGCCGACAAGCAGCGCATTATCTTTGAGGCGTTCCAGCAGGCCGATGCCGGAACCAGCCGCAAATACGGTGGTACGGGGTTAGGTCTGGCCATCAGTCGCGAACTGGCGAGCTTGCTTGGGGGTGAGATTCAGCTGCGCAGCACCCCGGGGAAGGGTAGTACCTTCACCTTGTACCTGCCGCAAATCTACGCCGGTCCTTCGGCTACGGCTCGTATGGTCAGCGAGGGCAACGCTTCGACCGTGGCTCCGCTTCAGCTGTCGATGGTCCAGGTGGCGGAGCACCCGGCGGAGCAGATCGCGGATGATCGGGAGAACCTGCGGCCGGATGATGCGGTGCTGCTCGTGGTAGAGGATGACCCGCATTATGCCCGGGTGATCTGCGATTTGGCTCGCGACAAAGGCTTTCGCGTGCTGGTTGCCACGTGCGGAGCCGATGCTCTCGCCCTGGCGCGCGAGTACCATCCGACCGCGGTCTCGCTCGATGTGTTCCTTCCTGACATGCTGGGCTGGACCGTGCTGAATCACCTGAAGCAGGATGCAGCGACCCGGCACATTCCGGTGCAGATGCTGACTCTCGACGAAGATCGGCACCACGGATTGGCTCGCGGTGCCTTTGCTTTTGTCACCAAACCCACCACACCCGCGGCCCTGGAGCAGGCATTGACCCGGATCAAGGAGTATGCTTCTTGCCGCAAACGCCTGCTGGTGGTGGAAGACAATCCTGGGGAGCAGCTGAGCATCAAAGAGCTGCTCAGCCATGATGACATTGATGTAACCATCGTCAGCACCGGCGCCGAAGCGCTTGAGGTCGTCCGGAACCAGTTGGTCGATTGCGTTGTGCTCGATCTGCGGCTCCCCGATATGTCGGGATTCGACGTACTGGCGCGTTTGGGCGACTCTCCGGCACTTTGCGATCTTCCCATTGTGGTCTTCACCGGCAAAGAGTTGTCTCCCGAGGAAGATGCACGCCTGCACACCTTGGCGCGGAGTGTTGTGGTGAAAGGTGTCGAGTCCCCGGAGCGGCTGCTCGATGAAACCGCTCTTTTTCTGCATCGGGTGGTCGCCGACCTGCCACGGGACAAGCAAAGCATGCTCGATCGGCTACATCGCTCCGATGAGGCGCTGGTGGGCCGCAAGGTGCTGGTTGTCGATGACGACGTGCGCAATATTTTCGCTCTGAGCAGCGTGCTCGAGCGACGCGGCATGACTGTGCTCACGGCCGGAACCGGCCGTGAGGCGATTGCGACCTTGGAGTCCACGCCAGATCTTGCCATTGTGCTCATGGATATCATGATGCCGGAGATGGACGGATATGAGACCATGCAGGTCATGCGGCAGAATCCGTCCTTCCGTCGCTTGCCGATCATCGCCTTGACCGCCAAAGCGATGAAAGGTGATCGAGAGAAATGTCTGGAAGCGGGCGCGTCCGAGTATTTGGCGAAGCCGGTGAACACCGAGCAACTGCTATCGGCTCTGCGCATGTGGCTTCACCGGTAAAATACTTGGCGCAGGTCCGCGAATTCACCCAGTTTGGGTAGGTGGCGTAGCTAACCATGAACTCCCACCAGCCGGTGAACATCCTGATGGTCGATGACCAGCCGGGCAAGCTGCTGAGCTATGAGGCAATCCTCGCTCCGTTGGGGGAAAGACTTCTCAAGGCCAGTTCCGGCCGGGAGGCACTCGAGCTTCTGCTGAAAACCGATGTCGCGGTGGTCCTGATGGATGTAAGCATGCCCGAAATCGATGGTTATCAGTTGGCGGACATGATCCGCGAGCATCCTCGCTTCCAGAAAACGGCGATCATTTTCATTTCGGCGGTTCATTTAACGGACGTGGATCGTGTGAAAGGGTATGCACGCGGCGCCGTCGATTACATTTCGGTGCCGGTGATTCCCGAGGTGTTGCGAGCCAAAGTCAGCGTCTTCGCCGAACTGTACCGGAAGACTCTCCAGCTGGAAGGACTGAACCGTGAGCTCGAGCAGCGGGTGATCGATCGTGCCGAAGAACTGCGCCAAAGCGAGAGTCAGTTCCGCTCGTTGGCAAACTCCATCCCGCAGCTCGCCTGGATGGCCAATCCCGATGCCTCGATATTCTGGTACAACCAGCGCTGGTACGACTACACCGGAACGACGCTCGAGGAGATGAAGGGCCAGGCGTGGCAAAGTCTGGTCCATCCCGACCAGGTGGCAGAAGTTGTGGCTGGAATGGAGCGATGCTGGACGGCGGGCGAGCCTTGGGAAGACACTTTCCCGTTGCGGGGCAAAGATGGCTGCTATCGCTGGTTCCTATCGCGCGCGTTGCCGATTCACGATGCCAACGGAAATGTGGTGCGGTGGTTCGGTACCAATACGGATATCACCGAGCGCAAGCAGGCTGAGGAAGCCCTGGTCAAGTCCGAGCGCATGGCGGCCATGGGACGCCTGGCAGGAATCATCGCTCACGAGATCAACAATCCCCTGGAGGCGATTTCGAACGCTTTCTATCTGCTGCGCGCCAATTCGTCCCTCAATGAAGAAGCTCGCCGTTACGCGCGCTTGGCTCAGGAGGAATTAGGGCGACTGGCTCACATTACCAAGCAGACCCTGGGCTTCTACCGCGATTCGAAGCAGGTCGTGCCGGTCTCGCTGTCTGAGATCCTGGACAATGTTATTGAATTGCAGTCGCGACGGTTGCAGTTGAACGGTATTGGAGTGGAAAAGCACTACCGAACGCTGGGCACCATTCAAGGCTTTCCGTTAGAGCTCAAGCAGGTTTTCCTGAATCTTATCGGGAATGCAGTGCAGGCCATGCCGGAGGGCGGTCGCCTGCGGATACGGCTACGGGAATCATCGCAAAAGGGCAGCGGGCGGTCCGGCATGAGCGTTTCGATATCCGACACCGGAGTGGGGATTCCTTCGGAGCACGCCAAGCGGATATTCGAGCCATTTTTCAGCACCAAGGAAGCCAAGGGTACGGGGCTTGGGCTGTGGATCAGCAAGGGAATCATTCAGAAATACGAAGGCACAATTCGCTTCCGCAGCGTGCAACTGGGAGGCGGGAACGTCACGTGCTTTTCCGTGTTCATACCTGCGTTCGCGACTCTCCGGAGTCTGAATGCTACCGCGGCATTGACGGCCTAGGAGAGCCGCTTGACGATTGCCACCATCCTCTGTGTCGACGACGAAGCGAATCAGCTTGTCCTGCGCAAGCTCCTGCTCGAGAACGCTGGCTATCGCGTGCTGACCGCCGACTCGTTTCGCTCCGCACTGTCGACTTTCGAGTCACATGCGATTGATCTCGCCGTCGTGGACTACTGGATGACGGGAGGCAACGGCGTACAGCTGGCCAGCGAATTGAAGCGACATAAAGAAGGCTTACCCATTGTCATTCTTTCTGCCTACTCCGAATTACCGGGCGAGACGATCGGCATCGCCGATGCTTGGATTACCAAGGGAGGCGCTTCGCAGACGCTGCTTGCCAAAATTGAAGAACTCCTGGCGCGGGCGGTGGTCCGTTCCCATCAGGATGCGCGCTATGTAAGGTGAAGCAAGCCCACTCCTGACATCTGGCAGGCTCATTATTTAGAAGCAAGCGGAGCGGTTGTTTTCAAGCAGGGAACTGAGATTGAGCGGGGATCGTTGTGCCGATTCGTTCGCTGGTAGCATCGATCGCTCGAAGAAGAGCCATATCACACATCGCGACCGAGCGATCAAGAAATGAGAGACCCGAATGCACTACCTCCTGTTTTACGAAGCTGGTGAAGACTACCTTTCCAGGCGTCCAGAATTTCGCCAAGAGCACCTGGCAAAAGCCTGGCAGGCGAGCGCGCGGGGCGAGCTGGTTTTGGGTGGCGCCCTCGCGGATCCGGTGGATGGTGCCGTATTGCTGTTCAACTCAGACTCGCCCGAGATCGTGGAGAAATTTGCCAGGGCCGATCCCTACGTGACCAATGGGTTGGTAAAGCGATGGTACGTCCGGGAGTGGACGACGGTTGCGGGGGAACACGCGGCGACGCCCATCAAGCCCAAGACGGTTGACGCGGGCAAAGAACAAGCTGAGCAGGCCACCAAGCGCATGATCCTGAGGCTGTGGAAGGCGCGCTCCAGGGTGGAGAAAGCGGGCGTTTATGTTCAGTACGCAACCACAAAGGTCTTCCCGGCACTCGCGGCCATTGAAGGACACCGCGGAGCATACCTGCTCCGCCGCCCGCTTGACGACGCTACTGAGCTCATCGTGCTTACGTTGTGGCAGTCCATGGAGGCGGTCCGCAGGTTCGCAGGACAGAACCCGGAGAAGGCCGTTGTGGAGCCCGATGCCCGGGCGATCCTGACCAGCTTCGACGATTCGGTAACACATTTCGAGGTTGTCCATAGCCCGGACGGGAACCCGGTGAAATAAGCAACCGCCAAACGCCATGAGCGTGGCATTCCCGACGGCTACCCTCAATAAAGGCGGAAGCCCGCTGGGACGTTGACCGCCATCGCCACCGGTTCGCCCGCCTTCATGGCTGGGAGCTCAATTGACAAAAGGGATTGGCCAGCGCGGGAGATATACGGGCCTAAACCCGTCACCTCCGGCCCCGTTCGAAGCCTGCTTTAAGCTTCCTGGGGCGCGCTTTCCAAGGGCACCGCAAGGGCTTAGCGACTCGTGTCAGAGTCGTTGAGGGCACTCCAGCCGATCATGGCAATCGTGGTGGCCCATCCACCAATCATCAACATTGGAATAAAGGGCATATCATTCTCCTATTCTGAGGGCAAGTCTCGATTGAACGCCCTCTATTTCGATAAGCGACAAAGCGAGAGAAAAAACCTCATGAATCCAGGTTTTTTCTTGGCCAGACAAGGAACCACTCACCGTTACCCAGGGCGGGGGAGGCCATCATCCGCGCCAACCCCGCGAGAGTACTTGCTGCCATCAACCTGTAGTTGTCGCCCTGCCGTTCGAAAATGAGATAATCGCGTGCCTTATCCTTCTAACAGAGCATTTGTGTCGGCACTATATCCAGTGTGGGATTCCAGTTCATTCTGAGAGGAGCCCTACCCATGACCCGGCTCTCGGTTGTCCTCGGCCTTGTCATCGTTCTTCTTCCCGGAATCGCGGGAGCGTTGGAAGATGGGGAGTCTCGTGGAATGGCGCTTCGAGAGAACTGGTTCATCCAATCTTCCGCCGAGGTGCACGCCGACGGATCCGCAATTTCGATGGCGGGTTTTCAAACCCAAGATTGGTATCCCGCCGAGGTTCCTGCCACGGTGCTTAGCGCACTGGTGGAAGACAAGGTTTACCCCGATCCTTATAGCGGGATCAACCTGCGTTCCATCCCCGGTACGAGCTATCCGATATTCGAGGACTTCTCGACGATCATGATGCCACCCAACAGTCCTTTCAAGCAGTCTTGGTGGTATCGCACCGAATTCAAGCTCCCGGCGGACTATAGAGGAAAAACCGTATGGCTCGGCTTTGATGGCATCAATTATCGGGCCAACGTTTGGCTGAACGGCGTGCAGATTGCGTCTTCCAAGATACTGGCGGGCACTTGGCGATTGTTTCAATTCGATGTGACCACAGCCGCCAAGCCCGGTGAGACCAATTCCCTCGCTGTCGAGGTCGTGCCTCCAGAACCACGCGACTTGGCCATCACCTTGGTCGACTGGGCGCCTATGCCGCCCGACAAGGAAATGGGCATCTGGCGCGATGTGCACATCTTCGCTACCGGCCCAATCGCTCTCAGTTACCCGTCCGTGCTGACGCAACTCAACCTGCCTTCGCACCATGAAGCGTTGCTGAAGGTACGTGCGGAAATCACCAATTCTGCCACCTATCCGGTAGACGCTCGGGTTAGGGGACACATCGAAAATCTCGCCTTCGAACAGGTCGTGCACCTCGCGCCCAAGGCAACCCAGGTGATTCGCTTTACGCCGGACACATTCCCGCAGCTGACAATCTCCCATCCACGTCTATGGTGGCCGGCGGAAGTGGGAAAGCAGGAGCTATACCCATTGGACCTCTCCGTCGAAGTGCAGGGCCAAGTTTCCGATTCCGTCCACATCCGTTTCGGCATTCGCCAGGTCACCGCGAACATCGACGAGAAAGGCCACAGAATCTTCCAAATCAACGGCAAGAACATTCTCATTCGCGGCGCCGGTTACAGCTTGGACATGCTGCTGCGATCGTCGCGGGAACGGCAGCAGGCCGAGCTCAACTATGTTCGCGACCTGAACCTCAATGCGGTGCGCATGGAAGGCAAATTGGAAGACGATCACTTTTTCGATTTGGCGGATGCGATGGGGATCATGGTGCTGCCGGGCTGGTGCTGCTGTGATCAGTGGGAGAACTGGCCTGTCTGGGATCAGGAGAATGAAGAGGTCGCGGGGAAATCGATGCGCGATCAAATCCGCCGGCTGGAACGCCATCCGTCCGTCATCACATTTCTCTATGGCAGCGACTTCGCCCCTCCGCCTGCGGTCGAGAAGATGTATCTCGAAGTTCTCGAAGAGCTGGAATGGCCGAACCCATCCATTTCCTCCGCGGCGGCCAGAACCACGACTGTCGGCCCCAGTGGAGTGAAGATGACCGGGCCGTATGAGTACGTTCCGCCCTTGTTCTGGTATACGGATACGCGACATGGCGGCGCCTTCGGCTTCAACACCGAAACCAGTCCCGGGCCCGCCATCCCTCCGCTGGAGAGCCTGCGGCGAATGCTGCCGCCGGATCACCTCTGGCCGGTTGATTCCGTCTGGCAGTATCACGGAGGAGGAATGTCACAAACGCTCAATGTCTTCATTGAAGCGCTCAACCAGCGTTATGGGCCGGCAAACTCGGTCGACGAATTCGCGCGCAAGGCCCAGGTTCAGGCCTATGAAGCACACCGCGCCATGATGGAGGCCTATGGCCGCAACAAATACACCTCTACCGGAATCATTCAGTGGATGTTGAATAATGCCTGGCCCAGCATGATCTGGCACACCTATGACTGGTACTTGCGCCCCGGAGGGTCCTATTTTGGCGTGAAGAAAGCGTGCGAGCGGCTGCATGTGCAGTACTCTTACGACGATCATTCGATTGTGGTGGTTAACTCCTATTACCAACCGTTCGCGAAGCTCAAAGTCACCGCCAAGGTGTACAACCTTGACATGACCGAGAAATTTTCCAAGGAGGTTGAAGTTGGCGTGGGTCCGGATACGAGCACTCGCGTGTTTACCTTGCCTCCTCTCGCCGGGCTCAGCACGGCATACTTCGTCACTCTGACGCTCGCGTCCGCCGGACAGGTCCAGAGCAGAAATTTCTATTGGCTTTCGAGTCGCGAGGAGACGCTCGATTGGGATCGGCAAGAGCTCGATACCAGCGGCCAATACGATATCTCGACCTGGACTCCGACCAAGACGTTCGCGGACTACACGCCTTTGAACCAGCTGCCAAGGGTTGATCTGGACGCCACGGCGCAGTACAAGAAAAACGGAGAGCAAAGCACGACGACGGTTACGCTGCACAATCCGACCTCCACGCTGGCGTTTGCCGTTCACCTGAAAGTGAATCGGATATCGAGCCAACGCGTGAGCCGGGAGGCCCCGGAGGACGAGGAAATCCTGCCCGTGCTATGGCAGGATAACTATTTTGCTTTGCTGCCAGGCGAAACCCGCGAGATCACCGCCACATTTCGCAGTGAGGATCGCGACGATCGAATGCCCAGGGTCGAAATTGAAGGATGGAACGTGAATCAGAAGTTCGCCGACGTGCAACCGTAGTTGAGGTACAGCAGGGATGAAGGAGACAAGAATTCATGGTCAATAATGGAGACCACCAGCAATCTATGAATCCCTCCGAAGATCATCGCCGCGATTTTGGGAAGGTCATGCGCATCCTCGAAGCAACACCTGCCGTTGACCGTGAATACATGGCGCCGCGCGAAGAATTTCAAGCGCGCATTCGCCGTATCAACGAAGCCTTACAGCGGCACGGCCACACCGTTGGTCTTGTTTTTTCTGACGAGCACTATGCGGGCGATGTTCCTTACCTAGGCGGAAATACCAACATTTCGATCGAGCAGGTAGCGGGCGTCGTCGGGCCAAGTGGATTTCACATCGTCGCCGGCTTGGAGGGCGGCTATGTAGCCGAGCAACTCGCGGAACGAGCCGGAGCCATCGTTCACAAGGTCGAATTACTGCAATTGGCCGACGAGAAATACCCGATCCGCGCCGAGCGGCTGGAAGATGTCATTCGAGCCGCGGCTGGGAGCGACGTGAAGCACATCGCTTTGCTCACTCCCCGGCAAGTGATTCCTGCTGGCTTGGTCGAGTACCTTGAAGGAATTTATGGCCGCGACGGCGTGGTTGATGCCCAGGAAGTCTACTATCGCGTAAAGTACGAGAAGAGCGAGATCGAGATGCGCCTGATCGCGGATGCCTCGATCATCGCCGATGCGATGCTCGCTGCCATGCTGGCCGTTCTCCGTCCCGGGCGTCTCGAAACCGAAGTCGCCGCCTGGGGCGCTTGGGTCGGACGGATGCTCGGTTCCGAGCGCGACGGCTTCCAGATCATGGTGGGTGCCAACACGGCGAACCGAACGCTGATCGGGCCCGCTCTCAATCGGCGGATCAAAGAAGGCGACTGGGTTCATCTCGGTGTTGCCCCCAAACGAGATGGCCTCACCGCCTGCATTCGCCGTTCGGTGATCGCCGTTGATTCACCGCAGAAAGTCACCCCCGAACAAAAGTACTGGTTCGATCTGGTCGAGCAAGGGTACCAAGTTGGAGAGCGGTCCTATCGCGAAGCTGCCAGCCAACAATGGCCGGCACGACACCAGGAACAGTCGCTGGTCGATTTCTTTAGCCAGCGATCGGACGAGATCTCGCAACGCATTGGCCGGAAAATCGACCTCGCGGCCCAGAAACCCTACACCGGCACGCACAACTCCGGCTACACCGAATGCCAGGAGTTCTTTGGCGCCATCACCCTGGACAGCCAAGAACCATTGGGCAATCGCATTGTTACCATGCTGGATGTGGCATTGCGCGGAATCGGGGATCGCTGGAATGACGTCGTCATTCCCGGCTTCGATTTTTGCGTGGTCGAAAATACGCTCGGCAAGTACGGAGTGCGGGTCGAGACTCTGACCAAACTCCCGATCCACGCGCAGGAGCTGGTGGGCGGTGGTTAGGGCGGCCTGCCCAAACCCAAGGGGTCCGTCCTTTCCAGGATTATATTTTCAATGAGTTAAGGCTTGTTCATGCAAATCGGAAGATAGCGTAAACGCGTTGACTAGCCTCGACCGGGTCCATAAGATAAACCCGCTCGAAGAATTGTTGACATGATTGGCAGGACCATCTCGCACTACCGCATCGTCGAGAAGCTGGGCGGTGGCGGCATGGGCGTTGTCTACAAGGCCGAGGATATATCCCTGCACCGCTTTGTCGCTCTGAAGTTCCTACCCGACGAGGTCGCCAAGGACCCACAGGCTTTGGCCCGATTTCAGCGCGAGGCCCAGGCAGCTTCCGCATTGAACCATCCGAATATCTGCACAATTTATGAAATTGGGCAGCAAGAGGGTCGGCCGTTCATCGTGATGGAATATCTGGATGGGCTGACCCTGAAGCACCGAATTGCCGGGCGTCCGCTCGAAACAGAATTGATTCTCTCGTTGGCGATCGAGATCGCGGATGCTCTCGATGCCGCTCACTCCGAGGGAATCATTCATCGTGACATTAAGCCTGCCAACATCTTTGTTACCAAGCGAGTCCATGCCAAGATTCTCGATTTTGGCCTGGCGAAGGTCATTCCGGCAGCCAGTTCTTCGAGCGGCATCGCAGGGGCGGGCACCCAGACGCGGTCGATCGACGAACAGCATCTGACCAGTCCGGGAACTGCGCTGGGTACGGTAGCGTATATGTCGCCCGAACAGGTGCACGGGAAGGAATTGGATCGTCGTACCGACCTGTTCTCGTTTGGTGCAGTTCTCTATGAAATGGCTACGGGGACGCTGCCATTTCGGGGAGAGACTTCCGGAGTAGTCTCCCACGCCATTCTGGATCGCGTGCCGATACCCCCGCTTCGGCTGAATCCCGACCTGCCTTCGAAGCTCGAAGACATTATTAACAAGGCGCTCGAAAAGGACCGGGAACTCCGCTACCAGCACGCCTCAGAGATGCGCAGCGACTTGAAGCGCCTGCAGCGAGACAGCTCCGGACGAAGTGTGGCCGTCCCGGCAGCCGAGCCTGCGCCACAACCTCCGACCGTGCAACCGGAGTCGGGGCAGGTGAACGCGTCTCGAGGAAACGTTTCTGTCGCATCCACCGCGGTTCACACCAGTAGCTCTGCCGTGCGCGCCAGGGCGGGGCAGCACAAGTGGGGATTGGCAGCGGTGGCCTGCGCAACCTTGCTGCTTATGGCTGCAGCCACGTATGGAATCTACGCCTTCTTCGTTCGCCTCGCACCTGCGCCTTTTCACGACTTCACCGTCACCCAGATCACCGATACCGGTAAAGCATCGCAGGCGGCGGTTTCTCCTGATGGAAAATATATTCTGAATGTGCAGAATGATAACGGCCAGCAGGGACTTTGGCTCCGCAACGTGCCCACGGGCAGCGATACCCAGATCATTCCGCCCGCTCCCGGCATCTACCGTCACCTCGCCTTTTCCCCCGATGGAAATTATGTGTACTTCGAGAAAGCTGCGAACGCCCAGGGTACACAGTTTAATCTTTATCGTGCGCCAGTGCTGGGGGGTGCACCCCAGACGATCGTTCACGACATTGATAGCGACGTTTCGTTTTCTCCCGATGGGCAACGTATGGCGTACATCCGCGCCAACGACCCGCAGGTGGGAAAATACCGCCTGCTGGCGGCGAATCCGGACGGCACCGACGAAACCATCCTGCGGATCACTGAGAGCACACGGGGAGCAGATCCCAGGCACATCACCTGGTCGCCGGAGGGAAAGCAAATCGCTTATTCCTTTGATTCTTCCGGAGAGGCTCTCAGCTACATCGAGGCTTTTGAAGTAGCCTCCAAGAAGCTTCGAACCCTGGCTGCGCTCAAGGACGAGCAAGTCGCTGAGCTGAAATGGTTGCCAAACGGGCGATCTCTGCTCGTCATCTTTTCAGGCAAAGGCCAGGATTTCTCACGGTCGCATGTGGGCTTGCTTTCCACGGATGGCGGCCTGCAGCCCATAACCCGCGACACCAATCGGTATGCAACCTTGACTCTTTCCGCCGATGGCAAAAGCGCGGCCACGGTGCAAGTCAAGACCACGCGCAGCCTGTCGCTGCTCGCAGCGG
>Ga0187783_10000550_pt1 | contig 27534 bp, 32 predicted proteins | sample 1015_SJ02_MP02_2_FD_132471 | JGI IMG/M metagenome (GOLD analysis project Ga0187783, IMG submission 132471) | Tropical peat soil microbial communities from peatlands in Department of Meta, Colombia - 1015_SJ02_MP02_20_MG | ecosystem: Environmental > Terrestrial > Soil > Wetlands > Peat | place... | reverse complement strand
CGTCGGCAACCGCCAGCGCGAGGTAGGAGGCCATCAGGGCGGTGCCGTTCAGAATCGCCACCCCTTCCTTCTCGGCGAGGCGGAGTGGGGACAACTGCTGCCGGTGCAGGAGGTCGTGGGCGGGGATCCCCGCGCCGCCGGCCGGGTCGACGAACGTTCCCTCCCCGATCATGGCGAGGGCCAGGTGGGCGAGCGGGGCGAGGTCGCCGGAGGCGCCCACCGACCCTTGCTCGGGGATCCACGGGAGGAGGCCGCGGTTGAGGAACTCGACCAGGAGGTCGACGACCTCCGGCCGAACCCCGGACCGGCCCCGGACGAGCGAGTTCAGTCGCAGGAGCATCAGTCCGCGGACGACGTCCTCCGGGAGCGCCGGGCCCGTACCACTCGCGTGACTGCGCACGAGCGACAGCTGCAGGTCGTGGAGCTTCTCCGGCGGGATCGCCCGGTGCGACAGCCCGCCGAAGCCGGTCGTGACGCCGTAGACGGCCCGGCCCGAGGCGACCGCCCGCTCGACCGCGGCCCGGCTCGCGCCGATCCGCTCGCGGGCCTCGAGCGCGACCGTGACGGCGCGGCCGCGCCGGGCGATCTCGAGGAAGTCCGGGAGCGTGAGGGTCGTTCCGTCGAGGGCGAGGGCGCCGGTCACGCGGCGGACCCCCGGCAGCAGCGCGGACGACGATGCGGCACGCGAACGGACCTTACGGCGGGACCTGGACCACGAGCTCGCCGCCGGACTTCTGGAGCGACGGGATCCGGTGGGTCTTCGCCCCCTTCGTCTGCCAGAAGATCTCGGAGAACTCCTGGACCTGCTTCACGAGCTCCTGGGCGTCCGCGAGCGCCGTCCCCTGGCGCGCCTTCGACGCGGCCTTCAGGATCTTCCAGGTCACGTCGTGGATCTGCGGGAACTGCTTCGCGTGGTCCGGTGTAAAGTAGTCGCCCCAGATCACGCGGACCTCGCTCTTCACCCGTTCGGCGTGGGACTCCTTGACGGCCGTGTACCGCGCGAGCTTCGCGACGTACGCCGCTCGGTCCTCGGGCTTCGCGTCCGTCGGCGGCATCGCGAGCTCGCCGATCAACTGGTCCATCCGGACGACCGTCAGGGCGGAGATCTGGGCCTCGTACGGGTCGTAAATACCGCACGGGATGTCGCAGTGGGCGTAGACCGTGCGGGGGGGATGCACGGCGTCAACCAGTCGTTCGAACCATCCCGGCAGGGAGCGGATCGCGAGCATGGTCCCGCGAGCCCCGGGGGTCGGATAAGGATGCCGGCGGCGCCGACCGGTCCGCCCTCGGAGACGGCCGGAACGTCCTCCCCCCGGGTCGGCCTCGGCCGTCGCCGCCGCGTTCGCGTCGCGGACGACAGCATGCGCCCGACGCTCGAACCGGGGGACCGCCTGCTGGTCGACACGGGCGCGTACCGCGACCGGGGCCCACGCCCCGGCGACCTCGTCGTCCTGGTCGACCCGGACCTCCCGTCCCGCTGGCTGGTGAAGCGGGTCCGTTCGGTCGACCCGGAGTCCGGCGCGGTCGACGTGCGCGGCGACGCGACCGACGTCGCCCGGGACAGCCGCCGATTCGGCCCGGTGCCGTCCGGGTCGCTCGTCGGCCGCGTCTACCGGTTATACTTCCCGGCCCGACGACGACGCGACTTCTAAGCCCGTCGAAGGTATACTTCGGTGCTCCCAACGCTTAAGCGATGTGGCAAATTGCCGCATCGATGACCGCCGCTACGCCCGTCTGGATCGTGATCGTGATCGTGGTCGCCGCCGGGGTCGGTGGCCTCGGCTTCTACGCCGGGTACGAGTATCGCGGGGCCCCGAGCCCGGCGAGCGTGGCGAACGACACGCTCTCCATTCTGGGGGCCGGAACGCTGGTCAACACGTTCCCCGAGGTCGCGAGCGCGCTCGTGAACCTGACGCCCGGCATCTCCGCTCCGCTCGCCGCCCAGACGTACGAGGGGTCGCTCGACATCACGACCGCGATCACGAGCCTCGCGGCGACCGCCGACGTGGCGGCGTTCGCCGACTTCCGGCTCGCGCCGTCGCTGCTCTACCCGAAGTTCGCGAGCTGGGAGGTCGTCTTCGCCCAGACCCAAGAGGTGCTGATCTACAACTCGAGCCTCCCCGCGTTCTCGGGCGTGAACTCGACCAACTGGGGCCAGGACCTGGTCAACGACGTCGCGACGCCGGGCAACGCCCCGATGGGGATCTGGAACGCCTCCACCGACCCGAACGGCTACAACGAGATCTTCAGTCTGATGCTGCAGGGATACTTCTACGGCGGCGGCAACCTCTCGGCCTACTACGGCCACCTCTATTCCGGCGCGCCCGGAACGTACGCCCAGGGTAACCCCAGCTACACGCGCCTCGAGCACGAGTCGCACGCGGCGAGCCTCATCGAAACGGGGGTCGTCTCGGCGGTGATCACGTACAAGGCGGTCGCCATCCAGAACCACCTGCCGTATGTGCTGCTGAACCCGATCGTCGGGCTCGGCGCGAACAACACGACCGCGCTCAACGATTACAAGATGCTCTCGACGCAGATCATCGGCTCGACCGGGTCGCTCCAAACGGTCGTCCCGGCGCCGATCCTGTTCGCGGCAACGGTCCCGTCCAACGCCCAGAACCCGACCCTCGGGGCCCTGTTCCTCCACCTGCTGCTCTCGGCGCAGGGCAGCGCGATCCTCGCCCAGGACGGGGCGTGGACACCGATCTCGCCCGGCTGGTCGGACGACCCGACCGGGGTGCCGGGCCTCTTGCAGTCCGAGGTGACGGGTCTCCCGTCCTGGGCGAGTCCGTTCCTCTCATGAGCCGGGGGCGCGTTCGCGCCCCGCTCATGCGACGTCCGCACGCCGGCTGGCCGTGGCTCGCCCTCCAGCTCGTCCTCGCCGGCTCGCTGCTCTTGCTGTTCCTCCTGCCGATCTACGCGCTGTTCACGTACGCGACCCCCGCGGAGATCTGGAGCGCGGCGACGAGCGCCTACGTGGGCCAGTCGATCTCGTTCACCCTCTACGCGTCCGGTTTCGCGGTGCTCGCGGCGGTGCTGTTCGCGATCCCGCTCGGCTACCTGCTCGGGCGTCGGGCGTTCCGCGGCCGTTCGGTCGTCGAGTCGGTGGTCGCGCTGCCGGTCGCCGTCCCGCATCTCCTGGTCGGGCTCGGATTGTTCCTCCTCGTGATCCCGGGAACACCGCTCTACCGGTTCACGACCGAGATCGGCTTCCCGGTCTACGACACGATCTGGGGCGTCGTCCTGGTGATGGTGTTCGTCAGCGCCCCGTACACGGTGCTCGCCGCCGACCTCTCCTTCCGGGCGGTCGACCCCCGGGTGGTCGAGGCGGCCCGGTCGCTCGGCGCCGGCCCGGCCACCGCGTTCCTCACGGTGACCTTCCCTCTCGCGCTCCGCGGGATCGTCGCGGGTCTCCTCCTTACGTGGGCGCGGGCGGTCAGCGAGATCGGCGGGATCCTGATCCTCGCCTACGCGGTCTATCCGGGGGGACCGTACGACGGCCCCGTGACGTCGACCGTCTCGGTCCTCGTCTACGACCTCTTTCAGGCGGGGAACCTGAAGGGCGCGGCGGCGGTCAGCACGGTGTTCCTGCTGATCGCGTTCGCGCTCTTCCTCGCCGTGCGCATCGGCGAGCGCTCCGGCTGGGTGCCGTGGCGCCGCGGGGAGCTCCTCCCGTGACGGACTGGTCGGTCGAGGGCCTCGAGTCGGACCTCGACCGGTTCCACCTCGGCCCGGTCGACCTCGCGCTCGCGGCCGGCCGGGTCACCGCCGTCGTCGGCCCGTCGGGTGCCGGCAAGACGACGCTGCTCCGGACGCTCGCCGGGTTCGTGCCGGCGCAGCGGGGCCGGATCCTCCGGGGGGGCGACGACCTCACGGTCGTGGCGCCCGAGCGACGGCGGCTCGGCTACGTCCCCCAGGGACTCGGTCTGTTCGCCCACCGGACGGTCGAGCGGAACGTCAGCTATCCGTACGAGATGCGGGGTCGCCTCGACTGGAAGCCGCGGACGCGGGAGCTGCTCGACCGGTTCGGTCTGACGGCGCTCGCCGACCGGCGACCGGCGCGCCTCTCGGGCGGGGAGATGCAGCGGGTCGCGCTCGCGCGGGCGCTCGCCGCCGACCCCGAGCTCGTCCTGTGGGACGAGCCGTGGCAGGCGCTCGACGTGGAGGCCCGGCACGCGCTCGGGCTCGTCTTCGAGGAGCTGCGCGCGGACGGCGGGATCCCGCTCGTCGTCGTGACCCACGACCCGGGCCTCGCATTCTCGGTCGCGGACGCCTTCCTCGAGCTCCAGCGCGGGGCGGTCCGCCGCGTGAGCGAGCCCGCGACGCTCCTCGCCGACCCGAAGGACTCGTTCACGGCCCGTTTCGTCGGCTTCGAGAACGTGTTCGCGCCCGCCGAGCTCGCCGGGGCCCCCGCCGGGTCGTTCGGGGCCTGGCTCGCCCGCGAGTCCGGCCCGGACGGGGTCGCGTTCGCCCGACCCGCCCTGTCGGCCGGCCCCGGTCCGTGGCGCGGCGTCGTGCGGAGCGTCCACCCGACGCCCGAGGGGATGGCGATCGCGCTCGACGTGGACGGGCGGAGGGTCGCGGCGCGCCTGCCGCCCCCGTACCCGCCCGTCCTCCCGTCGCTCGGGGAGACCGTGCCGTTCGACGTGCCGGCGGAGAGCGTCCGCCGGCTGGGGTGACGTCGTGCCGCCGACCCCTCGCGGGCGTCGACGGGCGCACCTGGTCACGGACGGCGACGTCGCCCTGCTGCGCGCCGTCGTTCGCCGGCGCTCGCTGGTCGGGGCGAGCCGGGAGGTCGGGGTCTCCCGGGACCGGGCGGTCTATCGGATCGCGCGACTCGCCCGCGCGTTCGGAGGGCCCGTCGTCCGGGCGACGCGCGGAGGGACGTCGCACGGCGGCACCGAGCTCACGGCGCTCGGCGACCGGATCGTGCGCGGCGGTTTCGATTCGGTCGAGCTGCTCGACACCCGCCCCCGCCTTCCGTCGACCCCGCGCAACGTGCTCCGCGGCGTCTACCGCGCCGACCCCGAGCCCGAGGTCCGGGTCGGGCGCACGCTGCGCCTGCGCGTGGCGTTCGCGGCGCGCGACGGGTAGACGGTCGGGCTCGTCCTCGACCCGGAGGCGGTCGTCGTCGCCCGTCGCCGTTTCCCGTCGAGCGCCCGCAACGTGCTGGAGGGGCGGCTCCTCGGCCTGCGCCGCGACCGTGCCGGCAGCGCGGTGACGCTCTCCGTGCGCTCGGGCGGCGTCCCGATCCGCGTCGCGGTGACGGAGGCGACGGTCCGCCTGCTGCGCCTGCGGCCCGGCACCCGGGTCGTGCTCTACCTGAAGGCGACCGCGCTCCGGCCGGTCGCCGCCCCGAGCGCCGGGACTACTCGCGGATCCCTTCGGTCGTGAGCGAGAAGACCGCCTCGCCCTCGGGGAGGTTCGGCGAGTCGATCAGCCGCGCGATGCGGCGGGGCGGCTTCGACTTGCGCAGGTAGACCCGGTACGTCGCCGCGTGGGCGACGATGTTGCCGCCGATCGGACGGGTCGGGTCGCCGAACAGGATGTCCGGGCGGGAGGAGACCTGGTTCGTCACCACGATCGCGGCGTTGTAGGCGTCGCCGAACCGCAGGAGCTCGTGGAGGTGCTTGTTGAGGAGCTGCTGGCGGGGCGCGAGCTCGCCGCGGCCGAGGTACTCCGCCCGGAAGTGCGCGGTCAGGGAGTCGACGACGAGCAGCCGGATCGCCTTCTCCCGCGCGAGCTCCTGCGCCTTCTGGAGGAGCAGCATCTGGTGGTTCGAGTTGTACGCGCGCGCGACGTGGATGTGGGCGAGCGCCTGGTCCGGGTCGAGGCCGACGCCTTTCGCCATGTCGACGATCCGCTCGGGGCGGAACGTGCTCTCCGTGTCGATGTAGACCGCCTCGCCGTTGAGGCCCCCCTGGTCGGGGGGGAGCTGTACGTCGACGGCGATCTGGTGCGCGAGCTGCGTCTTCCCCGATCCGAACTCGCCGGAGAACTCCGTGATCGCCTGGGTCTCGACCCCGCCGCCGAGCAGCTCGTCGAGCGCCTTCGCGTTGGTCGTGATCCGACCGAGCCGCTGGCGCCGGGCGAGGAGCGTCGTGCCGCTCTCGAACTGCCCGACGTCCGCGCGGCGACGCGCCTCGCCGATGATCTTCTGCGCGCTCGCGGTCCCGATCTCGGCCGCCTCGGCGACGTCGCCGGGCGAGGCGACGGCGAGCTCCATCAGGTCGGTGTAGCCGGCCTCGCGGAGCTTCTCGGCGGTCGTGGACCCGACGCCGGGGAGCTCTTCGAGCGGGATCTCGGGCTTCGGTTCGGGCGGCGCCTCGGCGACCGCGGCGGCGCGATTGGGGCTCTTCGTCGGCACGGAACGTCGACCGGTCGAGGGAGGATAAGGGTACGGGAGGGGTCGCGGAACGGTGGGCGGTGCGGCGCCCGACTCACCTCGGCGCCCGCGCACGACGCGCGGGTCGCGCCGGCCGCCGCCGGACCGCGGAGCGTTCGGGTTTCTGAAGGATCACGACGTAATGCGACGGCCCGTGCACGGCGGTCGCGACCGCCCGTAGCCCGTACGACTCGAGGGCCTGACGCGCCTCCGCCGGGGCGAGACGGTGTTCGACCGGCGGGCCGTCGGGCGTGGCCTGCTTCGCCCAATCGACGTCGATGAGGCGTCCGCCGGGACGGAGCAGACGGACGGCCTCGCGGACGGTCGAAGGCGGGATCCCGTGGAGCACGTTGGCGAGGAGGACGCGGTCCGCGATCGCGTCCGGAAGGGGCACGCGGGTCGGACGCGAACGGACGGCGAGCACGTTGCGACACGCGCGCGCCCGGGCGCGCTGCCGCACGAGCGAGACCAGGTCGCCGGAAAGGTCGACCGCGTAGACGCGCCCGCCCGGTCCGACGAGCTCGCTCGCCGGGAACGTGTAGAACCCGGTCCCGGCGCCGACGTCGACGACCGTCATGCCGGGGGCGAGCACCGCGCGCTCCCACAGGGCCCACGGGTCCTCTCGCCCCGCCCGGGTCGGGTCGTCGAGCAGCGCGATCGCGTCCGCTCGACTCCAGGTCGCCTCGTGCATCGTGCGGTGGTCGACGGTCTCGCCCGGGGGCCGGCGCGCGCGAGGCATCGCTCCGTCCCGCCGGACCCGGCCGTCCCCCGGGGTTAGGTCGCGCTCGGCACCGCCGCGAACGGCTGGCCGGTGAGCCGCTGGAAAACGGTCGTGTAGAGCCGGCTGACCTCGTCGACCAGCAGCGGCGGGAGCGGGGGGATCGGCGGCTCCGCCGCCTTCGCTTCGCGCGCCGCCTGCAACTGCTCGTAGTAGCCGGTCGAGCGGTAATGCTGGCGGACGAACTCCTTCGAGAAGTCGACCTGCCGGCCGCGTTCGTAGGCGTCCTTGTCCCAGAACCGGTCCTCGTCGGCGGTGCCGAACGTGTCGACGACCATCAGGGCCCCGTCCGCGTCGACGCCGAACTCCTTCTTGCCGTCCACGTGGAGCAGACCGCGCGGGCCGATCTCCTGCTGCATCGCCACGTCGACCTTCAGGATCGTCTCCCGGATCGAGTCGAGCTGCGCGCGGTCGAGGCCGGAGAGCGCGAGCGCCTCGGGGATCGTGAGGAGCCGGTCGACCGGCTCGAGCTTCGTCGTCACCTCGAAGTGCGGCGCGGGGAGCCGGACGCCGTACTCGAGCGTCTTCCCCGCCGGGAACCCCAGGTCGGTGGCGGAGACCTTCCCGGCCTTCACCCGGTCCCACATCGAACCGGCGAGGTAGTACCGCACGATCAATTCGAGCGGCACGAGGTAGCTCTTCGGGTGCGGCCCGAGCGTCTTCGGGTCGGGGACGACCTGCACGCGCTTCACGCGCATCGCGGTCGGGCCCGCGAGGCCGAGATAGTGGTGCGGGACCCCGAGGCGCGAGCAGACCTCGAACCAGTGGGCGGCGGTCCGGGCGAGGGTCTCGCCCTTGTGCGGGATCTCGCTCGGGATGTGCTTGTCGAAGACCGAGATGTCGTTCGTGAAGCGGAACTCGAGCTCGGTCGGCGAGACCTCGTAGACCTCCTTGACCTTCCCCCGGCGGAGGAACTTCGGAGCGGCGGCGGGCGCAGTCTTCGACATGCCCCGCGAGGAGGCCCGGTACCCTTAACGTGAGCGGCCGGCGGGCGGGAGGGACTAGAGCGAGCGCGCGTGCAATAGCTGGATCGGACGGAACCCGCGCTTCGCGTAGAACCGGATCGCGATCTCGTTCTGCGCCGGGAACTCGGCGGTGACCACGCCCGCGCCCTTCGCCTTCAGCGCCGCCGACGTCTCCCGGAGGAGGTACTCGCCGACGCCGCGGCGCCGGTAGAGCGGGAGGAGGTAGATGTCGACGATCACGCCCTCCCACTCCGGCGTGTAGAACGGCCGCTCCCGGACGAGCGCGCGCACGAAGCCGACGACCTTGTCCTTGTCCGGCCCGACGCCCTCCGCGGCGAGGATCACCGCCTTCGGGTCCGAGAGCTGCGCGCGCAGCACTTCGTTCGCCTGGTGCTCCGCGTCGTCCCGGACCTTGAGCAGCGGGTCGAACTCCTCGTTGAGCCGCTTCAGGCGCAAGAGGAGCGGGACGAGCGCGGGGATGTCGGCCGCGCGCGCGGGGCGCAGGTGGATCGGCACGGTCGGCGTGTCGCTCGGGCCCCCGGGGGCGGCGTCGTTGGTAGCGGTCATGGAGCGGAACGGTCCTCGAGCGATTTCGCGCTCGGCATCGGCGGCGTGAGGCGGGCGCGCGCGAGGGCGCGGACCAGTCGCTCCGAGCGCTGCATCAGGGCGCGGGCCCGTTCGAGGAACTCGTCGCGGGAGAGCGCGCGCCGGGCGATCCCGAGGCGCACGGACGCCTCGCCGACCGCGGCCGCGACGTGCGGGAAGACCTCGACCTCCTCCATCGTCGGGAGGAGGTGGGACGCGGAGAGCCCGCGGTCGCGGGCGTGGGCCGCGAGCTCGCGGGCGGCGGCGAGCACGATCTCGTCCGGGATCGAGCGGGCCCGGGCGTCCAGCACCCCACGGAACACGGCGGGAAAGATCAGTGAATTGTTGACCTGATTCGGGAAGTCCGACCGCCCCGTCGCGACGATCGCCGCCCCGGCGGCGGTCGCGACCTCGGGCCAGATCTCGGGCACCGGGTTCGCGAGGGCGAAGACGATCGGGTCCTTCGCCATCGCACGGACGTGCTCGGGCCGGATCGTGTTCGGGTCCGGCGTGGAGGCCGCGAGCAGTACGTCCGCCCCCTCGACGGCGTGGGCGAGGTCGCCCGAGCGGCCGCCGCCGTCCGTCTGGAGCGCGACGCGGTACTTCCACGGATTTCGCAGCATCAGCTCGTCGACGTCGTCGCGTTCGGCGTCGAGCACCCCGCGCTGGTCGACGACGGAGAGGCGGTGCGGGTCGTGGCCGAGCGCGAGCAGGAGGCGCGCGGTGACGAGATTCGCGGCCCCGGCGCCGAGCAGCACCGTCCGGATCTCCCGCATCGAACGGTGGGTGAGCTCGAGCGCGTTCAGCAGGCCCGCGATCGTCGACGCGGCCGTGCCGAGCTGGTCGTCGTGCCAGACCGGGATCGGCAGCCGGCGCTGGAGTTCCTCGAGGATCCCGAAGCACTTCGGCGACGCGATGTCCTCGAGGTTGATGCCGCCGAACGCCGGCGCGATCGCCTCCACGGTGGAGAGGAACGCGTCCGGGGTCGGGGCGTGGATCGGCAGCGGCACCGCGTCGACCCCGCCGAGCCACTTGAACAGGAGCGCCTTGCCCTCCATGACGGGCAGCGCGGCGCGGGGACCGATGTCCCCGAGCCCGAGCACCCGCGAGCCGTCCGTGACGATCGCGATCGTGTTCCACCGACCGGTGAGGTCGAACGAGCGGTCCGGGTCCGCCTGGATCGCCCGGGAGACCTCGGCGACCCCGGGGGTGTACCAGAGCGCGAAGTCGCGCAGCGAGCGGACCGGCACCTTCGGGACGGTCTCGACCTTCCCTCCGTAGAAGTGCGAGAGCGCGACCGCGCGGCGCCCGAGCGCGGCGGTCTTCCGCCCGCTCCGGGCCCCGGCGGTCCTTCGCGGCTTGGCCCGGCGTCGCGGGTCGCGCCCCTCGTCGACCGGCGCGACCGTGCTCTCGGCCATGGACGCCGCGTTCACCGGGACGCCGTTTATTTACGCTTTGCTTCAGACGTAGGGGGGGTTCGGCGATTGCCGCATTCGCACGCCGGCCGACCTCGCGCCGCGAAATCGGCGCTCGAACCGTCCGATAAATACCCGACCGTCCGTCGCCGGGTCGAGGGACGATGGCGACCGGCGCGGACGCGCTCCCGCACCCGTATTTCCGACCGCCGCGCGACGGCGCGGTGCCGCTCGTCGCGCCCCGCGCGCTCCGCGCGCTCCTCGACGGAAGCGCTCCACCGTACCTGATCGATGTCCGCTCCGCCGACGAGCGGAAGGTGACCGCGCTGCCCGGCGACCACCACGTCCCGCTCCACGCGCTCGCGGCCCGCCTCGCCGAGCTGCCGCGCGACCGCCCGCTCGTCGCGTACGACCACGTCGGCTTCCAGGCGCGCGAGGCGGTGCTCTACCTGCAGGAGCACGGGTTCCCGTTCTCGGCCGCCCTCGAAGGCGGGCTCGACGAGTTCGCCCGCGTCGCCGACCCGAGCGTCCTGCGCTACGACCTCGACGACCGGGGCGTCGACCTCGTGCTGCGGCAGATCCCCCGACCGGAGTCGGGCTGCCTCGCCTACTTCCTCGGCGACCCCGACGCGAAAGTGGGGGTGATGATCGACCCGGGCCACGACGTCGCACCGTACGAGGCGCTGCTGAAGGACGGCGACTGGCGCCTCGCCGCGATCGTCGAGACCCACACGCACGCGGACCATCTCGCCGGGCACTCCGCGCTCCACGCGGCCACGGGCGCGCCGATCTACGTGAGCCACCGCTCGCCGGCCCAGTACCCCCACCGGACCCTCACGGGCGGCGAGGCGATCGTCTTCGGCCGCGACGAGGTGCGGGTCCTCGAAACGCCCGGCCACACGCGGGACCATCTGACGCTCCGGGTCCGGGACAAAGCGTTCACGGGCGACACGCTCCTGCTCGGCTCCTGCGGGCGCACCGACCTGGGCGACGGCTCGCCGGACCTCCTCTGGGAGAGCCTCACGGAGCAGCTCCTGAAGCTCCCGGACGCGACCGAGGTCTATCCCGCGCACTACGGTCCCCGCCACGCGCTCGTCGACCGGTACGTCTCCTCGATCGGCTTCGAACGCGCGACCAACGAGGCGCTGAACCAACCGGACCGTACCGCGTTCGTGCAGTACATGACGGAAGGGTGGCCGCCGAAGCCGGCCGACTTCGACCGGATCGTCCGGACGAACCTCGAAGGATAACCGGCCCTTTTGCTCCCGACGCAACGCGGTTTCTCCCGTCGCGGCACGGCACCGTTAAGGGGGTCGGGCGGTCGCCCCCGACCGTGATCGTACGCACCGGGCTCACCGGCCCGTTCCCTCGCTCCGAGTCGCTCGTCGCGGCCACGCGGGACCTCGACCGGGGGCGGGCGACCGCGGAGGCGGTCGAGGACCTCTACTCTCGCACCGAAGGGGAGGTCGTCGCGCTCGAGCGCCGTCTCGGCTTCGACACGATCACCGGAGGGTACCTCCGCTGGGCCGACCTGTTCCGCCCGTTCGCCGAGACGTGGGACGGCCTCACGGTCGGCCCGCTGACGCGCTGGTTCGAGACCAACACGTTCTATCGGCAGCCGATCCTCCACGCGCCGCCGGCCCGGGTGAAGGGGGCGATCGCCTCCCGCTTGCCCCCGGCGCTCCGCGACGCACCCGCTCAGGCCGGCGTGATCCTGCCCGGCCCCTACACGTTCGCCGGCCTGCTCGAGAACCGCTCGGGCGAGGCGGAGGAGGCGCTCGTGCTCCGGCTCGGCCGGCTGCTCGCGGACGAGCTGAAGGAGCTGACCGGCCTCGGCTACGCGACGTTCCAATTCTCTGAACCGCTGCTCGTCGACCGCCCGCCGGAACGGGCGCTCGCGGAGGCGGTCGTGACGGCGTACGCGTCGGTCCACGGCGCCGCGCCGTCCGCGACGACGCTCGTCTGGACGTACGGCGCCGACGCGGTGCCGGCCTTCCCGCTGCTCGACCGCCTGCCCGTGAGCGCGGTCGGGGTCGACCTCGCCGAGACCGACTGGGAGTCGATCCCGGCGACCGCCGAGCGCCGGGGACTCGGGCTCGGGGTCGTCGACCCGCGGACGACGCTCGTCGAGGAGTCGGCCGACGTGGTCCGGATCGTCCACGCCTTGAAGGAGCGCCGCCGCCCGACCGCCGTCTGGCTCGGCCCGGGCGGACCGCTCGACCTCGTCCCGTGGGAGCCCGCCACGCGCAAGCTCCACCTCCTTCCGGCGGCGCGCCAGGCGCTCGCCCGGGACGACGGAGGTCGGCCGTGACGGGTCCTCTCTTCCCGGCCCAGGAGATCGGCAGCCTGATGAAACCGCGATGGCAGATCCTCGGGCAGCACGGCGACCCGCTCGACGACCGCGCCCGCGCGGAGTTCGCGAGCGCGAACGCCCGGACGCATTTCGCCGCCGACGCCGCGACGGCCGCCGAGGCGTTGCTCGACGGACGGTCGAAGGATGCGGGGGCCGACGGGGTGCGCGACCTCGGGGCGCTGTTCGCTCTCCGGCTGTTCGAGACCGCCGGCCTCACGCGGGTCTACGACGGCGAGGCGCGTCGGATCGAGATGTACGAGTACCCCATCCGCCAGATGCGCGGCTTCCAGTTCCAGGGCCATGTCCGGTCGTTCGACAACAAGTACTACCTCAAGGCGGCCGTGACGGACGAGGTCCGGCTCGAGCGGCCGTACCACGTGGAGGAGTTCGACTTCGTCCGGCGCCACGCCCACGGGGTGCCGAAGCTCCCGATCACCGGGCCGTACACGCTCGCGGACTGGTCGTACAACGAGTACTACCTCGCGCGGCGGAGCGGCTGGAAGGGCCCGGCGGCGCGCCGGGCGGCGCAGCGGGAGTTCGTCGTCGACCTCGCCCAGCGGGCGCTCCGACCGACCCTCGCCGCGCTGATCGACCACGGCTGCCGCGTCATCCAGATCGACGAGCCGGCGGCCGGCACCCACCCGGAGGAGGCGGACCTGGTGGTCGAGGGGTTCAACGCCGCGACGGACGGCCTCGACGCGGAGTTCTCGATGCACATCTGCTACTCCGACTACCGGGCGCTCCTCCCGCAGCTCCTCGAGGCGAAGCGGTGCCGGCAGTGGGCGTGGGAGTTCGCGAACCGCGACCGGGACGGCCGCGACGGCTACGAGGTCCTCGCCGCGCTCCGCGACTACGGCGACACCCGCGAGGTCGGCCTCGGCGTCGTGGACGTCCACCGGGACGAGGTCGAGGCACCCGACCTCGTGGCCGACCGGATCCGCCGGGCGGTGAAGTACCTCGGCGACCCCTCGCGGATCTGGGTCAACCCCGACTGCGGGCTGCGGACCCGACGGCTCGACATCGCCACGCGCAAGCTCGAGGCCGTGGTCGCGGGGGCGGCGCTCGCGCGCGCCGATTTCGAGCGGCCGAACGCCTGACGAGCGCTACCCGCCGGAGGTGGCGGTCAGGACCTCGGCGCCGGTCGGGCCGACGAGCACCGTGTGCTCCGCCTGGGCGACGAGACCGTGACCGCGCTCGACGAACACGGGGTACGCTTGCAGGATCCCGCGCGCGCGGCGCAGGGCCTCGCGTTCGTCCGGCGCGTCCGCCCATCGTGTGGCGAACGGGAGGGTGCGGAACCGGCCGTAGAGCCGGGCGAGGACCGGGTCCCCCGGGCCGGGGTCGCGGCGGAACCGGAGGATGTTGCCGAACGGGCCGTTGCGGATCGACCCGACGCCGTTCGTGGCGAACGGTTCGATCGCGATCACCTCGCCCTCCACCAGCCGCGCGTCGCCGCTCCGACCGGGGACGTTCGGGATCGATTTGCCGCCATGGAGGAGGTACCGCTCGATCGAATGGCCGGTCAGGTCGACGATCGGCTTGAACCCGCGAACGCGGATCGCCTCGGCGATCGCGCGACTGACGTCGTCGACGGGAACCCCGGGGCGGACCGCCGCGATGCCGGCCCGCACGCCGTCGCGGGCCGCTCGGATCAGGTTCTCGTGCCGCCGCCCGTCGCCGACCTCGACCGTGTCCGCCGTGTCGGCGATCGCCCCGTCGAGATGCGCCCCGACGTCGACCTTCACGACGTCCCCGGCCGCGAAGACGGCCGTGTCGTCCGGGCTCGGCGTGTAGTGCGCGGCCTCGTCGTTCCGGGACAGGTTCGAGGGAAACGCCGGGGCAGCCCCCGCGGCGCGCACGAACGCCTCGATCGCGTCCGCGACGTCGCGTCGGCGCGCTCCGGGGACGGTGAGTCGGACGCCGAGGTCGCGCGCCTGCCCGGCGATCCGCGCCGCCTCCCGCCACCGCGGGAGCTCCTCCGGTGGAGGCCCCGTCACCGAGACCTCCGCGCGACGCGACGGGGCTCCCCGTGGGTGAGGTCGACCAGCTGCGACGCACGGCCCGACGGGCGCGGCGGACCGTCCAGGTACGCGGCGACGACACGACCGAACGCCCGACGGGCGGCCGCGACCGAGCGGCACGGCGGCGCGCCATGAAGGTTCGCGGACGTCGCGGTGATCGGACCGGCCCGGCGCGCGAGCTCCCGCGCGAGGGGATGTGCGGGGACGCGCAGGCCGACGATGCCGGACGGTCCGGTCGCGGGGGGCGCAAGCGTTCGGCGCGCGCGCGGGCTCCCGGTGACGAGCACCGTGTACGGGCCGGGGAGGTGGGTCCGCACGAACCGTCGCCCGGCGGGCGTCAGCTCGCCGAGCGCCTCGACCTCCCCGGTAGAGCTGACCATCACCGACACGGGCATCCCGGCCGGTCGGCGCTTCGCGGCCGCCAGGCGCTCGACCGCGTCCGGGTCCGACGCGCGGGCCCCGAGACCGAACAGCGTGTCGGTCGGATAGACGACGAGCCCGCCCGCCGCGAGCGCGCGGGCCGCAGCGGTGAGCGCGGGGCCCATCGCCTTAGAAGAGCTCCTCGCCCGCCCGCGAGTACCCGTGGTACTCGTCGGGAGTGAAGTACAGCGCGAGCTCGCGGGCCGCCGACTCCGGCGAGTCGGAGGCGTGGACCAGGTTCGTCGTGATCCCGAGCGCGAGGTCGCCGCGGACGGTGCCCGGGTCGGCGGTTTGCGGGTTGGTCGCGCCGGTGAGCCGGCGGACGACCGCGATCGCCGAGCGGCCCTCGAACGCGACGGCCACGACCGGACCGGAGGTGATGTGCTGGATCAGTGACGGGTAGAACGGCTTCCCCTGGTGCTCGGCGTAGTGGCGCTGCGCGTGCTCCGGGGTCACCGCGACCGTCTTCATCGCGAGGATCTTGAGCCCCTTGCGCTCGAGCCGGGAGAGGATCTCCCCGACCAGACCGCGCTTGACGCCGTCCGGCTTCACGAGCACGAGCGTGCGCTCGAGGTTCCCTTCCGCCATCGGTCGACCGAGCCCGAGCGGAACGTAAGCGTTTCGCGGGCGCCAGAGGACGTATAGTCGGCGTCTGCTCCCGACCCCGGAACCGCCCGTGGCGCCGTCGCTCCCCCGCACCCATCCGGACGTTCGCGGCTTCGGCCGGTCGGCTGCCGCCTACGAGCGGGGTCGCCCGGACTATCCCGCGGCGGCCGTCCGCCACCTGGGGCGGGTGCTCCACCTCGGCCCCGGGACGATCGTCGTCGACCTCGGCAGCGGGACGGGGAAGTTCACGCGGGCGCTCGCGCCGCTGGGAGCGACCCGCCTCGCGGTCGAACCGATGGCGGGGATGCGCCGGGTGTTCGCCACCGCCGTCCCCGGAGTGCCGGTCGTCGACGGCACCGCCGAGTCGATCCCGCTCCCCGACGGCTTCGCGGACGCGGTCGTCTGCGCCCAGTCGTTCCACTGGTTCCGTCCCCGCCGGGCGATGCGCGAGATCGCGCGCGTGCTTCGCCCGGGCGGCGGCCTCGCGATGCTGTGGAACACGCGCGACGAGACGACCGCCTGGTCCCACCGGATCTCCCGGATCGTCGCGCGGTACCGGTGGATGAGCCCGCGGTCGCGCGACGCGCGATGGCAGCCGGCGTTCTCCCGGCCGAACCCGTGGTTCGGACCGCTCCACGAGCGCCGGTTCCGCCACGTCCAGCGGGGGACGGTGGCGACGTTCGTCGAGCGGACGCTCTCGGTGAGCGTCATCGCGAACCTCCCGCCGGCGCGGCAGCGTGCGGTCGCCGACGAGGTCCGGGCGGCGATCGCGAGCGATCCCGCGAATCGCGGGCGCCGTCAGCTCGTGCTCCCGTACGAGACCGCGGTCTACTGGGCCCACCGCCGCTAGCGCGCTAGACGCCGGGCGCGCGGGCATCGCAGACCGGCCGCCAGGCACAGCGCGCGCACTTGGCGCGAGACGGGGTCGCCCGGCCGTCGTACGGCCGGTCGACGCTCGCGCGGAGGCGGAGCAGCTCGGCCCGCGCGGCGGCCGTCCACGGCACGCGGAACTCGACCCCGTCCCCGTAGCGCAGGAGACCGTACGGCGGCGCGACCCCGCTCGTCTCCTCGAGCAGCAGGCAGTACGCCGCCACCTGGACCCGATGCGACGCCGGCGGTCCGTCGGCCGGCGCGGCGCGGCTCTTCAGCTCGACCGGAACGACCCGGCCGTCCGCGAGGCGGCGGAGTACGTCCGGACGACCCGAGAGACGGTACCGCTCGGACCGGAGCGTCACGGCCGCGCCGGCGTCGATCGCGACGAGCTCGCCCTGCGCGCGCTCGCGTCGGCGTGCCGCGAGACCGTACGCCGCCCCGAGCGCGACACCCGCGCCCACCACCGCCACCGCGGCGGCGAAGAGGACGGTCAGCGATGGAAGATCCATACGACCGCTCCGAGGAGCAACGCCGCGCCGAGTAGCAGGGCGGCCCAGTACGCCGCGCCGTGTTCGGCCCGGCGTCGCTCGCCGCCGAGCTCGCGCGCGTGGAACCGCCGACCGGCGTCCGCCCTCCGCTCGGCGCTCCGCCCTCGACCCCCGGGCGGGGGATGCTCGTGATACCAGTGGGCGCGCGGGCAGTACGCGTACTCCGCGAGGTCGCTCGCCGAGACCCAGCGGTCGGACCCCGCCATCGGGGGCGCGACGGCGCCGCGGCGGGTTTACCGATTCCCTTCGACTGGAAGCTGGACCGCGCGCATCACGCGCCGGCGTCCGCCTTCTTCTTCGCCGGCTTCGCCCGGGGCTTCTTCCCCTTCCCGGCCGCCTCAGCGGTCGGCGGGGCGACGGGCTCCGGCGCCGCGCTCGCGGGGGCGGGCGTCGACGGCTTCACGGCGACCGGTGCCGTCCCGCGGCCGCGGGCGCGGGCGCGATGCGTGGGAGCGGCCGAGGCCGGGCCCCGCGCGGCGGCGCTCGACCGGTCGGCGGCCTTCTTCAGCGCGTGCGCGCGGGTCCACTTGAACCGATGGCCGACGCGACCGAGGTGGAGCTGCTGCTTGCGGCAGGAGCCCGAGCAGAAGTGAAACACCGTGCCGTCGCGCTTCACGAACATCGAGCCGGTCCCCGGCTCGATCTCCGCCGCGCAGAACGAGCACTGGCGCTTGACGACCATCGTCCGCCCCTAGCGCACCGAGAGCTTGCGCGCCTCGCGCGCGGTCTCGCGCAGGATCAGCACGTCCCCGAGCCGGATCGGGCCCGCGACGTTCCGGGTGATGATCTTGCCGCGGTCGCGGCCGGCGAGGACGCGGACCTTCACCTGGGTCGCCTCCCCGGCCATGCCCGTCCGGCCGACGAGCTCGACGACCTCGGCCGGCGACCCCTTCTCTTCCGCCATGCTCGGCTCCGTCCGGACGCGCGCCCTACTTCTTCAGCGACGGGAACGACGCCGCGAGCTCCTCGAGCAGCGCCTTCGCCTCGCCCGCCTCGACGACCGCGACGCTCGCCGCGGACTTCGTGAGGCCGGCCGACTGGCCGAGCCGCTGCTTCTTCGGGACGTAGACGTACGGGATCCGTTTCTCCTCGCACAGCATCGGGATGTGGACCAGGATCTCGACCGGGTCGACGTCCTCCGCCATCACGACGAGCTTCGCTTCCGCGCGCTCGCTCGACTTCGTCACTTCGTTCGTGCCGACCCGGACCTTGCCGGTCTCGCTCGCCACCTGGACGAGTTGCAGGGCCTTGTCGGCGATGTCGCTCGGCGTCTCGAATCGCACGTAGATCGGTCGCGCCATGGTGCCTCGCGTCAGCGGAACCCCCTCGCGGGGGGTCCTCGGCTCACGGGTGAGGGCCGCTTACGAGCCGCGCTATTTAACAGTACCAGAGTTCGGGGCGCCCGTGCCGGACGAGTGGGTCACCTGGCACCGGCGCTACGACCGGGGCGGCGACCTCGGTCGACGGCTGGCGGTCGTTCGGGCCCGTATCCGCGCGGTGCTCGACGCGGCACCGCCGGGTACGATCCGCGTCGTGAGCCTCTGTGCGGGGGACGGGCGGGACCTCCTCGGCGTGCTCGAGCACCATCCGCGGGCCGGCGACGTCCGGGCCCGCCTCGTCGAGCTCTCGCCCGAGCTCGCGGCGCGCGGCCGCGAGCGGGTCGCCGCGCTCGGCCTCCTCGGGGTCGAGTTCCGGACGGCCGACGCCGGGGTCACGGATGCGGTCGACGGAGCGGTGCCGGCGGACCTCGTGCTCGCGTGCGGCATCTTCGGCAACATCACCGACCAGGACATCCGGACCACGGTCGCGCACCTGCCCGAGCTCTGCGTGCCCGGGGCCACGGTCGTATGGACCCGCGGCCGGTTCCTCCCCGACCGGACGCCGACGATCCGCCGCTGGTTCCGCGCCGCGGGCTTCGTGGAACGGTCGTTCACGACCGTTAAGGGCACGACGATGTCGGTCGGCACGGCGCTCCTGGCGGCCGCCCCCCGCCCGTTCCGGTCGGGGGTGCGGCTGTTCACCTTCCTTGCCGCGGCGGACCGGCCGTCCGCCCGAGCGCGGCGACGGGCGGCCCGGCCCGCGCCCGTCACCGCGGCGCAGGGCGCGTCGGCCGCTGCTCGGCGAGGAACGCGAGCGTCCGCTTCCAGGCGTCGGCGGCGGCCTCGGGGTGGGAGACGGGCCGCCCGGGCCGGTGGAACCCGTGCTTCGCCCCGGGGTAGACCTCGACGGTCACCCGCTTCTTGAGCCGCGCCGCCGCCGGCAGAAGCTCGGAGAACGCCCAGGGCGTCACGGGGTCGTCGTCCCCGGCGAGGATCACGAGGGCCGGACCGGCGAGGCCGTCCAGGTCGTCCGCGCGCTCGAGCTTCCCGTAGAAGTCGATCGCGAAGCCGAACCGGCGACGGCTCGCGCCGAAGAGCGCGTACCCGCCCCCGACGCTGAAGCCGAGCGTCCCGACCCGCGCGTGCGGGATCAGCTTGCGAGCGACCGCCTCCCGGCCGGCCTCGAGCGTCTCGAGCACCCGTTCGTCCGAGAGCTTCGCGCGCAGCGCGAGCGCTTCCTCCATCGTCGCGCCCACCGCGCCGCCGTAGAGGTCGACGACCGCGGCGGGGAAGCCGGCGGCCGCGAGGTCGCGCCCGACGGACCGCACGTAGTCGTCCCGGCCGTGGATCCCGTGGACGACCACGACGCCGACCGAACCCCGGGCGCCGAACACTTCGGGCTCGCCGGCCATGGTACCTTCGCGGCGCGAGGCGGACCCGCCCTCAAATCGTCTGCGCGCCGCCCGCCCCGAGGAGCGTCGCGGGAGCGACCTCGGGATGGGCGCGGAAGTAGTCCCGGACCGGGGCGATCCGGCGGTCGAGCGCGGCCGCGACCGCCGCCTTGACGTCCTGCGGGTGCAGCGTCCCGTTGCGCCACGCCTCCAGGAACGCGCGCTCGTCCTCGAACGCGACCGGCCCGCCGTGCTTCGCGGCCCGTTCGACGACGAACCGACCTTCCCAGGGGAAGACGATGTACCGGACCGCCTCGACGACCGGGTTGCCGTCGACCTCTTTCGCCGGGCAGAAGGCGGCCCCGATCCGGGTCGTGATTTCCTCCGTCGTCGCCGGGATCGGGATGCCGCTCGACGGGTCCGACTTCGACATCTTGCGCTCGGCCGTGCCCTCCGTCGGGTCCATCCGGCCCCCGCCCTTCAGCGACGAGAGGAGCGGCGTGTGGATCGCCGCCGGCACGGGCCAGCCGTAGTGGTGCGCGACCTCCCGCGCGAGGACGTGCGCCCGGCGCTGGTCCATGCCACCGTACGCGAGGTCGACCGGCAGTTCGAAGATGTCCGCCGCCTGCATCGACGGGTAGAACAGCTTCGCGGTGTCGAGGTTCGCCTCGTCCTCCCCGCGTCCGAGGATCGACATCGCGCGCCGGGAGCGCGCGACGGTCGTCGCGCGCGCGACCCGGACGACCCGGGCCCAGTAGTCGGCGCGGGCGGTCAGCTCGTGCGCCCAGCGGTACCGGACGCGCGCGGGGTCGGCGCCGAGCGCCGTGAATCCGGCCTGCATGTACCGTCCCGAGGCCCCGATCCGGTCGAGGTCGCCCCCGAGCTTGTCGTTGATCCACGCGTGCCAGTCGGCGAGGAAGACCGTGACGTCGCAGCCGGCGTCGACGAGGTCGACGATCTTGCGCGCCGTGATGAGATGCGCGACGGTGAGGACGCCCGACGGCTCGAACCCGATGTACGCGCGGGGGTGCTCGCTCCGTTCGAACAGCGCGCGGACCTCCTCGGGCGTCAGCACCTCGGCCGTGTGCCGCACGACGCGCGCGACGCGTTCCTCGACGTCCATCGACCCGGGGAGACGGGGCCCGGTTTATGGCATGGTCGGTCGGCCCGCCTCCCGCCGGCGGAGCGGGACCGCGAGGTGCCTACCCTTAAGACCCCACGGCGCGCTAGTACGAGCCCCGAACCCCCTATGGCGGACGGCACGGCGGAAGGGATCCCGGCGCCGAGCCCGGCGGCCCGCAGCGCGGAGGCCGGGGACCTCGCCAAATCGCTCGGCGTCGGCGCCGACACGGCCGAGACGCTGATCCAGGCGGGGTACACTTCCGTCCAGGCGGTGCGGGAACTCTCCGAGACGGCGCTCGAGCTGCTCGGGGTCTCCACGGTCGATGTCGAGCGGATCCGCGCGAAGCCCGCGCCGGCGGCCGCCGACCGCACGGTCGAGAACGACCGGATCGTCGAGCGTTGGGTCGGGACGGTCCGACGGCCCGAACGCCCCCGGCGCCCGCGCGTGGCGCTCCCGACGAAGGACTCGAAGGACACGCTGCGCAAGTGGGTCGACGGCGACGACGGCGCGATGGAGGAATGGATCCAGTCCTCCGAGCCGACGCGCCCGACCGGACCGCCCACGGTCCTCCCGACCCGGGCCCCCAGCCCGGAGGTCGGCGGCCTCCCCCCGACCCCCGACGACGTCTCGGCGTCCGCCCGCGAGCGGGAGGAGACCGTCGTCCGCTGGCTGATGGGACTGCTCGACCGCGTGAAGAGCGACCAGTTCGACCCGGCAACGATGATCCAGGAGACGCAGGAGCTCCACCGCCAGCTGTTCGACGAGCGCACGAAGCGCCGTCAGCTGGAGGAGGAGGTCGAGCACGTCAAGCGGGGCTCGATCGCCGTGATCAAGTACGTCCGGTCGCACGAGGCGAAGGAGAAGGAGCTCGCGCTCCGCTCGAAGGACGACGAGATCGCCGAGATGAAGCTCCGCCTCCTCGCGCTGGAGGGCGCCGAGACCCGGGCCGCCCCGGCCGCGCCCGCGGCCGCGAACCCATCGAAGTCGGAAACGCGGTACACCGCCACCGCCGTCGAGAAGGCGACGCGGGACCTCGACCAGCGCCTCCGCGAGGAGTTCGCCGAGCGCGAGCACGCCTACATCGAGCGCGAGACCGAGCTCCGGCGGCGGTCCGTCCAGCTCGAGAGCGAGGTCCGCAACCTCCAGGGCGAGATGGAGCGCTCGAAGGAGCGGGGCGCGTACCTCGCGCCCGGGGGCGGCGCGAGCCCGTCCGACCTCGACCTCCGGCTCCAGGTGATCGACCAGCGGGAGAAGGACCTCGTCACCCGCGAGAACGAGCTGCGCCAGCGGTTCGAGGAGATCCGGATCAACTCGGAGGAGCTCGACCGGCGACGCTCGCCGATCGAGTTCAAGGAACGGGAGCTCTCGGCGTACGACCAGCAGCTCCAGACCCGCAAGCAGGCGCTCGATATCGAGGCCCGCCGGCTCGAAGGAGCGCGCCGCGATACGGCCGACGCGGGGGCCCCTGCCGCCGCCGACGAGTCCCGCCGGCTCGAGGACCTCCGGATGTCGCTCGCCGCGAAAGAGGACGAGCTCCGGGCCCGGGAGGGGGCGGTCCGCGAGCGGCTCGCCGAGGTCGAGCGGATGGGGGGCCGGGCCGCGGAGGCGAGCGCGGAGCAGATGCACGCGGACGCGGTCCAGGACGTGGCCGAGGTGAAGGTCAAGAGCGGCATCCGCCGGCTCGACGACCTCCTCTACGGCGGTTTCCCGGCCGGCGCGCAGCTCCTCCTGAACGGACCGGCGCACACGGGCAAGGACGTCCTCGCCCGGCTCTTCTCGGTCGAGGGCCTGAAGCTCGGGATCCCGTCGATCTGGGTCGTGACGGACAAGACCTGGGGTCAGGTCCGCGAGGACCTGGTCGGCCTCTATCCGAAGTACGAGGAGGCCGAGAAGGCCGGGATGATCCGCTTCGTCGACCTCTATTCGCGCAGCGTCGGCTCGTCCGGCTCGACCCCGGGGGTCCGGTTGCTCTCGTCCACCGACAAGGGCGTCCTCGACCAGCTCTCGTCGACGATGAACTCGATCTCCGAGGAGTTGAAGGCGAAGTTCCCGACGTACCGGCTGATCTTCGAGTCGGTCTCGACGATCACCGCCTACCTCGACACCGCCGCGACGTTCCGGTTCCTCCAGCCGTTCATCGGCCGGCGCAAGATCGACCAGGCGGTCGCGTACTACGTGCTCGACCGCGGGATGCACTCGGACGCCGACCTCGAGACGCTCGAGCACATGGTCGACGGCTCGCTCAATCTCAAGATCGAGCAGCTGAAGACGTTCCTCTCGGTGAAGGGCCTCGGCGAGACCCAGTCGCGGGCCTGGATCGGCTACACGTTCACCAAGCGCTCGATGAACCTGGGCTCGTTCAGCCTCGACCACATCCGCTAGCGGGTCCGCACCGACCGTACGGAAGCCAGAAGAATCCCCGCCCGGTCGTCCGGGGCCGATGGAGCGCGCCGACCTCCGCGAGAACTTGGTCTTCCTCCTGGCGGGCAGCGCCGCGCTGATCCTGGTGTTCCTGTTCGTCGCGTACTCGACCGTCGGCACCTGACGGCGGCCCCGTCCGCGGGCCCAACCGATAAGTAGCCCTGCCCCGCTCGCTCTTCCGCTAGGCTAGACCGGGGGGTTGGGCGTCCCCTTACACACCGAAACCGTCCTTAGCGGGGGTGACAGGCAGGAACGACGTTCGGACGAGCAGCGTGTCTCGCGTGACCTCGTCGACGCTCCGTTCCGCTGGGCCGCGGGCATCGCGACGAGCGCTCGGAGGAGCGCCCTAGCGGTTATCCATCACGGGCACCGGGTCAGGTCCTGACGGGAGCAGCCTTACCGTGACCCGTCGACGCTGGCGGGGCTACGGGGCTGAGGGGTCCGCGGGGTCTCCACGCAGTTCGTCCGGGCGGCAATCCTGCCGGCCTAGCACCGACCGGCCCGCTCGCTCCGACCACCATGCCGATCCGTGCCGCACGCGCTGACGATGTCGCCGACGTCCGTCGCTGCGTGTTTGACGCCTACGCGGTCTATCTTTCCCGCCTCGACCGGCCGCCGGCCCCGCTCGCGGACGACTACGGCGCCGCGGTGCGGGACGGCGGAGTGTTCCTCGACGACGAGGGGGGGCTTCGGGGCGTGATCGTGCTCGTTCCGCACCCGGACCACCTCGAGGTCCGGAACCTCGCGGTCCGGCCGGAGTTCCAGGGCCAAGGGGTCGGGAGCGGGCTGCTCGTCTTCGCTGACGCGCGGGCCCGCGCGCTCGGACGGACCGAGCTGCGCCTCTGCACGAACGAGGCGATGGTCGAGAACCTCCGGTTCTACGCCCGGCGGGATTTCCGTGAGGTCGACCGACGCGTCGAGGACGGCTATCGACGCGTCTTCTTCGTGAAGACGGTCGACCGGCCGCGGCGCGCCCGGGGCCGCGCGCGGGCCGCGCCGGCGCGACGGTGACCATTAAGTAGGCGGTTCGAGCGTCTCTCCGTACTAATCGCCGCCATGCACAGCTACATCGACCTCTACTTCTCCTCGGAAAGTGTCTCTCCGCTCGAGGTGTCGGACCGGATCCGCTCGATGGCGAGCATGGAGTTCATCATCGGCCCGCACGACATCGCGTTCGAGTGGCATACCGTGGAGGAGTTCCGGTCGAAGCTCGCCAAGGTCCACGAGGCACTGAAGGGCACGGGCGTCTTCTACCGCGTCGAGACCGTGACGGACGAGCCCGGGTTCGTCGAGCCGGTCGTCTGGCCCCCGCCCGCGATGAACAACAATCCGGCGCACCCGGGCTTCTAGTCCCCCACCCCCCCGTTGCGAGTGGAGACTCCGGTCACCACCCCTCGCGCGCGGGGTCGACCGCGTCCCGTTCCAGGACGGCCCGTCGGTCCGGCGGGATCGGTTTCTTCGAACCGGAATCGTAGTCGTAGCAGACGACGACCGTCCGGCCCCGGGCGGCGACCGTGGACGTTCCGGCGATCGTGAACCGGTAGAGGAGGGTGAAGCTCGTGGTCCCGAGGGGACGGGCGGGAGCGACCTCGCCGAGGAGCTCGGCGCCGTACGGGACCGGCGCGAGGTAGCGGCACGTCGCCTCGGCGATGATGATGTCGAGGCGGGACGGGTCGAGCGGACCGACGAGTGGGAGGTAGTAGTCGCACCGAAGCGTTTCCATGTACGGAAAGTACGCCGCGTGGTTCAGGTGGTTCAGCACGTCCATGTCGTGGTACGGTACGTAGAACCGTCGCCGTACCCGCCAGGTGCCGGACGGGTCACTCCGCGCAGCGTCCGCGGCCATCCGCCCGGCGCACGGCCCGCCTCCCTATATGGGGTCACGGACGTGGGGCGGCCGGCGGGGCCAACCTCGCCGGGAACGGGCGGTGGGTCCAGAAAGTTCCACTGGAAACCGGGGGGTGGGGGGGACGACCCCCCCGGCGCCCGGGGAGATGGCCGCCACCGTCGGACGGGTCCGGGAGCTCGTGCGGGCCCACTCCGCCCGGTTCGAGCGGGCGATCCCGCTGATCGCGAGCGAGAATCTCCTCTCCCCGTACGCGAAGGAGCTCCTGATCAGCGACTTCCACTCCCGGTACGCCGAGGGACTGCCGGGGGAGCGGTACTACGAGGGGAACGAGCAGGTCGACGAGGTCGAGACGCTCTGTCTCGCGCTCGCGCGACGCGTCTTCGGCTGCTCGTTCGCGGACGTCCGCCCGACGTCGGGCACGGTCGCGAACCTCGCGGTACTGAAGGCGCTCGCCGAGCCCGGCGACCTCGTCGGCACGAGCCGGCTCGCGGACGGCGCGCACATCTCGAGCGCCGCGTTCGGGGCCTTCGGCCTTCGGGGCGTGAAGCCGGTCTACTACGCCTGGGACCCCGCGCGGATGACGATCGACGTCCCCCGCACGCGCGAGATCCTTCGGGCCGTTCGGCCGAAGCTCTGCCTGTTCGGGCTGTCGCTGTTCCTCTTCCCGCTGCCGGTCGACGAGCTCCGTCCGACGCTCGAGGAGATCGGAGCGAAAGGTTGGTTCGACGCGGCGCACGTGCTCGGGCTGATCGCGGGCGGTGAGTTCCAGGACCCGCTCCGCGAGGGGTGCGTCGTCATGAGCGCGTCGACCCACAAGACGCACCCCGGGCCGCAGCACGGGATCCTGCTCGGGGACGGCGCGGACCCGGACGTCGTCAAGAAGCTCCAGTCCGGTGCCTTCCCCGGCGTGACGAGCAACCACCACCTGAACGCGATGGCCGCGCTCGCGGTCAGCCTCGCCGAGCAGGTCGAGTTCGGCCACGACTACGCGCACCAGACGGTCGCGAACGCGCGCGCGCTCGCCCAGGCGCTGCACGACAAGGGGTTCGACGTCCTTGCCCCCGAGCTCGGCTTCACGCGCTCCCACACGATCGCGGTCCGGGTCGAGAAGGAGGGTGGTGGGGAGCCCGTGGCGAAGCGCCTCGCCGACGCGGGCATCATCTCGAACAAGAACCTGCTCCCCGGCGACCGAAGCCCGAAGCACCCCGGGGGCATCCGGCTCGGGACGCCCGAGGTGACGCGGGTCGGCATGCGGGAGGCCGAGATGGCCCGGATCGCGGAGCTGTTCGACGACCTGCTCCACCGGAACCGTTCGACGGCGGAGGTCGCGGCGGCCGCCGCCGAACTCAAGTCCGGCTTCACGACCCTGCGCTACTGCTTCGCCGCCGGGGAGGCGGCGTACCGGTACTACGACCTCGTCGGGCGGGACCCCGCCTAGGGCGGGCCGTCGTCCCACTCGGCTTCGAGGGCCGCGCGGCGCCGGGAGACCCGGTCGATCTCCTCGACGTCCACCGTCACCGCGGGCGGCTCCGGGGCCGGGGCCGCGAGGACGAACCGCTCGACCCCGTCGTCGCCCGGGACGGCGGCGAGCGTCCCGTCCGTCCGGAGCGACGCGACCCAGTCGGGCAGGTCCCCCGGGACGGGTCGCTCGTGCCAGAGCGTCGCGAGGCCCGCGAGGTCGACCGGACCGATCGCCGCGACCAGGTCGACGACCGCCGCCCGCCCGACCGCGAGGCGTTCGAGGTCGGCGTCGTCGGTCCGGAGGACCGGGGTCACGGTCCGCCGCGGACGGCGCCAGAACGTGACCCCTCCCGCGAGCCCGCCGGCCGCCACGGCCGCGGAGACCGGCACGGCGCCGAGCTCCGCGAGCGGACCGGCGAGCCCCGGCACGACGATGGTCGGGAGCACGGCCGCCCCGGCGAGGTCGGAGACCGTCACCGTGCCGGCCCAGGAACCCGGGACCGTGTAGTTGACCCACGCTTCCGTCGCACCGTCCGTCTCGGTGAGCACGGGGACGACGACGCGCGAGGTGCCGGCGCTCCAGGAGGTCGTCAGCACGAGCGACGCGCCCCCGGCGGCGTTGCCGAACCGGTCGGTCACCTGCCAGAGGGTGTCCGCCGACCGAGCGGTCGACCGGACCGTGTCGGGTTGGAACAGCACGAGGTGGTCGATGTCGGGTAGCACGGTTACCCCGACCGCACTCGTTCCGCCCGGGAGCGAGACAGCGACCGAGAGCTCGACCTCGATCGCCCCGGCGACGTCGCACGCAATACTGACGTTGAGCGCTCCGCCCAACCACGCCGAGGAAGGAACGTCGAACCACCCGGGAACGGGGCTCGCGAGCGCCCCGGCGCCCGACGCGTTCGCCGTGCCGGGGGCCGCGCGGTCCGTCCCGGCGACCGTGAGCTCGATCTCGGCGGCCGTAGCGAAGTTACGGACGTCGCTCCCGCCCACGTCGATCGCCTGCCAGGCGACCCCG